>Ga0265327_10005114_pt1 | contig 11142 bp, 12 predicted proteins | sample 41621metaG_FD_202089 | JGI IMG/M metagenome (GOLD analysis project Ga0265327, IMG submission 202089) | Rhizosphere microbial communities from Carex aquatilis grown in University of Washington, Seatle, WA, United States - 4-16-21 metaG | ecosystem: Host-associated > Plants > Roots > Rhizosphere... | reverse complement strand
AACTCGTTATCGTGAATTCCATGCGACTAATCAATTACTTGGAAGATGTGTGCATACCGTAGCGCGGGGTACAGAGGGGAAGTCTGCGAGAAATTCTTCCAGCGAGGATGTGCCTTCAAGGTAGTCAAAAAGGTTCTTGACTGGCACACGCGTACCCGTGAAGCACGGCGCTCCACTCATGATTTCCGGGTTGCGGCTGACGAGAGAAGTATCCATGACGAACTCCTTTGAGGACAGTTTAGTCGATAGGATGAGCGGTGATCAAACGTGAATTCCATCCTGACCCGACGACTTCGGTAAGTTATCGCCCGCCGCTGCGCAGGTCGCGTAGCGGCAGCAAGTCGTCGACAGTCAGCGCGAACGAGAAGCGGTAGCCGGCAACTACCGCCATCGGACGCAGGTCGGGGAGCTCGATGTATGGGTGATCGAACACCGTCATTGTGGCGTCCCCCTTCCAGATCGGCGAAATTTGAACGTCGCGCGATTTCAGCTGAACCAGTTCGTGAACGGCCGGCTGGTCATGCTTGCCGGCAACCAGGTCGGGGAAATAGCGCGTGTTCACGGCACGGGCGAAGTTAGGTGTCGGCAGCGTCGCGGAAAGCTCGCGTAGCGTCACCTGCGCCTCGACCAGCCGGCGGTCCTTCACGGCTAGCGTTGCGCCGAAGCGCCCGCCGGGGCCGACCACGGGCGCGGCTTTCGACGGCAGATCGTAAGCCCGCGTAATCCAGGTCGAGCCGACCTGCTTGGGCCAACCTTGAACCAGGCCGCGCATTAGCGACACGTCCTGATCGACCCAGATAAACGGGCAGTAGGCCACCGCCGCTCCTTCGAAACTGGCCGACAACAGGATGATGGTTTCGCGATATTGGCTCGTGATCGGGTCCAGATACTCGATGCCGGCGTCGCTGACGTACTGCCATTCGACAAAGTACGCGGCGCAACGTCCCGACTGAAGTTCGAGGCCGTCGGGAAGAAACGCTGCCGCCGCGGTGGGGTCGGCCTCGAACTCGATCGCGACGGCGTTGCCGACGTAATGCCACGGCGGCGTCGGCGCAAGACTGGATGTGCCCCGCGGCGTGCGGGGAAGCGTATAGCCTTTAAGCATATTTGGTCCCTGCGTTAAGTGTGGTCGTGTTCCGCGGCACCGACGCCATATCAGGCGGCTAAGCTGCCCTTCCTTCCGGCATTCGCACATCCACAACGATCTCGTCGTAGGGTGCGAACACTCTCCCCCGTTCATCCTTTTCGACTGCCTGCCATTCGATTAGCTTGCCGATGTCATTGTGAACGTTCTTGTAATCCCGTTTCACTTGGCGTGCGAGTTCGGCAACATTGACCGGGCCGAGATCGCGTAGAGCGGCCAGTAAGTCCCAGCGCTTTGGCGTAAATACGGCGAGCATCTGGCCGACTTCCTGAAAGCCGATGCCGAAATACGGCGTGGCTTGCTCACCGCGCTCCAATGCCTCCATCACGCTCGCGGCGCGGTCGAGGCTAGTCTCGATGGACTCGCCCACTTTCACGTTGAGGATGCGGTTGGCGGTCATTTTGTGCTTCCTTTCACGTCGCGCACTCAAGCGTGACCACTATGCTCGGCTTCCCACCCCTTGCAGGCGAGGCCGACTACTTTGGGAATCGGGCGGCTGCCGGTACGGTAGTGGGCGATCATGCGCCGGGTCATGCCGAGCGTCTCGGCGGCGGTCGCCAAAGAAAGGCCGTTACGCCGCATCCAGTGGTCGAACTCGCTGGCGGTCGGCAAACCCGCTTGTTCCCGGCACAACTCGTAGAGTTGATCGGCCCCAAGATCGAGGCCGCCGGGCCAATCTAGGCCGTGCCCCCAGTCGTCGCGCGTCATCCCGGCGAAGAACGCCGGCTGACGCAAGACATCGAAGGGCGGTGCGGTATGTGCGGACAGATCGACGCGCAGTGTTTCGCCGGTGCTCCAGTCGATTTCCACAACCAGCGCGCCGACGATGCGGGCCGCCAGGATATTGGGCGGGTTCTTCATGGATTCAGCCTCCGGTATTCATCAAGGTATTTCTGCGCGTTCGCCTCGACATCGGCCAGCGCGGGCATGAGACGCTTCGCCAGCGTCACGTTGCCGGTGAGCACCGTGCGTGTCTTGATAGCCACAGAAACCCGACTGCCATCCTTGAACAGCACATGAACATCCGGCACGCCGTGTTCGTTGCCATTGATGCGGATGCGCCAGTCGCCGATGGGTTCGTAGTTCGTCACAGATGGAATCTAGTGCAATAGTTACACCATGTCAAGGAGGAATGGCTGGTGGGGGCGAGCGGCGATGTTCAAGCGAAACAACAACTAAATCGCGTCCCCGTTGAGGGCCGGGAACCGCTGTCATTGGAATCGGCCTCCCATGCTCGTCGCGCCTACTCAAAGATTCTTGACGCCCGGAAACAACTCCAGTAAATTACTGACCAGTCAGTCATTAACGCATTGGGGATCGTATGGAGTGCTTCTTCCGTCGCCGCCGCAAGGAGGCGCGTCCGGGTGAAATTGCTGCGGCAGCCTTGGAAACCTTTGTCGAGAAAGGCTTTGCGGCGACACGGCTGGACGAGGTGGCGGCGCGTGCCGGGGTTTCCAAGGGCACCGTCTATCTCTACTTCGAGAGCAAGGAGGCCCTGTTCAAGGCCGCCATCGACGCGGCGATGACGCCGGCGGTGGAGGCGGCGGAGGCGCTGGCCAATGATGGCGAGCGGCCGGCGGCGGAGCTGCTGCGCTGTTTCGTTGCGGGCTGGTGGGACATGGTCGGGGCGACGGCGCTGGGCGGTCTGCCGAAGTTGCTGGTGGCCGAATCCGGCAATTTCCCGGAGATTTCCCAGTGGTTCCACGATTCCATGATCCGGCGCGCCCAGAAGGCCATGGCGCGCATCATCGCAGCCGGTATCGCCCGCGGTGAGTTTCGGGCCGTGGATGCCGAGCTCGCGGCGCGGGTGTTCTTCGCGCCGATGTTTTCCTATCTCCTCTGGCAGCGCGCCTTCGACCCCAAGGTCTGCGACTTGCCGCCGGCCGAGCGTTTCTTCGACGCGGCGCTCGACCTCTTCATTCATGGCCTTGCCTCTTCTCAAACTCAAACGGAACCGCGCTCATGAAGCCTGCCGCCTTCCCCCTCTTCCTTGCCATTGCGGCCTTGGCCGCGTGCAGCGAGCCGCCGCCGCCACCGGCGCCGCTGGCCATCGTCAAAACCATCGTCGCCGGCGAAATTGCCGCGGACGCGACGCGTACCTATAGCGGTGAGGTGCGCGCGCGCTACGAGACCACGCTGGCTTTCCGCGTCGGCGGCAAGTTGGTCGAGCGGCTGGTCGACGTCGGCGCCATGGTCAAGCCTGGCCAGGTACTGGCGCGTCTCGATCCGGCCGATGTTGCGCTCCAGGCGGCGCAGGCCGAGGCGCAGCGCGCCCTGGCCGCTGCCGAGGCCGGCCGCTACCGCGACTTGCGGACCAAGAACTTTATTAGTCAATCGGCATTGGATGCCAAGGAAACGGCGCTGCAGACCGCCGACGCGCAAGCGGCACTGGCGCGCAATCAGTCGGCCTATGCGGTGCTGAAGGCGGACAAGGCGGGCGCCATCGCCCAGGTGCTGGCCGAGCCGGGCCAAGTGGTGGCGGCCGGGCAGGGCGTGTTCCGCCTGGCGCAGGCGGGCGAGGTTGAGGTGGCCATCGCCGTGCCGGAAACCCAGCTCGCCGGGCTGAAGCCGGGCGCGGCGGCCGAGGTGAGCTTATGGACCGGGCGCCCGCCACTGCGCGGGCGCTTGCGCGAGCTGTCGCCGGTGGCCGATGCGGTCACCCGCACTTATGCAGCACGCATCAGCCTGCTCGACGCCGATGCGGCGGTGGCCCTGGGCATGAGTGCCACGGTGCGCTTCCGCCAGACCGGCGACGACGCCATTGCCGTGCCGCTGGCGGCGCTGTTCCAACAGGGCGCGCAGCCGGCGGTATGGATCGTGGGCGCGGACAATACGGTGGCGCTGCGGCCGGTGACGGTGGCTGCCTACAATGATGCCGGCGCCATGCTGGCGGACGGCCTGAAAGCCGGCGAACGCATCGTCGCCGCCGGCGTGCATAAGCTCAATGCCGGCCAAAAAGTGCGGCTCGAACAATGAAGAAGCTCAATCTCTCCGAGTGGGCGCTGGCGCACCAGTCGATGGTGCTCTACCTGATGATCGTGCTGATGACGGCCGGCGTGCTGTCGTACTTCAAGCTCGGCCGCGCCGAAGATCCGGACTTCACCTTCAAGGCCATGGTGGTGCGTACGCTGTGGGCGGGCGCAACGGCGGGCGAAGTCGAGAAAGAGCTGACCGAGCGCATCGAAAAGAAGCTGCAAGAGACGCCGTGGATCGATGTCATGCGCTCGTCATCGAAGGCGGGCGAATCGCTGATCATCGTCATCCTCAAGGACTACACGCCGAAGACCGAGGTGCCGGAAGCCTGGCGCCAAGTGCGCAAGAAGCTCGACGACATCCGCTACACCTTGCCGGCCGGCGTGCAGGGGCCCTTCCCCAACGACGAGTTCGGCGATGTCTCGGTATCGATCTACGCCCTCACCGGCGACGGCTTCGACTTGGGCGGCCTGCGCCACGAGGCCGACCGCCTGGCGCGCGAACTTTACCGCGTGCCGGACGTCAAGAAGGTCGAATTGATCGGTGTCCAGGACGAAAAGATTTACGTCGAAGTGGCACCGGCACGGCTGGCTGCCCTGGGCTTGACGCCGAGCCTGGTGTTCGACGCCTTGCAGCGCCAGAACGCGGTGGCACCCGCGGGATTCGTCGAAACCGCCACCGACCGCGTGCGCCTGCGCGTCAGCGGCCCCTTCGCCGCCGTGGATAAGATCCGCGACGCCGATCTGGCCGTGGCCGGGCGCCACTTCCGCTTGGGCGATATCGCCAGCGTCAAGCGCGGGCTGGCCGAGCCGCCGAGCCCGCGCATGCGCGTCGCCGATAAAGATGCCATTGGTATCGCGGTGGTGATGGCGCGCGGCGGCGATGTCATCCACCTCGGCGCCAACCTGAAGAAGGAAATGCAGCGCCTGCAAGCCGACCTGCCGGCGGGTATCGAAGTGCACGTGGTGGCGGACCAGCCCGAGATCGTCAAGAAGTCGATCGAGCTTTTCGTCGAGTCGCTGGCCGAAGCCATTGCCATCGTGTTGGCGGTGTCCTTCCTCAGTCTGGGGCTACGCACCGGCGCTGTCGTAGCGCTGTCGATTCCCCTGGTGCTGGCCATCGTCTTCTTGCTGATGAAGGTCTTCGGCATCGACCTGCAACGTATTTCCCTCGGTGCGCTGGTGATCGCCCTGGGCCTGCTCGTCGATGACGCCATCATTGCCGTCGAGATGATGGTGGTGAAAATGGAGCAGGGCTTCGACCGCGTCAAAGCGGCCACCTTCGCCTACACCTCGACCGCCTTCCCGATGCTGACCGGTACCCTGATCACCGCCGCCGGCTTCACACCGGTCGGCTTCGCGCGCTCGGCTGCCGGCGAATACACCTTCTCGATCTTCGCCGTCGTCACCATGGCCCTGCTGGTGTCGTGGCTGGTGGCGGTGATCTTCACGCCCTACCTCGGCTACAAGCTCCTCGACGCCGACAAGCTGCTCAAGTTCGGCAAGGACCACCACGGCGACATCTACGATACGCCCTTCTATCGCCGCTTCCGCGCCCTGCTCGAATGGTGTCTGCGCCATCGCTGGACGGTGATCGTCGCCACGGTGTTGCTATTCGGCGCGTCGATGGTGGCCTTCAAGCTTGGCGTGCAAAAGCAGTTCTTCCCCGCCGCCAGCCGGCCGGAACTGCTGATCGAATTGTGGTTGCCGCAGGGCGCTTCGCTCAAGGCCACCGCCGCCGAAACCCAGCGCGTCGAAACCCTGCTGACCGGCGATGCTGCGGTGGAAAGCTCGTCGGCCTACATCGGCAACGGCGCGCCGCGCTTCTTCCTCTCCCTCGATCAGCAATTGTTCGCCGATAACTTCGCCCAGTTCGTCATCGTCGCCAAGGATTTGGAGGCGCGCGAGGATCTCAAGCGCCGCCTCGAGGAACGCTTTGCTGCCCCCGACTACGCCCACATGCGCGCCCGCGTTTTGCGCCTCGAAAACGGCCCACCGGTCGGCTTTCCGGTCCAGTTCCGCGTCATGGGCGAGGATATCGAGGCGCTACGCCGCGTCGCCGGCGAGGTGGCGGCGGCGATGCGCACCCACCCCAATCTCCAGAACGTGCAGTTCGACTGGAACGAGAAGGTGAAATCGGTGCGCGTCGTCGTCGACCAGGATCGCGCCCGCCTGCTGGGCATCTCCAGTCAGGACGTAGCCACCGCCTTGCAGGGCTGGCTGATCGGCGTCGCCATTACCCAGTATCGCGAAGGCGACCAGCTGATCGATGTCGTCTGGCGTGCGCCGGGGGCGGAGCGCGACACCTTAGACCGTCTGCCGGACCTCGACATCGTCGCCGCCGGCGGTCGCCATGTGCCCCTGGCCCAGGTGGCAAAACTCCAGCCGGTGCTCGAAGAAGGCCTGATCTGGCGGCGCGACCGCCTGCCGACCATCACCGTGCGCTCCGACCTCGTCGGCGCCAAGCAGGCGCCGATGGTGACGGCCGACCTGCTGCCGCTGCTGGAGCCGATCAAGGCCAAACTGCCGCCGGGCTTTCGCATCGAAACCGGCGGCTCCATCGAGGAAGCGGCCAAGGGCGAGGATTCGATCAAGGCGGTTGCCCCGATCATGATTGTCGCCGTCATCACGCTGCTGATGATGCAGTTGCAGAGCTTTAGCCGCACCTTCATGGTCCTGCTGACGGCGCCCCTCGGCCTGATCGGCGTTACCGTTGCCTTGCTGGTGTTCCGTGCGCCCTTCGGCTTCGTCGCCAATCTCGGTGTCATCGCCCTGATGGGCATGATCCTGCGCAACTCGGTGATTCTGGTCGACCAGATCGAGCAGGACGAGCAGGCCGGCAAGAGCAGCTGGGAGGCCATCGTCGGCTCGACGGTGCGCCGCTTCCGGCCGATCGTGCTGACGGCAGCTGCCGCCATCCTGGCCATGATTCCCCTGACGCGCCAGGTGTTCTGGGGCCCGATGGCGGTGGCCATCATGGGCGGCCTGGTGTTCGCCACGGCCTTGACTTGCCTGTTCCTGCCGGCCCTCTATGCGGCCTGGTACCGGGTCAAGGAGGAGTAAAATCAAGCCCGTTCCCTCACCCCCTCGTTGGCATATTAGCGCATGCTAATATATCAGCCCAGCCCAATCGATTGGAGTCGCCATGAATCTTGATCAGGCCCGTTTCAACATGGTCGAGCAGCAGATCCGCCCCTGGAAATTGCAGGATGCGGACGTGCTCGAACTGCTGCACTTGGTACGGCGCGAGGAATTCGCGCCGGCTGCTTGGCGCAATCTCGCCTATGCCGACATCGAAGTGCCGCTCGGCCATGGCGCGACCATGCTGGCGCCCCGCATCGAAGCGCGTGCCCTGCAAGCGCTGGCGCTCAAAAAGCATGAAAACGTGCTCGAAATCGGCACCGGCTCGGGCTATATGGCGGCACTGCTGGCGGCCCATGCCGACCATGTCTGGAGCGTCGAAATCGTGCCGGAACTGGCGGCCATGGCCGAACAGCACCTGCGCCGCCAGCGCGTCGCCAACGTCACCGTCGTCGGCGGCGACGGCGTGCTCGGCCTGCCGGCCCACGCGCCCTACGACGTCATCATGGCCTCGGGTGGCCTGCCTCTGGTGCCGCCGGAGCTGCTGGCGCAACTCAAGGTCGGCGGGCGCCTGTTTGCCATCGTCGGTGCGGCACCGGTAATGAGTGGGCAATTGATCGTGCGCGAGACCGAGAACGCCTTCCGTACGCAGGATGTGTTCGAGACCCAAGTGGCGCTGCTGCAAAACGCGCCGGCGCTGCCCCGTTTCGTGTTCTGATGCGGCAACTGACGGCACCGCAACTGAAGGAATGGCTGGACGATCCCGCCCGGGAGCAGCCGGTGCTGCTCGACGTGCGCGAGCCCTGGGAGTTCGACGTCTGTCGCCTTCCCGGTGCCAAGCAGATGCCGATGCGCGCGGTGCCGGCCCGCTACCTCGAACTCAAGCGCGACGCCGAGCTGGTGATCGTCTGCCACCACGGTGCGCGCAGCTACCAGGTGGCGATGTTTCTCGAATACCAAGGCTTCACCAACGTCCACAACCTTTACGGCGGCTTGGCCGCCTGGGCGCAGCAAGTCGATGCGACGATGCCCACCTATTGACCGGAGACCGGCATGAAGAAGAAGACGCTTGCCCTGCTGTTGGCCGCAGGTTTTACCGCCGGTGCGGCGTGGGGGGCAGACCTGGTAACCGTCTATCGCGACGCCGTCGCCTATGACGCCCAGTTTGCCGGCGCCCGCGCCGCCGTCGTCGCCGGGCGCGAAAAGCTGCCGCAAGGACGTGCCGGCCTGCTGCCGAACGTCGGCTTCGCCGCCAATAGCATGTGGAACGACGTCGACTTCACCCAGCGCGACCCGCAGCTGAATACGCCGCTCAAGTACAACAGCAACGGCTGGAGCGTTACCCTGTCGCAGCCCCTGTTCCGCTGGCAGAACTGGCTCGGCTACAACCAGTCCGAATGGCTGGTGGTGCAGGCCGAGGCCCAGTTCGCCGCCGCCAAGCTCGACCTGATGGTGCGCGTAGCCCAGGCCTACTTCGACGTGCTGCTGGCCCAGGAGGCGCTGGCGACGACCAAGGCGCAACAACTGGCCATCGGCGAGCAGCTCGAATCGGCCAAGCGCAATTTCGAAGTCGGCACAGCGACCATCACCGACACCCACGAGGCGCAGTCGCGCTACGACCTGGCCGCGGCCCAGGAAATCGCGGCCCAGAACGACTTGCTGGTCAAGCGCCAGAACTTGCGCATGATCGTCGGCACGGATCACGAGTTTCTCAAGAACCTGCGCGCCAATGTCCAGCTCGGCCGCCCGCAGCCCGACAGCATCGACCGTTGGGTCGAGTCGGCCGAGAGCGGCAACCCCGCCGTCCAGACCTACAAGGCCGGCGTCGAAATCGCCACGCTCGAAGCCGAAAAACAGCGCGCCGGCCATTACCCGACCGTGGACCTGGTGGCATCGCGCGGCCGCGCTTCGCAGTCCAGCGCCATGGCCTTCGGCGCCGTCCGTCCCGGCAGCGACACCGACTCGACCACCATCGGCGTGCAGCTGGCGATCCCGATCTTCGCCGGCGGCGCCACGGCGTCGCGCGAGCGCGAGACCGTGGCCCTGCGCGACAAGGCCACTGCCGATCTCGACAACGCCCGCCGCGGCGCCGCCTTGCAGGCACGCCAGGCTTACCTTGGCGTCACCTCCGGGCTGTCGCAGGTCAAGGCCTACGAAGCGGCGCTGGTGTCGTCCCAGTCGGCACTCGATTCGAATAAGCTCGGCTATGACGTCGGCGTGCGCATCAACATCGACGTGCTGAACGCCCAGAGCCAGCTCTACGACACGCGCCAGAAACTCGCCAAAGCGCGCCTCGATACCTTGATGGCCCAACTGAAACTCAAGGCCGCCGCCGGCAATCTCGCCGAGGAAGACCTGGCGACGATCAACGCCCTGCTGGAATAAAGCGCTCGACCAGTTCCAGCGTGCGTGCGGTGGCGCCGCGGTGGGCGGCGGCAAATACCTTGGCGCGTGCGCTCATGTCCCGGCGTCGTTCGCCGTCGGCCAACAGGCTGGCGGCGGCGCGCACCAACTCCTCGGCGCTGCCGATCGCCTGCGCCGCGCCGCAGGAAAGGGCGGCGCGCGCCGCGTCGGGAAAGTTGAAGGTGGACGGACCGATCAGCACCGGCGTGCCCACAGCACAGGGCTCGATCAGGTTCTGGCTGCCATAGTCGCCCAGGCTGCCGCCGACGAAGGCCACGTCGGCCGCGGCGTAATAACCGAACATTTCGCCCATGCTGTCGCCGATCCAGACCTGGGTCTGCGCGGCGACGTCGCCGTCGGTGGAGCGGCGCTCGACCTTGAAGCCGCGGTCGGCGGCAAGTTGCGCCACTTCGCCGAAGCGCTGCGGATGGCGCGGCACGATCACGAGCAAGGCGTCCGGTGGTGCCGCCATCTGCCAGGCGGCGAGAATCGGCGCCTCCTCGCCAACGCGCGTGCTGGCGCAAAGAAAGATCGGCCGCGTACCGCAGCGCCGCCGCAATTCGACGCCGAGACGCAGTTGCTCGACGGGCGGCTCGATGTCGAACTTGAGGTTGCCGCTGACGGCGACTGCGGCAGCACCCAAGTCCTCGAGGCGTTGCGCATCGTCGCGGCCGATGGCCGAGATGGCGGAAAGCGAGCGCAGGGCGTCGCCGCTGAGCTGCGGAAAACGCCCGTAGCGCCGTGCCGAGCGTTCCGATAGCCGCGCATTGACGAGCAGCAGCGGCATGCCGGCAGCGCGGCCGGCGGCGATCAAATTGGGCCACAGCTCGGTCTCGACGATCAGGCCAATGCAAGGCGCATAGTGGCGCAGGAAGCTCCGTGCTGCCCATGGGGTGTCGTAGGGCAGGTAGCAGCGTTCGACGGCGGCACCGAACAAGTCCGCCGAGGTCTGGCGCCCGGTCGGCGTCATGTGACTGATGACGATGCGATGTCCCGGATAGCGCGCCCGCAGCGCGGCGACGAGCGGCTGCGCGGCGCGGGTTTCGCCGACCGAGACGGCGTGGATCCAGATCGTCGGCACGGCCGCGGCGCTGCCATAGAAACCGAAGCGTTCGCGCCAATGGCGCAGGTACTGCGGCTGGCGCCGGGCGCGCCATAACAGATGCAGTAGCGCCCACGGCAGGAGTGCGAGGATGGCGAGCGTATAGATCGAGCGCGCCACGACTACAATGCCCCATGCATAGCGAAGGGCAGCGCCTCGATGCCGTCCGCCAGCGGAAATGCGTGTTCGCCGGCATGGACGACGGTCAGCTTGTCCAGGCGCAGGCTTTCCATGGCCGAGCGCATCGAGGACGTGACGCGTGGTGCAGTGGTGCGCTTGATCTCGAAGCCCAGGCGCGTAGCGCCGCGTACCAGGAGCAAATCCAGCTCCGCACCGGCATAGGTAGCCCAGAAAAAGCATTCCTCGGGCTGGGCGTCGTGGCGGCGCACGATTTCGTGCAGGACGAAGCCCTCCCACGAAGCGCCGATCTTCGGGTGGGC
>Ga0265327_10005113_pt1 | contig 11147 bp, 1 predicted proteins | sample 41621metaG_FD_202089 | JGI IMG/M metagenome (GOLD analysis project Ga0265327, IMG submission 202089) | Rhizosphere microbial communities from Carex aquatilis grown in University of Washington, Seatle, WA, United States - 4-16-21 metaG | ecosystem: Host-associated > Plants > Roots > Rhizosphere >... | reverse complement strand
CGGTATGGTGGAAGTATTGAATGGTGTAAAACTACGAAAGATTTGACCGTCACCACTGTTCCCTAACTTACCGCCAAGCGAATACCAGTTGTAGTACGATTCAACAAAGAGGATGGGGGTGGTGTAGTCGAAAGAGGTACCTGTCGATGCTGCATGAGATGTAGCATAGTCCGATCCGGTTCCACTATCGTCGCCACTGGTATTAGTTGAGGCGTATCCGTCGCCAGCACCAGTTGTGTACGAAGTTGCGTATGCCTTCGGAATAGAGAACAGGAGTGAGAGCGGAGTAACCTTCCTTGCTGCATCAAATACTTTCTTTGGGACGGTCGCGTACTCGCGGTAATACCACCCGTCAGCAAGCTTCGCGTATATCGGTTGTGGATAGAATACACTCTGGTAACTATAGACGGGATTACCTTGTGCATCTTTGGCGGAAGCCACTGAGATCGTGTAGGAACTTTCCGTACGTCTTGCGACCACTTCATTCTCCGCAAGTGTATCGGGTAACTTCGCACCCTTATAGCTATAGGATACCGTTGAATCTGGATCATTCCCGCTAGCGTTATAATCGAGGACATCTCTCGTTTTAAGAGCCTCTAATGCTTGACTATCACTGACTGAATTCGAGTGTCCGAACAATTGCGAAGAAAGTACGCTTGCCGACGAGGTCCAGATAGCTCCAATAGCAATGACCGCCAAGATGAGGGTAATCGCGACCTCTTTCATGACGGAAGATGGAGGCTTCTTCGCTAGCGGGGTGCGAGGTTCTTTGGGAGATTCTGGCTGTTTTCTGACAATATCGTGCTGCATACCTATATTATATAGGAGTGTACTACCCGCTTACGAGGCGGGTGGTGTGCCAGCGTCAGGAGCTGGAGCTGGAGCGCTCTGGTCTGGTGTCGGAGCTGGGGTCGTAGGTGCGGGAGTAGGGTCTGGTGTGGTCGCTGGTGGCGTGCTGTCTCCCCCACCCGTAGAGCCAGCCACCACCGTGACGGTGCGCTGCGCTTGCGCATGATTTCCTGCGGCATCTTGAGCGAGATACATAATGGTGTGCGAGCCCGCGACCGAAGTATCAATACTGACTGACTTCACTGGTTTACCATCGACGTAGAGGTCTGGCGTAGGTGCTGGATTTACATTATCGGAGACGAGGACGCCCATATCTTGATAGGAGCCTCCGACCGTAACCGTAACGGACGAATCGCCGAGTACCTGTACGACAGGTGCTTCATGGTCTCCATTATTCACGAATGATCCACTACTACTAGAGCTTGGTGCTACCGCATCAGACACAGAAGCTGTTTGGGAAGGTGGCTGACTTCCATCTGAGGTGGGTACTGCCTGTGGCGTATCGAGATGATTTGGATCTACTCCTCCCGACTGCTGGCCCAGCACGGTCGCGGGCTGCTCATACCCCGGAATCGCTTCATCGTGCGAGCCAAGGAAACTTCCGACGAGTCCGTGATATTCGGTTGCTACGACTTTCTGTGACTGCCCTTTCTTACGCTCCGCGTCTTGTGCAATGGTAAAGCGTGCCTTTTCGTTGTCTTTCACCTGCGCGAGTTGCTCACTTACATAGATACCGAGCGTGTCGCCTTTGAGTGCGTCTTTGTCTACTTCTAGTACGAGCGGCTTATCGGTGGGTTGCCAGACGCTATTCACGAGATCGATAGTGTGAAGCGTGTAGGAGACGTAGTACGAGTCAGTGTCTTCTTTTACGTTAGTAACCGTAATAGAGAATGGGAAGGAGTCGAGATTTACCGAGAGCAGATACGAGTTATCGATGGAGGTCACACTCTGCGTCGATGAAAATACTGAGTCGCGCACCGCTGGGCTTGCGGCGAGTGCTCCTGAGGTCGAAAGCACCAATATACCAAGCACTATCGGTATGGTGTTGTTGTATTTAATGAAGTTCCCTACCCCAGCAACACTGGGAGCACCGGTTGCAGAATCTACTACCGCCTTCTTTGGAGTTTTTTCTCGTGGCTGATCCCAGATGTCTAGTTCGTCTTCCATACCTTTATATAGTTATTGTACTAGAAGTTCGCCGTCTGGGCTCCCAGCACCTGGAGCGTAGACGTTGCGTTGGTTGCTATGAAGCTCCAAATATCGCACTTATTGGCAGTCGTCGTCTGGGTTGGGACGACAGACCCTGGCCAGAGGATGGCAGTACCCCACGAGATAGTTCCGGCGGTCGCGCCAGGGTTACAGACCGTAAGCACGAGGTGCTGACCAGCTAGGTAGCCTGTGAAGCTGAGGGTAGTGGCTGACGTACCGATGCGGACGAGCTGCTGGTTACCGTTACGCCAGTCGATCGTCATTGAGGTCGACGTAGCAAGCTTGTTTTCAGCCACGGTGATAGCACCGCCAGAAGCGACAGTTATCTTGCTCCATGGCGTTGTCGTTGCGAGGCCCATGTTACCGACCGAATCGATGATGAAGCTCGTGGTCGAAGAACCAATAGTAAGTGCTGGCTGGCCCGCAGGAGCGTTTATCGAGACGACACCCCATGGCGTAGATGAGCCAACACCGAGGGAGGTTTCAGCGACGAGGTTACCCTGTCCGCTTGGTGTACCTGCAGGACACGAGCCTCCAGAACAGACGAAGAGGTTGCCGTCATTTTCGCGGATTTGCTTCGAAGAACCAGCAAGGAGGAGATCGCCGGTCGCGCTATCGGTCTGGAAGGTGTTGTACTTCGTGTTGTCGTATGAGACGTCGAGCTGAGCAGATGCTACCGCAGCCTGGATAGATACTTGAGCGAATGGCGAAGAGGTACCGACACCGAGGAGACCCTGTATGATAGCGCCGTTTGCCGGCACGGCTGTTCCTGCGTAGCTACCTCCGACAGCAAGTCCGTTTCCATCGATAGATGCTACGTCAACATTGTTAACGCGGAAGCGTAGTGCACCACCGAGGCGCGTATTGATGTAGAGATTATTATCGGATGTTGCTCCAAGAATATTGTAGTCTGCCGAGTTCTGAGAACCATCAAGTGTGAGGCCGATGTAAGCATTATTACCAGACCAATCTGCAAACGTGGCAGTGCTGTTGGAGCCACGGATAGAGAGCTTACCGACAGGTGTTGTCGTGCCGATGCCGACATTGCCGCTACTAGTTATGGTCAACGCACTAAGAGTGCCAGTTGCATACGTAGTTGGTGAAGCGGTCGCAAGATAGAAAGCACCAGCAATAGAGCGGAACGTCCACACGTTGCTCGTGAGCGAACCGTCAGAGAGTGCGAGCTGAGGACCCGTTGTGGAAGCCACCTGGAGGTTCCAGTACGGCGTGGTCGTACCAATGCCGACGTTACCGCCTGCGCCAACTGTGAGGTAGGTCGCACCCGTTGAACTACCAACCGAGAATATAGCGGACGAGTTGTCGAGTGTGTCTACCTGAACCACGTTTGCACCTGTTGCATTTTCAATCGTGAATGCTGATGCAACGTTGCTGGTGCTCTTGAACTTGGCGAGAGCTCCTGATCCGGATACGGAAAGGAGTGTGGTTGGCGCGGTGGTACCGATACCGAAGTTACCGGTACTATCGAGACGTGCCTTTTCAGCACCGCTTATGGTAAAGGCAACTGATGCTCCACCCAGTGCCAGCTGCTGATAGCTACCTACTCCCGTATTGTCTACACCCTCTATCGCGAAGTTGGTCGAGGACGGTACGAAGCGAGCGCCCTTCGATGTGCCGTTAAGGAGAAGTCCCGTGAAGGTATCCTGACTTACGATTTCGACGCGTCCGACCGGTGATTGTGTACCAAAGCCCACACTGCCATTGTTGTTTATCGTGAGCGCACTCAAGGTCGAGGTGGCATAGGTCGCTGGTGAGGCCGTCGCCAAGTAGAGTGCGCCAGCAAGTGAGCGGAAGGTCCAGATGTTGCTCGTGAGCGAACCATCAGAAAGTGCGAGCTGAGGAGCTGTTGCTGCTGCAACATGGAGAATAAACTTCGGAGTCGTCGTACCAAGGCCGAGGTTCGTACCGTTGAATGCAGAGTTCGTCACTGCTCCAAACGAGGCTCCGTTGCGGAACTGAAGTTCTGTACCAGAGCCGCCAGGGGTACCACCGCTCGATGCGCCCACACAAGCGTTGTTTATAGCGAAGCAGCCTGAGGTAAGGTTGATACCGACGTTATGCGTCGACGTCGCCGTTGCACCGAGAACATCGAAGTTACGAACGGTGGTCGTACCAGAAGCAGTGACCTGGAGGTAGGTAGTGGTAGAACCAACCATGAACGCCGGAACACCTGCGCTCGTGTTAATGGAGAGTGTCGCCGTTGGCGAAGTGCTGCCGATGCCGACTGTACCATTGTTCTGAACCTGGAAGAGTGTTGACGTTGCTGAAACAGTCGTGGAAGAACCTACCGCAAAGAGTGTGGTGTACGTAGAACCAAATGTTCCCTGAACCGAGAGTTCAGCAAACGGTGTGGAAGTACCAATACCAACCTTGCCATTGGTAACGGCCGCCAGGCTCGTTGCGCCACTTCCGTCATAGATACCGGTTCCAAAGAGTACGTTTCCGATGTTGAGCTGATCGTTTGCTGCGACGTTCGGGATAAGTACGCCTGGACCAATGATGATGTTGTTGTTTCCTGCTCCGTTGTTAGCAAGGTTTGATCCTGCGTTAGCACCAATCGCGATGTTGTAGCTGTGTGCACCGCTACCCGTGAGAGTACTGAAGCCGAGTGCGGAGTTGAAGTTCTGGTTTGAAGTGCCCGAAAGTGCGCTTGCTCCTACAATCGCGTTGCCGGAGAGAGTGGTAGCGTTTACACCGATGTTGTAACCGAGGAGGCTGTTGTTGCTACCGGTCGTGACGCTGCCTCCAATGGCACTACCGATTGCACTGTTGTTTGCGCCAAGACCAAGAGCTGGAAGTACGTTGTAACCGACACCAACGTTCTCACCGCCGGTAAGAACTCCTGCGCCTGTGTCGACTCCTGCAAGAGCACGGTAGCCTATGCCGATGTTGTGAGAGGACGATGTTGCGAACTCGAGTGCCTGGAAGCCAAGAGCTGTATTTCCTTGCGCGCTACTGTTAAGTGCGCTTGCAGCTTGGTAGCCGATGGCAGTGGTATAGAGAGCCGATGAGGTGTTGGTAGCAGCCTGGCCACCAGCTCCAAGACCGAAGATGGTAGTGAAGTTGGTCGTGGATGCGTATGCGAGGAGGTTGTTATTGATGCCGTAGAAGCCATTGCTTGGAACGTTGATGTTGAAGCCGGTTGAGAGCGTCGTGTTTACACCAGAGTTCGTGAAGTAGTTCGTACCGGCTGCACCGCCGACGCAGACGTTGTTTATCGAGAAGCAGCCCGCAGTAAGATTCACGCCGTTCGTGAAGGTAGAAGTAGCAGTACCAAGCACATCGAGACGCTGGATAGTCGTAGTGCCAGTGTTGGTGATAGTGAATGCCGAGACAGTTGAAGTGGAGAACGTGCTAGGTGATGCAGTTGCAATGGCGAAAAGCCCGCCAAGTGTGCGGATAGTCCAGATGTTGTTGGTGAGAGAGCCATCAGTAATAGCAATCTGCGGACGAGTTGAAGAAGCAATCGTGAGTGACCAGATAGGCGTTGAGGTACTGATGCCCTCAATACCGTTCAAGAGTGTACCGCCTGCACTTCCCTGTGCTCCCGTACCAAGCGCGACTACTCCCGCGCCTGTGCGTGAGAATCCGACATCAGGGCCGAGTGTAGCGTTCGACTGGTTCCATCCAAGGACACCGCTCGTAGCACCATTCAAGGTGAGGCCTGCTGAGTTCAACTGACCATTGGAGCCGTTTCCGACATAATAGTTCGTGGCAAAGATTGAACCTGAGGTATCGCCTGCCGTACCGTTACCAATATCAATTGCTGAGCTATTACCAGGTGCCTGAGAGATACCCGCACCACCAGCGCCGTTATTCCAGAAGCGGAGAACGCTGGTCGTGTTGCCGAGGAGGAGACTTCCGTTGGTATCAATCGTAAGTGCTGCAACCGTAGACGTTGCGTAGGTCGTTGGAGATGCGGTTGCGATGTAGAGGTTTCCGCTGATAGAGCGCTCGGTCCATACATTGTTCGTAAGCGTACCGTCTGAGAGAGCGAGCTGAGGACGTGTCGATGAAGCTATTTCAAGGCTCCATGCTGGTGTGGTAGTACCAATACCTACACCGAAGGTCGTAATGCGCTGCTTTTCAACACCGCCGGTGCTGAAGGCGAGGTAGCTATTTCCTGCTCCCGTATCGATGTTGCTGAATGTCGAACCAAAGCCAGCTGGTGTAATGGTCGTGACATTGAGTGCACCATTTACGTCTACACCGTTTTCGAAGAGTGCGTTTCCGACGACGTCGAGAATCTTGCCTGCGGTAGGAGCTCCTGTTGCAATGCCAACCTGTCCAGAGTTCGTGACCACGAAGAGTGTTGAGGTTGCAGAAGCAGTTGATGAACCGATAGCAAAGAGTTTGGTTGCTGTGGAGCCGTTCACCGCCTGGACAGAGAGTTGTGCAAACGGCGACGACGTACCGATACCGATGTTTCCGTTCGTTACGGCTGAAGAAGATACCGCGTTGTTGTTGTACAAACCAGTGCCGAAGATCACGTTACCGATGGTGAGCTGACCGCTTGCAGTCGGTGTGACGTTGGTGGTGAATGAGCCGAGCGAGATGTTCGCCTGTCCGGACGTTATGGTGTTGCCAGCGGCCGCACCAAGCGCGAGGTTTCCGCTACCGCTGAATGAAACAGCGCCCAGTGCTCCGTTACCTATTCCTACGTTATTAGAACCTGAAACGTTGAACTGCAGGGCGCCGGAACCAAGAGCGAAGTTCTGGAAGCCGTTCGTATTTGCAGCGAGGGCGAGGTTACCGATAGCAACGTTACCGTTTCCAAGCGTATTGGCGGTGAGGGCACTTGAACCGATGGCAACGTTCTGGCCGCCGGCGCTATTTGCAGCAAGAGCGTTGAGACCGAGGCTTACGTTATTTCCGGTCGTCGAAGCCGTAATGAACGTCTGGCCGGCGAAGGTGACGAGTGTTGAGGTTCCGACGTTGAGGTTCGTGTTTATGGTGCCACTGTTCGAGATACTGAAGAGTGTTGTCGTTGCAAAAGCTGCGGTCGAAGAGGATATAGCGAAGACAAATGGATTCGATTGGTTGCCGAGGGCTTGTATCGAGAAGTTCGCAAATGGCGCAGTCGTTCCTACGCCGATGTTACCGCCGAGTGGGTTGAGAGCGATTGGATCGAACGTCGAGAGATTGGTTTGTGCCTGGATAGAACCATAGCCACCCGTCGTGTTGTAACCGATCTGGAGGAGACGATTCCAGTTAGTGACACCGTGAATCTGGAACTGAGAAGGATTGACCGATGCGGAGTCGCCTTCAATGGTAATGACATTGCCACTACCCTTCACGTTGAGTGCTCCGGTCGGTGTGCTCGTACCAATACCGAAGTTGCCATTCACATCAAAACGAGCGCGTTCGTTCGCCAACGTGCTACCACCGGTTGCGAAAATAATAGGTGCACTTGCCTTGGTGTCGAGGATAAGACCGCCGGTCTGTCCAGCGTTCGCCAAGATGACCGAACTAAGAGGAACGGTACCAAGATTCACATTAGAGGCCCCAGAAGGAACGATTGAAAAGGCGAGACTACTGTTCGCGGTAGTGAGATCTCTGAGGGAAAGTGACGTATTGACCGAGGTGGAATTACCATCAAGAATCACGTTTGCGCCGTTCGAGCCACTTGCGCTCACTTCAAGCAGTGCGCCAGGAGTGGTCGTGCCAATACCGATGTTGCCGCTCGTTGCGAGGAAGAGGCTTGAGGTAGCGGTGAGTGTAGTGCCACCAGCTGCGTAGTAAGGGAACTGTCCCGTCGTACCGGAACCGACCGTACCTGAGCCAGTACCAGCACCTACACAGGTGCCGTTTATCGCGAAACAGCCGGCAGTAAGGTTGATACCACCCGTCGACTGGAAGGTGGTGGTGGCAGTCGTGAAGTTCGCAATTCCCTGTATGGAGAGTAGTGAGCCTGGAGTGGTAGTGCCGATACCGACGTTACCTCCGATGAAGAGGGCTGCAGGACCTGAGCCGTTCTGCTGTATCGCGAGTGCAGGATTTGCAGAAGTTGAAGAAGCAGAGAGCTGGCCCCATGGAGTGGTTGAACCGAAGCCTGCACGGCCGCTGTTCTTAACGGTAAGAATGTCACCATGTACAGAGTTCGTTGCTGAGAGCGCAAAGAGATCGTCAGACGTTCCTGCAGCAGAGACTTCGAGGCGAATGGCCTGAGGGTTGAGGCTGGTAGTGTTGCCCATGTTACCGAGGAGCACACGTCCCGCGTTCGCGATGAGTACGTTACTGTTGCCCTGCGACAGGTTGAAGGTGTTGCTTGAATCTCCTAGAGAAATCGTGGAGAAATCGTTATGCGTATCATGAAGAATGGTAATGCTGTCAGCGGACGAGGCTCCTCCACCAATCTGAATCTCACCGAAGTTGTTTCCATAGATTGATTCAGTGCCGTAGAAGAGGCCACTCAGCCCGCCGCCCGTGCTGAATGAGGTGAGTGTGGTGCCTGCACCCTGTACCGCAAGAGATGCTGTTGGTGTCGTCGAACCGACGCCAACGTTTCCATTCGCAGCAAGGAATAGGCTCGAGGTGGCCGTAATCGTGTTGGTTCCCGAGAAGTATGGGAACTGGCCGGTCGTACCCGTAAAGAGTGAAGAGGTTGCGATAGTGAGTGACTGTCCTGTTCCGACACCGATAACTGAGCCTGAGAGGCCAAGGCCGAGTGTTGCAGACGAGGTAGCGACTGATGACACTGCCCCACTGTTTCCGTAGAGAACGCCTCCGAGTGAACCGATAGTTACCGTTCCTGGGAAGGTAGCGTTTTGGGTACCAGTAGGGTTCTGGAGGAATGTCTGGCCGAGCGAGTTAGTAAGAGTTACATCGTTACTTGATCCGTTACCCGCAATGACAAGACCGAGGGATGCGCTGCGGTACAACTGTGCGGTATTTGAAAGTGCAGAGCCAAAGGAGTTACTTCCCGTGATGATGAAGTTCCCTCCTACATAGGAGTTGCCTGAGACTGAAGCGACCGTGGTTGAAGCGCCACCGTTGAAGGTCTGGAGTGCGCTGTAGGCGTTCGCGGTCGTGGTGCCGAATGCGAGCGATACTACTGAACCTGAAATCTGTATTGGGTAGGTGCCGGTGTAGGTAGTACCAGAAGAGAGACAGGTACCGTTCACTGCGTAGCAACCGGCAAGGATGTTGAAGCCATTCGCAGCGGTGGTTGAACCGGTGTTCGAGATACTGAAGAGCGTGGTGGTCGCAGACGCGGTTGATGAACCAACAGCAAAGAGAGTCTTGTTAGTGTCACCATTGTTTGCCTGGATAGAGAGCTTGGCAAATGGAGAGGTCGAACCAACGCCGCTATTTGCGCCGAAGTAGGCTCCGCCTGTGTTTCCGATGCTCGCAAGAACGTTTCCGCTACTATCCTGGAACTCCGTGTTGTTCACGTTGTTACCTGCAAGCTGACCCACAACGAGAGATGGTCTGAAGGTAGCACCGTAGGTGTTCGCACCCGTTAGCTGTACCTGACCATATTCCTGAACGGTTCCAGTATAGGTACTTCCAATTCGTTCTATTTCCGAGTTTCCGTCAAAGAACCATGGCGTGAAGCCACCGAAGACAAAGGATGCTTGATTAGCACTCGGACGAGTGATTTGGAGCGGCGTAAACTGCTGACCGATGGAAATCGTGTCTGCGGAAATGTTGCCCACTACTGAGAGAGCGTTGGCAGGACTGGTAGTTGCTATGCCGACATTCCCTGCATTCGTAACAATGAACTTTGTTCCGGTCGATGAGCCAATCACAAAGGACGGCGCTGCTCCGAGTGCGCTTGTTGGATTTATGGAGACGAGACCCCATGGCGTTGATGAGCCTACAGCGAGTGTTGAAGTGAAGTTGTTTGCAGCGCTCCAGGTATTTGCCGTCGTCGTGCCGAATGCGAGTGAGAAGTTGTTTCCGCTATAGACGATTGGGTACGTTGCAGAGAGTGATGCTGGAGCGAGGTAGTCAGTACCTACCGTTGCGACGGAAAGGGTGCCTGCAGTCGACTTCACGAGGCCTGAGCCAAGTCCGGTGAACGAAACGGTGCCGGTCGCCGTAAGTCCTGCGACTGAGAGGTTGCCAGAGAAGAGACCTGCACCCTGCACCGCAAAGAATGCGCCAGGAGTGGTGGTACCGAGTCCGAAGGCACCGTTCTGGTCGATACGTGCGCGTTCGGTGCCGTTATTGGTTGCAAACGTGATAAAGCCGCCGGTCGATGCACTACCTCGAAGGAAGCGGATAGAGGCATTTTCAATACCGTTGTAGGAAAGACCGAGCTGACCCACGAGTGCTCCTGGCGAGTTCGAAGTTTTGTCCTGTCGGGTGTTGAGAGTGAAGTTACCGTCCGATCCGCGTCCGAGGATAGTCGTCGTAGCAAGCGTTGAAGCCGATGAGACTTCAAACAAAGCCTGAGGGGTGTTGGTGCCGATACCAATACTGCCAGCGGCATCTATGAGGTCAGAAGTACCTGCGAGAGCATTCGTGCCATTGAAGAGCGCAAACTGCCCTGCCGTACCCGTGAAGAGCGACGAGGTGGCGATGGTGAGTGACTGGCCCGTACCAACTCCGATGATGGAGCCTGAGAGACCAAGTCCGAGTGTTGCTGAAGAAGTAGCGACTGAGCTGACTGCTCCGCTATTGCCGTAGAGGACACCGGAGAGTGAGCCGAGGGTGAGGCTGTTTGCAGTGACACCTCCGTTGAAGGTCTGAAGTGCGCTCCAGGTGTTTGCGGTCGTGGTGCCGAAAGCGAGAGAGATCACAGAGCCAGATACCTGCACTGGGTAGGTGCCGGTGTAGGTGGTACCTGCGTACTGAGGAACGTTGAGGGTGTTGCCGATGAACGTAGCAGCACCTGAAGTACCGGTCGTGGTGAGGGTGATAGGGGCCTGGTAGTCGGTGCCTGCGACTGCTGAAGCTACTACTCCTGTGCCATTGCCCTTGAGTAGTCCGGTGAGAGTGGTTGAGCCCGTACCACCGTTAGCGACGGTGAGAGTTCCTGCGAGTGTGAGGGTACCTGAAGTCGTGATGGCACCACCTGAGAATGAAAGGCCGGTGGTACCGCCTGAAGCGTTTACTGAAGTGAC
>Ga0265327_10005112_pt1 | contig 11151 bp, 6 predicted proteins | sample 41621metaG_FD_202089 | JGI IMG/M metagenome (GOLD analysis project Ga0265327, IMG submission 202089) | Rhizosphere microbial communities from Carex aquatilis grown in University of Washington, Seatle, WA, United States - 4-16-21 metaG | ecosystem: Host-associated > Plants > Roots > Rhizosphere >... | reverse complement strand
CCACGCTTTCGTTGTTCCGACCCTGACCGTTCTTCGCAGTGTCGCCGGCCAATCCGGTGGTGACGCCCTTGCCAAAGATCCGGATATCACGCCCTTCATCGTTGCTTCTGACAAAACACAACTGATGCGCAAATTCCCGTGGCCGACGCCAACATGGCTCGACTATTCCGCCGCCGAACAAACAGTGCGCGAATTGAAATCGGCCGCCGTTCCGATTCTGGTTGGAACGGATTCTCCGAACCCTGGAACTGCCCACGGCGCGAGCGTCCATCAGGAATTGGAATTTCTCGTTCACGCCGGCATGACTCCAACCGAAGCGCTCGCCGCCGCCACATCAGTTCCTGCACGCTGCTTTCACCTCGACGACCGCGGTCGGATTGCGCCCGGCAAACGCGCCGACCTGCTGCTCGTTGAAGGTGATCCCACCACAAACATTCTCGCCACCCGCCGGATTGTCGGCGTTTGGAAAGAAGGCGTTGAACTCGACCGCACCAGTTATCGCAAAAAAGTCACAACAACCAAGTCCGGCGAATCCGCGTCCAATCCCTCAACTCGTAACCCTCGACCTTTAACCAAATTAGTTAGCGACTTCGAAGGCAACGAACCATCCGTCAAATTCGGTTCCGGTTGGCAGGTTTCCACCGACGCACTTCGTGGAGGAAGTTCGACCGCCGAATTTCGCGTCATCGCGGGCGGCGCGCACGACAGCAAAGGCTCTTTGCAAATCAAGGGGACCGTCGACGGAGGTCTGCCCTATGCCTGGGCCGGCGCCATCTTCTTCCCCGGCACAGAACCGATGACCGAGGCCGACCTCTCTTCAAAAAAGGAAATCAGCTTCTGGGCCAAAGGCGATGGACGCAGTTACAATGTCATGTTTTTCGCCACCAGTCGTGGATTTGCTCCCGCCATCCAGACATTTGTCGCTGGTGCGGAATGGAAACAATACACCTTTAAAACCCGTGATTTCGACGGCCTCGACGGCCATGACATCACCGGCATCTTCTTTGGTGCCGGTCAACCCGCTGGCAAGTTCGCGTTCCAAATTGATGATGTGCAGTTCAAGTAATTCGCACTCAGTCTGCATAACCCGTCCTTATCAGCGCACAGTGGGAGAAATCACAATAACTAACCATTGACTTGACTGCCCGTTAAAGCCAATGTCCGTCCGCAGCTAAATCACGAAGAACCGCCTGCCCAGCGCTCTCCTAGTGCCTATTCAGGCCCGATTTTGCACTAAAACCATGTCTATGAAGTCAACCGCCCCAAAACTCGTCATCACCTGTCTAATCCTGTGCTGCACCGTCACGTTAAGTTTTGCAGCCGGCGCATTTCAAAAAGTTTCTGCAGCAGGTTTTCACTCGCTGGCCATCGCGACCAACGGCACACTCTGGGCCTGGGGCACCAACAGCTTCGGCGAACTCGGCGACGGCTCGACAGTTGCGAAACTCAGCGCTGAACAGATCGGTACCGACGCCGACTGGCAATCAATTGCCGCGGGAGAATTCCACAACCTCGCCCTGAAAAATAACGGCACACTTTGGGCCTGGGGCAACAATAGCAACGGCCAGTTGGGCGACGGCACGACCAACAATGCACTCGTCCCAACTCAGATCGGAGCAGCAACGGACTGGAAAGCCATCTCAGCCGGTGCCTTTTACAGCGTGGCGATCAAAACCGACGGCACACTTTGGGCGTGGGGCGCTAACGCTAACGGCCAAATAGGTGACACCACCACCAGTGAAAAACATACTCCAATACAAACTGACCCGAGCTCTGACTGGGCTTTCATCAGCGCCGGACAAGCCAACACGATTGCGGTCAAAACCAACGGCACACTCTGGGCCTGGGGCAAAAATTCCTCCGGCCAATTAGGCGATGGGACCATCGTTCAGAAGACAGCCCCGATCCAAATCGGCTCGGATACAGACTGGAGCACGGCCGCAGCCGGCTTCTTCCACACATTAGCGGTGAAAACCAACGGCACACTTTGGGCCTGGGGCGGTAATTTCGACGGCCAGCTGGGCGATGGAAGCACCACCGACCAACACAGCCCGGAACAAATCGGTGCTGCGACCGATTGGCAATCCGTTTCCGCCGGTCAAACCCACAGCGCAGCGCTCACGACGAACGGCACTATTTGGGCCTGGGGTTTCAACGCTTACGGCCAACTCGGTGACGGAACAACCAACAATCTTTCCAGTCCGACTCAGATTGGTGCAGGCACCGATTGGACAACCTTGGCCGCCGGACTTTTCCATACACTCGTCGTTAAATCCGACGGCACAGCTTGGGATTGCGGCAGAAACGACGGCGGCGAGCTCGCGAATGGAACAACAATCAGTCAATCCAATCTTGTGAAAGTTCTGCTCACCGCAACGGTGAATCTGAATTCCTTGTCGCAAACCTACGACGGCACGCCCAAGGCCGTTTCAGTCACGGCTACCCCGCCGTCATTCCCGGTCAACGTAACTTACGACGGCTCGCCCAGCGCGCCGGTCAACGCGGGCAATTACGCCATCGTCGCCACGGGCATCAATTCCGATTACTACGGTCAGGCCACCGGAACATTAGTCGTCAACAAAGCCACCGCGCCGATCCTTTTGGTCAATGTGGTGCAATACTTCGACGGCATGGCCAAGAGCGTCACCGCCAGCACTACTCCAGCCGGTTTGTCGCTGGACATCACCTACAACGGCTTGGCGAATGCGCCGACCAATGCGGGCACGTATCCCGTCGTCGCCACTATCAACGATATCAACTACCAGGGCACCACAGCGACTAATCTCCTCATCGCATCGCTCCCGAACGCGCTCGCCAAAGGCAGCTATACCGGGCTCTTTTACCAATCTAACCAGGTCACCTATCCAAGCTCCGGTTACTTCGTGTTGAACGTCGACCCCAAGTTTAAGATCGGCGGCAAAATCTTCATCGAAGACGTCATCTATTCTTTCACTGGCGCCTTCAACACCAACACTGCCGCCGCCGCCATTTCCGTTCCGCGCACCGGCACAAATACTCTGACCATCACCTTGCAACTTTCTTCCGACGGCTCCAGCAGCGCCGTTTCCGGTTCAGTGAGTGACGGCGTCTGGACCGCGTCGTTGCTTGGAAACAAAGCGTTCTACAGCGCGACCAATGTCTGTCCGCTGGCCGGCAACTACGCCATGACACTGGCGGGAATCGGCGATGGCACGAGCACTCCCGATTACGGCACACGCGGCATCGTTAAAGTCAAAGCAAACGGCGCGATCAGCCTGAGTGGGAGCCTCGCCGACGACGCCGGATTTAATCAGGCCTCTGTCCTTTCCAAAAATGGTCAATGGCCCTTGTATGTGCGGCTCTACAAAAACACGGGCGCCATTCTCGGTTGGATCACCTTCACCAACTCGCCGGACTATAAGCTCACCGGCAGCGTCTTGTGGGTTAAAACCGCGGCGTTCGGCAGTTTCTATTCCGCCGGTTTCACCAATACGATGACCGCCTACGGGTCGGTTCGTCAGTGACGGTCGGTTCTGCCTGAAGGCGGGATTCATACGGGTAGCGCGGGGTTTGGAGATTGGGGAAGTGAAACACAATTCTTTTTAGTTTTTTGTTGACTGGCCGCCGCTATGTCGGTCACGGTTTCCCTATGAGAACCCAACCCTCTATTGTCGCACTTTCGTGCCCTGATCTAGTCCAAAAAATTCGATTCGCTACGCTGGCATCGATGCTTTGTCTCCTCGCGTTCGTTGCATCATTAGCATCAGCCCGGGCCGGCACATTGTATCTGGCGACCGCCGCCGGCGGATCTGGTGAACTCTACATTATAGACCCGGCCACGGGCGCGACCTTGAAGGATGTCGGACCGCTCAACGACTCGAGCAGCGCCAACTACGGTGTCACCGGCCTCGCATTTCATCCAACGACCGGTGTTCTTTACGGCTCAAGCGCGTCCTCTGACATAGCGACACGCGCGAGACTGCTCACCATCGATCCAGCCACGGCTCAAGTAACGGTCATTGGTTCGTATAACGCCGCGGACGCTACAATGGCGGACATCGCGTTCGATTCCACAGGCGTGTTATATGGAGCGGCCTCGAAAAATGGGCCGAACTTGTTTTCGATTGATACCACCACCGGTCAGGCGACGCAGATCGGTAATACTTTTTTGACGTCGACCAGCGGTGGCGGAATCGCAGTCGACTCAACCGGCGTTATCTACGGGGCTCCAACGGCGTCGCGTTTTGGGACCTATAATCTTTCGGACGGCACCTTTATCAACAACGGTACTCTGGACAAGCCGGCCGGCGGTGGTGCTTATGCCGCTCTGGCGTTTGATGAACACGGCGTGCTTTATGGTCTCAATTCCGGTCCCGGCACACCGCCGCCGACCCATCTTGTGATCATCAACACCAATGACCTCACCGTAACTGACATCGGTGTTTCCGTCAGCGCCGGTGATGCTATCGCGTTCCAACCTTCGCTTGCGCTTCCGGCCCTGACAATTGCTGCACAGGGGGCAAGTCAGGCAATCTTGCGCTGGCCGGATTCTCCCGGATTTCAACTGGAGTACATTGGCAATCTCAACAACAGCATTTGGCTGACAAACACCACAACTCCGACCGTCGATAATGGGACGAACGTGGTGACGGTAACAGTGCAGGGCGCGAGCTTCTTCCGGTTGCACAAGCCATGATATGATTGTCAATGGAGGCTGATAATTGCGTCCACTTTAAGCGCTCCCAAAGCCGCGTACAAGCGCAACAATCTGCATTATCTTGTTTTGACAGCATTGCAGCTCTTTCGCTTTATTAATTGACGGATAGTGACTACATGTTAATGTCTTCACAACGCCTCGAGCTGGGCGCGAGAATTTTAAAATGAAAGGCAATCATGCAAACCGCAACAAATACGTTAACGAAGATCAGCTTCGCTTTAAAAACAGCGAATGTTGGAAATTCGCGCCCATGGATGCGTACCGCATGGTGTCGGCTTGTGCCGGGTAATATCAGTTTTAAAAAAGAAAAATATTCTTCCGCGGCGATGGTGCAACCTCACCTGATTTCAAAATCAGCCTTTTCGTTGTCTTTGTTGCCTTCTGCAAATGAGTGTTCACGCTTGTCACAACATCGTAAACGCTTGTCATCAAACGTCATCACTTGTCCTGATTTGTCATCATTTGTCACAACATTTGCCTCAAAAAAATATTTTTAAAATGCCGGCTCCAAACGAAAAACCTCCACATACGCAGTCGGTTACGCCGATTCTATTCCCTCGTTTTTTCAACATTTCCATCCGTGTCCAACTCGGTGTATCTGCGGTTGAGTTTGGGGTCGATGTTCCGCAAAATTCCGATTGCCTCGTGCGGCGGAGGGATTTACGCTCGCCAACTGTCAACACAACGAACTCATAACTTCTAATTTTATGGCCGACACAATTTTTCATCCCAGCATCGAAGGTGCGCAACACGGCGCGAAGTCTCTCGCGGACTTTCTGGATTACGCCCGCGTTTCCGGAGCCAAAGGCGCGCAGCCGTCAAATTACATGCTGCAGTCGGATAAAGGCTTTAAGAGCGCCAAAGAAATCAAAGAGACGTTTTCGCAACGCCACATGTCGCTCGACGGTATTTCGGCCCATTGCCCATTCTGGGTGCATACCACCGCCTGGACGAATAGTCCGACGGTTCGTCCGTTCCTTCCGCCGGATGTCGCCAGGAAGGATGCGAAGGCGATTGAGAAATGGAGCGAGGATTATATTCTCAAATTGCTCGATCTCTCTGCTGAACTCGGCGTCAAAATTGTTCCGATGTTTTGGGGTGTAGCGTTCGGTTGGGAATTGGCCACCGGTTATCCGTGGGGATTCTGGAAGGGCGGCGATTATGATTTAATTGCGGAAGGCAAAGAGCGATTTGCCAAAAAGACCGCGAAGATCCGCGCGCACGCGAAGAAGCTCGGTATTTATCTGGCGCACGAAATCCATCCTGGCACTGCCGCGATGTGCGCCGACGATTTTAATATGATCGTCGACGCTTGCGACGGCGATAAGGTTCTCGGCGTGAATGCTGACCCGTCCCATTGCTGGGAAGGAGAATCATGGGAGACTCGTTTCCTCAAAGTCGCCCCGCGCATCTACGCCTGCCACGTGAAAAATTTTGTCATCCGCTCCGGCCTTCCGCTGCGCATGATGGAACCCGGTTGGCAAAAGCGCGCGATGCAGTTCGTTGACATTCCGTCCGGCGATTTAAACATGAGCCGTTATGTCGAACTGCTTATCCACACCGGATTCGTCCAGCGCTACTGCAAAATCATGGGCAAGAAAACAGCGCCGCTCGTCGTCGAAGCCGAAAGCGCCTATCGCGATCTCGACGCGACCAGCGCGAATGGCATTGCCTACGTGCGTGACAATCTCTGTTTCCCGATGGCCGCCGGTTCGTTTGAAGAAGGAATGGGCGCGTAGTCGTTGCTAAGGCTTGCGCGAAGCGGTCGCCGTTTTGACCTGGTGCTCGAGCACCAGCATATCGGGATAGTCTGGGCAGTGTTTGCGGAATTCATCGAATTCAGCAAGCAAGTCGTCCTGTTTCCCAAGGTCGATGAGCTTGTTCATGATATGCAGACGCAGCCGAACTTCTTGTTGAGGCGACGGTCCAAGGTTCAGCGCCTCGCGATATTGGTGAGCGGCAGATTCCGGTTTGCCTTGCGCGTTATATAGGTCGCCAAGCTTTTCAGAAAGGACGGCGCTGGTTTTGGTTGTCGGCTCTGCATTGAGATACTGAATCAGTTCACCGATTTTGGTGCCGAGGGTGAGGTTGATGTTAATAACGCTGAGGTGCGACCATTCGAGGAGCTTGCTGCCGCGATTGGCGAGTTCTTCGTGGCGTTGCTGCGGCGGTTTGCGAAATGGGCTATACAACGGATCACCGATCACCGTCCCTTGCCACGATACGGCCTGTAAAGAACTGTAAGCGGCCTCGCCGTAGGTCATGTGCAACAGCAGCCAACGGGTGAAGAAAATTCCCATGTCGGGCAAGCCGCCAAGGAACGGTTCATCGACGGCGCCCATCGTGGCGGTCGCGCCGGCAGCGAGAAGAGGGCCGGCCCAGTGCGCTTTGGTGGAGCGAATGGTTTGGGCGTTGTAGGAATGCAAATGATACGCAAATGCGCCGGGCATGAATTCAACGTTCGCGCGAGTGAACGGACCGGAAACATTTTCGTCATACCAACCGCCGTAGAGTGCGATTTGGCTCATCGGAAAAGAACGGGCAAAAGTTTCGGGTTTCTTGTCGATGACGGTTTCGAAGCCGCTGCGGCTGGCGCATTCGGCGGCGATAACGAAATTTGTGTCGGCATCGGCGTAAACTGCGTTTGTAATGCTGCGCATGTCGAAATAGGCGCGGCCCCACAAGCCATCGCGCTCGGCCTGAACGGCTTTATCGACGAGCGCGCGCGCGATCGCGACGGTTGGCCCATCGAGGCGCGCAACCATGATCACGCCATTCGTCGGATTGATCGCTGCTGAGTTAGTCGAGCGATAATCCGGATTCGAGAGAGGTCCGGCTAGAGCGAGTTTCTGATAAATCGAGGGCAGGGTGGCCAATTCGGAATCGACGGCCGCGCCGTTGTTGCGCAGGATGCCATTGAGTTTCGGGTCAATTTTTTCGGTGACTGACGAGTCGGCATCGATGCGAAGGGGGACGCCGTAGCAGAGCACGATATAGCGCACGGTGGCGTCTGTTATTTTGGAACCTTTGAACGTGAACAGTTTTTGTTTCTCGAGAAACTTGAGCAACGGGTCCTGGAGTTGTTCGCGGTATTGTGCGCGGGAAATTGTTTCCGTGCGCGGAAGTGGAAGTGCAAGAATTTGCGAAGCCGGCACGTTGCGCATGCTGGCGTAGTGATCGGCGACGTCTTTGGATTCGGTCATCGCGGCGTTGTAGACGACGACAACGTCAGCGCCATCATTCGTGGCAATGGCCTTGAACGCGAATAATGCGGAGAAAACGAGAATCCAAAATTTCACAGGCTAAATGTCTATCTTTAGTCCGTCATAAGCAAACCAAACGCCGTCGGGCAACTCGGCCTGGGCGATGTCGTGATCGTAATCGTGGGTCAGGTGTGTAAAATAAGTTCGCTTCGCATTGATGCGCCGGGCGGCAGTGAGTGCTTCGTCGAGACACATGTGCGTTGGATGAACCTTGCGGCGCAAGGCGTCGAGCACGACGACTTCGCAACCGCGAATTTTCTCAACCACATTCTGGGGCACTTCTTTGCAATCGCTCAAGTAAGCGAACTGTTTTTTGCCGTTTTGGACGAAGAGGTAACCGTTGGTGGTGGCGTGACCGTGCGGCAGCACTAACGGATGAAGTTCGAGGTCACCGATCGTGAACGGGCCGTCGACGATGTGCTCTTCCGGCATGAAATAGCCTTTGGGAATCGGGCCGTCGGTGAACGCGTAACGGAAAACGCGCCTCAGATCGTTCATCGTCGCTTCGCTTGCATAAATGGGCAGGCGGCCTTCGCGCAAGTCACAGAAGCGGCGGCAGTCGTCCAACCCCATGATGTGGTCAGCGTGCGAGTGAGTGAAAACGACCGCATCGAGCCACGTGATCTTCCCACGCAAAATCTGGATGCGAAACTCCGGTGTGGTGTCGACAACGAGTTTCGTCTTTTCGCTGGCGACGTAAATGGAAGGGCGCAGGCGGTTGTTTTTTGGATTGGCGAGGAATTCGGGCGGATATTCTTTGCCGATAATCGGGACGCCTTGCGAAGTGCCTGAGCCTAGAAAAGTAAATGAGAGCGACATCGTCAGTCGTTCTAGAATACCACAAAACCGAGGATGACGACGAACAGGCCGAAGGCAAATCGCAGGCCGTTGAACATGCGGATTCGGTTTGGATTGGCGGTGTTGTAGTCGATGAAATCGCGCAGACGCCACGGCGAAACGGTCAGCCACATGCCGGCGACGATCATAAGATAGGCCCAGACAACCATGACGAGCCGCCAATCAGTATCGACCCAGCGCGCGCTGTCGACGACCAGTTTTCCAAGCAGCAACAGCACAATGGCAAGTCCGCGCACAGCCAGGAAATCTTTCACGAAAATGCATGTGCCGATGGCGATGATGACGAAAAGACCGAACAGGAATTTCTTCATCGATTCAAAATCGGCAAGCGACTCGATACTGACGTTGTAGAGAAACCAGATCGTGCCGATGAGCATGAAGACGTATCCGAGCGCGGTGTTGCGCGGAAGCTTGCGCGCAACCACGGCGAACTTACCGGGCGCGAGCAAGCCGGCGAGGTTGACGAGCGCCATAAACAATCCCATGCAAATTGCGAGTAGCGACAGTTTAACTGTCATAAGTCGCGGGAAAGGGAACACAAAACGGAGTCGTTCGCAATCATGAATCTCACCGATCGTGACGCTTCACACGTCTATTGATTGATTCGCTTCTGGTTTCTTGGTAAAATCGAGCAGATTGGCGGAGTGCTTTGCTATGAAGATCAAATTAGAATTCCTTTTCGGCATAGCGCTTTTGTTAGCGACGGTTTCATTCGCGCCGACGTCAAGAGCCGACCAGCCGCAGGTTCTCCACGGCCACGTTCGTAAGATTACCAGAAAACTTTCCCCGCTGGGCAGGGTTGACGCCAGCAACCACATGCACTTGGCAATTGGTTTGCCGTTGCGCAACCGCGAGCAGCTTACAAACCTGCTTGAAGAAATTTATAATCCGGCCAGCCCGAACTTTCGTCATTTTTTGAAAGCGGATGAGTTCGCGGCCTCGTTCGGCCCGAGCGCGGAAGATTACCAGTCGGTGATTGATTTCGCGAAAGCCCATCACCTGAAAATCGATCGCACCCATCCGAATCGAACTTTGGTGGATGTCAGCGGTTCGGTGGCCAGCATTGAGGACGCGTTGCACGTCCACATGCAGAGGTTCAAACATCCGAAAGAAAACCGGGAATTTTTTGCGCCGGATGCCGAGCCTTCGTTAAACCTGAAGACGCCCGTTCTGGCGGTCAGTGGTTTGGACAATTATGTGAAACCGACTCCCAGGCTGCATCGGTTGACCGCGTCGCCTCAGCCGCGGATCCGTCCGTGGGGCGGCGGTGGGGGGGGCACCGGCACTTACACGGGACCGTATCAAGGTTATCAATTTCGTGACGCTTACGTACCTGATTTGTCGCAGGAGGGCGAGGGACAATCGGTCGGGCTTTTTGAACTTTATGGATATTCCATCCAGGATATCGAAGCTTACGAAGATGAATCTTTTATTTCCCCGTATGTCACCGTGCAATCAGTTTTGATCGACGGCGCAACGGACGATGATTTCAACGCGCTTGATCAGGATGGTTACCTGGATTATGCCTTCGAGACCACTGGCGACATCCAGATGGCAATCGCGATGGCGCCGTCGTTAAGTAAAGTTTTAGTGTATATCGGGCCGACGCCACTGGATCAGCCGCCGCTTGGAACGAATTATAGCCAAAACCCGACAACGACAGCGCAGATCAACGATGTGCTCAACCGGATGGCCACGGATAATCAGGCCCGGCAACTGAGTTGTTCTTATGGCATGGATATCAATCTTTCGACGGTGCAGATCTTCCAGCAATACGCCGCGCAAGGTCAGAGCTTTTTTCTGGCGAGCGGCGATGCCGGTGCATTTTCGTCGGCGACTGATGAACCAGCCGATAATCCTTACATCACGGTTGTCGGTGGGACATCGTTAACAACGGATACGAACGGATTTTATAAATCAGAAACTGTTTGGCTCACTCCAGCGGACGCGGCGAGTGGCACCCCACTGCAAGCTTCTGGCGGTGGAATAAGTGGCGCTCAGACTATTCCGTCATGGCAACAAGGCATCAACATGGCGGCGAACCAGGGTTCTACCACCATGCGCAACGTACCGGACGTCGCGTTGGTCGCCAACAATATCACTATTACCTGGGGCGCTGATTTTTTTGACTCATATGATTGGCCACTAGGTGGCACGAGCCTGGCTGCGCCGTTGTGGGCCGGTTTCATGGCGCTCGTGAATCAACAGGCGGCGTTGAATGGCAAGCCGCCCATCGGGTTCCTAAATCCGACGCTTTATGCGATCGGCAAAAGCACAAATTATCTTTCAAGCTTCCACGACATCACAACGGGCAAGAACACAAATGCGGCGAGC
>Ga0265327_10005111_pt1 | contig 11151 bp, 6 predicted proteins | sample 41621metaG_FD_202089 | JGI IMG/M metagenome (GOLD analysis project Ga0265327, IMG submission 202089) | Rhizosphere microbial communities from Carex aquatilis grown in University of Washington, Seatle, WA, United States - 4-16-21 metaG | ecosystem: Host-associated > Plants > Roots > Rhizosphere >... | reverse complement strand
CGCGCGTGCTCGTCCGGATCACCATCCGGCCGGCTTGAGGTTGGCAGCGAGGTTGTCTAGTCTGACCGCGCTCAGTCACCAGTCAGAGGGAGGCGACGTGAAAGGCTCGAGGCTCTTCTGGACGGAAACCGTGCTCGGCGGGCTCAGCGCCCTGTTCTGCATCCTCACGCTCGTGTGGAAGGACTGGATCGAGATCGTCTTCAGGTTCGACCCCGACCACCACAGCGGCTCGCTCGAATGGGCGATTGCTGCCGCCGCGCTCGTGGTCACGGTCGTCTTCGCCGTGCTCGCGCGCATGGAGTTCCGCCGGACCGCGCTCGCCTGAGCTGGTCTACAATGACGCTCGCCCCGGGGCTATAGCTCAGTTGGGAGAGCGCCTGGATCGCACCCAGGAGGTCGGCGGTTCGAGCCCGCCTAGCTCCACCTCACGAGGTAGTGCGCGAACCGCCGCCGGAACCCTGTAGGTGATCCGGCGGCGGTCGTGCGGTAGGTTCGGCGCGTTGAAACGGGCGTGGGACCTACTCGTCCTCTTGGCTGCCGCGGCACTCGTCCTCGTGAGTCTCAACCTGCCGTGGGAGCAGGCCTCTTGCTCGAGCGGTGCTTCGGATGTGGGCTGCTTCGACCACCGCACCGACGGCTGGTCGTCGGTCGGCCAGGTCGCGGCCTTGCCTGCACTGCTTCTCCTCGTCCTCGCGGCAGCGGCCCTCGTTCGGCCACGACTGCGAGTTCGGCTCCCACTCGGTCAATGTGCGCTCGCCGTCGCGTACTTCACGCTCGGGGTATTCGTCGAAGCCCGAGTCGACGCTCGGCAGGCGCACGAGACCGCAGGCGGCCACTTTCAGCTCGCATACGGAACGTACGTCGGAGTCGCCGCGGGCCTTCTCGCGTTGCTCGGCGCCGCCGCGCTACGACGCGACGAAGTTCTCTTCCGACCACCCGGTCGTGCCTGGCTGCCACTCAGCGCCGCGGCCGCGCTCCTCGTCGCGCTGCTCCTGCCGTGGTCCGAGTCGTTGTTGTTGTTGTTCTCCTCTGTGCAGTCGACCCCGACAACGGTCCACGTCGGGCATCTCAGTGCGCTCGGGCTCGCCGACGCCGGCGGCGTGATCTGTGCCGCCGTCGCGCTTCGGTTCATCGTTGTCCGATGGCGTGACGGCACAGAGGCGTGGTTGGGACGATGCACTCTCGCCCTCGCGGCGGTCCTCTTCGCCGGCGCAGCCTTCACCGTGAACTTTCCCGTCACTCGCGTCTACGGCGCCTGGGTCGGTCTGGCGGCCGCCATGGCGATGCTCCTCCTCGCAGTCACCGATCGCCCACGAGCGAAGCTCGTCTGGCCCCGGTGGCAAGGAACTGGCACCGGGATCGCATTCCTGGTCTTCGCCACCAGCCTGTTCCTCCCGTGGCAGCGCGCCTGCTACCCGCAGGGACGCGAGTTCGCGTCGGTCGGTGTCTCTGGCCGATGCATCTCGACAAACGGCTGGACCCTGGAGACGTCGGCTGCTGCCCTCGCAGCCGCGGGACTCGTCGCCGTCGCGTTCGCACCGAGTCTCCGCAGATTCGCGCGTGGAGAGCTCGCGGCCGGCGTCGCTCTCCTGGTCGCGACCAGCGGCTTCCTGCTCCAAACCGGCGTCAGTGGCGGCATCCGGCTCAGCTTGGGATACGGCTCGATCGTCGGATTCGTGGCGGCGGGGCTGCTCGTCGGCCTTGCGCTCGAGCGTCCGCACGTTTCGGTCGGCGACCGGAGCCGCGCTGCGCCGGCCCTGCTGGCGATCGCGTTCGGGGCTGCCTATGTCACAGCCGTCGTCTTGCCGTGGTGGGACGTCCTGCCGACAGGCGTCTGGTCTGTCTTCGCACTCGGCCTCACGCGGCTCTCGTGGCTGACGATCGCGGCGTTGGCGGTGGGCCTCCGACTGATACGGCTCTGGTGGAGCCGCCTGCGCGACCGCTCGGCGAGCGCGGATGAGCTGGTTCTGCTGCCGCTCGCACTCGTCGCGCTCGCGGTCCTCGACGCTGTTCGGGCCGGCGGGCACCTGACCTGGAATTCGGCGCTCCTCGGCGGCCTCGCGCTCGCGCTCACGGGGCTGGGGCTCGTCGAACGGAGCGGCGGACTCGGAGCGATCGAGATCCCGGCAATCCTGCGGGTCGACCGGATCCAGTAGGCCGTTTCGCGGCCACGAATAGGTCCTGGGGCCCTAGCGCCCGCGCGACGGCCCCGTCACTCTTCCACAGGAGGGGCAGTTTGCGGCCGGGACGAGGACGCCTCGGCGGCTCAGGGAAGAAGCCCAGCCGTCGCCGCGTCTAGCGACCAAAGCTTCGACTACCGAGAGGGGCACGTTCTGATGCGGCAAGTTGCACTGGTGCTGGCAATGGCGTGGGCGGTCGCCTTCGCGGGCGTTGCCCATGCGGACCCGCTGCGCTACGGCGTGGCGGACGACTACCCCGTCTTCCATTCGTGCGGCGATGTCTGGTGGCAGTCCGCGAAGGACATCGGCTACCACGACCTGCGCATGACGGTGAAGTGGGACGGGAGCAACACCATCCCGAACCAGGCCAACATCAAGGCCGCGGTCGACTGCGCGCTCCTGAACAACGTCCGGCCGATCCTGGCGATCTATCCTTTGCAGCCGAACGCGATCGGCTCGAACGACGCGGCCCAGCAGGCGTTCGCCGGCTTCGTCGCGCTCGTCGGCCAGGCGTTCCCGCAGGTGCAGAACTTCATCGTCGGCAACGAGCCGAACGTGAACCGCTTCTGGCAGCCGCAGTACACGGGTGGCCAGGACGCAGCCGGCAAGGACTATGAGCACACGCTCGCCTACTCCTATGACCGGCTGAAAGTGGCACGCCCCGACGCAATCGTGTGGGGGCCGGCGATCTCCTCGCGCGGCAACGACAACCCGAACGCGAGCTCGAACGCGAGCCACTCGCCGGTCTGGTTCATCAAGGACATGGCGGATGCGTACAAGGCATCGGGCCGGACGAAGCCGATCTTCGACGAGTTCGACATGCACCCCTACCCGCCGACCCAGGACACGGATCCGTTCTCGAAGCCGTTCCAGTGGCCGCAGGGCGGCGCCGCGAACCTCGACCGGATCAAGCAGGCGCTCTGGGACGGCTTCAACGGCACCTCCCAGCCGATCCCGGCCGAGCAGGCCGGCGGCCGCGTCGCGCAGAGCGCGGCGACGTCACGGTTCGGGAACGCGGGCCTGCCGATCGACCTCGACGAGGTCGGCGAGCAGACGATCGTGCTCGGGACGCCTCACCAGGGCGCCTACACCGATCCGCCCGAGAACGTGACTCCCATCGACGAGCCGACGCAGGCCGCGCACTACACGGAGCTGGCGGAGATGGCCGCCTGCGATCCGGACGTGAAGGCGCTCCTCTACTTCCCGCTGATCGACAACACGGACGTCAACCAGGGCTTCCAGTCCGGCCAGCTCTACGCCGACCTCGCGCAGAAGCAGTCGTACGGCGCAATGAAGCAGAAGATCGCCTCGGCGCAGGGCCAGTGCCAGGGTGGAGTGTCCGGTGTTCCCCAGGCGTGGATCCACACGACGCAGGTGATCGGGGCGACCGCGCTCTTCGGCCCGTCGAGCGACCCGACCTCGGCTCCGATCAACCGGCCGAGCGGCATCGGCTCGCTCCAGGTCTCCGTGACCGCAAACGAGGACGCGACGTTCTCGGCGATCCTCGTCAACTCCGCCGGCGCCACGCTCGGCTCGCCGGTGACGGGCACCCTCCACGCCTACTTCAAGCCGGCGATCAAATGGGTGGGCCGCATCCCGAACGGCACGTACACGATCAAGGTCACGTTGACGGCCGTCACGAACACGAGCCGCGTCTCCGTCCTGACGTCGCCGACGTTCAACGTCGGAACCCCCTCGACAGTCGGCCCGACAGGCCCAACTGGGCCGAGCGGCGGGACGATCAGCGGACCGCTGGGCACGCTGTTCCAGGTCAATACGACCACGGTCATCACAGCGCTGAACCACACGGTCAACGGCCAGACGGTCACGACCTACGTCGCAAGGATCTTCACCTCCCTCGGGCATGCGTCGCAGAACCTGACGGGAACGATCGACCTGGTCATCCAGCGGACGACGTCAGCGGCCATGCCGCTGGGCGGCCTGCATTCCTACTTCGCGGTCAAGAAGGGGCAGACCGTCCTCGCGTCCAAGTTCGCGAGGATCCCGGCCGGGACCTACAAGCTGCGCATCGTCCTCAAGCCGAAATCCGGCAGGAGCGCGACGCTCACCTCGGGCGCGTTCAACGTCAACGCGAGCGGCAAGTTCGTCGCGAAGCCGGCGTCGAAGCCGAAGCCCAAGAAGAAGCCCAAGAAGAAGTAGCCGTTGCGTGGGTGTGTCCGCGATCGCGGACACACCCACGACGGTGTGCTCACGCGCCGAGTGCGGCGTAGACGAGTTCGTAGGCGCGGGAACGCTCCTCTCGTTGGTGAACTTCCGGCTCAGCCGAGCGTCGCCGCGAAGTCCGCGAGCTGACGTTGCGCGTGCCGGGTCGGGGGCTGATGCCCTGAATAGGAATAGACGGCAATCTCTTTCGGCGCCGTGATCGCGTTGTAGGCGGCGAACACGGTCGACGGCGGCGTGATCGTGTCGCGCAGCCCCACCGACACCAGCGTCCGCGCCCGGATGCGCGTGGCAAGGAGCGCGTTGTCGACATGACGAAGCGTGTCTCGCACCGCATCCTCGAGCTCGGGGTGCAGCGCGAGATACGTGACGAGCTCGAGATACGGCGGGTCGATCGCGACCTCCATCCCACGCTCGATGTCGCAGAGAAACGGAACGTCTGCGTGACAGAGACGCACGAGCTCCGGCACCAGCGCCGCGGCGGCGAGAGCGAGTGCACCGCCCTGGCTCCCACCGGAGACCGCGATGCGCTCTGGATCGACGCCGTCCAAAGCGGCTGCGGTCTCGACCGCGCGCACAGCATCGACGTACAGGCGACGGTAGTAGTAGGTCTCCGGGTCGGCTATACCGCGCGTCATCACGCCGGGATGCTCCGGCCCCGAGTCGCCGGCGCCGAGATCCGGCGTGTCACCGGTCGACCAAGTTCCGCCCTGGGCGCGCGTGTCCATGACGAACGTCGCGTGACCGCAGGCCGGATAGAGCGCGTGCGCCGCGGGAAGATCCCGCCCGCCGCCGTAGCCGACGAACACCACACGACATGCGAGGGGCGCCTCGCCTGCGCCTTTCGGCCGCAGGTACCACGCCCGGACCGGGTGCCCGTCCGCTCCGCTGAAGGTGACGTCGAATGCAGCAAGCTCGCCATAGACCGTCGGCTCGAACGGCGCGAGGACCGGCTCGGCCGCCTGCTCACGCGCCGAGGCGATCGCGCGGGCCCAGAACGCGTCGAGGCCCGCCGGCTCCGCCGCAGCGGAGCGATGTCGCTCGAGCTCGCTGAGCGGCAGGTCGTAGAGCGGGAACGGATTAGGCACCGGCGGTCGTGACCTGCTCGCGCCGCGCGGCACCGCCGGTGTCGATCACGTCTCCGGTCTCGCGGTCGAAGAAGTGCAGGCCGGGAGTGTGCACGGCGAGCTCGACCTCGGTGCCCGGCGCGATCGGGAAGCGGCTGTCGACGCGCGCCGTGAACTCGGCGCGCTCATCGTCGGAGAAGAGCGTCGCTTCATCGTCGTGCATGTCGGCTGCAGCGCGAACGGCGTCGGTCGTCACGCGCGGTGAGTCGACGAGGAAGATCACGTGGCTCTCGGCACCGAGCTCTTCGACAACGCTGGCCCGGACGCGCATCCGCGGGAGCGACGGGTCGGCGGTCACCGCATTCTCGAAGTCGGTCGGGCGGATGCCGACGAGCACATGGCCTTCCGGCGCCTTCTGGCCGTCGGGCAGCTTCAAACCGTGGCCACCGAAGTGCACGATGCCCCCGGTGACGTCGGCTTCGACGAGGTTCATGGATGGGGAGCCGATGAACGCCGCAACGAACAGATTCGCAGGCGACGCAAAGAGCTTCTGCGGTGTGTCGACCTGTTGCAGGCGACCGTCCCGCAGCACGGCGACGCGCTGGCCGAGCGTCATCGCCTCGACCTGGTCGTGCGTCACATAGACCGTCGTCACCCCGAGCTGTTCGTGCAGGCGTGCGAGCGACGCGCGCATCGAGACGCGGAGCTTCGCGTCGAGGTTCGACAGCGGCTCGTCCATCAAGAACGCAACCGGCTCGCGCACCATCGCGCGCCCGATCGCGACGCGCTGCCGCTGGCCGCCCGAGAGCGCGGCCGGCTTGCGATGCAGGAGCTCGTCGAGGCCGAGCGTCTTCGCAACCTCGAGCACCCGCTGATTCCGCTCACCTTTGCTCACCTTGCGCAGCCTCAGGCCGAAGGCCAGGTTCTCCTCGACGGTCATGTGCGGATACAGCGCGTAGTTCTGGAAGACCATCGCGATGTCGCGCTCCTGTGGGCGCATCCGGGTCACGTCGTTGCCGCCGATCACGATCGTTCCGGCGGTCGCCTCCTCGAGCCCCGCGATCAGCCGCAAGAGCGTCGACTTGCCGCACCCCGACGGGCCGACGAGCACCATGAACTCGCCTTCGTTGATCTTGAGGTTGAAGTCCTCGACGGCCACGACATCTTCGCCGTACACCTTCTTGACGCCCTCGAGCTCGATCCCGCCCTCAGTCATGCGATCAAGACCGCACCGTCAAATGCCTGCTCGACGGGGAGACCCGGCTCTCCCGGCTCGACCGTCACGGCGCCTGCGTCGAGGAGCTGGTCGGACGACGTTCCGACGAAGAGCTCGAAGACACCCGGCTCGACCGTGTACGCGAGCATGCGGTCGTGGAACCCGAGCTGGCCGACGGGCACGTCGAAGGTCAGTGTCTTCGACTCCCCGGGCGCGAGCTCCACACGCGCGAAGCTCTTCAGCTCGAGCACCGGCCGCGTCAAGCTCGCCTCACGGTCGCGGACATAGAGCTGGACGACCTCGTCGCCGGCGCGCTCGCCGGCGTTCGTGATCCGCGCGTTGACTTCGATCGAATCGCCCAGGCCGACGACGGGCTCCGTCACCGCCACGTCGGTCAGCTCGAAGCGCGTGTAGCTCAGGCCGTGGCCGAACGCGTAGAGCGGGCTCGCCGGCAAGTCGACGTAGTCGCCCTTCCAGTGCGAACGGCCGCCCGAGACCTTGTGTGCATAGAAGACGGGTAGCTGGCCGGCGGAGCGCGGGTACGAGATGGGCAGCTTGCCGCCGGGATTCACGTCGCCGGTCAGCGCGTCGACGACCGCCCCGGCGCCTTCCTGGCCGGGCAGCCACGCGAGCAGGACGGCCGCGGCGTGCTCGTGCGCCCAGACGCTGCCGGTCGGCCTGCCCGTCACGAGCACGAGCACGACGGGCGTGCCGGTCGCGGCGACTGCGCGCACCAGGTCCTCCTGGACGCCCGGCAGGTCGAGCGACGCGCGATCGCGGCTCTCGCCGCTCGTGCAGTCGTCGGTCAGACCTGCCTTGTCGCCCAGCACCATGATCGCGACGTCGGACTCGGCGGCCAGCGCGACCGCAACGTCGAAGCCGGCGCGGGAGTCGGTGTTGACGTCGCAGCCGCGGGCGAAGCCGACGCGGTCGCCCAGCCGCGCGCGCAGCGCATCCAGGATCGTCGGCGCATCGGGGATGGTCTCGCCGAACTCCAGGCGGTCGGGCCGGGCGATCGAGAACACGTTCTGGCCTGCGTCGAGCATCTCGCGCAAGGACTCGACGTGTGCCGGATAGCTGTAGTCGCCGAAGAGATGACGAAGCTCGTCCGCGTTCGGTCCGATCACCGCGATCTTCTGCGTGTCCGGCGAGAGCGGCAACGTGCCGTCGTTCTTGAGGAGCACGAGGCTCTTGCGCGCGATCGTCTTCGCGAGCGCGTGCTGTGCCTCCAGGCCCGAAACCTCGGCAACCTTCGCCACGTCGACGAAGGGCCGCTCGAAGAGCCCGAGCTCGAACTTGGTCGCAAGCACGCGCCGAACCGCGTTGTTGAGCGTCTCGTCACCTGCCAGGCCGGCCCGGAGTGCCTCGAGCAGCGGCGCGCCGTAGCAGTCGGTTCCCGGCAGCTCGACGTCGATCCCGGCCTCGAGCGCGGCAGCCGCCGCGTGCGGAGCGTCTTCGGCGAGCCGGTGGTACGTCTCGAGCTGGCGAACTGCGAAGTAGTCGGAGACGACGGTGCCGCCGAACCCCCACGCGCCGCGGAGCAGATCCGTGAGCAGGCTGCGATCGGCGGCGGCGGGCAGCCCGTCGAGCTCGTTGTAGGCGTTCATCACCGAGCGGAGGCCCCCGGTGCGGACCGCGGCTTCGAACGGATGGAGGTAGACGTCGTGCAGCTCGCGCGAGCCGATGCGCGCGGGCGCCCAGTTGAGACCGCCCTCTGACGCGCCGTAGCCGACGAAGTGCTTCGCCGTCGCGACCACGCCTTCGCGCAGGTCGTCGCCCTGCAACCCACGCACGAACTCGACGCCCATGCGCGCGACGAGGTGCGGATCCTCCCCGAACGTCTCCTCGGTGCGGCCCCACCGTGGATCGCGGCTGACGTCGAGCACCGGCGAAAGCCCCTGGTGCGCGCCGATCGAACGCATCTGCGCGCGGACGGCATCGGCGAGTGCGCGTGCCAGCTCCGGAGCCCACGTGCTCGCCACGCCGATCGCCTGCGGGAACACGGTGGCGGCACGCGCCATCAGGCCCGAGCAGATCTCCTCGTGCACGATCGCCGGAATCCCGAGGCGGGTCTCCTCGACGAGGTAGCCCTGGATCTCGTTGGCCAGCGCCGCCGCAGCCTCGGCACTGAAGCTGGTCGCTCCGGAGAGCCGCGTCACCTGTCCGAGCCCGTGCTCGGCGAGCTCGCGCGTCTGCTCCCGCGAGAACTTCGAGTCGCTGAGCAGCTGGAAGGCCCATGCGCTGCCGAGTTGCGCGACCTTCTCTTCGACCGTCATCCGGCCGAGCAGATCCTCGACGCGCTCCGCCACCGGACGGCCTGCGTCGCGGTAGATCGGAGTCGCGTGCTCGGCGGTGGTCACGCCGCGTCCCCGATCGCCCGGCACGACTGGCGAACGACGAGCCGCGTCGGCAGCACCACCCGGGACGGTGGCGCCAGCGGATTCTCGATCAGCTCGATCAGGAGGCGCACGGCGTCGATTCCCATCTGCTGGATCGGCTGCTCGACGGTGGTCAGCGGCGGGTCGCCGAGCGCGGACTCCGGAACGTTGTCGAAGCCGACGACGGACACGTCCTCCGGGATCGCGAGGCCGAGCGACCGTGCGACCGCCATGGTCTCGAGCGCCGTGGTGTCGTTCGCCGCGAAGACCGCGGTCGGCCGCGGGTCGAGCTCGAGCAGCTCGCGCGCCGGAGCGGTCGCCGTCCCCGCCTCGTAGCCGCCCACTCGGATGAGGCTCTCGTCGACCGCGATGCCCGCGGTGGAGAGGGCCTGGCGGTAGCCCCGCTCACGCAGTCGCGCCGACTCCAAGTCGGGGCGTCCCGCCAGGAACGCGATCCGCCGGTGCCCGAGGCGGATCAAATACTCGGTCGCGGAGACCGCGCCGTTCAAGTTGTCGGAGTCGACCGTCGGCAGGGTCGAGGAGTGGGCGTTGTGGTCGACCGCCACGACCGGCGACCCGAAGACCTCGTCGACGCTGCCGGGCGTCACGAGGATCGCGCCGTCCGCGAGCGTGCCGCTGATGCGCGACAGGTAGCGGCTCTCCCAGCCGGCCTGGTCGCGCGAGAGCCCGCAGCCGGAGAAGACGATCAGCTCGTAGCCCGTGTCGTGCACCGCCCGCGCGACGCCCTTCAGGACCTCCGCACTGAACGGCTCGATGTCGGTGACGAGCACCGCGAGAACATTCGTGCGCCGGCTCCGGAGGCTCTGGCCGACGAGGCTCGCGTGGTAGCCGAGCTCGTCGATCACCGCCCGCACGCGCGCCGACGTGCTCTCGGCGACGCCGTAGCGGTCGTTGATCACCTTCGAGACCGTGGCGACCGAGACGCCGGCCTGCTCCGCCACCTGCCCGATCGTCACCCGTCCACGCGTCATGGTTCGTGAATATACACCGGTTCAGAAACCGTTATCGATAACGGTTGACAAGCTTTGGCTTGCTCTGTCAGACTCGCGTCGCGCCGACCGGAAAACGGTGATCGACCAAGGAGGAGCTATCTGATGATCCGCCGATGGAAGACTTGGGCGCTGCTCGTCGGGCTCGTCGCGGCGCTGAGCGCCTTCGGCGGCCTCGCGGCCGCTCAGGGCAAGACGGCAGGCCCGACGGCGAAGGCCGGAGGCGTCACCATGACCTGGTGGCACAACGCCACCATCGGCCCGCAGCGGGCCTACTGGCAGAAGGTGGCGAACGACTTTCACAAGCTGCATCCGAACGTGACGGTGAAGCCCGTCCCGATTCAGAACGAGCAGCTGCAGAACACCAAGATCCCGCTCGCGCTCCAGTCAAACGACCCGCCCGACATCTTCCAGCAGTGGGGCGGCGGCGCCCTTGCGACGCAGGTGAAGGCCGGCAAGGTCGCCGACATCACGAAATACGTCAAGCCGTGGATCAGCTCGCTCGGCGGCGCAGTCGCCGGGTGGCAGTACCAGGGCAAGCAGTACGGCATTCCCTACAACCTCGGTGTTGTCGGCTTCTGGTACAACAAGGCGCTTTTCAAGCAGGCCGGCATCTCCGGTCCGCCGGCGACCTGGCAGAACCTCTTCAGTGACGTCACGAAGCTGAAGGCCGCCAACATCGTCCCGATCGCGATCGGCAGCAAGGACCGCTGGCCCGACGCGTTCTACTGGGACTACCTGGCCGTCCGCCTCTGCAGCAAGGCGACACTCGACAAGGCGGCAGTCAGCCTGGTCTTCACCGATCCGTGCTGGATCAAGGCAGGCACGCTGACGCAGCAGCTCCTCGACTCGAAGCCGTTCCAGGACGGCTTCCTCGGAACGCCCGCACAGCAGGGCGCCTCGAGCTCGGCCGGCATGATCGGCAACGGCCAGGCCGCGATGGAGCTCCAGGGCCACTGGGACGAGGGGACGATGAACTCGCTCACCCCGAACCAGAAGGGCATCGGCAGCAACCTCGGCTGGTTCCCGTTCCCGTCCGTTCCGGGCGGCCACGGGATCCCGGGCGCGGCGCTGGGCGGCGGTGACGGCTACTCGTGCTCGTGGAAGGCACCGCAGCCG
>Ga0265327_10005110_pt1 | contig 11153 bp, 8 predicted proteins | sample 41621metaG_FD_202089 | JGI IMG/M metagenome (GOLD analysis project Ga0265327, IMG submission 202089) | Rhizosphere microbial communities from Carex aquatilis grown in University of Washington, Seatle, WA, United States - 4-16-21 metaG | ecosystem: Host-associated > Plants > Roots > Rhizosphere >... | reverse complement strand
GCTATTAAACGGTTTAGCCTACTTGATTTTTACGATAGTTTTTAAAATTCCGTTTCTTGAACTATTTAATAAGACCTGGATAATATTAATCCTTACTCCGGTAAGTCTTGGGGTTATACATTCATTTATGAATCTTGACGGAATAATAACAATAAAAAGTCAGGACAAAACAAGCCTATTGCTTTTAAAAGTAAAAGGATGGTTAATGCAAAGAGAATATCTCGTAATTGAGAGCAATAGTGAAAAATCCATCTTTGAGTATAAAACAATCTGGAAAAAGTTAATTGGTTTGAATAGTGGAAGAGTCGTTATTTCCAATACCAACAAGGTTATTGAGATCACCGGAAACCGAAATATACTTTTTCTTATAATGTCAAAATTGAAGTATGATAAAGGACTTTTAGATTAACAATAACTTATATTAACCTACAATTTAGATGAAGACTTTACTGATTATTGCATTTTTTCTCCTTACACTAATTCAAGTTTCTGCAGCAAAAGGACGCGATTTCTACCAGATTCAGGTATACCGTCTTTCAACCAAGGCACAGGAGCAATGCGTTGATAACTATTTAAAATCATCCTACCTTCCCGCACTTCACCGGGCAGGAATCAAAACAGTCGGGGTCTTTAAACCTGTTGCCTCTGACACTACATCCGGAAAACAAATCATCATTTGGCTCCCTTTAAAATCACCGGGAGAAATTGACAAAATACAAAAGTCGCTTGCAAAAGATGCCACCTACCAGACTACAGGGGCAGATTTCATAAAAGCGCCGTTTGACCTTGTCCCCTTTCAGCGCAAAGAATCGATTGTTTTAAAGGCGTTTCCTGATGCACCTACTTACACTCTACCCGTATTCAACACAAAACGTTCAGAACGAATCTATGAATTAAGAAGTTATGAAGGTCCGACAGATTTTCTATTTAGACAAAAGGTGAAGATGTTCAATGAAGGGGGAGAGATTAAGCTCTTCAAAACTTTGGAATTCAACGCAGTATTTTATGCAGAGGTGATCTCTGGTAATTCAATGCCAAATCTGATGTATATGACTACCTTTGAGAATATGGAAGCACACGATGCACACTGGAAGGCTTTCGGAAATCACCCAGACTGGAAAAAACTCTCTGCTATCCCTGAATATCAACATACCGTCTCTAAAATTGTAAAAATATTGGTTTACCCGACCGATTACTCGGACTTTTAATCAGCTTAATTGAAATTAGTGCAAATCCGGCAGTATGGCTTACATTCATCGAATTAATTTTGTATTTATCTGTATTTGTGTTAGTTAATCCATTTTAATTAATATTGTCAATAAATTTGGATTCGCATTTCGAATTGTAGGAAGACATTTATTAAAAAAAGAAATCGTCGTAAAATAATTTGTTTTGATGCTGTATCAAATTGATTATAAGAGTATTTAGAACTTCTTCTTAGTTTTTAATAAATGCTTTATTACCTTAGGTACAAAGAAATAGTTTGAACTTAGGATTTGATTTTCTTTACTTTGCAGAAATTTTAAGAAACACCTAAATCATTCTTCAAGCAAATGGAAGAGAATCTTGTAATTGTCGAGTCGCCCGCTAAGGCCAAAACAATTGAGAAAATTCTGGGCAAGGATTTTCTCGTTAAATCGAGTTTTGGACACATCCGTGACCTTGACAAAAAAGATTTTGGCGTTGATATAAACAATCAATATCAACCTAATTATATTATCTCAGAAGATAAAAAAAAGGTTGTCAGCGAACTTAAGAAATTTGCGAAATCGGCCGGAAAGATCTGGATTGCATCGGACGAGGACCGCGAGGGGGAAGCTATCGCCTGGCACCTGATGGAGGTACTGAACCTTGATCCGGAAAAAACAAATCGAATTGTCTTTCATGAAATTACAAAGGAAGCCATTCTAAATGCAATCGAAAATCCACGCCGTCTGAATAAAGACCTGGTCGATGCTCAGCAGGCACGTCGGGTCCTGGATCGCCTTGTCGGTTTTGAAATCTCTCCCGTCCTTTGGAAAAAGGTTAAACCATCCCTTTCTGCTGGTCGGGTTCAATCGGTAGCTGTTCGGCTTATTGTGGACAGGGAGCGGGAAATCACAAATTTCCAAAGTGTTCCGTTCTTTCGTGTAAATGCTATTTTTCTGGTACCTGAGAAAAATGGTAAAATCACCCAGCTCAAGGCCGAACTAAACAACCGGTTTGACTCAGCAGAAGGCGCCAGAGCATTTCTTGAAAAATGCAACGGCTCAATTTTCAATGTTGCAGATATTGTCACTCGTCCGGCAAAAAAAACACCTGCCGCCCCATTTACCACATCGACGCTTCAGCAGGAAGCGAGTCGTAAACTTGGGTTTCCGGTTGGTTTAACCATGTCAGTAGCCCAAAAACTTTACGAATCAGGGTTTATCACTTATATGCGTACTGACTCGACCAATCTTTCCGATTTGGCAATCAATGCAGCAAAGAAAAAAATTATTACCTCCTATGGCGATAAATATGTGAAAATCCGCCACTATAAAACCAAGGTAAAAGGTGCCCAGGAGGCACACGAGGCAATTCGCCCAACCTATTTTGATCAGGAAGAGATCAAAGGGTCTTCACAGGAACAACGGCTTTACAGTCTGATCTACAAACGGACTTTAGCCTCACAGATGGCAGACGCTGAAATCGAACGAACTACAGTTAATATTACCATATCCAAAGCAACTGAACTTTTTGTTGCCGCTGGAGAGGTACTTCGGTTTGACGGATTCCTGAGCGTCTATATGGAATCATCCGACGATGAAAATCTGACGGAAGACGAAAAGGGTATGCTTCCGGCACTTACGGTTAACCAGAAACTACAACCAGAAGTTATTCAGGCACTGGAACGCTTTTCACAAAAAGCAGCACGGTACACTGAGGCAAGCCTCGTCCGAAAGCTTGAAGAGCTGGGAATCGGACGCCCTTCAACCTATGCCCCGACAATCACCACAATCCAGCAACGAGAATATGTCATCAAAGAGGACCGCGAAGGAATGGAAAGGAGCTTCCTGACAATTACCCTGCAGGGGACAAAAATTCAGGAAGAGGTGAAAACTGAAATTACCGGGACTGAAAAATCAAAACTCTTCCCAACCGATATTGGATTAGTTGTAAATGACTTCCTGGTCAAACATTTCGAACCGATTGTCGATTTCAATTTCACCGCTTCGGTAGAGAAGCAATTTGACGAGATTGCTGAAGGTCAACTTGTCTGGAATGAGATGATCGATGGATTTTATCGTCCGTTTCATCTGAAAATTGAAGATGCCCTGAATAACTCTGAACGGGCAAGGGGAGAAAGAATACTGGGTACAGATCCGGCAACTCAAAAGCAGGTATCTGCTAAAATCGGCCGGTTTGGTCCATTTGTCCAGATTGGTGAGGTGGTCGAAGGGAGTGACGAAAAACCTCAGTTTGCCTCTCTGCAAAAAGGGCAAAGCATCGAAACAATCACCATGGAAGAGGCGATGAAACTTTTCGAGCTTCCCCGTGATCTGGGCGAATTTGAGGATAAGAAAGTAATTGTTGGAATTGGTCGGTTCGGTCCCTACATCCGCCATGACGGCATCTTTGTCTCATTGAAAAAAGATGTTGACGATCCGATGACCGTGACAATCGAAAGGGCAATCGAACTAATTGAAGAGAAACGGGAAAACGCTATAAAATCTGTTTTGAAGACTTTTGGAGAGACGCAAGAAATCCGGATTCTTGAAGGGCGTTGGGGCCCTTACATCTCCTACAAAAAGGGAAACTACAAAATAAAAAAAGGGACAGACATTAATACGCTAACGGCTGAGGTGTGTATGTCAATTATCGAATCAGAGGGGAGCAAGCCAAAAACAAATAAACGGAGGTCGAAATAAAATTAAAATGCAAAATGTTAAATTGAATTTTGAATTTTTCACTTTAAATTTTTCAGAAGTATGTTATCCGACCTTCTTATACCTGCAAAAGATTTAGCTGTTGTAAAAACATACGATGGGAGTTCTGACGAGTTGGGATTTTATCTGAAAAAACAGATCTGGAATCCAAATTACCTCCCTGATGTTGCTATTTTAGGAATTCCCGAAGGAAGAGGATCAAACTGTACCGATGCGGCATTGGCGCCCGACCTGATCAGACACCATCTATACACATTGACAACTTACCAATCTGAAATTAAAATTGTCGATCTTGGAAATATTAAATGCGGCAAAGAATTAAGGGATACCTATGCTGCTGTAAAAATGGTAGCTGAAGAATTAGCATCACTAAATATACGTCTTTTGATCCTGGGTGGCAGTCAGGACTTTACGGTACCTCTTGTACTTGGATTAGGAAAAAATGAGCCTAATCTTGTAATTGCCGATGACAGAATTGACAATTCCGAAACGAAGAACGCTCCTGCTGATGAATTTTTCATCAACAGATTACCTGTTGGTACATCGGTAACCCTGATTGCTGGACAATCCTATTTTATAGGCGATCAATTGCACGACCTTCTGGCTGCCGGATCTGACGGGGAAATCCTTATGCTGGGTGAAATCCGTTCCGATTTCAAAGAACTTGAACCCCTGATTCGGAAGGCTCATCTGATTAGCTTCGATTATGGTTCGATGAAAATTGCAGATGCTCCAGGTCAATATCGCCTTTCACCAAATGGTTTATCTGGTGAAGAGGGGTGTCAGATCTCATGGTATTCAGGAATATCAACAACTCCGGCATGGTTTGCCCTTTTTGGTTACTCACCTCACTCAGATCCCACCATGTTGGGGGCTATGATGAGCGCTCAGATTTGCTGGTACTTTTTAAATGGAATATCTAAACGCGTGGATGAAGAGCCGGTTGATGAGGCAACTAATTTCGAGCATTATTACATTGCCGTCGATGGACTTGAGGATCCGATCCCATTTTTACTTCATCCAATCTCAAAGCGTTGGTGGATGGAAGTTCCTTCAGAAGATTGTTCAACTTTCCCCTTTAGGATTCCCTGTTCCAAAAAAGATTACAAAAAAGCCTGCAAAAATGAGATCTCTGAGAAATGGTGGAAATATTTCAACAAAATATAATAAGTATTGTTCTATATTTGTTCTTTATTAGAAATATCCTTTAAATGACAATCATCAAAAGTTACCTCCCTGCTAATGAATGATACTCCTGAAAATATCACTTATCGCAAAAGGGAACTGTTGAATAAGGCCATACTATTTTGGATATTCGTAAATATTAGTATTTTTGCCGCTAGGGCTCAGCAGGATCCGCAGTTTAGTCAGAACCGTTTCAATCAACTAACTGTGAATCCAGGCTTTGCAGGATCTTCCGGATTGATAAATGTTTCTCTGCTGAACAGATTTCAGTGGGTCGGATTTCCGGGCGCCCCGGTGACAACAGTTTTTAATGCTGATGGATCCTTTCATTTAATTGGAAATAATGACGGAATAGGCTTTTCGGTTGTTAATGATGTTATCGGATTCGAGAAGAACGTTTCAATAGGTTTTAACTATTCCTGGAGAAGACAGCTGGGAAGTGGTACTTTAGGATCCGGAATTTCTTTGGGATTAATGAATAAAAATCTCAATTTTGACTTAACCGGCATCGACGGAGGCGATCTGATTAATCAGTCAGATCCTTCACTGCCAAAAGGAAAAGTTGGGGGAATCATGCCAGATATTGGCCTTGGATTATTTTATCAGTCTGAAAGTTACGAGTTATCTGTTTCAGGCAGACATTTGAATAAACCGTCAATGATATTTGACCAATCCGGGAAGTATACTCTTCTCAGATCTTATTATATCAGTGGCAGTTACTTCATTCCGATGGCCGACGAAAGAATGGAAGCAATCCCTTCAATATTTTATAAAAGGGATGCGGCATCATGGCAGGCCGACCTGAGTCTGACTCTTCAATACGATAAAAAGTTTTGGGGTGGAATTGGTTTCAGACCAGGTGATGCCATCATTATTACAGGTGGCACCGAATTATGGAATGGGATTAAGTTTGGATATTCTTACGATATGAGTATCTCCGCTTTATCCAGATACAATGCCGGATCACATGAGTTCTTTCTGGCCTATTCGGTTTTATTATACAAAAAGCATAATCATAAGTACAAAAGTGTAAGATTTTTGTAACTTTGACCTAAAAATAGTTGATTACAACATATTCGAACGAACTATGAAGCGATTATTGATGTTAGTTAGTATATCGTCGGTTTTTCTAGCCTCAACCTGCCATTCGGGCTCGCATGGAGAATTGACTGGGGTTTTAAAACGGGGGAAATATTTTGAACCCTCGCCGCTCGGTATGGTAAACATACCTGCTCAAAGTTTCATTATGGGTCCCAGTGATGAGGATGTTGCCAATTCTGCAATCCCATCCAGAACCGTTTCTGTCTCTACCTTCTGGATGGATGACACCGAAATAACCAATAATGAATACAGGCAATTCGTTTACTGGGTTCGTGACTCAATGGCGCGACAAATGCTTTCCGAACAGTTCGAGGAATTCAAAATTACTCAGGACCGTAAGGGAAACCCGATCGATCCCCCTATCCTCGATTGGAAAAGAAAACTCGACTGGCGCAATCCCGATTACAAAGATGCGTTGGATCCCATGTTTTATGCCGGAAGCGACAGAATTATGGGTAGAAAAGAACTTGATACCAGAAAGTTAAACTACAGCTATTCATGGGTGGATCTCCAACAGGCAGCCAGGTCACAGAATGCATACAATTATAAAACTCAAAGCTATCAGGGATCAGTAAACGACCTAAGCGGCAAAAATGTACCTATTGAAGGACGATCAAGTTTTATTATGACTGATCAAGTGAACGTTTATCCTGACACTCTTGTTTGGATTCGCGATTTCTCCTATTCCTTTAACGATCCTTTGACAAACAAATATTTTTCACATCCGGGCTTTGATGATTACCCTGTAGTTGGGGTTACCTGGAGACAGGCAAAAGCGTTTTGCGCCTGGAGGACTAATTTTAAGAATTCAGCCCTCGCAACAAAAGGAGATGTTGGCGTTCAGGATTATCGGTTACCTTCAGAAGCAGAATGGGAGTTGGCAGCCCGGGGTGGTTTAAGCAATTCAATGTATCCCTGGGGCGGATATTATACCCGTGCCTCAAAGGATGGTTGCCCGCTGGCCAACTTCAAATACATGCGTGGAATGTATACTGCTGAATGTCCACTCATTAAACAGGGTGGAGGAAATCCGACCTTCAAAGTGGCCTCCTTCGATCCTAACGGCTATGGCCTTTATGATATGGCAGGTAACGTTGCCGAATGGACCATCACAGCATATGATGAATCTTCGTACAATTACATGCATGACCTGAATCCAAACTTTGAACAAAATGCACTTCCGGGCGATCCTCCGGCAATGAAACGTAAAGTAATCCGCGGAGGTTCATGGAAAGATATAGCCTATTTTATTCAGGTAGGCACACGTACTTTTGAGTATCAGGATACAGCAAAATCATATGTCGGATTTCGCTGTGTACGCTCTTCATTCGGAAATGACTTTCAATCAGGCAGAAGATAATTTTAGAAATAACAAAAATTAGTTGAATCATGGCGGTGTTCGAATTTACACATTCAAGGAGGTGGAAATCTTCCATGAATTTTTTATATAGTATTGGTGCTTCAGTGGTTCTTTTGGGAGCATTGTTCAAATTACAGCATTGGCCCTATGCCAATATAATTCTCCCCATTGGAATGTTGACCGAAGTAGTTATCTTCTTCTTCTCAGCTTTTGAACCCTCTGTTGAAATTCCTGATTGGTCAAAAGTCTATCCGCAACTGCGCGAAACTTTCATCGAAGAAGAAGAGTTCAACTATCCGGTTGTTCCTCAAACAACTAATTCATTGGAAGGTATTCTTGAAAAAGCAGATATTTCACCGGAATTGCTTGCCAAGGTAAAGAAAGGACTTCAGGACCTTTCCAACACCGCCAGCGGAATTGCAGATATCTCGGTGGCAAGTTTAGCTACTGATGAATATGTAAAGAATATGACAAAGGCATCAGAATCAATGTCTGTTTTTAAAGACATTAATTCCCGTGCATCCCATTCTATCGAAAAATCTACGAACGATTTAGTCTATTCCTACGATCAGTCTTCTCAGATTCTGGGAAATTCTTCCAAAAATCTTGCCACCACTTTTAATGAATCTTCCAAAAAAATTAACGACCAGCTCTCCTCTACCGGGGACAAACTGGCTCAGTCCTATAAAAGTTTCACCGAATCGGTTAATAAGGATCTGCTGGCTTTAAATGACCATACTAAAAATTACAGTAACGGACTTTCCTTGGTTAACACAAGCCTTTCAGCCCTCCACTCATCCTACGAATTACATCTTCAAAATGCAAAAAAACTTTCTGCTGCTTCTGCGGAAGCATTTGAAGGTCATTCTAAAATGACGGAACTGGTCAATGGTGCGCTTGTAGAGGCTCAAAATTACCGGAAACAAACTGAACAACTTAATAAAAATCTGGAGGCACTTAACCATGTTTATGGTAATATGCTTGGAGCTATGAACGTAAAAGGTTAATTCGAAGATGGGAACGAAATACTGTCCGGAGGCACCCAGACAAAGAATGATCAGTTTGATGTACCTGGTTCTGACAGCCATGTTAGCGCTCAATGTTGACAAATCAGTATTGGATGCTTTTGTGATGGTTAATCAGAACTTTATGCAAACAATTGAGAGTTCAATCGCTAAAAATCAACGTGTCTACGATGAATTTAACACCGCAGCAAAAGAAAATCCGAAAAAAGCGGGTGAACTAAATAAAGCAGTCCTCAAAGTGAAAGCAAGTTCTGACTCCTTGTACCACTATATTCACAGTCTGAAAGAGCTGATTGTGAAAGCGGCTGACGGCCCCGAAGGGAACGTTGACAATATCATTTCACGTGATGATCTCAACTATCCTGCCGAATTAATGATCAATAAAAAAAATGGTGCAGCCCTCAAAAAGGCAATGGAAAGATATAAAAAATCGTTAATCGCACTCGTTGACACCTCAAATACACAATTATTGACATCAATAAATAAAAGCCTGGATACTTCAAATCCACCTCCAACCGAAGGGCGAACCCCATCCTGGGAGTCAAGCAAATTTGAGGGATACCCTCTGATAGCCGTTATTACCCTTATGTCCAAAATACAAAGCGATGTTCGCAATGCAGAATCAGATGTAATCAACCACCTTTATGCCCAGATTGATGCTGCATCTTTCAAATTCAACAAGCTCCAGGCACAGGTGGTCTCCTCATCAGATTATGTACTTCAGGGAAATAATTATGAGGCAAAGGTATTTTTGTCAGCTGTGGATACTACTGCAACTCCTACTATTACTGTAAATGGATCAACATTACCAATGGTTCCGGGCGAAAACGCCGGATTATACAAAACAGTGGCAGGTAAAGAGGGCAAAGTTGAGTTTAGAGGGCAAATTAATTACAAGAATCCATCCGGAATCATTGTTAATTACCCTTTTAAACATGAGTATGAAGTTGCAAAACCGTCAATGACAGTGTCTCCGACTAAAATGAATGTCTTTTACGCCGGCCTTGCTAATCCTGTTTCAATTTCAGTACCCGGAATTTCAGCTACAAATACTAAAGTTTCCATTACCAATGCTACCATTGAACCAGGTCCTGACGGTAACTACCTTGTTCGCCCTGATAAAGTTGGCGTAAAATCAATAATCACAGTCAAGGCACAGATCGATAATACACTCCGGGAAATCGGAACAGCCGAATTCCGGGTGAAGAAAGTTCCTGATCCGGTGGCATCTGTTGCAAATAAAAATGACGGTGTTATCTCTCGGAATGAACTTGAAGCACAGTCAGGGGTTCTTGCAAAAATTCCGGAATTTGACTTTGAAATGAATTTTACTGTCACTTCATTTGTCGTTTCAACCCAAAAAGCAGGATTTATCGTTGACAAACAAACCAAAGGTAACCGGTTTTCCCAGGAACAGAGAGACCTGATGAAAGGATTAAGCCCGGGCAGCAGACTATATATTGAGAGCATTGTAGTTAAGGGAGACGACGGCACAACCCGTAATTTACCTCCAATAAGTTTTAAAATTAATTAGAAATGAAAAAATTATTTTTGATTATTGCATTAGTTTTGATTGGAGCTACTTCATCAAATCTGTTGAGAGCCCAGGTCAATTTCGACGCTTATACAAAAAAAACGACAATCGACCGTAAACCGGCTCCACTTCCAATCCCAAGAGAAGCAGATGTTGTCTGGTCAAAAACAGTTTGGAGGATCATCGACATGCGTGAGAAAACAAATCAGATTTTCTATTACCCGACAACTGAAATTCATGGCCGGAATAACCTCTTCAATATTCTGTTAAAAGGAATTGAGGATAAACGAATTACCGCCTTTGATGCAAAAACTGATAACGAATTTAAAGAACCAATTAGTTACAATCAGGTTAAACAGCAATTTGGGGATTCCGTAAAAAGTATAAAAATTACCGATCTTAATACCGGCGCCGATCGTGACTCAACAGTCCAGTCCGACATTCCAACCCATGAGGTCAAACAAATCGAAGTAAAGGAAGTTTGGTATTTTGATAAGCAAAGATCAACTCTTGAAGTCCGGATTATGGGCCTTTGTCCAATACGGGTTTACAAAAAGGATCCTAAGGATACAACTTTCGTACGAAAAAGACTCTTCTGGGTTCATTATCCTGAAATACGCCCTATCCTTGCTAAAAAAGAGTCATTGAATAATTTCAACGAAGCCAGAAATCTAAGCTTCGATGATATCTTTCTGACCCGAAGATTTGACGGGTATATTGTCAAAGAAGAAAACGTTTACAATAACAGGTCAATCCAGGAATACGCTGCAGGCGAGTATGCCTTCAAAGAATCGGAAAGGATCAAGAATTCGATCTTTGATTACGAACAGGACCTTTGGGAATATTGAAGCTGTAATTGTCTGGTCTGGAACAGATTTTCAAATCAAATTGACATTTTCGCTTACTGAATGCCCGCAAAACTTTCAAAAGTATCAAAGGTCTCAAAAACCGCAGAGTTAAATATCTTGATTTAATCTCTGCGGTTTTTGCGGCTTTTAGAATAACACCTGTAAGGAAAAAATACCCATATTCCGCCAGGT
>Ga0265327_10005109_pt1 | contig 11158 bp, 6 predicted proteins | sample 41621metaG_FD_202089 | JGI IMG/M metagenome (GOLD analysis project Ga0265327, IMG submission 202089) | Rhizosphere microbial communities from Carex aquatilis grown in University of Washington, Seatle, WA, United States - 4-16-21 metaG | ecosystem: Host-associated > Plants > Roots > Rhizosphere >... | reverse complement strand
CTCCCGCGCACGTTTCTTCTCGACGACTTCGCCGACCATTTCCTTTCCATTTATCCACATGCTGAAGTTCGCTACGGACGCGTCCTTCGGCACCGGGAAGGTGTAGAGCGCTTCGACTTGCCGACTCTCCGTATTGTGGAAGATCTGCGTCACTTTCGTAATCGCGATTCCGTCGTTGATAGTGACATCCACTGTATGCTCTTTGAGCTCGAGCACCCCTCCCAGACCGCCATCGGCAATTAACAAGCCGGCGCCATGCGCGCCCGGAACAACCGCGCTTTGCAACCAAAACGCCGCTGCTGCCAACAAACTGCAGGTTCGTATTTTCATTTTCATTTGTCTTTCGTGGTTCGTTTTTCAGTTATTTCGCGTCCGCAGACGCACGATTCACACAGACTGCAGTCATGTTTTGTGCCAAGGCGGCCATGGATGATGTAAAATACTGTAGTTAAGTTTGTTGCGTTAATAAGTGGGCGAGGTGCGAACGTTGAAACAACAAATTTATAGACATTTAATGCATGTCAAACATACATTTTACGCATGTCAAAGCTGCCTTCTGCCGATAAGAGTTTCTGGCAAGCAGTCGCGGTCGCCGCTTTCTCGAACGCCTTTGGCGATGAGCGACGCCAAATGGATGATCAAATCATTGGTCCTGTAACCGGTTCCGAAACCGATCGCGTCCGTGCCCTCAAAGAAATCCTGACTGCAAAAGCGCAATTACTTGATGCAAAGGGCCTGGCCAATTTCCAAAAATTCTCCGGCGAAGACCGGGAAATCATGCGAATCGGTTTTCTCTTCGAGGTGTTTCATCGCTACTGCCTCGATTTCGACCACTTGATCGAGACCCAATCGCGCACCGGCAGTTCAAGTTGCGACGTGCCGTTCGCGCAGGAAGCCCTGGCACATCTTGCACGACGCGGATTTACGCACCAGGATGCCGTCCGTTTCTTCGGCATTTTCTACCAACTCCGCCGCGCCTACTTTTTTATCTTTCACGGATTGATCGGCCAAAGCCCGTGCATGAAACAACTGCGCGCACATTTGTGGAACAATGTCTTCACCTCCGACATCCGCTGGTATGACCGCTACCTGTGGAACCGCATGGAAGACTTTTCCACGTTGCTGTTGGGAGAAACCGGAACAGGCAAAGGCGCAGCCGCCGCCGCTATCGGGCGCTCCGGCTTCATCCCGCTCAACCCGGACCAGAACCGATTTGCCGATAGTTTCACTGCCAATTTCATTTCGCTAAACCTCTCGCAATTTCCCGAGACCCTTATCGAGTCCGAATTGTTCGGCCACAAGAAAGGCGCGTTCACCGGAGCGATTGAGAATCATCAAGGCGCCTTCGCCCGCTGCAGCCCGCACGGCGCGATTTTCCTGGACGAGATCGGCGACGTCTCAACGCCGATCCAGATCAAACTCCTTCAGGTATTGCAGGAGCGCACCTTTTCGCCAGTTGGTAGCCATATCGTGCTTCGCTTTCGCGGACGTGTCATCGCCGCCACCAATCAGCCGCTCGACCGCTTGCGACGCGAAAAAATCTTTCGCGACGATTTCTTCTACCGCCTCTGTTCAGACTCGATCGTCCTGCCACCCTTGCGCCAGCGCTTGAGCGAAATGCCTGAAGAATTGGACCTGCTCCTCCGCCACATTCTAGAGCGCATGACTGGCGACAAGGCTTCGGAACTGACCGACAACGTCCGCGACCGCCTGTTGGCTTCGGTCGGCCCGGACTACCATTGGCCCGGTAACGTCCGCGAATTGGAACAAGCCGTTAGACAAATCCTCCTCACCCAACGTTACCAACGCGACGACGCCAGTGTCGTCCGCGATTCCCGCGGCGAACTGCTGGCCGCTATCGACGAAGGCAATCACGACGCCGAATGGCTCCTCTCAAAATATTGCCACCTCCTATACCAACGACACGGCACCTATCGCGAGGTCGCGCAAATCACTAAACTCGACGCCCGCACTGTGAAAAAATATCTCAGCACTAATTGCCCGCCGAATTATTGCTAAGTTGCGGTGGTTACCCGTAGTGCCTCTGTGGCTATTTTGGCTTCGACTTAAATTCAAAAGCCCCAATCGATGGTGCCCGTTTCGAAATCGGCTGGCCGTCGAAATCAATTTCGAATCCAAGGTTCGTTCCCGCGCCAATGGCGGGACTGCCGGACGTCAGTCGAAAATCGCCTTTGGCGAAGTTTTTGAAAAGCGGGTTGCCGATTTTATCGCCCGTGCGCAAGTGCGCTCCGCCACCGAGATACTTTCGCTGATACGCATCGTTGTTCGCTTGCTTGCGGATTTTACCCTCGTCGGTTCGGTAGAAAAGATTGTAGCCATGCTGCATTTCGCCGCGGGCAAAGACCGGTTCCACGCGCGAACCGTCGCACACAAAAATATTATTCACGAAGCTGATGTTGGTGTTGTCGAAATAATTCCAAAACACCACGTCCTCGGAGTCATCCTGCCGATGTGCAAGCGTGCGCACGACGGTATTATTTTCCACTCGTATATTGGTGCAGGGCCCGGTGAATCCAAGGAAGGATTGGTAATCCATGCAGACGTTGTGATGGATCAAAAAATTGTCCTGTGTCACGTGCCCGACGAATTCAATGAAGCCTTGATTGCGCAGCGAAAGATTGTGGTGAATGAGAATTTCTTCCTTGGTGAACGCGCGATCATTTATCTCGATAGCCCCGCCGTCGTGGCCGTATTCCGCGCTGGGCGCGCAATAATTCACGACTCTATTATAGGAAATTTCATTACTTGAGGCGCACACAACGATGCCGATCGGCCCCCAACGAAACTGAATGGGTGAATTATTATCGTGGATGCAATTTTTCGTGATGAGATTGTGCTGACCATAGACGGTGATGCCGATGGGGGTTCGGGTCATTTCGCAATTTCGCACGATGCAGTGATCCGCATTGGTGCTGAGAAAAACAGCGCCGAGCAAATGGATGTCCGTTTCAACCGGATTGATGGGACATTTTTCAAAGCACAACCCGTCCACGATGACGTGGCTGCCGTTTACGCGAATGCCATTTCCGTTGAGCGTGGCAGAATGTGGATTGGCGAAGCGCGGTGTGGGTCCTTTTCCATAACGCGTGAGCACGATCGGTGCGTTCGACGTGCCGGACTGGTTGATTTCAAATCCGCCGTCAAATTGAGAACCAGCTGCAAAATAAATAACATCGCCTGGATGGAATGTGACATTGGCAAGTTGAGCGAGCGAGCGCCAGGGATCATCGAGACTTCCGTGTCCGTTCTCGGAACTAGTGCGGCTATTGACGTAGTATTGCCGGCCGGTGCCTTCCGCGACAGATGTCCCGATGGGGATGAAACCAACCAATAAAAGAGCGAGAATAAAAATGGCGGAGCGATACCGACGGTTTTGCACATGGGAGGATAACCGCGAAGAGCAGCGGACTGTCGAAGGTGTTGTTGTCTTAACCACAGATGGACATGGATTAACATCGATTTGAACAATGCAGAACGGAAAAAACGCGCAAAAGTCGCGGTTTTTGATTTGGGCAAGTCGCTTTGGTGAAGGTTGTTTTGCTGAAAATGCCCTGTCTTGCCGGGGGGTGGGGTGCCCCTGCCAAATTTTACGGAAGGATGCGGTATGTGAAAAGATGCGGAAAGATGCGCCAATTTGCGGATGCACGACCTGGGTCTGGTTTGCTGAACCGCCAGTGGAATGTAGGCGCGAATAACCGCGATTAGCCGCGAATAAGCGCGAATTTTTTATTTGGGTGATAACTGGTGATAACCGGTGATAACTATTGATATTTTTCTGATCGATGCAATGGCGCGGGGTAAAAAATGGTTCTTTTTTTAGAGCGATACCAGGCGGTACAAGTCGATACCAACCGGTACGCTCGAATAAAGGCCGAAGGCTAAAAGCTAAAGGATGAAACAAACCTGGTGCCGGGACGACGGAAATGAGTTGGCACACCGCTGGCGCAAGCTTTGTTTGCGTTTGCGGTCTGAGTTGCACTGGCGGCCTTTCTGTTCATTTCGATACGTACAGGGCACACCTATGCCGAGTCGCTTAATATTGCGATATAAAGTTGCGGCCTGTCAAGTCGTTTCCTGATGCTCAGTTGGTCAGGCGTATTTCTTCAACGCAGAGACGCAGAGGGAAACTATAAATGTCGAGAACACTGGCCTCGACCTTCTTACCAGTTTGTTTCGCCTTCAAGTGAATCCAGGATCCCATCTGCAATTTTGCCAAGTTCGTCTCGTTTTGCAATTGGTCCACCAACGGTTATTTGAATTGCCTCCACTTTTAGGGGCAGTTGCATGGTGTAAAATATCATGCTGGCGCCATTCTGTTTTACGGGAGCGACTATCGTATCGACGTTCACACCTCGCCATTAGTACCAATAGGGTTCGGACGCATATTACGATGAAGTTCTCTCAGCCTTGCTTCCGTGTGTGCAAAATACGCGTTTTGCGCAAACAGCGTGATGGACGAATCTGGCACGTGTGATTGCGTGAAAAAAACGCTTTCCTTGAGCCCATAAAACGAAGCGCAGCTGCTCCAGGAGGAAGTCGGGTGTTTTAGGGTTTCGCGCGAAGTGCGGTCAGGGCGGACTGAGCGTCGCGTCTGACTTCGGCATTTGGATGCTTCAGTAACGGTTCGATGTCTGGAATTAAATCTTTGCCGCCGAGCGTGGCAAGGGTTCGGCATGCCTCACGCACCAAGACGAGACGTTGGCTTTGGAGGAAGGGCCGGATTTTTGGGATGGCCTGAGGGGCGTTTAAGCCTCGCAGGGATTTCAACGCGTCGCCAGCTTCGCCAACATCGAAGCTGTTGAGCATGCGGCAAATGGCATCGATGTCGTCGGCTGTGACGGGCGCTTTTAGCTCGCCGAGGACGCGAGCGGATTTTCTGCGGACGGATGGGCGCGGGTCATTTAACAGTTTGCGCACAGAGGCGAACGCGTTGGTGGCGGTGGGTTTTTGTTCTTGCAGGTCGTCGAGGGCGTTCAGGACGACACGCGGATCGGCAGCGGCGAGCCCGGCCATAATTTTGGCCGTTGCAGATTCAGGCGAGAGGGCGGCTGTTCGTGGCGCTTTGCCATCGCCCGCCAACGCCACGGCACCGGAAATGGCCAGCGCGAGGATGGGGGTAAAGATAAGTTGGGCCGGAGAGCGCATATTCCTGGAACTATTTTGCGCCGAGAGCTTTTAGCACGCGCTCGTCGTGGAGGGTGACGAGAACGAGTTTCTCGATGGCGGCGTCGCAGGCGTTGGGCCATTTCCAACTGGTGTCGTCCGCCCCCAGGGTCAGTGGGTTTCCGTCGCCGAGGTCCACGGTGAAGACGACAGTGCAACGAAACGACCAGCCGCTGGCCGCGGTGGAAAGTGTCACCTGGGTGACGGAGATTTTGATGGGGGACGCGGAGCTGGCGGTGGCAGAGGAACCCTTCTTCTGAAGGGTTCGATTGAGAGCGCGCACGGCGGAATCCGTCCAATCACCAAGGCTCCCATAAACTGTGTAGCCGGTGCCTTTCTGACTGACTTCGATTTTTTCTTTGGAGGGTTGGGCGCTCGCAAACGCGACCTGGGAGGCGCGAATTGTGTCTGGAATTCCGGATAGTTTGGGCACGGGCGCACCTGGTTTGTAAGTCGTCGAGCAACCGGCGGCCAAAAGCACGAGCGCGCAAAACGCGGGGAGCAGGGATAATTTGTTTTTCATATTCGGGATTCTCATGGGGAATTTACGAGTTTGAGTGGTTTGGTTGGTTCGAGAGCAATTTAATTGTGTCGATTGGTTTGGTTGACCCAAGGGCAAATTCCACCGCGCTCGGGCGTTGTTTTAGGTTGGTGAGGCTACCGCGCCCGATTACAAAAGGCAAATTCTTGTCAATAACACGTAAAACAGGTCACTCGAACAGAACACATTCGAAGTTACAACCTCGGTACGGTTTGGCTCTGCGGTTGTAAAATGGAGTCTGATTTTCCTGATACTCGGTTGGCTAAAACACGTTCTTCAACGCAGAGACGCAAAGTCTCACAGAGGAAAACTATAAATGTCGAGGGCTGACGCTGGTTTTTCCTATGCGAGCGATTCAGCGCAGAAGTTTTTTCTAGAAGGATTGTTTCGGCGTAGTGTCCGTCGCGACAATAAATGTTCCATTCGCCAGATGTTTGCACACTTTGTCGTGCTTGAAACCAACGAGATGCTCTGCGAGCTCAAGCGGAATATCGAATATGTAGTCTACGTCAGCGTGCTCTGTCATTTGATCATGTTCCAGTTCTGCTTGGTTGCAGGTCCGAAATTAGAATCGAGCAACTGGTCTTTGTTCCGTTACGCAGCTCTGCCGGATTCAATGAGGCAATTATTGTCTGGTAATTGGCAAGGATTGCAAAGATTGGCCGGCCCGCACTGAGTCAAATCTTGCGCGACCATTGACCGAGCAAAATCCGGCGAGATGGTCGAATGATGCACCAATTTTTGCTCAGGGCTATGAAACTGATTTTCTTACTGTTCGTTACAACCTTCTACCTTACGTCACCTCGCATCCTTGCTGCCGATCTAAAATCGGAGGAAGGTTTCGTTTCCATTTTCAATGGCCGTGACCTCAGCGGCTGGGACGGCAAACCGGGTTGGTGGCGCGTGGAGGATGGCGCCATCACGGGAGAAAGCACGCCGGCAAAGCGATTGCCGAAACATAATTACCTCATTTGGCGTGGCGGCAAACCGGCAGATTTTGAACTACGCCTCCGGTTTCGGCTGCAAGGCGGGAATTCCGGAATCCAGTTTCGCAGCCGCGAATTGCCGGATTGGGACACGCGCGGTTACCAGGCCGATATGGATGCCGCGGACCAATATACTGGCGGCATTTACGAACATCAGCGCGGCCTGATCGCGTCGCGCGGGCAGAAGGTGACGATTGCTCGCGACGGCACTCGACAAGTCGATTCCCTGGGCGACTTCGCCGAATTGCGCAAGCATATCAAGGATGGTGATTGGAACGATTATCGGGTTGTTGCGCGCGGCAGCGTCATGAAGCTGTTCATCAATGGTGTGCTGACGGCGCAGGCGGATGATCGTCAGACAAACCATGCGGCGAGCAGCGGCATTCTTGGATTCCAATTGCATCCCGGTCCGCCCATGAAAGTTCAGTTCAAGAATATCCGGCTCAAGCTCTTTACCAACAGCGCGCCTGAAGCAAGCGCGATTCCCGCGCGCGAACCTTCGGCGACGCCAGCTTCCGAAATCAAGGTCGCGAAGGATTTTAAACTTGAGCTGCTCTATTCTCCGGCAAAAACGCAGGGTTCGTGGGTCAGCATGTGCGTGGATCCCAAGGGCCGGCTGATCGTGTGCGACCAATATGACGGCGGCTTATACCGCGTCACACCGCCACCGTTGGGCGCCGCAGCTACGGAGACGAAGGTTGAAAAAATTAACGTCGAGTTGAGTGGCGCACAGGGGTTGGTTTGGGCCTTCGACAGCCTTTATGCAATGGTCAGCAAGAATGGCAAATTCGCCAGCGGCCTCTACCGCGTGCGAGACGTTGATGGTGACGATCAATTGGATACGGTTGAACTGTTGCGTCCGCTCGAAGGCGGCGGCGACCACGGCTGGCACGGTCTCCTGGCCGGGCCGGACGGGAAATCTATTTACGTCGTGGCCGGCGACGCGACGCGATTCGCCAAGCCGGAGCTCTCACGAGTGCCGCGCAACTGGAGCGAGGATCATCTCCTGCCTCGCATCCCGGACGCGCGCGGGTTCATGACGACGGTGCTGGCGCCGGGCGGTTGCTTCTATCGCGTGGACCCGGAAGGCAAAACCTGGGAGCTCATCTCGACCGGCTTCCGCAATACCTACGATGCGGCCTTCAACCGTTACGGTGACCTGCTAACGTTTGATGCCGACATGGAGTGGGACATGAATACACCGTGGTATCGGCCGACGCGCATTTGCCTCGTGACCAGCGGCAGCGAATTCGGCTGGCGCAATGGCGCGGGCAAATGGCCTGCGTATTATCCCGACAGCCTGCCCGCAGTGCTCGACGTCGGGCCTGGCTCGCCCGTAGGAATGACCTTCGGTTACGGCGCGAAGTTTCCCGCGCGCTATCAGGAGGCGCTTTTTCTTCCAGACTGGAGCTACGGCCGCATCTATGCAGCGCATTTGAGTCCCGCTGGCGCGGCTTACAAAGGAGAGATCGAACTCATCATGAGCGGCACGCCGCTGCCGACGACCGACATCGTGGTGAACCCACGAGATGGCGCGATGTATTTCGTGACCGGCGGTTGGCGCATCCAGACGGGGGTTTATCGAGTTACCTATGTCGGCAAAGAATCTACCGCGCCCGCCCATCCCATCGATAGTGGTGCAAAGTTGCGCGCTCTCCGACTCAAGCTCGAAGCTTTTCACGGCCATCCAGACCCCAAGGCTGTGAAGACAGTCTGGCCATATCTTGGACATGAAGATCGCTATATTCGTTTTGCAGCACGGGTCGCGCTGGAATGGCAGGACCCCGGTCAATGGCGCGAAAAGGCGTTGAAGGAAAGCAAAGCGCCAGTCGCACTGTCAGCGTTGATGGCGCTGGTGCGCGTCAGCGCGCGCGATCAATTCCATTGCCAGCCGACCGATCCACTGCCTGACCCCGCCTTGCAAGGGAAGATGCTGGCAGCCCTGGAACGTATTGAATGGAAAAAGCTGACCGATGCCCAGCGGGTTGATTTGCTGCGGGTATATGAGCTGGTGTTTACACGACTGGGCCAGCCGAGCGAAACCAACCGCACACGGCTCGTCGCCAAATTCGATCCGCTTTTCCCGGCGGCCACGCGCGAGTTGAACGCTGAACTTTGCGAATTGCTCGCCTATCTCCAATCGCCGTCGCTCGCAGCCAAAGCGGTTGCCCTCGTGGAAAGCGCGCCAACCCAAGAGGAACAGATTGAATATATGAAGTCACTGCGCGTTCTGCGCGCCGGTTGGACGCCGGGGCTTCGCGAAGCCTACTTCAAATGGTTTATCAAAGCTGGCGGCTACCGGGGTGGCGCAAGCTTTGCCGGGTTCATGAAGCTGATCAAGAACGACGCTATCGCCACGCTGTCCGATGCCGAGAAAGAGCAATTGAAACCTGTGCTGGAGGCACAGCCGCTGGTGCAAACCTCGTTGCAAACTATGCAACAAGTATTGGCGGGACATTCCCTCGTGAAGGAATGGAAAGTCGACGACCTCGCCCCACTTGCTGAAAAAGGTTTGCACGATCGCGCTTTTGAGCGCGGGCGCAAGTTGTTTGGTGGACTCGGCTGCTTTTCGTGCCACCGATTTGCCAACGAAGGTGGTGCGGTGGGTCCGGACCTGACCGGTGCGGGCGGCCGTTTCAGCCCGCGCGATCTGCTCGAAGCCATCATCGAACCGAGCAAAACCGTCAGTGATCTTTATGCGCGGATCGTGATTGAGTTGAACGACGGCGACTCGCTCACGGGACAGATCGTTTATCTCGGGGCCGACAGCGTGAAAGTAAGCACCGACATGCTGAATCCGGGCGAAACGACGAAGGTCGATCGCAAAGACATAAAATCCATTGAAACCTCGAAAGTCTCACCGATGCCAACCGGCCTGTTGAACATCTTGGCCAAGGACGAAATCATGGACCTGATGGCCTATGTGCTTTCTGGCGGCAACGAGGAGAATAAAATGTTTACGCAAACCAAACACTCCGACCTCAGTAAGCGGCGTTAGGCATTCCCAGACGGCGGCTTAAAAATTGACTGCGATACCATGCGTGTAAGAACCTTGGTCATGCGCACATGTTTCGCAGGTGGAAGCTTTTTGAATCTGCTCACAGCGGCTATCCTGTTCGTTGCCTCTTTATTTCCGGTGTCGGCCCAAACTGCGCCCGTCAAAATTCTCTCGTGGAACGCCTACAGTAAACAATTCATCGACCCACCGGAGTTTCGGCTATTGCCGATTCCTGGCACCGCAACCTATCGAGCGATTGCGACTCAAAGCAATCATACGTGGACAGTTAAATCATCTTCGCCTCAAGTCTCGCTCAAAAGCATCTGGTCGAAGATCGCCACAAAAAAATTCTCCATCTCCTTTGAGTGGATCGATGCCAAGGGAAAGATTATCGCGACTGAGCCTGAATCCGTTCGAGTGAAAGCGCCGGATTGGAATGGCTTTCATGAAGCTCCAGCCGATTGGCGCGCCGCCGCCGATCGCGGCACTCAATATTTGTTGGACGTTTCCGCGCACGGCAAAGCTCCTTACCGCGAGCCGGGCGTTCCCATTTGGATTTGGTCCGCCGCGTCGCCATACAAAGACGCGCCCGATGGTCTCAACGTCGGCTACCCCTGCATCACTGTTAACAACATTATTTGGGGCATGATGGCCTGTGTGCGCGCGGGTTCGCCGAAGGCATCGGACGCTTTGCGCATCGCGCGGGACACCGCCGATTGGAGCCTGAAAAACCGTCACGCCAACGAAGGAAAACTTCCGCTCTTTCCGTATTCGACCGTCGCCGGTGGGAAATTTGAAGGCGGTGTCGAAGGTCAAAGCGTCAATCTTCTCCGCGCAAGTTGGTATGCACTTGGGTTGCTCGACCTCTACGAAACGAGCGGATGCCACGACCAAAAATATCTCGACTACGCCCGCCATATCGCCACCGTCACGGCGCAGTTTCAGGCACTCGACGGTAGCTTTCCATATCGCATCAATCCCCAATCCGGAGCGGTCATTGAAACCTACACACCCGCAGCCATCGAATTCGCGATGCTCGTTGACGCCCTGAAACCGTACGGCGTTTCCAATGAACTTATCATTGCGGAACAGCGCGCCGTTCGGTGGATGCTTTCTTACGTCACCACGACCCACCATTGGCAGGCGATCTTTGAAGACGTTTCGATGCCGCAGCCTTACGCGAACCTTTCCCAATTTGAAACACAGATGCTCATTCTCTACCTCGCCCAACATCACAAAGAAGATCCGACTTACCTTGCCACCGCCGAATCGCTCAATCGCTGGGTGGAAGACCAGTTTGTCCTTTTCGGTCCGGGCAGTGAATCCTTTGATCGCGCCGCGAAAACTCCGTTGGTATTCGAACAATTCGTCTGCTGGTATCCGATGGAAGGTCACACGGCCCATTGGATCAGCAGCTTGTTGGAACTCCACCGCGCGACCGGCAAAAAA
>Ga0265327_10005108_pt1 | contig 11158 bp, 10 predicted proteins | sample 41621metaG_FD_202089 | JGI IMG/M metagenome (GOLD analysis project Ga0265327, IMG submission 202089) | Rhizosphere microbial communities from Carex aquatilis grown in University of Washington, Seatle, WA, United States - 4-16-21 metaG | ecosystem: Host-associated > Plants > Roots > Rhizosphere... | reverse complement strand
ATCATCGCCGACGCGATGGACAAGGTGGGCAAGGAAGGCGTCATCACCGTCGAAGACGGCTCCGGCCTGGAAAGCCAGCTCGACATCGTCGAGGGCATGCAGTTCGACCGCGGCTACCTGTCGCCGTACTTCATCAACAACCAGCAGAGCATGAGCGCGGAACTCGAAAACCCGTTCATCCTGCTGTACGAGAAGAAGATCTCCAACATCCGCGAACTGCTGCCGGTGCTGGAAGGCGTCGCCAAGTCGGGCCGCTCGCTGCTGATCATCTCTGAAGATGTCGAAGGCGAGGCGCTGGCCACCCTGGTCGTCAACACCATGCGCGGCATCGTCAAGGTCGCCGCCGTCAAGGCCCCGGGCTTTGGCGACCGCCGCAAGGCCATGCTGGAAGACATCGCCGTGCTGACCGGCGCGACCGTCATCGCCGAAGACGTGGGCCTGAGCCTCGAAAAGGCGACCCTGGCCGACCTCGGCACCGCGAAGAAGGTGCAGGTCAGCAAGGAAAACACCACCATCATCGACGGCGCGGGCAACGAGGCCGGCATCAAGGCGCGCGTCGAGCAGATCCGCAAGCAGATGGAAGACACCACCTCCGACTACGACAAAGAGAAGCTGCAAGAGCGCCTGGCCAAGCTGGCTGGCGGCGTCGCGGTCATCAAGGTCGGCGCGGCGACGGAAGTCGAAATGAAAGAGAAGAAGGCCCGCGTCGAAGACGCGCTGCACGCGACCCGCGCGGCTGTTGAAGAAGGCATCGTCCCCGGCGGCGGCGTCGCGCTGATCCGCGCGCTGCAGACCCTGAAGGATCTGAAAGGCATCAACCACGACCAGGATGTCGGCATCAGCATCGCCCGCCGCGCGATGGAAGAGCCGCTGCGCCAGATCGTCGCCAACGCCGGCGACGAGGCTTCCGTCGTCCTGAACAAGGTCGCCGAAGGCACCGGCAACTTCGGCTACAACGCCGCCACCAGCGAATACGGCGACATGGTTGCCATGGGCATCCTCGACCCGGCGAAAGTCACCCGCTCCGCGCTGCAGAACGCAGCCTCCGTGGCTGGCCTGATGATCACCACCGAGGCGATGGTCGCCGAAGAGCCGAAGTCCGAATCCGCTGGCGCCGGCATGGGCGGCATGGGTGGAATGGGCGGCATGGATGGCATGATGTAAAAAAATCCTTCGGATTTTTTTAGAGGTAAAAGCGAACGGGGCCTGACGGCCCCGTTCGTTGTTTTGTTATACTTTTAATAGAGAGTATATTAAGCCATGAAAATTAAATTAAGTGATTTTCAAGAAGATACACCTGAATCCACAGCCACTTTCAAACCAAGCAGTCATATACCAACACATCCAAATACTTTGGCTATCTTTGAACAGAGCAGCCGTTTCGCAGAATTCCAGAAGATATCCAACGCCTTTCAGGAAAGTAGCCGTGTAGCCGAACTCTTCAAAACTTCTAGCTTATTTGAGGAAAGCCGCCGTGTAGCGGAACTCTTTGAAACCTCCGGCGCTTTGCAGCAAAGCAGTCGTATAGCCGAACTCTTCAAAACCTCCAGTTTGTTGCAGGAAAGCCGCCGTATAGCGGAACTCTTTAAAACCTCCAGCGCTTTGCAGGAAAGTAGCCATTTAGCGGAACTCCTGAAAGGCTCAAGTGCTTTTCAGCAAATCAGTCGCGCAGCAGAAATGCTGAAAGGCTCAGGCGGCTTTCAGGAAAGTAGTCGTGTAGCCGAACTCTTCAAAACTTCTAGCTTATTTGAGGAAAGCCGCCGTGTAGCGGAACTCTTTGAAACCTCCGGAGCTTTGCAGCAAAGCAGTCGTATAGCCGAACTCTTCAAAACCTCCAGTTTGTTGCAGGAAAGCCGCCGTATAGCGGAACTCTTTAAAACCTCCAGCGCTTTGCAGGAAAGCAGCCATTTAACGGAACTTCTGAAAGGCTCAAGCGCTTTTCAGGAAAGTATCCGTATAGCGGAACTGCTGGATGCATCAAGGGCTTTTCAAGAAAGCAATAATGACTTCACTGATCTCAGAGTTGATGCGGATGGAGCAATTTCTTCTGGTAATAATTCAATAACCAGCGAGCAGTTAATTAGTGCGTTTCATGAAGTCATAGAGCCTTTAGAAAGGAATTTAGATGAAGCTATAGATAGGATCATCGCCAGAATAGATTTATTAAAAGAGCCACTTGCCCAAAAAATCATTTTCGCATTTCTTGTTATTCTTATATCTGCCGTAATAAACCCTGTTTTAGACTACCAAATCAAGGAAATGATAAATACCAACACAAAAAGATCAATCCCAAAGGAAATCAAGAAAATAGCGTCATACAGATTTGATTATACATATAGCTTATCCCAGCTTAAAATAGTTACAGCCACCAAGCTTATTGTCAGAAATAAGAATTCAGTAAAGTCTGAAATGGTTGGGGTTTTGCATATTGGAGCAATAGTTGAAGTAATGGATAAAAAACGCAATTGGTGTTATGTAAGCTGGGTTGATAATGAAAGTGGCGCTTCATTGCAAGGCTGGGTTTTTTCAAGATATTTAACATCAATGCGGTAAAACGAAACGCGATAAGCCTTGTAGCCGGGTAGATACCGTCTTGCCGCCCCCTATGCAAGCCCATAATTAGGGCCATCGTTCGCGATTGATGCACCTCCTTCGTCGGCGCATCCTATGCGGGCTGAAGTGGTCTATTTTTTGACATTTTTTCGCTCCCATCGCGTTTAAGAATTCAATGCGCTATGCTATGCGCAACGCCCCCTGCACCCTATGGAGAATCAACCATGTTGCAAACCATTGAAGCCGTTTACGACCCGAAACAGGGTTTGAGCTTTGCCGAGGCGGTGGAGATTGACGAGCCGGTCAGAGTTCTGGTGACGATTATTGAGCCTTGCCGCCCATTCAACAAGCAGGGCAAAGGCTCCGCGCAAGCCTTGCTGGCTGCGATGGATGCGTTTCCGATACCGGAATCGGAGCAACTGGCCGACGCGGATATAGAGGCGCAAGTGGCCGAGGCCAGAGACAGTTGGGAGTAGGCCATGGTTTATCTGGATACCTGCTTGGTGATTTACTGGGTGGAGAATCATACTGTTTTTGGCCCGGTCGTCAGAAAATGCGCCGCTGAAGCCGCGCCTATGCCAATTGCGATTAGCCCGCTGGTGATGGCCGAGGCGCTGGTCATGCCTTTTCGCCAGAAAAACGACATTACGACTCAAAAGTTTAAAGCGTTTTTTGAAAGCGCCTTGGTTTTACCGATAACGGAGGCTGTGTTTATAGAAGCCGCCCATTTACGCGCCGCCCATATTGGCCTAAAAATGCCGGATGCTTTGCATTTGGCTTGCGCCAAACAACAGGGTTGCACGGAAATATGGACTAATGATGATCGGCTAGGCAAAGTCGCGGGCAGTATGGCGGTCAACGTGTTGGCAGGTGTTAGGCTATAAAATGTGAACCGGCAGGATTCTTCTTCACCATTTCATTCAAGCCGTGGGAAGCATGAACACCCCAATCATTGCAGCCGATACAGTCTGCCCCGTCTGCTTTCAAGGTGTATTGCGCCGTTGTGTCAAGCGCGTTGCCTTGGATTGCAAAGGACGTGTTTTCGAACAAGACCAACCCGGCGACTGGTGCGATCAATGCGCGGAAGGCATCTTGAACGGAGACGACTTGCAAGCCACGGAATCGGCATGGCTGGCTTTCCGCGAGGCGGTGGACAAAGAAGAAGGCCAAGCCTTGGCGCGCATCCGCCGCAAACTGAAGTTGACCCAGGCCGAAGCCGCCAGGCTCACAGGCGGTGGCAAGAACGCCTTTTCCCGCTATGAACGTGGCGAAGTTCGCCCAATGCCTGCCGTGTTGAATCTCTTCAAGCTGCTGGACAAACATCCTGAATTGCTGGATGACTTGAGGAAATAACAGCCAATTCGGCTGGCAATGGCGAAATGGTGGGCAGACGAAAAGACGCCTGCCCACCCTGGCCTGAAACAAAAACCCCGTCAGGGCAACCGGGCGGGGTTTTTCATGGGGCTGGCAAATCGAAACGCGCCCGGCCAGGCTGCGCGATCCCTCGCCAAGGTTTACACTCCCTGCCTGCATCGGCAACCTACGGGAAAACCGCCAATGATCCAGCCATTGTTCTGGTCTTTGATCCACCGGCCTTATGTCACGGTTTTGCTCGTCGCGTTTTTGGCGCTTTCGTGGAAGGAGCAGGGGGGCGCGCGGACGCTGGCCTGGCTTGTCAGCGGCTATCTTGTGGCCTTGGCCGCCGAGTGGGGCAGCATCAACCATGGGATTCCGTTTGGCTGGTATGCTTACCAGTATGACGCGTTGGCGAAGGATCTGGTGGTGTTCGGCGTGCCGTTTTTTGACAGCGTGTCGTTTGCGTTCCTCAGCTATGTCAGCTTTTCCTTCGCGCAATTCTTGCTGTCGCCGTCGCAGGTCGCCGGGTTTGATGCGCGGCGGCTGGCGTCCCACAGGCTGCGAGGCTCCGTCCCTGCGCTGGCGCTGGGCGCGGTGTTGATGGTGATGGTCGATGTGGTTGTCGATCCCCTGGCCTTGTTGGGGCAATACTGGTTTTTGGGACAAATCTACCATTATCCGGAGGTGGGGATGCACTTCGGCGTGCCGCTGGCGAATTACTTTGGCTGGTTTGCCGTCGCCTTGGCCATCATGGCCATCAACCAGCGGGTGGACGGATTCCTGGCCGGGCGCGCGGCCGTCGACGGCAAGCCGCTATTTGCCGAACCGGCGTGCAATGCCGTGTATGCGCCGCTCTTGTGGGTGGCCATCGTGTTGTTCCATCTCGGGCTTACTTATTGGCTGGCCTGGGCTGGCGATTCTGTCGGTTTGGATCGTGGGCGCGTGCTGCGGCAAGCGCTGGCCGGGACGCTGACCGTCGCGCCCGTTTTGGCGCTGGCCGCCGCGAAAATACTCAGGCAGTGACGTGGCGCGTGGGAACGATGAGAGTCTGTCTGAAAATTAAGCAACCTCCACCACGCTGACGGATACCCGCATCGTCGGCGACAGCGCCCTGGCGGCGAAAAACGAGCCGGCCACGGGCGGGACGGATTCGGGGTGCCTGCTGACGGCGACGGCGATATGGTCGTTGCCGGTGAGCAGGCCGGAGGTGGAGTCGAAGCCCTTCCAGCCAGCCCCGGGCAGGTAGACTTCCGACCAGGCATGGGTCGCCCCCGGCCCAAGCAAGCCGCCGGGCAAATACAGGTAGCCGCTGACAAAGCGCGCCGCCAGGCCCAGCCAGCGGCAGGCGTCGATGAACAAGGTCGCGCTGTCGCGGCAGGAGCCGCTGCGACTGGCCAAGGTCGCCGACGGCGATTGGACGCCGGGCTGTTCCCGCTGTACATAGGCGAAGCCGGTGGCGATGGCTTTGTTGATCCATTCCAACAACAGATAGGTTTCCACCATTTGACCAGGTTGCCACAAAGGCCGCAACCAATCCCCCACCATCGTCTGGTCTAGTGGAAAAACCGGCAACAGAAAAGGTGCCAGGTCGATCCGCTCGTCGGCATCGTACTGGAACGGATAACGGACGGCGCTGTCGGCCACCAGAAAGTCCAGCGGCTGGTCGTCGTAATGCTGGAGCAGGACGCGGCTTTCGATGGAAAGCCTGCGGCTGGGCGCGTTGAAGCTGGCGACGGCGACCGAGTTGCCGGACACGTCGCGCTGCCAGCGCAGTTGGTGGGCGGGGGAAATGGCCAGCTTGGCCGATTCGATGCGGATGTCCTGGCCCTCGCGGGGACGCAGCAGCAGCTTGTGCGGCAGCAGGGTCACTGCATCGTCAAATTCGTAGACGGTCAGATGATCTATTTGTAGGCGGCGCATCGTCTTTGTCCTCAGGGTTCGCGGATGGCACCATAGTACTGCATCGCCGCCGTTCAATTAAACCCGGCCAGAATACAAGGCCGGCCTTGCCCGCGCTTGCCAGGCAGCACCCATCCAGCAACCATTGTTTTCCTGGCGACAGGCATCCCCGCTTGGACGCCTTTTGGCCGCCTGCTCGCCTGTTGGCATCTGTCATGCATATTTCTTTAAAATTCGCTAAGATAGAGCCCTGGTTGGCAAACACGCTCCAGTGGCACAGGCTTTTTTCGCCCTTTCCGCCAGCCGGTCAACGCCGCCAGCCCTGCGACACCTGCGAACCTCTCTCTCTTAAGCCTCTGGCGCATGACCAAAACCATTCCCACCCCCCTGCGGCGCAAGCGAGCGATGCGATGCGCCGCCGTCAATTGGATGCTTACCGCCGTCTTGGCCATTTCCGCAGGCGCATGCTCCCACGATTCCCCGGCCTTGCCTAAGAAGGCGGAAGGCAAAACCGGCGGCAAGGCGCCGGAAAAAATCCCGGTGGTCGCCGGAAAAGTCGTCCGGAAAACCGTGCCGCTGCGGCTTGAGGCCATTGGCAATGTCGAGCCTTATACGACGGTGTCGGTGAAATCCCGCGTCGAAGGCCAGTTGAACCGGGTGGCTTTCCGCGAAGGCGACGCGGTGGCCTTGGGCCAGTTGCTGTTTGAGATCGACCCGCGCCCGTACCAGGCGCAATTGCGCCAGGCCAAGGCCAGCCTCGCCCGCGACCGCGCGCAATGGGACAACGCCAAGGCCACGCTGCGGCGCTACGAGGAATTGCAGGGCAAAAATTTCGTGTCGGCGGATGTGTTGCTGACGGCGCGCACGGCGGTGGAGGTGGGGGCGGCCAATATCGAGGCCGACGAGGCCGCCGTCGAGTCGGCCCAGTTGCAATTGGAATACGCGGCGATCCGCTCGCCTTTGGCCGGCCGCACAGGCCGGGTCATGGTCCACCAGGGCAACCAGGTCAAGGCCGACAGCATTTTGGTGGTTATCAACCAGATTGAACCCGTGCGGGTCAGTTTCGCGATTCCCGAGCAGCACCTGTACGCGCTGCGCGAAGTGGACAGGGCAGGGGCGGTGAAAGTGTGGGCGAAACTCGGCGGCGCTTCCGAGCCCCAGCCGGTGGGCAGGCTGAGTTTCATCGACAACGCGGTGGACGCCACCACCGGCACGATCAAGCTGAAGGCGACCTTCGACAACAAAGACCAGCGCTTGTGGGCCGGCCAGTTTGTCCGCGTACTCGTCGATCTCAAAGAGCAGGCCGGGGCCAAGGTCGTGCCGGCCCAGGCCACGCAGACAGGCCCTAAAGGCAGTTATGTGTTCGTCGTCAAGCCCGATTTGAGCGTGGAAAAACGCGACATCGTCGTCGAGCGGACGCAGGACGACGAGGCGGTCATCGCCTCAGGGCTGGAGGAGGGCGAGCAGGTGGTGCTGGACGGGCAGTCGCGGCTGGTCAACGGCGCGTGGGTCGAATTCAAGGACGGCGCAGGCGATCATAGTGGCGGCGAGGGCCAGGCCAAGAAGCCATGAGCATTTCCGCGTTGTTCGTCCACCGGCCGGTGATGACCAGCCTGGTCATGCTGGCGATCCTGATTTTCGGCGCGTTCGCCTACCGTTTGTTGCCGGTCGCGGAGCTGCCCAATGTGGATTTCCCCACGATCCAAGTCTCCGCCAGCCTGCCCGGCGCGAGCCCGGAGACCATGGCCTCCGCCGTCGCCACGCCCTTGGAAAAGCAGTTGTCCACCATCGCCTCCATCGACTCGATGAGTTCGACCAGCACGCTGGGCAATACGCAAATCACTTTGCAATTCGCGTTGGATCGCAATATCGACGGGGCCGCGCAAGACGTGCAGACGGCGGTTTCGCTGGCGCAGCGGCAACTGCCGCCGGAAATGCCCGCGCCGCCTTCGCTGCGCAAGATCAACCCCGCCGACACGCCGGTGTTCATCCTGACCTTGACGTCGAATTACCTGCCCTTGTCGGCAGTGGACGAGTACGCCCAAACCCTGCTGGCCCAGCGTATTTCGATGAGCGCCGGCGTCGCCCAGGTGCAGGTGAACGGCTCGCAAAAATATGCCGTGCGGGTGCGGCTCGACCCGATGGCGCTGGCGACCCGCGGCATCGGCATCGACGAGGTGCGCGAGGCGTTGGCCCAGCACAACGTCAACCTGCCGACCGGAACTTTGTACGGCAAAGACCGGGTATTTTCGGTGCAAGCCTCGGGGCAGCTCGCCAACGCGGCGGATTTCCGCCAGGTGATCGTCGCCTGGCGCAATGGTTCGCCGGTGCGGCTGCAAGAATTGGGCACGGTCATCGACGGCGTGCAAAACAACAAGATGGCCGCCTCCACCGATTTGAAGCCGGCCATCTACCTCGCCATCTTCCGCCAGCCGGGCACCAACGCCATCGAGGTGGTGGACGGAGTCAAGGCGCTGCTGCCGAAATTCCGCGAGCAGATGCCGGTCGGCATGGATCTGAAAGTGTTCTACGACCGTTCGCAGACCATCCGCGAGTCGGTGCGCGATGTGCAATTCACCATGGCTTTGACGCTGGGGCTGGTGGTGATGGTGATTTTCCTGTTCCTGCGCAACCTGCCCGCCACCATCATTCCCAGCCTGGCCTTGCCGCTGTCGCTGGTGGGCAGTTTCGCCGCGATGTGGCTGCTGGGTTTCAGCATCGACAATCTGTCGCTGATGGCCTTGACCTTGAGCATCGGCTTTGTCGTGGACGACGCCATCGTCATGCTGGAGAACATTTCCCGCCACATCGAGGCCGGGGAAGCGCCGTTCGAGGCCACGTTGAAAGGGGCCAAGGAAATCGGCTTCACGATTGTGTCGATGACTTTGTCGCTGGTGGCCGTGTTCATCCCGGTGCTGTTTATGGGCGGCATTTTGGGCCGGCTGCTGCACGAATTCGCCGCGACCATCGTGGTCGCCGTGTTGATTTCAGGCTTTGTCTCGCTGACTTTGACGCCGATGCTGTGCGCCCGCTTGTTAAAGCCCCATGCGGCGCTGAAGCCGGGGCGGTTTTTCCGCGCCAGCGAGTGGGTGTTCGACGGCTGGCTGGGGTTATACCGGCGCAGTTTAGGCGTCGTGTTAAGGCATCAAACCCTCACGCTGATCCTGTTTTTCGCCGTGGTCTTCGCCACGAGTTGGTTGTATCAAAACTCGCCCAAAGGCTTTCTGCCCGCCGACGACACCGGGCTGTTGCGCGCCAGCACCGAAGCGGCCTCGGACATTTCCTTCGAGGCCATGCAAGAAAAGCAACGGGCGCTGGCGAGGATTGTCATGGACGATCCGAATATTGAATCGGTCAATTCCGTGGTGGGGGTCGTGGATTCGGGCTCGTTGAACGCCGGGCGGCTGATTATACGGTTGAAACCCCGCGAACAAAGACTGTCCGCCGAGGCGGTCATCCAGGCTTTGCGCCCCAAGCTGACGGGCATTCCCGGCATCAAAGCCTTTTTGCAAAACCCCCCGATCATCCGCCTCGGCGGGCAAGTCACCAAAAGCCAATACCAATACACTTTGCAGGCGGCGGACACGGCGGAGCTGTTCCACTGGGCACCGATCATGGAAGATAAACTGCGGCATTTACCGGGTTTTTTGGATGTCAGCAGCGATTTACAACTGAACAACCCGCAGGTGAAAGTGGAGATAGACCGGGGCAAAGCCTCGGCTTTAGGGCTGACCGCGCAGCAGATCGAGGACGCGTTATACAGCGCTTACGGCTCACGGCAAGTGTCCACGATCTACACCGCGACCAACGAGTATTGGGTCATTTTGGAACTCGATCCGCAATACCAGCTCGACCCGCAGGCGCTGTCGATGCTGTATATCCGCTCGTCGGCGGGCAGCCTGGTGCCCTTGGGCGCGGTGGCGAAGCTGGGCATGGGTTTGACGCCGCTGTCGATTGCCCATTTGGGCCAGTTGCCGGCGGTGACTTTGTCGTTCAGCCTGCCGCCCGAGGTCGCCCTCAGCCAGGCTATCGAAAGCATCAAAGCCGCAGTGGCCGAAGCCGCGATGCCGGACACCGTCAGCGGCAGTTTCCAGGGCTCGGCGCAAGCCTTCCAGTCCTCGCTCAATGGCTTGGGGCTGCTGCTGGGCTTGGCGATTTTTGTGATTTATTTGGTGTTGGGGATACTCTACGAGAGTTTCATCCACCCCGTCACCATCCTGTCCGGTATTCCGACAGCGGCGCTGGGCGCGTTGCTGGCTTTGCAGCTATACCACTATCCGCTGGACTTATATGGTTTCGTCGGCGTCATCATGCTGATCGGCATCGTCAAGAAGAACGCCATCATGATGATCGACTTCGCGCTGGAGGCGCAGAAAGCCGGCGTCCCCGCCGCGCAGGCCATCCACGACGCCTGCCTGGTGCGTTTCCGGCCCATTATGATGACGACGCTGGCCGCGATCATGGGCGCGCTGCCGATTGCGATTGGCTACGGCGCGGGCGCGGAAAGCCGCAGGCCATTGGGCTTGGCGGTGGTCGGCGGCTTGCTGGTGTCGCAGTGGCTGACTCTGTATATCACGCCAGTGATTTATTTGAAGTTTGAGGGTTTGCGGCGAAAATAAAGTCAGCGGTGGCTTCAGGCCCGCGCGTGCGGATGCGCCGCCAACCATTCCCGCAGCGCCTCGTTCAGCCGCGCCCGCCAGCCCGTCCCGGACGCGCGGAAGGCGTCCAGCACGTCCGCGTCCAGCACGTCCGCGTCGCTCCCCGCCGGGCGTCCGTGCCGGTCGCGGGACGACTCGACGCCCGCCCGCATTTCGCTCCGGGACAGCGGGCGGTCGTCCTCGTCCGCGCCGTCCCAGACGAAATCGCCTTGCGGCGGCGGCTGTTTCACCGCCGCCAAAACCTGCTCACGGGTCAGAGAATTCGTTTTCGAGCCAGTCATGGTAAGCCTCCCGTTCGTCCCGGCTGGCGGGGCGAAAGCTGATGATGTGCGGATGTTTTCCGGGCAGGTACGCCACGGACAGCACCGTCAAACGCTCCGCCACGTAGGCGAACGACTGGACACGGCGCTCGTCGCCGCGCCAGCTTTCGACATCCAGGCGGAACCGGTTGTCCAGCACCCAGACGGCGTCGGCGAAGTCCAGCCCGTGCTTGGCAAGGTTGCCTTGCCGCTTGGCCTCGTTCCAGGTGCAGCGCGTTTTCATGGGGAAAGTGTAAAGGCGAAGCCCAAGGCCGGCAAGCCGTAGTCCGCGTAGATACTGTTAATCCAGTCAAGCCCCGTGAAGCGCCGGATCGAAGGCTTTGCCGGACTTGAGGACGCCGAAGGCGACATGGACGAGCTTGCGCATCATGG
>Ga0265327_10005107_pt1 | contig 11160 bp, 12 predicted proteins | sample 41621metaG_FD_202089 | JGI IMG/M metagenome (GOLD analysis project Ga0265327, IMG submission 202089) | Rhizosphere microbial communities from Carex aquatilis grown in University of Washington, Seatle, WA, United States - 4-16-21 metaG | ecosystem: Host-associated > Plants > Roots > Rhizosphere... | reverse complement strand
CCGAGCCTGGGAAGCGGCGATCGACGGCATACCGTCGGACGCATGGCCCTGGGTGGCGCTCCTGGCGGTGTTCGCGCTGCTCTTCACGGCGATCGGGATGCTGGCCTTCGGCCCGCTCCTGGAGGAAGCATGAGATGAGCGACGGGACCAGCGTGGACGACGGCGTGAACGACGGGACAAGGCTGCTGAAGCCCCAGGTGAGCAAGGCGCTCGGCTGGCTCACCTTGGTGTCGATGATCGTGCTCGCGCTGTTCGGCCTGTGGGGCGCACCCAAGGACGCGGTGCAGGGCGACGCCCAGCGGTTGATGTACCTGCACGTGCCCGCGGCATGGGTCGCGTACCTGGCGTTCGGTGTCACCGCGCTCGGCTCCGCGCTCTGGCTGTGGCCGCGCACGCGCGCGACCGTGTGGGACCGCATGGCCGGCGCGTCGGCAGAGCTCGGGGTGATCTTCACCGCGCTCACGCTCGTCCTCGGTTCGCTGTGGGGACGCCCGGTCTGGGGCGTGTGGTGGGCGTGGGACGCCCGCCTCGTCACGACCGCGGTGCTGTTCTTCCTCTATCTCGGCTATCTCGCGCTGCGTCGCATCCCGGCGACGCCCGAGGCGCGCGCGAAGCGCTGCGCGATCGCGGCGCTGATCGCCTTCGTCGACGTGCCGATCGTCCACTTTTCCGTGAACTGGTGGCGGACGCTGCACCAGCAGGGCACCGTGTTCAACGAGAGCCTCAACGCCAAGATCCACGGGGTCATGGCGTTCACGTTGTGGTTCGGCGTGCTCGCGTTCACGCTGCTGTTCTTCTACCTCCTCGACAAGCGCTACCACCTGCTCGCGCTCGACGAAGATCGCGAAGAGCGTGAGGTGCAACAGGCCATCGCCGAGCGCGTCGGGGCGCTGTCGTGAGCGTCAGGGCGCCGCGCGCTCCGGCAATGAGCGAACGACCAATGGTGGAGGCCTCGTGAACTTCGCCGAGTACGTCATCACCGGCTGGGTGCTCACATTCGTCGTGCTCGGCGCGTACTGGCTCTGGATCATCCAGCGCACGAAGCGCGCGGAGCGGTCGCGAGGCCAGGAGTGACCACCGTCGTCTCGCCGCCGTCGGCTCCGGCGCCCCGACCGCGGCCCAAGCGGCGCGGTCGCTACATCGTCGCGATCGGCGGCTGCGTCGTGGCGATCGTCGCCATCGTCGTGCTCGCAGTGGCGCTCTCCGAGAACGTCGTCTACTTCCGCACCGTCACCGAAGCGGTGCAGAACCGCAAGGACGAAGGCACCTCGCGCTTCCGGCTCGCCGGTGGGGTCGTGAAGCACACCGTCGTCGACACCAAGAACGGCGTGAACTTCCTGGTCACCGACGGGAAGCACACCGTGCCCGTGCACCACGACGGCGACACGCCGGCGCTGTTCAAGCCCGGAGCGCCGGTCGTGGTCGAAGGGCACTGGGCGTCGACCGCGCCCGACGCGCCCTTCCTCTCCGATCGCATCCTCATCCGGCACGGCGCCGACTACACGCCACCGAAGGTGAACACCGACAAGGCTCCCGGCTCGTGAGCACGGCCACGTGAAGGCAGCGCTCGGATACGCGTCGGTCGCGTTCGGCGCCGGCGCCGCAGTGGTCGGCATCACCGCACTCCTCGCCGGCCTGCAGCTGCGCGACGCCTTCCTGCTGCGCTTCGGGCGTCGGTGCGTGTACGCGGTCCTGATCGCCGCACTCGCCGCCGCCGGGGTGATGGAGTGGGCGCTGATCAGCCACGACTTCTCGCTGCGCTACGTCGCCGAGAACAACTCGACCGGGACGCCGCTCCTCTACACGATCACCGGGCTGTGGGCGGCGCTCGAAGGTTCGATCCTGCTCTGGGCGGTGATCCTCGGGGGCTACCTCACGTTCGTGGCCGCGAAGTTCCGCAAGCGCGATCAGGACCCGCTGGTCGCGGTCGCGCTCATCACCGGGCTCGCGGTGGCGCTGTTCTTCTCCGCGTTGATGCTCGGGCCCGCGAACCCGTTCCGGGAGCTGTCCACGGCGCCGTTCGACGGGCGGGGCCCCAACCCGCTCCTGCAGAACCACGTGCTCATGGCGTTCCACCCGCCGATCCTGTACCTCGGGTACGTGGGCTTCACGGTGCCGTTCATGTTCGGCATCGCCGCGCTCGTCACCGGCCGCTTCGGCGAAGGGTGGCTGTCCGACACCCGCCGGACGACGCTCGTGGCGTGGGGCTTCCTCACCCTCGGCATCATCCTCGGGGCGTGGTGGAGCTACGAGGTGCTCGGGTGGGGTGGCTTCTGGGCGTGGGACCCGGTCGAGAACGCGTCGTTCCTGCCGTGGCTCACCGCGACCGCGTTCATCCACTCGGTGATCGTGCAGGAGCGGCGCGGGATGCTCCGCGTGTGGAACCTGTCGTTGGTGATCGCGACCTTCTGCCTCACCATCCTCGGCACCTTCCTCACGCGCTCGGGCGTGATCGACTCCGTGCACGCGTTCACGCAGTCCGACATCGGACCGTGGCTGCTCACGTTCTTCGGCGTGGTCGCCGCCACCGGCATCGGTCTCGTCGCATGGAGGGGCGACAAGCTGCGGGCGCCCGGGCGCATCGACTCCGCGGTGTCGCGCGAGTCGGCGTTCCTCATGAACAACCTGCTGTTCGCGGCGCTGGCGTTCGTCGTGCTGCTCGGCACCGTGTTCCCGCTGATCGCGGAGGCGCTGCGCGGCAGCCGCCTCTCGGTGGGGGAGCCGTACTTCGACCGCATGGCCACACCGATCGGGCTCGCGCTGCTGTTCCTCATGGCTGCGGCGCCGGCGCTGCCGTGGCGGGCGACGAGCGGCGAGGTCGTGCGCAATCGGCTCCTCGTGCCGGCGTGGATCGGTGGCCTCACCATGCTCGGCGCGGTGATCCTCGGCGCGCGCGGACTCGCAGAGATCCTCGCCTACGGACTCGGCGCGTTCGCGACCGCCGGCATCGTGCGCCAGTTCGTGCTCGGCATCCGGGGTCGACGCCGCGCGCTCGGTGAGTCGCGTGCGGTCGCGCTCGGCCGTGCGACGCGGTCGAACCCCCGTCTCTACGGTGGCCTCGTCGTCCACTTCGGAGTCGTGCTCATCGCGGTGGTGCTGGCGGCGTCGTCGGCGTACGGCGCGAACCGCGACGTGACGCTGAAGAAGGGCGAGTCGGCCACCGTGTCCGGCTACACGGTCACGTTCCTCGGGTCGCACACCTCGCGCAGCAGTCAGAAGACGACGATCTCGGCCGACATCAAGGTCGAGAAGGGCGGTCGCGTGCTCGGCACCTACGCGCCCGCGATCTCGACCTATCCGAACAGCACCGAAGGGATCGGCACGCCGTCGGTGCACACGGGCCTGGTCGACGACCTGTACCTCACGCTCGTCTCGTCGCCCGGGGCGCAGCGAGCCATCACCCTGGGCGTGCGGGTCAACCCGCTCATCGTGTGGCTGTGGATCGGGGGCGGCTTCATGGCCCTCGGCACGATCCTGGCGCTCGCGCCGCGGCTGCGCCGCCGGCCCCGTTCGATCCCGTCCGACGACCTCGCGCCGCGCCCGCTCGCCGATGCCGATCCCGACCATCGGGAACCCGACACCCACGGGCCTGATGAGCGCGAGCCCGACCACCGAGAACCCGACCACCGCGAAGGGGTGCCGGTGTGAAGCACCCCGCCCGCATCGCCGCGCTCGCGGTCGCGCTCGTCGTGATCGTCTTCGGCGTGGTGCTGGCTCTGAACGTGGGATCCGACCCCCAGGAAGACGCCAAGCAGAGCAACCTGGTGGGCAAGGCCGCGCCGAGCTTCGACCTCCCGAACCTCGCCGGCGGTCGAGTGACGCTGGCCGACATCGCCGGCAAGTCGGCGATCGTCAACTTCTGGAACCACTGGTGCATCCCCTGCCAGCAGGAGGCGCCCGCGCTCGAGTCCTTCTACGCCGAGCACAAGGACGACCCCGACTTCGCGATGATCGGCATCGTCCGCGACGACACCACCGGTGACGTGAAGGCGTACGTGAAGAAGCGTGGCGTCGGGTGGACGATCGCGCTCGACCCCAGCTCGGTCGCGGCGCTCGACTTCGGCACCCGGGGGCAACCCGAGACCTACGCGATCTCGCCCAGTGGCGTCGTCGCCGCGGCCAAGTACGGGCCGATGTCGACGACGGAGCTCGAGCGCTTCCTCGCCGCCGCACGAGCGAACGCGTGATCAAGCGGTGGGGCGCGTGGATCGCGCTCGCGCTGGTCGTGGTCGTGGCGTTGACGGTCGTACTGTGGCCGAACGGCTCGCAGTCGGCCGCGGCGCGCGCCCACGACCTGGAGACCCAGTTCAAGTGCCCGGAGTGCGAGGGCCTCTCGGTGGCGGACAGCCAGGCGCCCACGTCGCGGGCCATCCGCGCCGACATCAAGCGCCGCATCAAGGCGGGGCAGAGCGACGGACAGATCCGCCAGGCCTACGTCGACACGTACGGCGAGTCGATCCTGCTCACACCCCAGGACTCGGGGGTGAGCCTGCTCGTGTGGATCCTGCCGATCGTGGTCCTCGCGCTGGGGGCGACCGGCATCGTGCTCGTGCTGCGGCGCAACCGCGACGAGCCGCACCTGCACGCGACGGAAGCGGACGAGCGCCTGGTGGAGCGGGAGCACCGTGATGGCTGAGCGAGATGCGTCCCAGCCGAAGGACGCCAAGCCGAAGGACGCCAAGTCGAAGGACGCCAAGTCGAAGGACCGCGAACAGCTCGATCCCGAGCGCCGGCGGCAGCTCGAGGAGGAGCGCGACTTCCTCATGCAGTCGCTCGACGACCTGGAGCTCGAGCACGAGAGCGGCGGCATCGACGACGAGTCGTACTCCGAGCTGCACGACGACTACACCGCGCGTGCGGCGGCGGTCATCCGCACGTTGCGCGACGGCGTCGACGTCACGCACGCAGCCGCCCCGCGCTCGCCGCACCGAACCCGGCGCCGGATCGTCCTCGTTGCGCTGGTGCTCGTGTTCGCGGTGGCGGCGGGCACGTCGTTGGCGTACGCGCTCGGCGCCCGCCTTCCCGGGCAGACGTCGTCGGGCAACTCGGCGGCGGCGCCGTCGACGACCAACGCCGCGGGGGCGGCACTGGCCAAGAAGATCGACCAGCTCCAGACCAAGGTCAACGCGAGCCCCGACGACTACGACCTCCGGCTCGACCTCTCTCGCGCGTACGAGGAGAACGGCGACCTGCAGAACGCGCTGAAGCAATCCGACGCCGCCATCACCATCAACGCCAACCGACCGGAGGGCCACGCCAACTCGGCGCGGCTCATCTTCCTCGCGTCGGAGGCCGCGCCCGACGCGTCGGCGAAGAACCAGTTGGTTGCGCAGGCGTTGGCCGGTTTCAACCAGGCGATCACGGTCGATCCCAACTACCCCGATGCGTACTACTTCCGCGCCGTGCTCTACTCGCAGGCCCTGCGCGACTACGCCCGCGCGCAGGCTGATCTGCAGACCTACCTGGTGAAGGCGCCCGACGGCACGTGGGCGGCGTTGGCGCGCCAACTCCTCGCGCAGGTCACGACGGCGCTCGAAACCCCGTCGACTACCGTGCCTCCGACGTCCACCACGAGGAAGAAGCCATCCTCCCAAGGGAAGTAGGAACCATGGCGCAGCCGCCCGCGTTCGAGATCGACACCGACAAGGTGTACCGCGTGACCATCACCACCGACCGCGGACAGATCATCGCCGATCTCGATCCCCAGCTCGCGCCCAACTCGGTGAACCACTTCGTCGCGCTGTCGCGGGCGGGCTTCTACAACGGCCTCACCTTCCACCGCGTCGAGCCCGGCTTCGTCATCCAGGGTGGCGACCCCGATGGTCGCGGCACCGGTGGGCCCGGATACAAGTGGGACGACGAGCCGGTGCTCGGCGAGTACACGCTCGGCGCGGTGGCGATGGCCAACGCCGGTCCGAACACCAACGGCTCGCAGTTCTTCATCACCACCGCCGACTGCACCCGCAACCTCACCAAGAGCTACAACCTCTTCGGCTACGTGACCCAGGGCATGGACGTCGCGCTGGCGACCCAGCGCGGCGACGTGATGCGCTCGGTCACCGTCGAAGCCGTCGACCGAGAGGGCGGCGAGGCCTGAGCTGCCTCGTCGAACCGACGCGATGAGCGGCGACGCGGGGCTCTTCGGCCCCGAGAGCGTCGCGTGGCGCATCCACGCCGATCCGGTGATGCTCGTCGGCGGTCTGCGCGCCTTGCTCGTGCAGGCCCTCGAACCACGGGCGATGGCCGCGGTCGACCAGCACAGCGCGTTCCGCGAGGACCCCTGGGGGCGCCTCGAACGGACCACGAAGTTCGTGTTGGCCACCACCTACGGCGACACCAAGGCGGCGGAGGCGGCCGCCGCCCTCGTGCGGGGAGTGCACCGGAGCATCCACGGTGTCGATCTGGTGACCGGCGAGCCCTACTCCGCCCGCGACGCCGACCTGCTGCTCTGGATCCACGCGGTGGAGGTCGAGTCGTTCCTGCTCGCCTACCGCACCTACGCCGGTCGCATCCCCGCGGCCGACGGCGACCGCTACGTCGCCGAGATGGCGCGGGTCGCGGAGATGGTCGAACTGCCCCCGGGGCGCGCCCCGCGGACCGAGGGCGAGCTGCGCGACTACCTGCGCTCCGTGCGGGGTCTGCGTGCGACCCCGGCCGCGTTCGAGGGTCTCCGCGTCGTGCTGTTCCCGCCGATGGACCTGAAGTACCGCCCGCTCTGGGCGATCCCCACCACCGCGGCGATCGCGATCCTGCCCGGGTACGCGCGCCGGCTCTATCACATCCCCTGGTTCCCACCCGTCGCGCTGCCCGTGCGCACCGCCGTGTTCGCGCTGAGTCGGGTGCTCAACCTGGTGACACCGACGCCGCCCCCGTTGCGCGAAGCTCGCGAGCGGGTGGAAGGACGAGCGGCATGAAGGTCACGGCGAAGGCGGACTACGCGGTGCGAGCGGTGTTGGAGCTCGCGGCCGCCGACGGTGCGTTGGTCAAGGCCGACCGCATCGCCGAGGCCCAGGCCATCCCACGGCACTTCCTCGACAACATCCTCACCGATCTGCGGCGCGCCGGCATCGTCGCCACCCACCGTGGTGCCGACGGCGGGTCGCGCCTGGCGCGCCCGGCCAAGCTGATCACCCTGGCCGACGTCATGCGCGCCATCGAGGGGCCGCTGGCGGCCGTGCGCGACATCCGTCCCGAGCTGCTGCGCTACGGCGGGCCGGCGGAGAAGCTCCCGGAGGTGTGGATCGCGGTGCGCGCCTCGTTGCGGAGCGTGCTCGAGAAGGTGACCGTCGCCGACGTCGCCAGCGGGAAGCTGCCCCGCCACGTCGAGAAGCTCGCCGACGACCCCGACGCGTGGAAGAGCCACTAGTCGCGGTCGTTCGGGCAGCGCCGGAGGCGGCCACCAGAGGAGCGCGGGCGTAGATTCGGGGGAAACGACACCACGCGACGAAGAGGAAGCACATGGCTACGACCGTCGGCCCCACCACGCCGCTCGAGCTCGTCGAGACCGCGTACGCGCGCTACCCCCGGGCGCTCGCCGATGCCCGCCGTCGGCTCGGCCGCTCCCTGACCTTCGCCGAGAAGGTCCTGTTCGCCCACGCCGACGACCCGGGAACAGTGGGCCTCGGCCGCGGCGTCGACTACGCCGACTACCGGCCCGACCGTGTCGCCATGCAGGACGCCACGGCCCAGATGGCGCTGCTCCAGTTCATGACCGCCGGCCTGCCGACGGTGCAGGTGCCCAGCACCGTGCACTGCGACCACCTCATCCAGGCGCGGGTCGGCGCCGACGCCGACCTCAAGAACGCGCTCGACGTGAACTCCGAGGTGTACGAGTTCCTGCGCTCCGTGTCGGCGAAGTACGGCATCGGGTTCTGGAAGCCGGGCTCGGGGATCATCCACCAGGTCGTGCTCGAGCAGTACGCGTTCCCCGGCGGCATGATGATCGGCACCGACAGCCACACGCCGAACGCCGGTGGCCTCGGCATGGTCGCGATCGGCGTGGGCGGCGCCGACGCCGTGGACGTCATGGCCGGGTGGCCGTTCAACACGCGCGTGCCGAAGGTGATCGGGGTGCACCTGCGCGGCGAGCTCTCGGGCTGGGCGGCCGCGAAGGACGTGATCCTCAAGGTCGCGGGCATCCTCACGGTGAAGGGAGGCACCGGCGCCATCGTCGAGTACTTCGGGCCCGGCGCGGAGTCGATCTCGGCCACCGGCAAGGCCACGATCTGCAACATGGGCGCCGAGATCGGTGCCACGTGCTCGCTGTTCCCGTACGACGCGCGCTCGGCGGCGTACCTGAAGTCGACCGGTCGGGAGGCGCTCGCCGACCTCGCCGATGCCCACGCCGAGCACCTCCGCATCGACCCCGAGGTGATGGACGATCCCGAGCGGTACTTCGACCGCGTCATCGACATCGACCTCGACGAGCTCGAACCGCACCTCGTCGGCCCCCACACCCCCGACCTCGACCGCCCCATCTCCGACGTGGGTGCGGCGGCGCGCGAGGAGGGCTACCCGGTCGACATCAGCTACGCGCTGGTGGGATCCTGCACCAACTCGTCGTACGAGGACATCGGTCGTGCTGCGAACGTGGCTCGCCAGGCGAGCGCCGCCGGCCTGCGGGTGAAGACGCCGCTCCTGATCACCCCCGGATCGGAGCAGGTCCGGGCCACCATCGAGCGCGACGGTCTGTTGGCCGACCTCGAGGCGATCGGCGCGACGGTGCTGGCCAACGCGTGCGGTCCGTGCATCGGGCAGTGGCAGCGCGACGACATCCAGAAGGGTGAGATCAACACCATCGTGTCGTCGTTCAACCGCAACTTCCCGGCCCGCAACGACGGGAACGCGGCCACGCTCTCGTTCATCGGCTCACCCGAGACCGTCACCGCCATGGCGCTCACCGGTCGACTCGACGTCGACTTCGTGCGTCAGCCCGTGATCGCGCCGGACGGCACCGAGGTGCAGCTCGAGGCCCCGTCGGCCGACGAGCTCCCGGCCAAGGGCTTCGATCCCGGCGAGTCGGGGTTCCAGCCCCCGTCCGACGATCCGTCGTCGGTCGACGTGGTGGTGAAGCCGGGTTCCGAGCGGCTCGAGCTGCTCGAGCCCTTCCCTGCCTGGGACGGCAACGACTTCACCGGTCTGCAGGTGTTGATGAAGGCGGTGGGCAAGTGCACCACCGACCACATCTCACCGGCAGGTCCCTGGCTGCGCTACCGCGGCCACCTCACCAACATCTCCGGCAACCTGTTCATCGGCGTGAACAACGCCTTCGCGCTCGAGCCCGCGGGGTCGGGGGTCGACGTGCGTGACGGCTCGGTCGTGCCCCTGCCCGATCTCGCCAAGCGCTACAAGGACGCCGGCATCTGGTGGGTCGCGATCGGCGACGAGAACTACGGCGAGGGTTCCTCCCGGGAGCACGCGGCGATGGAGCCGCGCTACATGAACGGACGGGCGGTGATCGTGCGCTCGTTCGCCCGCATCCACGAGGCCAACCTCAAGAAGCAAGGTGTGCTCGCGCTCACGTTCGCCGACCCCGACGACTACGAGCGCATCCGGGCCGACGACACGATCGACATCGTGGGACTGGCCGACCTAGCGCCCGGGCGGCCGGTGGAGGTGGTGATCCACCACGCCGACGGGTCGTCGGAGACCATCACCACCACCCAGACGATGTCCGACGAGCACATCGCCTGGTTCCGCGCCGGCTCCGCGCTCAACGTGCTCCGGGGCGGCTGAGCTCGGACAGCGCCGACAACTCGGCTTCGCGGCCGACGTACCACGCCCACACCCGATCGTGGTCCTTGCTGTTCGCGAGCACGCGGTCTCCTGCGTCGCGACCGAGCCGGTCGATCCAGTACTGGACGTAGCGATCGACGATGGGGTCCATCCGTTCGGGACGCACGAGCACCCGTCGTTCGTCGCGCACGGTGGTCGGTGCGCCGCCGGCGCGCACGTCGCGCAGGAACTCCGGGCCGGCTGCCGCCGCGAACGCCTGCACCGCGAACGCATTCAAGGAGATGCCTTTGCTAACGCATGCGCTAGCAGCACCCTTCGGACGAGTCCCCCGGCGCGCCGACCTTCGTGTGGCGCGAGAGCTGGAGGTCGGTGGGCTCGGCGCAGCAGAACCACGTCTCGGTGAGCCGGGGGCGACCAGTCGTGACGCGTGAGAGGTCGACCGGTGCGGCGCCGGCGGCGGCGCGCACCCGGGCGTAGAGCTCGATCGGGTCGTCTGCCCCCTTCGACGTGGCGCCATCGACCTCGGAGGCGGCGACGATGGCCGCGATGCGCTGCTGGAGCGCGTCGACGGCGGGGTCGGGTGAGCTCCAGGTGTAGGTGGAGCGCTCGGGGTCCCACGGTCCGAGGTGGGGGGCGAGGTCGGGATGCCCGAGCAACAGGGAGCCCTCGGGGAGGAGGAGCCGCACGCCGTACTGCACCGGGTCGACGCTGCCGACGAGGTCGTGGTCGTACACGAAGTCGAGCAGCGCGACGACGTCGGCGCGCGTGGTCCACGGCGTGAACGGCAGCCACGACGGTCGCACCTCGATGCCGGCGTCGCGCAGGATCTGCACCGCTCGAGCGGCATCCTCGGTGGTGTGACCCTTGTCGAGGCGTTCGAGCACCGCGTCGTCGACCGACTCGAACGCGGAGACCACGAACACGCACCCCGCGGCCGCGAGCTCCGGCCACAGGTCGGCGTGACGCAGACCGCCATTTCGAACGATGTGCTCCACCTTCACCGTGCAGTCGAAGGTGACCGCGGGGAAGCGTTCGTGGAGCGCGGCGACGATCCGGCGCGAGTGCGGCGGGGCGTTGAGGAAGTCAGGGTCACCGAACGTGATGTGCCGCGCGCCGGCGGCCACGAGCTGTTCGATGTCGGCGAGCACCGCGTCTTCGTCGACGCGGCGGACGCGACCGTCGAACACCACGGGGACGGGGCAGTGTCGGCAGCGGTGCGCGCAGCCGTGCGTGGCCAGCACCGAACCGACGAGTCGCTGCTCGTCGTGGATCTCGAGGCGCGCGTAGCGGTCGAGCGGAGGGAGCAGATCGCGTGCGGGCACGAGGTCGTCGATCGGCCACTCCACGGGGGCGGCGAAGTCGTGGCACTGCTCGGCGTAGAGACCGAAGGCGCGCACCGGCTTGTCGATCCCGCGGGCGAGGTCG
>Ga0265327_10005106_pt1 | contig 11165 bp, 12 predicted proteins | sample 41621metaG_FD_202089 | JGI IMG/M metagenome (GOLD analysis project Ga0265327, IMG submission 202089) | Rhizosphere microbial communities from Carex aquatilis grown in University of Washington, Seatle, WA, United States - 4-16-21 metaG | ecosystem: Host-associated > Plants > Roots > Rhizosphere... | reverse complement strand
GCCAATGATCCCTGTTAGGGCAACATATATGCACGTATGGTTTCGGCGGCAGCAGCCAGGAGGAGGCATTTGAGGCTGTGAGCCGGCTGGCAGTTGACAAAACTTGTTACAGCTACAGACCGTGTGCAAATGAGAACCCCGCGTCGAAATTCCCCTCCGCTGCGCGGGCCGGCCGCGCCGACCCTCGGCGACCGTCCGCGCATCCTGCTCATGCTGCTTGAAGTCTGCCGAAACCTGGAACGCCTGCAGCCCAGGGCGGTGTCGCGCCGGGCGTGCCGGGAGGTGGCCGGGCGCCTGCGGGCGCTCCTGCGAGAGGAGCGGGGGATTGTAGGCGGAAAAAAGGAGTAGGCCATGGCACGCATTCTCGTGATTGATGACAGTGCATTGATACGTGACGCCATGGCGGCCTGTCTGCCGGGTTTCGGGCATTCGGTCGTGACGGCACCGGATGGGGAGTCGGGTTTGGCGGCGGCGGCCTCCAGCCTGGTGGATGTCGTGCTGCTGGATGTGGAAATGCCGCGGATGTCGGGGCTCTCGGTGTGCGAGGCGATCAAGCGCGATCCGGCGCGGGCGCATCTGCCGGTGCTGATGATGACGGGCCGTCCGTCGCCGATCATCGAGCGCCGGGCCCGCGAGGTCGGGGCGGCGGTCCTGCTCGGCAAGCCCTTCTCGCTGGAGCGATTGCAGCAGGAGCTGGGAGATCATCTCCCGGCGGGGTGTGGGCAGTAGGCGGATCCGGCGGGTGACCGGATTTCCCCATTGCACCGGCCCTATTACGCCGCTCACGCTTGAGGCGTGAGAATCCTTGCCGTCGAAGACGACGCCGTATCCCGCGCGGTCCTGCGCCAGGCCCTAAGCAAGCTCGGTCACGAGGTGATCGATGCTGCCAATGGCGAGGACGCCCTGCTGAAGCTGCAGCAGACCCCGGTGCGCGTCGTGGTCAGCGACTGGGCGATGCCGAGGTTGGATGGCCTCGGGCTGTGCCGGCAGATCCGCTCCGTGATGGGGGCGGAGTACACCTACTTCATCCTGCTAACGGGCCGTGATGCGACGGGTGAGAACCAGCGGGAGGCGGCGGATGCCGGCGTGGATGATTTCCTGACGAAGCCGCTGGCTATTGATGATCTTTGGAACCGCCTCCGGGTCGCCGAGCGGATCCTGCGGTACGCGACCCAGGTGCGGCAACTCGAGGAACTGATGCCGATCTGCACCTACTGTAAGAAGATCCGCGACGACAAGAATTACTGGCAGCAGATCGAGATCTACATCAACGAGCGCACCGGCACGGAATTCAGCCACTCCATCTGCCCGGATTGCTACCAGCGCATCGTGATTCCGGAGATCGCCAAGCTGAAACAGTCGGGCCAGCCATGAGCAACGAGCGCCTGCAGCGGCTGGAGGAGAAGATTGCCTACCTCGAGCGGCACGTGACCGAGCAGGACAAGGTTATCCTCGAGCTCGGCGACACGCTGGCCAAGCTGCGGCTGGAACTGCGCGCCCTCCGCGAGCGGTCCGGCGGGGCCGTCCCAGGCGACGCCGAGCAGGCGCCCGTGGACGAGCGTCCGCCGCATTACTGAGCGTGGCAGCCCTCCGGTGTTGTCGGGCGGGGTCGCTGACCCCGCCTTGGCCCGAGATTGATCCCCGAGGCGGGGTCGGCGACCCCGCCCTACATGGCCCTTTGTCCGTTGATCACGACATGGCGGATCGTGACCGGGTAGGGCGCCACGCCCGGCGGCTGCTCCAGGATCATCCGGGCCCCAGCCCGAGGCTCGCCGTGCAGGGTAAGTCCATCGATCTCCAGTGCGGCCAGGCGCGGTTGTTGCAGGTCGAGCTGTGATTCGAGCCGGCCCGCTTCGTCAAAGGCGCATCGGCTAACCCGCAGGGTGCCGAAGCGGGCTGGCTCGCCGCCTGCCGGGGCCTTCAGCGGGTGGACCAGAAACGTCGTGTAGATCATCCCGACAAAGTCGCAGTCCTCAAAGGTGAAGTCGCCCTGGTCGTGCGTCGCGTGAAAGCCGAGCCGCACGGCGCTGGCGCGCAGGTTCCAGCCGAGCATCCGGCGGATCACGTGGTGGGCGGACGCGCGCTGGTCATAGGTCGCGAGGGAGTGGCCAGCGGCGAAGCAGTCGTCGTTGCAGGCCACGAGGCAGTCCTCGATCAGGACATTGCGGCAGCTCCCGGTGTTGATGCCGTCCGCGTACTCGGGCGTGCAGGCTGGCGGCGTGAAAATCTTGATGCGGCGGAGGATGAGGTCGTCACTGTTCCGGCAGTTGAGGTTGAAATTCCGGCCGTTGCGGAGGACGAGTCCGTCCACCGTGATGCGGCGGGAGCCGGTGATGAACAGCGGCGACTGCGTGATCCACGGGCAGAGGGCGTTGGCGGTGTAGTAATCGACCATGCCGTGCTGGTAGTTGTTTCGCCCGTGGACGTAGTGCTCGTACGCCTGGTGGTCGAGGCACCCGCGGCCGAGCACGGCCACGTCCTCGCAGTCCTCCAGCCACAGTCCGTGACGGTGCTCATTCTCGCCGTGCGCGCTGGGCTGCACCTTCAGCAGGCAGCCGGGGGAGAGGTGCAACCGGAAATTGCGCCCGCGCCGCACGTGGAGCTGCGTGATGAGATAGGTCCCCGGCCGCACGAGCAGCGTGCCGCCGGTGCCGTTCACCGCGGCGAGGGCGCGATGGAAATTTTCTGTCTGGTTTACGCCGCCCGTGGCATCGGTGAGAAAATCGGCGGCATCAATCACGCCGGGATCGCCGGGCATGGGGGCACCGACCTCGGGTTCCTCAATCGCGAGCATGAGCGGAGGCAGGGCATTGATGCGGACGATGAAGTGCCGGGAGCCACCGGCGGGGACCGGAAAGCTCAGGACCCGTCCCGTGGCTCGGCCGGGGATTTTTTTCCGCAGCGGATGCACCCGGAACGACTGGATGTCCTCATCCACCTCGATGCGGACCTCCGCCGCGCCGCCGACCGCCAGGTGCGCATAGTGGAGGTGCATGCCGGCCACGTCGTAGATGTGGCAGTAGTCGGGCAGCCGCCGGTAGGCCTCGGCGAGGCTTTGCCGCTCGGCCGCGGACATCGGCGGCGTCTCGACGACTTGGATGGGCCGGCCGTTGACGAGGAGCCGGAAGGCGCGGCTGACCGCGTCGCCGGCGATGCCGTGGTCGGTGATGCTCACGCCGCGGCTTGGGAAGATTTCCCGCAGCGCCAGGCGCCCCAGCCGGCCAGCACGGCGAGCAGGGGAAACGCCACGGCCCCGAGGTAGGCGCCCTGGCCGCCGGGCCGGATCGCCTGCAGCCCGTGGGTGACGTACAGCAGCCGCGCGGTGTAAAAAATGAAGAACGCGCTGATGCCGGCCAGGATCGCGGCGGCAATGATCAGGGCGGTGCGGCGGACGGGACCAGGGGTGGAGCTCATCGGGCCGGGCTAGTCCGCGCCGTGCGGCAGGTCAGAATGTGGCCGTGACTTCCTGCTGGCTGCCGGACTCGAGCGTCTGGGCGCCGAGGGCGGCGCACTCGAGGTCGTCATTCTTGTAGAGCTTGAACTGCACCGGCGCGGTGGCCTCGGCGGTTTCCCACCGCCACTTGCCGATCGAGACAAACTGGAGCGGCACGCCCTTGTCCCAGGTCAGGCCCGGGCCGTCGCCGCGGATGAACAGGCGGTTGCCGATGCCGATGTAGGCTGTGACGAGGAGCCGCGTGGCGCCGTCGGCGGAAATGGACTTCTCCACCGGCTCGTTCGGCGGGACCTGGCTGAAATCGTCGGCGGCCGACACCGCCGCGACGACCGGGGCCGCGGCCTCGGCGATGCCGAGATCCAGGGGCGCGGAGGGCTCGGCGGGCTTGGGCTTCCGCGGGGCGCGGGGCTTCTTGGGCTTGGGCTCCGCAACGACTGCCGGGGCGGCATCAGCCTCGGTGGCGGGTGCGGCAGCTGCGGGCGCGGGAACGGCGACAACGGGTTCGACCGGGGCCTCGGCGGCCGGGGTCTCGGCCGGTTTGGCTTCCGGCATGGGCTCGGGCTTGGGCTCCTCCCTCGAAGGTGACTCGGCCGCGGCCTCGGGCTGCGGGGATTCCGCCGGGGTCTCGGTTGATTCGGTCGCGGTCAGATGACCCGCAAACGGCGCGGCGGTCGGCGGCACCACCGGAGTAATGGCCCGGCCCACGTCGGTCGCACGCCGCAGCGGATGCTTCGGGCGGGATTCGCCGCCATCCGCCTCCGGGGCGGGGGCGCGGCGGGTGGCCTCGATGGCGGCCAGCGTGGAGGCGGCGCGGGCGGCGAGGCGGGACTCGACCTCGGCGAGGGCGGCGCTGGTGCCGGCGGCGAGCTTGGCCTCGATGCTCGCGAGCGCGGCCTGGGAGGCGGCGAGGGATTTCTGCGCGGCGGCCTCGAGCTTGCCCAGCTCGGCGGCGGCGTGCTGGACCTTGGTGGCGGTCGCGGCGAGCTGCTCGCTCTCGATGGCGCGGAGGGTGGTGAGGTCCTTCTTCAGTTCCTCGCGCTCCTCGTCGCGCTCGGTGTTGAGCTGCGCCTGCAGCGCGGCGACCTTGGCCCCGAGCTGCTGCGGCAGCGCCTCGGCCTGCTGGAGGTTTTTCCGGGTGAGCTCGGCGATCTCATGCAGGCCCTGGGCGGCGATGCCGATCTGCTCGGCGGCGGTGGTGAGGGTCAGCGCGAGCGCCTCGAGCGCGCGCTGGCGGTCATCGAGGGTCTCGTTCTTCTCCCGCTCGTAGTGGAGCAGCAGCGGCACGGTGCCGACGATGGCGCCGACGATGACGCAGGCCGTGATGGCGGTGATCGCGGTGGCGGAGAGGGCGCCGGTGCTGCGGCTGGCGATGAACCAGGCGGTCAGCAGCAGAATCGCGTCGGCGAGGAAGAAGATCCACTTGGGCAGTTTGGGAGACGGGGAGGAGGACATCATGGGGCGCCGCGGGTGCGGAAAAGTGTGTGCGCCGCAGGTGGCCACTTTTCAACTCCGGAGTGGCGGGGACGGGGGTGGTTTTTACTTCGCGTCGGGCCGACGGCTGGTTGTAGTGGGGCGAGCCAATGAGTTTTGCCCATTTTCTGCGCATTGAGCGGGAGGAGCCGGGCGGTTCGCGGCACACGGTGGTGCACGCGAGCGACCCACGGTTCTCGATGGAACTCGCGCCCGATCGCGAGGCGCCGGACCAGGTGGGACGCGGGGTGATCAAGCGCATCTGCCTGCCAAACTCCTGGGCGGGTGATTACGGGAAATACGCGCAATGGATCGGCGCGGCTCAGGAGTTCTTCGCGCAGTCCTTCGCGAACCCCGCGCCGAAAAACGAGACGCGCCGGTTTCATACCTGATTCACCCCGAAGGGCCCCCTCCTTCGCCAAGGCTGCGGAGGGCTGGCGAAGCCACGTAGCCTAAGCCCGGTTAGGCTTCGCGGTCTTCGCGTGCTTTGCGGTCAAAGGTTCCATGCAGAGCCGGCTAACCGCAAAGATCGCGAAGCGCGCGAAGGCCTGGGCTTCGAGTCTTCCTGTGCTTCGTGGTTAAGACGTCTTTCCGAACCGGGTGGCGAGGGCGGCGTGGAGGCGGGCCCACTCGGTGGGGTTGAGGTCGTCCTTGCGGCCCGGTGCCACCTGGCGGTGGTCGGTCATCCAGTCGAGAGTCCAGCCATGGCGCGTCCAGCGGGGCTCCAGCCATTCGAGCGCGGAGGCGAGCTGCGCATCGGTCAGCGGCGCGGCATAGGTGTCGCCGGCGAACGACAGCCCGAGCATGAAGGCGTTGCAGCCGGCGCGGCCGCGGAAAGACGACACGCCCGAATGCCAGGCGACGTGCTCGTCCGGCACGAGCGTGCAGCGCGTGCCGTCGGGCGCGATGACGCAGTGGTAGCTGACCTTCTTCGCGGGGTCGGTCATCAGTTGGATCGTCTCCTCGAACGTGATCACCGTGTGGTGAAACACCACGCCCAGCCGCTCATGCGGCCCGGTCGAATCGCAGTTGGGCGAGTTTCTGGTAATTTCCGCAAACATGGCAGGGAAGCGAGTAAGGCGCTGGAAGGACAAGGGGGCGAGAGCTGGCGGGGTCCGTGTGATCTCCGATCTCCCAACTCCGATCTCCGCGGCGGCTCAGAGCCGCCGCCAGGCCATCCCCAGCAGGGACATGATGAGGCCGAGGCGGATGGCGCCCTCGAGCGTGAGGGTGACGAGGATCCACTTGAGGCCACAGTTGCGGCGGATGGAGAAGCCGAGGACGGACACGACGAGGAGGATGAGGCCGTGCACGCGGGTGAACGGCCCGACGAGCAGGCAGAGCATCCAGGCCCAGTAGAGCAGGATGCTCGTGCTCCAGTAAAAGGCGGTGAACTCGCCCAGGCCGAGCTTCCGGGGGTCGCCGTTGCGGGCGATCTGCTTGATGCCGACGTAGCGCTCGCTCATCACGAGCTGCCAGAGCTCGAAGAGGAAGAAATACGGCGCGGCGAGAATCAGGACATTCACGGTGCGGAGTCCTCACTGACCACGGTGGACGCGGAAGTCGAAGGCTTTGGCGCCCCGGCGTGGTCCCAGATCCGCGCGGCGGCCCAGAATCCGGCGAGCGCGAGCATCACGCAGAGATGATAGAGCACGTTGTGGTTGAGCAGCCCGCCGACATCGAGCCCGGCGGCCTGGATCACGCCGCCGGCGAGGGCCAGGCCGATGGCGGCCGCCAGCCAGCTGCCCGGCAGACGGCCCTCGTGCGTGGCATCCCACGCGATCACGGCGAGCCCGGCGGCGAGCGTCAGCACCTGGTCGCCGAGGGCCGGGAGAAAGGAATCCGTGGCGACGATGCAGGCGCCGTACACGGCCAGCTTGCCCAGGATGACGCCGCGGGCGAGGCGGGCGCGGGGGCGCAGCGCGGGGGCGCGCGCAAAGGCCGCGAGCAGGCAGGCGTCGCCGAGGCCGATGGCGACCAGCGTGAGCTTCCACAGCCAGAAGCCCGCGGCGGGGGCCAGGTCGGGCTGGCCGGCGTGCCAGGCGCCGCCGAGGGCGGCGGCGATCCCCGTGGCGGCCAGCAGCGCGGCCAGCGGGCCCGCGGTCTCGGCCGCGGCGGGCCGGCGCCACCAGAGCAGGCCGGCGAGGCCCAGGGCCTCCAGCGCCAGGACGCCGTCGGACAGAGCGGTGGCCTGCTCGGAATTCATGCGCCGCTATTTTCCTGCGTACCAGAAGGCGCGGCGCCAGTTGTGGCGGTGGAGGCGCTGGACGAGCGCGGGCGCCAGCGGCGGCAGGTCGCTCACGCCGCAGTTGGCCTCGGCCTGCTCGACGTTGCGGATGCCGGGGATGACCGTGGAGACGGCGGGGTGGTCGAGGACGAACTTGAGTGCGGCCTGGGCCATGGTGAGACCCGAGTTGGCGAGGTCCTTGCGGATCTCTTCGGTGCGGTGCACGGCGCGGGAGAGGCGGTCGCCCGCGAAATAGTTGGCCCGGAAATCGTCCGGCGGGAACTTGGTGTTCTTGTTGAACTTCCCCGTGAGCACGCCCTCGTCGAACGCCACGCGCACGATGATGCCGACGCCGCACTCCTTGGCGACGTCGAGGAGCTCGGCGGCGGGTTCCTGCTCGAAGAGGTTGTAGATGACCTGGACGGAATCGACCCAGCCGCCGCGCATGAGGTCGATGACGGAGTTCTGGTCGTGCTCGGGCGTGGAGACGCCGATGAGCCCGATGAGGCCCTCCTGCTGCAGCCGGCGGAGCAGCTTGAACGGCGTCGGGTCGCGATTCCACGCGCGGGTCCAGGTGTGCAGCTGGAGCAGGTCGAGCTTGTTGGTGCCGAGGTTGCGGAGTCGCTCGGCGATGTTCTCCCGCACATAGGCCTCGGCGTAGCGCTCGTCGGCCCGGCAGTAGGGCGTGGGCGGCCAGGTGCCGGGCCCCGGGGGCGTCTTGGTGGCGACGAAGACCCGGTCTTTCTTCACGGCGGCCTGCCCCGAGCCGGCCGATTGGGCCTCGCGCTCGCGGAGCACCTGGCAGATCAGCCGCTCGCTGCGGCCGTTGCCGTAGCCGGCGGCGGTGTCGATGAAGTTGCAGCCCAGGTCGAGCGCGCGGTGCAGCGCGGCCAGCGAGTGCGCGTCGGCCTGCGCGCCCCAGGCGCCGCCGATGGCCCACGCCCCGAAACCGATTTCCGAACACTCAAAGCCGTGCTTGCCAAAGGGGCGGTAGTGCATGGATCGATTTTGCACAAACCGCGGACGGCGTGCAACCGCGCGCTGCGGCGGGCGCGAAGAATTTCACCGCGCCGGCGGCCGGCGCGACCAACGGGGCTAATGCCAGAGGAGCAGTCCGGAAACGCCGACGACGGCGAGCGCGGCGCCGACATAATACGCGAGGCGCGGACGCGAGCCTTCCAGCCGGGCGGCAAAGGGAATGGTGAGCAGCGGCGCGGCCGCCACGATCGGCTGCACGATGCCGGCGGGGGTGGTCCGCAGCGCCCACTGGAAGCAGGTCACGCCGAGCACGGGGCCGGTGAGGGCGTTGCCCAGCACCCAGGGCCAGGCGCGGCGTCGCTCGGAGGCGAGAATCCGGCCGCCGCCGCGCACGGTCAGCAGCACGAGGGCCGCGAACAGCAGCCCGCCCAGCGCCCGCTGGTAGGCGGCGCTGCCGGGATCCATCGCCTGATGCCACGCGGCCGCGGTGGCGAAGGCCTTGCGGCTGATGACGGCCCCGACGCCCTGGCCAACCGCGGACAGCAGCGCCCAGCCCAGGCCGGCGGCCCAATCCTCCGGCGCGACGCGCGGCAGGCTCTGCGGCAGCAGGCCGAGGATGATGCCCGCGAGGGTGACTGCGACGCAGGCGAGCTGGATCGGCGTCAGCGCCGTCCCGAGCCACAGCCACTCGACCACGGCGGCGACCACCGCGGAACCGCACTGCACGATCAGCGTGGAGACGTTGGAGCCGAGCCGCGGCAGCGACTGGAACATGGCGACGCCGCCGAAGCCGAAGCCCACGAGGCCGCCGAAGAAGAACCAGGGAAACGCCGCGCCGCCGGCGCCCCGCCCGGCGAGGTGCGCCCACAGGCCGAGCAGGAGGGTGGCGACCGCCAGCCGCCAGAAGTTCGCCGCGAGGCTGCCGAGCAGCAGCGCCGCCCGCCGGGCGAAGACCGGCGTGACCGCGAAGCAGAGGAGGGTGCCGAGCGCGCCAAGCATGAGGGGCGAAGGTTTAGGAGGGGTAAGCCGTCAGTCGGGTCACGGTCGCCATTCGACGCCGAGGGCGAAGGCGCGGCCGGGTCCGGGCAGGAAGATGCTGGTGGCCGCCGGCGTGCGCGCAAGATCGAGCACGCCGGCGGTGCTGGCGATGTAGGCGCGGTCGGACGCGTTGCGCACGCTGGCGAACACGAGCAGGCGCGGGCTGAACCTCCAGCCCGCGCGCAGGTGCAGCAGCGCGTAGCCGCCGTACGTCAGCCGGCCGGCATGGTCCACCGGGATCGGGCCGGCGGCCCAAGTGGTCTCCACCGCGGCGTATGCGCCGCGCGGGTGCTCGTAGAGCAGTTCGGCGCTGCCGGTCGCCGGCGGCGCGCCGGCGAGGCGGTTGTTCCCATCGACCGGGTCGTCCACGAAGGTGAAACGGCCGAGGGTGGCCGTCGTCGATAGCGTGAGCCGCTGCGGGCCGGTCGTCAGGCGCCAGCGCAGCCCGGCTTCCAGGCCCTCGTGGCGGGTGGAGGGCGCGTTGACGGCGCCGCGGGGCAAGCCCGCGGCATCGGCGAGGCGCAGGATCTCGTTGTGCCAGTCCGCGCGGTACGCGGTGACGTCCCACTCGAGCGGGCCGGCGGTGCCGCGCGCGCCGAGCTCCCAGGTCACGGCCGACTGCGGCGAGAGGGCGTGCGTGGCCAGGCTGAGGTTGGGATACGTGCCCGAGACGGCGACGAGGTCGTCGAAGGTCGGCGGCTCGATGCCGCGCGACCCCGCCGCGTGCAGCGACAGATGGGCGGCGGGAGTCCAGAGCAGCCCGGCGCGCGGCGACCAGTCGTCGAACGGCAGGGACAGGCGCAGGCCCGGGGTGGGATCGCGGCCGGCGAGTTCGCGGCGCCCGTGGAGGGCGGTGAAGCCGACGCCGGCGGCGAACGTGGGCTGGAGCCAGACCAGGTCCTCGACGTTTACGGCGACGGTCGTGGCACGCGTGGTGTACCGGGCGAAGGCGGCGCCGCGCTGGCTCAGGACATTGAGGTAGCGGTCCACGTCGTCGTCGCCGGTGGTGACGATGGCCCGCGCCAGCAGCTGGTGCTCGGTGCCGTCGAGGAGGAGGCGGCGGGAAAACGTGGCGTGCCCGCTGAGCGCGCGGGCCGTGAGGTCGGTCTCGCCGTTCGGCTGGAGCTGGTAGAAGTCGTCGTGCAGTTCCAGGTCCGCGAGGCCGAGCGCCACGTCGCCGGCCGGGGTGGCGGACTTCAGCTGCGCGGCGGCGCGGACGAGGGAGGAGTCGCGGCGCGGCTGGTCGCGCAGGACCGCGGCCGAGACCGAGCGCGGCTGGGCGAAGGCGGTCGCGAGGGTCAGCGGGCCGGGCACGTCATAGTCGGCGGCCGCGGCATAGGCGGACACCTCGAGCTGCGTCGTTGGGGAGAGCGCGCGGCGGGTGACGGCCTGGAGCGCGGCGCGCTGCTGGTGGCTGTGGTCGCGGTAGCCGTCGGCGTCCTGGTACGACCCGGCCGCGCTGGCGGTGGCGCCCTGGAGTGTCAGCTGGGCGCGATTGACGCCGAAGTTTCCCGCGGTCGCCTGCGCGATCAGGCCCGGGGTGGAGGCCGGGTCGAAGGTGCCGGCGTTGAGCACGCCGCCGAGGACGGCGGGGGTGAGCGCCATGTGCTGGGTGCCGCGGTAGACCTCGAGGCGGGGGAAGAGCTGCGGGTCGAAGAGACCGGTGTGGAACGCGCCGTCGGCGCGCGCGAGCGGGAGCCCGTCCACCAGTAGCGCCACGCCGCGGCTGGTCGGCGCGCTGTCGAGCCCCGAGCCGCGGATGGAGAAGCGTGGCGGCTCAAAGCCCCCGAAGCTCTCCTGCAGCATCAGGCCCGGCGTGCGCCGCAGCGCCTCGGCCAGCGTGGTCACGCCCCGGCCGGACCAGTCCGCGGCGGTGACGACCGACGAGGGCCCGAGGGTGGCGGCGAAGGAATCGGCGCGCCCGCCCTGCAGGGTGCGCGGGAGCGACTCCGCGAGGATCCACGGCGGGAGCACCTGCGGCGCCTCGGCGCGCGCGGC
>Ga0265327_10005105_pt1 | contig 11166 bp, 11 predicted proteins | sample 41621metaG_FD_202089 | JGI IMG/M metagenome (GOLD analysis project Ga0265327, IMG submission 202089) | Rhizosphere microbial communities from Carex aquatilis grown in University of Washington, Seatle, WA, United States - 4-16-21 metaG | ecosystem: Host-associated > Plants > Roots > Rhizosphere... | reverse complement strand
CCGAAGATCAACACGGGGATACACAAAGGCAACACCAGCAACGACACCAACACGCCGCCGCCGCGCAAACCCAGCGTCAGCGCCGCGCCGACCGCACCTATCATGCTCAATATCGGCGTGCCCAACAACAGCCCGACTATCAACACCCACAAAGACTGCGCCGACATATCAAACTGCAAGCCCAGCACCGGCGCCATGAACACCAGCGGCAAACCCGACACCATCCAGTGCGCCACAATTTTTCCCAGCACCAGCAAAGGCAACGACTGCGGCGCGAGCATGAATTGCTCCAGCGTTCCGTCCAGATAATCCGCCGAAAACAAACGTCCCAGCGACAACATGGAAGCCAGCAACGCCGCCACCCACACCACGCCCGGTGCCATCTTGCGCAACATATCCGTCTCCGGCCCCACGCCCAGCGGGAACAGACTCACCACCATGACAAAGAACACCAGCGTGGTCAGCACATCGGCACGGCGGCGCATGGCCAGCACCAGATCGCGTCGGATCACCAGCGCCAACAACCCGAACAACGACAACTTTTCTCTGGCTGGCATCGCACTCATGATAACGGCCATGGCGACAACACCGCCCAGAAACAACAACAATTCACGCGCACCATGCCCGTTTCCCTCTCCCCGGCCCTCTCCCGCAAGCGGGCGAGGGAGATAGTGTCTCGCTTCGCGAATTTCATGATAACGACAACCTTCGCGTCACCACGCCTGCCACTTCCAGCGGCTGGTGAGTCGTATAGATTACCATACCGCCGTTGCCCAGATGTTCGCCGATCAACTCCTGCATTAACCCTACTGCGCCCACGTCCAGCGCGGTGAGCGGCTCATCCAATATCCACAGGGGAGCATTGCCGACCAGCAAGCGCGCCAGCGCTACGCGGCGACGCTGCCCTTGTGACAACACCTTCACCGGTAAAGTTTCACGTCCTTTTAACCCCATGCGGCGCAGGGCTGCAATCGCCTGCTTGTCATCCAGTGCGCAACCCGCCAGCCCCGCGTTGATATGCAGATTCTCCAGCGCGTTCAACTCGTCTTTGATGGCGTTGTAATGCCCCAGATAAACCATCTCCGCGTGATAATCCTCGCGCATCTCGCGGATATCCTCGCCGCGCCAACGTATGGTTCCCGCCTCGGGCATCAGGAAGCCGCACAGCGCGCGCAGCAAGCTGGTCTTGCCGCTACCGTTGACGCCTTCCACTTGCAGCAATTCGCCCTCTGACAGGGAAAAGCTCAAGCCGGAAAACAACCGGTGGTCTCCGCGCGCGCAGGCAAGGTCACTAATTTCCAGCATTACGGTAAGGGTTTCCGGTATAAAAAACAAACAGCGCGGGATTATATACGATTGCGCTGGCGGCGGTGTTGGCGGGTGAAGAAAGCGGGGGCCACCCATGATTCCATGACGCACCGGGCAACGCCTATCTGTCCAATGGGCTGACCACGCCTCTGCCGCCTTTATTCAAAACGTGGGTGTAAATCATCGTGGTCTGCACATCCTTGTGGCCCAGCAATTCCTGTACTGTGCGAATGTCGTAACCGGATTGCAGCAGATGCGTGGCGAAGGAATGGCGCAAGATATGTGGCGTAACCGGTTTAAATATTCCCGCCAATTTTGCCGCCTCACGCACCGCGCGCTGCACACTCACCTCATAAACATGATGGCGACGCTCAATCCCCGTGCGAGGATCGGTCGATCGCACTGCCGAAGGGAACACGAACTGATAGCCCCAAGTGCGTGCAGCCCCCGGATATTTTCTCGCCAACGCATCCGGCAAATACACCTCGCCGAAGCCCGCCTCCAGATCGCGCTCGTGCAGCGCTTTCACCTTTACCAGATGCGCCTTCATCGGCAGGATCAGATTCTCCGGCAACATCGTCACCCTGTCCTTGTTGCCTTTGCCTTCGCGCACGATGATCTCGCGCCGCTCGAATTCAACGTCCTTCACACGAAGCCGCAGGCCTTCCATCAAACGCATCCCCGTGCCGTAAAGTAAGCTCGCCGCCAGCCCCATCGTACCGGACATCGCATTCAGCAAACGGCGCATCTCTGTCGGCGTTAACACCACCGGCAAACGCTTCGCCATCTTGGCCGAAACCACCTCATCCAGCCATGGTAACTCGATATGCAACACATCGCGGTACAAGAACAACAGTGCTGATTTGGCTTGCCCCTGCGTGGAAGCCGAGACATTGCGTTCGGTCGCCAGATGCGACAAAAAGTCGCGCACCTCTTCCGCGCCCATGTCCTGCGGATGGCGCTTGTTGTGGAACAGAATAAATCGCCGCACCCAATCTACATACGTCTGCTCGGTACGAATACTGTAATGGCGTACCCGAATCTCGGCGCGCATGCGGTCGAGTAATTTGGGCGAATCCTGAGAAACGACATGAGGTTCCATCCGTGAAATTTTAGGTTGCCCTAAAATGGGAGCCTAGCTGTCAGAACTGATAGGGGGTTGAAAATGCATAGTACTTTTTAGGGTTTGACAATATCGACCGTAATAGGCAGCATGCCCACACTATGAAAATGTTTTCTATTTCACGTTCGGCATAACCCAAATACTATGAATATTATCGAAACAGTCTTTTGGGGGGCGGTCTCAGGAATAATAACTGCCTTGGTCATCGGCATTGTTCAGCGAGTTATCACACAGATCGTTGTTCCGTGGATTGAAGATCACAGATACAAGTCAGTTCGGTTGGACGGTGAATGGCAGTCCGAATTTCATACTGATGAGTTCGACAGTTTCTTCAGGCTTACACTTAAGCAGAACGCAAATCGGTTCACTGGAACACTTCAGATCGAAAAGAAAAGTAAGATTAGTGAGCCAAGCGAGACACTTTTCTTCAATGTCGAAGGGGCTCTCTGGGAGGGTTTTCTTTCACTCACCACGAAGAGTCTCGACTACACCCGATTGGCGTTTGGCTCTGATCTTTACCAGATCAAAGAAGGGGGTAGAAAGCTAGATGGAATTCACTTGTATCGGAGCCTGCGAAGAGATTGTGTGGCACAAGCCCCACTCACTTTTTCCAAGCGAAGCTGAAGTTACTCTGATGATGCAAAGACGCCGAACCCGACATTCAACCCGGACTCCGCAAAAGCGCGGAGCCGGTTAATTCCACGTTGGGCGTCTCCATATTGAGGTTGCAGATGAGATATTGGAAAATTATTTTTGCATTGCTCGTCGTCTGCGCATCGGCAGCCTATGCAGAACCTAACACCAAATCTGGAGCTGTTCAGGTTGTCGCGCAGCTCTATCGAGACTTTGCATGGGAAGCAATTATTGATGAACCGGAGTGGGTCGGTCACAATTTGCTGGATCAACCACGCTTGGTTCTTGAGCGCTATTTTGATCACAATCTTGCTTCACTTATCCTCCAAGACCGGCAGTGCGCGACACAAACTCACGAAATTTGTAGGCTCGATTTTTCTCCCATCTGGGCATCCCAAGACCCGGGGGCTAGCGAGACAAAAATTGTTGCTGGTGCCACCCCCGACATTGTTAGTGTCAAGTTCCGTTACCCCAGCGACGGAACAAAGATTGAATTGTCTTATCGCGTGGTCAAAACCAATGTTGGTTGGCGCATCGCTGATATCCGCTACAGTTCAGGTTCAACCCTGCTGTCAATTCTTTCCGCCAAGCCATGACTGCATTTAACCTCGCAAGCATTAAAACGCCCAACCCGTCAGTCGAGAGGGACTGCGCAAAAGCGCGCAGCCCCTCACTTTTACGTTGGGCATCACGACGACCGGACAATTCTTCGCCGTTGTCGGAATGCTGACGCTGCCCACTTTCATTAAGAGAAAAACGGGCGCAGATGCCGTCTATTGCCAGCCCTTAAAAGCGTGGTCAAGTCAGTCAGGTCACGAGTCTGGTTTTGGGCTTCCCTTATTCGCGGCTAAGCCGAACTGTCAGTTATCCTCTTGGATGATGCATCGCATGCAGCTTCTTCAACCGCTCTCTCGCCACATGCGTATAAATCTGCGTCGTGGAAATATCCGAATGCCCCAATAACATCTGTACTACGCGCAGGTCCGCGCCGTGATTCAGCAGGTGGGTAGCGAAAGCGTGGCGCAAGGTGTGCGGCGACAGCGGCTTGGTTAAGCCTCCGTGGCGCGCATGTTTCTTGATGAGGTACCAGAACATTTGTCGCGTCATGCCTTCGGCGCGCGCCGTAACAAACAGGGCATCGCATCGCTTGCCCGCGAGCAGAGCCGGGCGTCCTTCAGCAAGATAACGCCTGATCCAGTCCAGCGCCTCCTCGCCCAGCGGTACCAACCGTTCTTTGCTGCCTTTGCCCATCACGCGCACCACGCCCATGTCGAGGCTGACTTGCGCCACGTTGAGGGTAACCAGTTCGGAGACGCGCAGACCGGTGGCGTACAGCACTTCCAGCATGCTGCGGTCGCGCAGGCCCAGCGGCGTTGCCACATCCGGCGCATGCAGCAGCAGTTCCACATCTTGCTCGGCGAGGCTTTTGGGCAGACTGCGCGGCAGCTTGGGCGTCGCAATTTGCAGCGTGGGATCGGCGCTGATTTTGTTCTGCCGCAACAGGTAGCGGAACAAGCGCTTGAGACTGGAAATGGCGCGACTGGTGCTGGTGGGCTTGGCTTGCCGATTATACAGATGCGCGAGAAAGCTCTGAAGGTCGGCTTGAGTGGCATCCACTATTTGAACGCTACGCTGCTGCTCCAGCCACGCAGCGAATTTGTTCAGATCGCGCCGATAGCTTTCCAGCGTATTGCGCGACAGGCCGTCTTCCAGCCACAGGCTGTCGCTGAATTCGTCGAGCAGGTCGGTGTTGTTCAAATCACGCCTTCGTGCGCCAGCAGCCAGCGCTTGATGTCCAGCGCGTAACCGCCGCTGTGGTGCATGAAGCCACCCATGCCGGATTTACCCACTACTCGATGACAGGGAATGACGATGGGGATGGGGTTGTTGCCGCAGGCCTGGCCGACTGCGCGCGGCGCGGAACCGATCTGCGCGGCGAGGTCGCCATAGGTTCGCACCTGACCGCGCGGAATCGCGCACATCATCTGCCACACTTTGTTCTGATGTTCGGTGCCACCGGGCTGGAGTGATAGCTCGAAACGAAAATCAGCATCGGAAATATAGGCGGATAATTGCTCGCACACCTTGCGCGCGAAGCCATTGCACGGCGATTGCGGCGTAGTGTCCGGCGCAAGAAATTCGATGCCGGTCAGCGTGTCACTCGTGCAGCGAATGCCGAGTACGCCAAAAGGAGTTTCCAGTTTTGCCTGATAGTCCATGCGTCATGATAGCGCACAAGTGAGCCTCAAAAAACGTCGCGAGCGGTTCGAGTGCAAGACGCATGGAGCGCAGCGACTGAGCCATAGCTTAGGGTAGGCGAGGAAGCGAGCACCTCGCAACGCAGCAATCAAATCGCGCAGCAGTTTTTTGAGGCTCACGAAAAAACGGGAGGCCATGCCTCCCGTTCTCGTGAACACCACCGCAGCTTACGCTTCGGTTTTGCGCGCTGCCAACTTCTCTTTGATACGTGCCGACTTGCCGGAGCGATCACGCAGGTAGTAGAGCTTGGCGCGGCGCACATCGCCGCGACGCTTCACTTCGATACCGGCGATGCTCGGGGAGTAAGTCTGGAAGGTGCGCTCAACGCCTTCACCGGCGGAAATTTTGCGCACGATGAAGCTGGAGTTCAGCCCCTTGTTGCGCTTGGCGACAACCACGCCTTCGAAAGCCTGGGTACGCTTGCGCTCGCCTTCGACCACGTTCACGCTGACGATCACGGTGTCGCCGGGGGCGAAGTTTGGAATGGTTTTACCCAGGCGGGCGATTTCTTCTTGTTCGAGAATTGCGATCAGATTCATTTTGTTTCCTCTTGTTGTACGGACGCTTGTTCCTGCTGGTACTCTGCCAGTAGCCGAGCTTCCTGTTTTGTTAACTGGCGTGTTGCCAGCAAATCCGGGCGACGTTGCGCAGTCCTGCCTAATGACTGTTTCAATCGCCACTTCTCTATTTCGGCGTGGTGCCCGGACATCAAGACTTCCGGAATACCTTCGCCGTTATAAACCTCCGGGCGCGTGTAGTGGGGACAATCCAGCAGGCCTTGCACAAAAGAGTCCTGCTGCGCCGATGCGTCATCGCCCAATACACCGGGAAGTTGCCGCACTACGCTGTCCATCAACACCATCGCTGCCAACTCGCCACCGGACAAAACATAATCTCCGATGGAAAGCTCTTCATCCACTTGGCTCCGAATCAGGCGCTCATCCACGCCCTCATAACGGCTCGCCAACAATATCAAACCTTCATCTCTTGCCAACAACTCCATCACCACTGCGTGGGTGAGTTGCCTGCCTTGCGGCGAGAGGTGAATCACACAACTCTTGGCCTTGCCGCTTGCGGCCTGCGCTGCTTTCGCTGCGCTGATCGCCTTTTCCAGCGGTGGAGCCAGCATCACCATTCCGGGGCCGCCACCGTAGGGGCGATCATCTATGGTGCGGTAGTTGTCGGTCGTAAAATCTCGCGGATTCCACGTCTGCAACTTGAATCTGCCCTGCTCCGCCGCACGCCGCGTTACGCCGTATTGCGTGAGCGCGTCGAACATTTCGGGGAACAATGTAATGACATCGAACCTCATTCTCAAGGAGCTTCCATAAATCCAGATTTCATCTCAACTGCTGCGTTGCTCAAAAATTTTCTTGCTCACATATCTTTCAATATGCAGCGCTGCGAAAATTTCCTCGCGCCTTGCATTTGAGCGAACTCTGAATTTCTGCAAGCCCCTTGGCACTCAGTGCTTCTCGGCCCAATCCGCAGACCAGTCAACGCGGATCAGTTTTTCCGCTAGGCTCACCTGCTTGATGGCGCTGGCGATGAACGGGATCAGAATCTCGCCGCTCGCCCCACGCACACACAGCACCTGATTCGCGCCGGTATCCATCAGGTTGTCCACCTTACCCAGGCTTTCGCCCGCAAGGTTGACCACCTCAAGGCCGATTAAATCGGCCCAGTAATATTCGTCTTCCGCCTGCGGCGGCAGGCTACTGCGCGGCACAGCCACCAGCAAGCCTTTGTATGTCTCGGCGGTGGTGCGGTCATTGCAGCCGGGAAATTTGGCAATCAGGCCTTTGCTTTGCACGGCAAACTTTTCCACGCTGATCTCGCGCCAAGGATGTTTTTCATCCCCCAGCCACCACACCGGGAATTCGGCGAGGCTATCCGCGAACTCGGTATACGTCTTGAGCTTCACCCAGCCGAGTATGCCTTGCGCACCCGCCACCCGCCCCATGACAATCATGGGGTCAGCTTCGTTACGCTGTTGCTGCGGCACCAGCGCGCTTGACCAGCTTGGCAACGGCGTCGCTCAATTGCGCGCCTTTTTCCTGCCAGTGCGCCACGCGATCCAACTGGATACGCATGCCGTCTGCGCCTTCGGGCGCAACCGGATTGTAAAAACCGATGCGCTCGATGAAGCGACCATCGCGACGATTGCGCGAATCCGCTACAACCACGTTAAAGAATGGACGGTTTCTGGAACCGCCACGTGCAAATCGAATGATAACCATAGTCGAACCTGTTTTTCGTTAACAAAAACCCCTCGGCGAATACCAAGGGGGCGCGATTCTACGATACATTGCGGGGGTATGGCAACAAGAAACACGAGTTCGAGTTGCCTCAAGATAAAAGTTACCGAAGGTAGTAAGTAAACTGGATCGTTGCTTCAAGTTAAAGGTTACCGAAACTTGCACGGGTAATCCGACGCAGGCAAGCCACCGCCTTGCCCTGTGCGCAAGCACTGAAATGCCCACCAATGCCGCCCACTCAGGGAATGAGCGTTTACTGCCTTTAGATTTCCGCAGGCCTCACCGGACTGGTATGATGTGCGCATTGATACATCGTGCATACGCATTCCGGCAGGTCAGCGCTCCCCATGTCAGCAAAAACAATCGGTCGTTTTGAAATCATCCACGAGTTGGGCCGCGGAATGCAGGGCGTGGTTTATCTCGCGCGCGATCCGCAATTGGGACGTCAGGTCGCGATCAAAACCTTGCATACTGTATCTGCCGAGCAAACCGAGAGACTGCTGCGCGAAGCACGCATCGCCAGCAGTTTGCAGCATCCCAATATTGTCACTCTGTATGACGCCGGAGAGCATGACGACATGCCCTATCTGGTCTATGCCTACGTGGAAGGCTGCACGCTGGCGCAACTGATCCGGCAGAAGGGAACGTTGTCGCTGGTGCAGGCCGCGCAGATTGCCTACGGCGTTCTCGACGCTCTGATTTGCGCCCACGCACAGGGCGTGATGCATCTCGATATCAAACCCGCCAACATCATGATCGCCGCCGACGGACATCCCATGGTGATGGACTTCGGCATCGCCCGCCTGATGACGCAGCAACCGGAGGAAGCGGGCTGCGTTTTTGGTACGCCGCAATACATTGCACCGGAGTGTCTTTCCGAACAGGGACCGGAATTCCGTTCGGATATGTTTTCGCTGGGCATGGTGCTTTACGAAATGGTGACGGGCGCACCCGCAGTGGAGGGCGAGAATGTTTTTCAGATACTCAGCCGCACCGTACACGAGAAAGTTGCGGCACCTTCCAGCCGCAATGTGCGGGTAGACGAGAAACTGGAAGCCATCATTCTGAAGGCGATTTCCAAGAAACCGGAGGAGCGCTATTCCGACGTATCCGCCATGCGCCAAGCTCTACAGCAATATCTCAACCCGACTATTGTCGAAGTCGAGAAGAGCGGCGAATCGCATAGCACTCTGGAATTCCTGCTGCGGCGCATGCGCAGCAACAACGATTTCCCCGCACTCTCCAGCACTATCAGCGAAGTCAACACCATCGTCGCTTCCGAGTTCGCCAGTTCGGGCAGACTCACCCAAGCCATCCTGCAAGACTTTGCGCTGACCAATAAATTACTCAAGCTGGTCAACACGGTTTCCTATGGACAGTTCGGCGGCAATATCCACACCATTTCCAAGGCTGTCGCCATCCTCGGATTCGAGACCGTGCGCAGCATAGCCACCTCCCTCATCCTGCTGGAATTCCTCCAGAACAAAGCACAGGCAGCGAATCTCAAGGATGAGATCGCGGCCTCGTATCTGGCGAGCATGGTCGTTGTCCAGCTTTCCCGTGGGCACGAGATCAATCTGGAAGAGGCGCGCATTTGCGCGATGTTTCACAACCTCGGCAGAATGCTCGCCATCTTCTATTTCTTCGAAGAAAGCCAGCAGATCGCCCGCCTGATCGAGGATCAGGGGATGAGCGAGGAGCAGGCCTCGATCAAGGTGCTGGGACTGTCCTACAACAGCCTCGGTATCGGCGTGGCAAAAATCTGGCACTTGCCCGGCAGCATCATCGCCGGGATGCAAAAAATGTCGGGCGAGAAAGTCAAAATACCGCGCGGCGAGGTCGAACTAATGTCCGTCATAGCAAATCTCGCCAACGATGTCTGCGCGATTGCCGCGTCCAGCAAACCGCAGGACAAGGATAAGTTGTTGCATCAACTCAGCGAGCGCTACAAGCAGGCAATACAAATATCCGGACAAGGACTTTCCGAGGCGCTGGAGAGCGGCTTGCAGGAACTGTCGCGCCGCGCCGCAATCATCGGCATCGACATAGCGAAAAATTCGCTGCTCGACAAAGTCAACCGGTGGAACGGACATATCGAGATAACCCTCAAGATCACGCCGATGATTACCGAAGACGGCTTGGTGTTGCTCGACGTAGCGGCAAGCGGCGACAAAACAGAAGATGAAGGCGCCATCCCCCGAACCAATCCGGAAGCCATCTTGAGCGCCGGCATCCAGGATGTGACCAACACGCTGGTGGAAGACTTTCACCTGAACGACGTATTGCAGGTCGTGCTGGAAACCATCTATTGCAGCCTCGGCTTCCGCCACGCGCTGATCTTCATCCGCGATGACACGCGAGGAATGATGGCGGCGCGCTTCGGCTTCGGCGCAACCGTGGATGAGATCATCCCGAATTTCCGCTTCCCGCTGGAATTCATGCCCGACGTATTTCACCTTGCCATCGATCAGGGACTGGACATCGTCATCGAGGATGTCCATGCCGCAAACATCGCCGACAAGATCCCCGCATGGTTCAGCGACGCTGTGGATTCCCAGTGTTTCCTGCTGCTGCCCGTCATGGTGAACAAGCGGGCTGTCGGGCTAATTTATGCCGATATGCAAACAGCCAATACCTTGCAAATCTCCAAACGCCAGTTATCGCTGCTGCGCACTCTGCGCAATCAGGCGATACTCGCGATCAAGCAAAAAATCTGATCGTCATCGCAAGAATAAGCTACGTCACACCGCGAAATTTCTTTCGCTTACCACAATAGTTTTTGCAACAAAAAGCGAAGCCCCGGTTCACGGGGCTTCGCTTTTTATTTGGTGGTGATAGGTGGATTTGAACCACCGACCCCAGCGTTATGAGTGCTGTGCTCTAACCAACTGAGCTATATCACCAGATGTCCTGTCGGGGAGGGCGGCATTCTCCGGATTTAAACGGTGTTTGTCAATTGGCGCACGCGGTCGCCTTCAGTTCGCTGTCCGGAAAATCTTTTTGCAGGGCGGCCATTCTTGCCGTCACCCCCGCATCGGGTTCTTTCAGCACAAACACCGTGAGCATGTTCTTGCTCGCGTGTTCTCCCGCTCTGGCCGATCTCACGCCTTTGGCCGAGATGCTCGCCAGAAATTTAAGCGCGGCATCTTCGGTCTTGAATACGCCGAGAGAAATGGCATTACGCCACTTTCCGGCATCCTGCATAACGAAATAGTCCTCCACCCCGAGCGCCTTAAGTTGGGCGATTTTCTGCTCCACATCGGGGCGGCTCTTCAGCGGCGGAATATAGACCCAATAGCCGCTGACATGTTCGACTTGCCGCTGCGTGAGCTTATCACCCAGTTTCAATGCGGACAGGGCCGCCGTTGCACGACTGAGATCGCCACCGGCAAACCCTCCCCATTCCATGCAGGCGGAGGCCGTTTGCATGGCGGAGTGCGCGACGGACGACGCGGAGCTTGGCGATAACAGCTTAATCTTTTCCGCATTGAGCGGCGGCTGCGGTTGCAGATTTTTACCGCTGCCGCCGCCCGCTCCGCCCCATTGCATGAACGCGAAAAATGCCAGACTGAGCAGCAGCAATAA
>Ga0265327_10005104_pt1 | contig 11166 bp, 8 predicted proteins | sample 41621metaG_FD_202089 | JGI IMG/M metagenome (GOLD analysis project Ga0265327, IMG submission 202089) | Rhizosphere microbial communities from Carex aquatilis grown in University of Washington, Seatle, WA, United States - 4-16-21 metaG | ecosystem: Host-associated > Plants > Roots > Rhizosphere >... | reverse complement strand
TGTGTCGTCAGGCCGCGGCGCCATGTCCCATGCCGCGTCCACGAGTCCCATCTTCACCTGCTTGGCGTGGCGTTCCTCGCGCAGTTTGTCCCAGCCCGCCATGTATTTGCCCTTGTATTTCTCGATGACTTCTTTCGGCGCACGCAGCGGGAAGTGCGCGGCGCCCTGCGCCAGGTAGAGGAAGAACGGCTTCTTCTCCGCGCGCGCCTCGTCGATGAACTTCAGCCCCCAGTTCGTAAAGAGGTCGGTGGAATACCAGTCCTTGCCCAGCTCCGGCGAATCCTTCTTCAGCTCGCGGCCGTTCAGGTAAAGATTCTCCGTGCCCGGCTTGTCGTCTTCCTTCGGAAAATAGACTTCGCCGAAGCGCGAGTTCAGCGAGCGCATGAAGCCGCGTTCCCAGGGTGGCGTGCCGTTCTGCTGGCCCATGTGCCACTTGCCGCACATGGCAGTGAAGTAGCCCGCGTCCTTCAGCACTTCCGCGATGGTCACGCAGCGTGGCATCAGCTTCCCGTGAAAGCCCTGCGACTTGGGCTCCACTTTGCCGTCCAGCCAGCCCATGCCCGCTTCGTGCGGATACAGGCCCGTCATGAGCGACGCGCGCGAGGGACTGCAGCGGGCCGTGTTGTAGAACTGCGTGAAGCGCACTCCACTGGCCGCCAGTGCATCCAGATTCGGCGTGGGAATCTCGCTCCCATAGCAACCGATGTCCGAGAAACCCACGTCATCGATGAGGATGACGATGATGTTGGGATGGGTGGAGGCTTGTGCCGGGGAAATCAAGAAGATTGCGCACAGTGCAACGAGAATGCTGAAGAGATCAGGCCTTTTCATAGGATGAGGAGGAAGTCATGATAACTCCTCGATATCCTGCAAATCTTTCAGCCTTCCGCTCGCCCGTTTATTTGCAATCAAGTCGTCCAACGAAATAAACGGCACCTGCATTCGTCCCATTTTAACCATTACGCAGCGTTTGTAGCAGTCCGCGAAATCGACCCCTGGGATGGTGTTGAAAAGTTCGATCACGGTTGGTTTGAAGCCCATGCGAAGAATCTGACGCTCCTTTGCGAAGTCTTCCGGCTTAACATTGGGCTTGGAAAATCCAAAAGCCTTGAGAACGGCAATGATCTTCCCCCCATTCTCCTCACTTCGCTCAATCCATAAATCCATGTCCAGCGTCAAACGCGGATGGCCATGGAAAATAACGGCGATGCCGCCAACCACCATGAAACGGACCTCATGGTCCAGGCACAACTTCAAGAAATCTTTGAAGTCGACCGGTAGCTGCAGCTTTGCCATAAGCGATAATGCGCAATTTCTCGAGCGCTGCAAACCGCTCCTCCACGCTGGCTTGTTTCCAATAGGCTCGCGTCTGCGCTTCCGCCTCCTCGAAGCTGTGCGCAATTTGGATCTTCCACCCACGGCGGGGTTTTACAGCAGAGCGACGTGAGGGCATGGAAAGGAGTATAGCGGCCGTTGGGGCTCTTGCACGTGTCAATTCCTCCCGGCAGTGAACGCCCCGTTGCGGCCAATAACCTGAGCTCGCCGCTATCGTTTTGGAGTCAACCAGAGCAGGCAAGGACGCTCTCCCACCGTCATTTTGATTTCGTCTCCGCCGGCGCTCACTTCGGCAGTCGCTGCCCGCGCATCATCCATGGCCAGCGACATGCGCTCCGCACGCACAACTTTACGGCCTTCCAGCGTAAGCTTCATGACATGCTCCGCTTCTGTCGCATGCCAAAGCGCCCAGATCACCGGGGCGTCCGGTTTGTCCGAAACAAACTCGAAATCATAGCCGTCCTCCAGCGACTGTTTCATCACGCGGGAGAAACGGTAATCCGCGAGTGAACGCAGCATCCAGGCCACGGCGTGATAGGCAGGCTTCGGCTGATAGTGACGCGTCAGGCCGGAGCAGGCGTGAAGCTGCGGTTTGTCCTCATCGTTGAAGTCATAGACGAAGGCCTTGTCCACGCCCATGGCGGCAAAGAGGAAGAAGGAACGCACCAGCCAGCGCGCCTGCTCTTCATCGCTGCTGCCCACCCACTTCGCCCAGTCGCCCTTGGGGTCAGGCTTCTTGGTGCTGGAGTCCCAGCCGAACTCCGTGACCCAGACTTCCTTCCCCGGCGCATTGGCATTGCGCCAGTCCAACAGCTTCTGCACGCTGCTCAAATAGGGCACCTTGGGATTTTCCGGATAGGTGCGCCGCCACACCGGCCACTGCTCGGCGATGGCATAGCGATGGATGTGCAACACGTCATACAACTCAGGATGATCCTTGAAGAGATCCACACTCTTCCAGTAGCGATCGCTCGGGCCGACCTCGACATTGCACGTGGCGATCTTCATCTTTGGGCTGCCCTCACGAATGCCGCGCGCCATGGACTCAAACATCACCCGATACGACGCGTCATCATAAAGGCCCGGCTCATTGCCGATCTCCATCCATTCGACGAAAGGCCATTTCCCGCCGGGGCCAAAGTTCTGCGCAAAACTCTTCGCGTAGGCGAAGGCGTCTGGGCCAAGGTTCTTCCACTCCGCCTTCATGTTGTCGAACTGGAGGCAGACATCGATGCGCAGGCCCGCCTGATGCCACGAACCGTATTCTTTTTCCCACGACACCTTATTCCGCGCCAACGGCCAGTCAGGAAGCTTGCCCGTGTCACCCATCAAGTCCCATTCGGTGGGGTGATAGTCCCGCACCACACCACACACGGGCTTGTAGAGCTCCGGCTTGAACACCACCGAGTGACCATTCAACCCCACGAAATCTCGAAACAAAGGACGCATTGCCGGCTCAGCAGCGAAGGCCGATGAAACAGCAAGTGCGACGAGAACGGCGAAACGCGGGATCATCATGCGCATGATGATCGTCCTTTACCCGCGTTAGACGGGCTTGTCGTAAATCTTCCGGAACACCTTGTCCGCGCCCTCCGCCGCTTTCATCGGATCCACGATGGTGATGCCATCCTTGCCGAAGCGCGCGGTGACGGGTGCGCCCCTGCCCTCGCTCATGTATTGGAAGTTCAAGTCGCGCACTACGCGGGCCGCATCCACCAGTGCCGTAGTGATGCGGGCGTCTTCCGCGGTGGGATAGATGGACGCGACGTCATCGAGCGAAGCACCGTGAAATTTCATGCGCAGCATCGCGGCAAAGCCGACAGTCAGGCTGTCCACGCCGTAGCCGAGGTATCCCTTGCTGCCATCGGGGCGCGTCACATCGCGCGTGAAGTGATTGTTGCTGGTGCGTGAGCCGCCGCCGTTGTTCCAAAAACGGAAGCCGCGGTACTGCTGGTCGCTCTCCACCTTGCCGTCCGCGCCCACGATCTCGTGCCCCTGGTTCACGGGACCTTCGAAGTCCGCGGGCGTGATCCAGTTGTTATGGTAGTTGATGCTCATGCCGTTGTCGTAATCCACACGGACCTGCACGGCGTCGTAGGCATTGATGCCGTCGCGCACGAGTCGCTTCTTCTGGCCGATCGCGGTGAGCGAGACCGGCTTCGACTTGTAATAACTGTGGATCAAATCCGTCCAGTGCGGCCCGACATAGCTGAAAGGGTCACTGCTCTCCACCCACTTGAAAGTACTGGTGCTGACCTCGAGCGGCTCTTCCAGATACGCGGTGCCATAGAGCGGCGTGCCGATGCGTTTCTGGATGTCATCGCGAATGCGCAGGTGATCCGGGTCGTAGCGTTTGTGCATGTCCACCGCGACGACACATTTGTTCTTCCGCGCCAGCGCAATGATTTCATCCGCCTCATGAATGCTGAGGCACATGGGTTTCTCCGTGATGACGTGCACGCCCTTGGCCAGCGCGGCAAGGATCGGCTGAGTGTGCAGATGGTCCGGCGTGGCTACCGCAAGGACATCGAGGTCCGGGAAATCCCGCAAGATCTCCGTCCACGGTTCATCGCCATGATAAGCGCGTGGCTCGTGACCGGTCCAATCCTTGAACTGCTTCTGCGCCTTCTCCGCCGATTTTTGCGAGCGCGTGGCCACCGCCACGAGATCAAACTTCACCGGCGCAAAGTCGCGCGTCCACTCGTCCAGGCCCACGCGGGCAAGCTGGCCCGCGATGCCAAAGCGCTGAAGGTCCGCATAGGCGCGGGCATGAACATCTCCGCCGAACATGCCGGCGCCGACGAGGGCGATCTTAAAGGTTTGCTGGGACATGGGAAAGTGGGCGTGACGGCGCATGATGAACGCGGAAAGGGAGCGGTGCTCGCCTTTTCCTCACCGATTTGCATACAAAAGTGACCAGCCCCGCCCAGCGATACTAGTTCCCAATGCACCAAAGATTCTGGTGGCTGCGGATGAACAGGAGGCCATCCGAAACAGCGATGCTGCCGATGACTTTTTCGCCGATGGAATTGGTGGCCAGCAGTTCAAACTTGGGCGCGGCCTTGAAGACAAAGGCGTCACCGCCCTGGTTCACCGCATAGAGTTTGTCACCGCTGCGCACGAGGGAGGACCAGTTTTGTCCCGTGGGTCCTGGACCTTTGCAGCGCTCGCTCCAGACCATGTCGCCGGTCTTGAGATCACGGCATTCCGCCACACCGCCGTCGGTGAGGATGTAATGGTGTCCCTCATAAACCACCCCGGAGCCGATGCGCTGACTGACCTTGGGCAGGTGCCACACGCGGTTGGAGGTGGTGACATCTCCGGTGCCGCCGGCCTTGACCGCGAGGGCGGATCCGCCGTAGCCGCACATGGCGATCACCATGCCATCGGCATAGAGCGGTGAATTGTAGCTCAGCGGTGTGAGGCCTTCGCAGGTCCACAGCTCCTTTCCAGTCATGGGGTCAAGACCGACCACGTGACCGGGATAGGTCATGAACAGCTCATAGCGCGTGCCGACCTTGCGCAGCAGCGGGTCGCTCCACGCGCCGAGCCAGGCCTTGCCGCCACCTTCGCCTGCGTTGCCGCCCGGCTCGTCGTGTTTCCACAGAGTCTTGCCGGTCTTCTTGTCGAAACAGTACATGATGGTGGGATCGCCCGGGCCGAAGTTAAAAAAGATGCGGTCCCCCGCGAGCACAGGTGAGGAGGCGTTGCCCCAAATGTGGTGCTGCTTGCCCAAGTCCGTGCGGTGCCACTGCTCCTTGCCCGCCATGTCATAACAGTAAACCGCCGAGCCGTACGAAACGACGACACGCTCTCCGTCCGTGGCAGGCGAGGCGGAGCAATAGGGATTGGTGGGGTGGGTCGGCTCATTGTCCGTGCAGGTGATGCCGGCCTGCCAGAGAGGCTTGCCGGATTTCTTGTCAAAACATAGAAGCTCGCGCCGGTTGTCCTTGGTGACCGCCTGGTTAACAAAAATTTTGTCACCCCAAACCACAGGCGTGGAGTTCCCGCGGTCCGGGAGCGGCTGCTTCCACTTCACATTGGAGCTGGTGCTCCAGTTGAGCGGCAGATTGGTTTCCTCCGTCACCCCATCGTTGGTGGGACCACGCCAGGCGGGCCAGTTGGCGGCGAACGTAAAACCAGCGGACAGCGCAAGGCAGGCCGCGATGAGTTGAGGAAGGCGTATCGTTTTCATGGCTTTAAATAGAAAGGGCGGACTCATCGCCCGCCCCTCCTTGATTGAATGGGTTCAACCTTTCACATCATAACAATAAACGTACTCCTGGTCGCGCAGGTAGAGCTTGCCGTTGCTGACGACCGGGTGGGTCCAGATTTTTCCCTTGGGAGAGCGCTGCGTGGTCTGGGGATCCACGGTGAGGCTGCCATGCTGCTTCCAGCCGTCGGGCGAGGCATCGATGAGCACCACCTTGCCGCTGTTTTCCTCCAACAGGTAAAGCTTGCCGTCTGCGCAATGGATGGCGCCCTTGCCGAGTTTTTTCTCGGCCCACTTCACATCACCGGTCTTCCAGTCCTGGCAGGTCCAGCCGCCTTTGTCCGAGTAACCGTAGAGGTAGTCGCCCACCAACACGACGCCGCCGTGGTGGTTCACCATGTTCGTATTGGCATACACTTGTTTCACTTCGTTGCCAGGGCCGATTTCCACCTGCACGCAGCCCGCGCCGTAGCCGGCGGACATGTAGGCCTTGCCGTCCTTGAAGATGGCGGTGGGAATCACCGCCGTCTTGCCGGGGAAATCGACCTTCCAGAGCACCTTGCCGTCCTTGGCGTTCACACCGGCAAAAGTCGTGCTGGTGTGCTGGAGATATTGGCGGGCGCCATTGTGATCTACCGCGATGATGGAGGAATACTGCGCCGGCTCCGTCCATTCCGCGCTCTGCCAAACCTTATTGCCGGTCATCTTGTCGAGCGCCATCACCGCGCCCTGCGCGCCACCTGGAGTGCAGATCACATTCGGACCATCCACCAGGACACTTTCCGTATAGCCCCAGCCGGGGATCTTGCCGCCTTCGGAGGTCATGCTGGCGCTCCAGATCTTCTTGCCGTCCTTTGCGCTGAAGCAGCCGAGGTCACCTTTGCCGCCCATGGCATAGACACGGTCGCCGTCCACGGTGGGCGTGCTGCGTGGGCCATTGCCCCAGCCGTTGGTCAGGAGGGCTCCCGCTTCCGCGGCCCATTTTTCCTTTCCGGTCTTGGCATCGATGGCAATGAGATACTCCGTCGCATCGCGCGCGCCCATCGTGTAAAGCGTGCCATTCACCACAGCGAAGCCGGAGTAGCCGAGGCCAGCGTTGTCATAGACCCACAATTTCTTCGGGCCGCCGTCCGGCCACTCCTTCAGAAGGCCGGTGTCCTTGGAGATGTCCTTGCGATCGGCGCCACGAAAAGTAGGCCAGTCCGTTGCTTTGGGCTTGGCATTGGGATCCACAGGCGTGTTGCCCACGGCGCCGAGCAGCAGGGCGCCGCCGGTGAAGGTCAGCAGAAAAATAGTGGGAAAGGATTTCATGATGTTCCAATAGAACGCACGCCGCCGTCTTTTCATGCAAGGCAACGCAGAACGGCGTAACCAAACCAACCCACCCGCGTCTCAGTCTGCAACGCCATGGAAACCCTGACGCAGCTGTTCAATTTCCCGAAACTCCTCACCGGCCTTCTGGTGCTCTTCGTGATCTTCGTACCGCTGGAAAAACTCTTCGCCATCCGGCCCCAGAAAGTCTTCCGCAAGGGCTGGCTCACGGACACGGCGCATTTCCTGGTGAACGAAGGCCTGCGGAAGCTCCTGCTCTTTTTCACCCTGGTCCTGCTGATCCGGCTCCTCGGATTCGTGGTGCATCCCGGACTGGTGGCCTGGATCAAAACCTGGCCGTTCTGGGTACAGTGCGTGACCGCCATCGTGGTTAATGACATTGGTGGCTACTGGGGCCATCGCTGGTCGCACTCCATTCCGTTCCTGTGGAAATTCCACGCCGTGCACCACAGCAGCGAGCACATGGACTGGCTGGCGGCTGCGCGCGTCCATCCGATCGACCAGACCTTCATCCGCACCTGCGGGATCATTCCGGTGTACCTGCTCGGATTCCAAAAGGAGCATTTTGCCGTGCTGCTCGTGTTCGCTGGGTTCCTGGCCATCTTTATCCATGCCAACGTGCGGTGGCGTTACGGCTGGCTGGAGTGGCTCATTGCCACCCCTCCCTTCCACCACTGGCACCACACCAACGATGGGCGGGAATACATCAACAAGAACTTCGCCGGCCTGCTTCCATGGGTGGACAAACTCTTCGGCACCCATTACCTCCCCAAGGACCGGCTGCCGGAGACCTACGGCATCGACCAGCCGATGGCCAAGACCTATCTCGGACAGCTCGCGCAACCGTTTGCGGGAAAGCGTCAGGGGGAAGAATCGGCGATTCCCACACCCGCGGTCACCACCACATCTATTTAGGATACGGCGTTGCTGCAAAACCGGCGAGTTCGAGCATCTGACGCCCTATTTCCTTTTCGACCTGCGCCACCAGCGCTCCATGGCCGCATCCGGGCACCAAGGTCAAATGGACGACGCTCGGAAATCTCGTCTCCAGCGTCTTGCTCATCTCAAAAGGAATGGTGTGGTCGTCTGTCCCGTGAAACACCCACACGCGGGCCCCTGAAGCGGTCAACGAATTCAACCGCCCGGCGTTGTCGAACTGATTACCCACGAGACAGCAAAGCGGCCAGCCCACCGACCTCCGGGCCATGTCTTCGAGAGAAGTGAAGGGAGCACAGAGAATGGCTTGTTTAAGTTTCAGATGATCCGCGAGGACAAGGGCGGCGGCACAACCCAAGGAATGCCCCAACACTCCCGAGCGCTTTCGCAGGTCATTCTCGTTCCATCCCAAATTCCGCCGCACTTGCTCTGCCACAGCAGCTAGACTTTCCGAAATATGGTCGGCATTCGGCTTTCCCTCGCAGAGGCCGTAGCCGGGATAATCCACGAAAACATAAGCAAACCGGCCGTCCCAGCGCCCTGTGTGCCCCCAGAAATCCAACGCGAGGGAGGCTCTGCCGGGCAAAATGAACCAAACGAAATCCGGCTTTTCATTGCCGTGCTCCCGAGGTGAGCGGTAAAATGCCGTCTGCTTCCCCTGAGTCGTCGTCACCTCCACTCGGCGCGCGCCCTGCTGATTCACGTATCGAAGCACCTCCGGGCGGTAACCCTTGGGATGATAGATCATCCGGTCTTGAAAAAACCAAAGCGTCGCCGCGCCAATCAGGAAACCTGCGAGCAGTAAGATCGGAATGCGCCGCCGTTTTGACACCGGGCAAGATTAGCGCAGGGAAGCATCCACACAAAAACAAAAAAGGCGGGCGTGACACGAAGTCACGCCCGCCAGGGTTTTGTTTTAGGTTAGGTTTGGGGGTTTTGAATCGAAGAGATTCGTGGTTCGATTACCGGTGGCCGTGGCCACCCTTGCTGCCGTGGCTGCTGTTGTGCGAGCTGTGGCCGCTGTTATGCGAACCGTGGCTGGTGCTGTGGCCATGACCACTGTTGTTGTGGCCGGTTTTGCACTGCTTGCCGTGGTTGCCATGGCCGTTCTTGCAGAGCGGTTTGTCATGGTGACCATGACCATGTCCATGGGGGCGGCCGTGGCACTTCTTGTAGCCATGTCCGCAGCGGCTGTAGTAGCAGCCGTCATGGAACCAGTAGGACTCGCCGTCCACATACACGGTTTCGTAGTCAACCGGAAGGGTGGAGACGATTTCTTCCTCTTCGACCACGGGTTCTTCCACGACTTCGGTCTCAATCACGCGGCGTTGCACCACCGGGCGTTCCACGTAGGTCGTTTCGACTTCCACTTCCGGAGCGTCGATGATCACGAAGCCACCAAGCGGGTTGCAGCGGTAGTAGTGACCGCCACCATACCAGCAGCTTTCGCCACGGTAGTTGGTCTTGCGGCAACCACGGGGAAGGTGGCTGCAGCTGCGGCCATGACCGCGACCGAAGTTGCGGTCGCCATGTCCAAGGGAGTTTCCACCTTTGGAAGAGTGGCCGCCCTTCGAGGAATGGCCGCCGTGTTCATGAGCGCTGAGGGTTGAGGTTGCGAGGGTGAAAGCCAGGCCGGTGAGGGCGATGGCGCCGATGTTGGTGAACAATGATGTTTTCATAATGATGAGTTCATGTCGCCTCCCCGAACCCTGTGACAGGTGGTTGGAAAAAAATTTAGCCCCCTCGGGAAATCCCCCCGTTGCGAAGGCGTTTTGCCTGACGGCTTGGATAACATCCCAGCGTCCCGGAGGGATGCGAGAAACGTGCAAAGGTTGAAGCGTTTAATTCGTGCTGCCGCACTCACTCATTTCCTATGAAAATCACGCTGTGTGCCCTCTCCGCTCTTGGCCTCATCCTTTTGCCGAGAGCATCTGCCGCTGCGCCGGCACCTGCGCCGGAGATGTTTCCCACCGACTCGCGAAACTGGTCCCGGCAAAGCGAAGCCATGCTCATTACCGATTTGTCCCAGGTCACGCCAGCGGAAGCCGTGATCAAAGGCACGCGCAAAAAGGAAAAGTGGAAGACCGTGCCCTACGCCACCGCGGACTTCAAAGGCTGGGCCCTCTCCGCCTACGGCCCCACCGCGCCACCATTGGTGCGCGTCCCGCTCAGCGCGCGTGGCTGGCATGCGGTTTACCTCGGCATCTCCACCGTCTCCAACGGATTCAATGCCCAGAAGAACGGCCTCAAGGCAAAGTTGGGCAGCGAACGCGTCTTCCGGCACACCGCCAACAATCTCGCGCTGCTCGCGAATCGTCGCGATGTGATCCAGGAACAGTTTCTCAGCGTCGCCAATCTCGATGGCGATTCCGTGGAGATGATCCCTCTGCCCGGCGAACCTGTTACGGTGTGTTACATCAAACTGGTGCCGCTCACCGCGGAAGAAGCCAAGCAGTGGCCCGCCCAGCACGCACCGGAAAACTCCAGGACCCGCACCGCCATCGGTACCTTTGACGGGCATAGCTGGATCTGGCCCTACCAGCCGAAGAACGCGGAAGATTTGCTGGCGAACTTCCGAGGGTTCGAAGACTCCGACATCGGCAAATGGTGGTTCCAGGTCGTAGGCGCCGACCTCGTCTGCTATCCCTCCAAGGTGGGAACCATTCCCGGTGAAGACACGGAGGATTTCAACAACAGCGCGAACGCCAGCTACACCACCGCCCTGCGTCGCCTCTTCAAGATGGGCATAAATCCACTCAGGGTGGCGCGCGAAGCAGCCCGCGCCCAGCACGCGGAGTTTCATGTCATGCTGCGTCTCGGAGGCTGGCAGGCCGCCATTCCGTTGGAGGAAGAGTTCCACAGCAAATTCTATGTCGCCCACCCCGAGTGGCGTTGCGTGGATCGCGATGGCACACCCACCATGTACATGAGCTACGCCGTGCCGGAAGTGCGCAGGCATCTCGTCGACGTCTTGAAGGAAACCCTGGACCTCCAGCCCGAAGGCGTCGGCTTCCTCTGCAATCGCGGCATGCCCACCATGCTTTGGGAGCCCGCGTTCAGCGACCGTTTCAAGAAACAATACAACACCGACGCCCGTGAAGTGCCGGAAGATGACCCACGCATCTACGCCCTGCGCGGCGCCTTCATGACGGAGTTCGTCACCGAGATTCGCGCCATGCTGGATGAAACGGCCAAGGCGCAGGGCCGCAAGGAGCGCTACAAGATTTCCCTCGGCACCTTCAGCAAGGAAGAGGACAACCAGAAATGGGGCATGGATCTGCCCCTGTGGATTCAGCGCGGCCTCGTCGATGACCTCGGCGTCGCGTGGTTCTCGCACCACACCTCTTTCG
>Ga0265327_10005103_pt1 | contig 11167 bp, 5 predicted proteins | sample 41621metaG_FD_202089 | JGI IMG/M metagenome (GOLD analysis project Ga0265327, IMG submission 202089) | Rhizosphere microbial communities from Carex aquatilis grown in University of Washington, Seatle, WA, United States - 4-16-21 metaG | ecosystem: Host-associated > Plants > Roots > Rhizosphere >... | reverse complement strand
GTTTGATGCATACCAGTGTCGGTCTCAATGCCACTTTTTTCAGAGGCAAGGTCAAGCAGGGTAATCTGGCGCTGGTTTCACAGTCCGGTGCCTTGTGCACGGCGATTCTGGATTATGCGCCAGCTCATGATATTGGCTTTTCTACGGTCATTTCCATGGGGGCATCGGCAGATGTCGATTTTGGTGAAGTACTGGATTACCTCGCCAACGACCCCAAAACAGACAGCATCCTGATCTACATCGAAGGCATCCACAAAGCCCGTAAATTCATGAGCGGTCTGCGCATGGCAGCTCGCAGCAAACCAGTCTTTGTGATTAAAGTAGGTCGCCACGAGGCAGGTTCTCGCGCTGCCAAATCACACACAGGTGCGATGGTCGGTGCCGATGATGTGTTTGATGCTGCCTTGCGTCGTGCTGGAGCCGTGCGCGTCATGTCCATCGGCGGCTTGTTCTCGGCGGCACAGTCTTTGGCCTCCCATCGACATTTCAGTGGCAACCGCTTGGCCATCGTCACCAATGGTGGTGGCCCGGCTGTAATGGCGGTCGATCGCTGTGTCGATCTTGGCGTAGCGGTCGCCGAACTCTCAAGTGATACCATCGTCAAGCTCAACGAAGTATTACCTCCAACCTGGTCGCATGGCAATCCGGTCGATATCATTGGTGATGCCACAGCCGAGCGCTATCGCGATGCAGTCACCCTGAGTATGCAAGACCCTGCGGTTGATGGCGTGCTGGCCATATTGACCCCGCAAGCCATGACTGAACCATTAAAAGTAGCAGAGGCTTTGATTGAGCTTTCCGGCAAATTCAGCAAACCCTTGCTCACTTGCTGGATGGGCTTTGCGCAGATAGTCGATGCCAGAAGTGCATTCGCGGGCGCTGGTATCCCGACTTACCGCACGCCCGAGGCAGCGGTAGAGGCTTTCTCTTATATCACTGATTTTTACCGTAACCAACGCCAGCTTGCGCAAACTCCTGGCCCCATGGCCCACCACGAGGAGCCGGATGTCGCAGGTGCGCGCCAGCTAATCCAGTCTGTGCTTGGCGAAGGCCGCAAGATACTGACAGAGATGGAATCCAAAGCATTGCTGGCAGCTTTCCGTATCCCGGTTGCCAATACCGTGGTTGCACGTTCGCATATCGAGGCCTTGTTGCAAGCACAGGCGATTGGCTTTCCTGTCGCCATGAAGATCAACTCTACTGATATCACCCATAAGTCAGATGTTGGTGGTGTCAGGCTCAATCTGAAAAATGCAGCTGCAGTACGCTCGGCCTATAACGATGTCATAGAAGACGCCAGAAAATTACGCCCGGATGCCAATATCGATGGTGTCTCGTTGGAGCCTATGGTGGTCAAGCCAAATGGGCGAGAACTCATGCTGGGCGTGACGACAGACCCTGTATTTGGCCCGGTCATTACCTTTGGTGCTGGTGGCACGGCAGTAGAGGTGATGGGCGATCGAGCCCTTGCACTCCCGCCACTCAATGGATTCCTGGTGCAGGAGATGATACGTGGCACCCGTGTCTCCAAGTTGCTCGGTGCTTTCCGCCAGATGCCACCAATCCAGATGGAGGCACTTGAGAGTCTGTTACTTAGAGTCTCAGAAATGGTCTGCGAGTTGCCATGGTTAAAAGAGATGGATATCAACCCGCTCATCGTCGATGAACATGGTGCCTTGGCGGCTGATGCAAGAGTGATGATCGATTTCGTCAAACCCTCGAGTGATCGCTACAACCACATGGCGATCTATCCATATCCGACTCATCTGATTACACATTTTAATTTGAAGGATGGCACCCCCATCACCATTCGGCCAATCAGGCCGGAAGACGCTAAACTGGAGCAGGATTTTGTCCATGAACTATCCGAAGAAACCAAGTATTTCAGGTTCATGAACAGCGTCAGTGAACTATCGCAAGAGATGCTCGCGCGCTTTACGCAGATCGATTACGACCGTGAAATGGCGCTGGTAGGGGTTACCCAGCAAGGTGACAAAGAGGTAGAAGTGGGCGTCTGCCGCTACGCGATTAACCCAGATGGTGAATCATGTGAATTTGCATTGGTAGTCAGCGATAAGTGGCAACACAAAGCCATCGGTCATAAATTGATGAATGGGCTGTTTGATGCGGCGAGAGAGAAAGACCTGAAAACCATGGAAGGCGAAGTGCTGGCCAATAACCGAGATATGCTTAAGCTGGTAAAGTCGCTGGGTTTCGTCATCACGACCAGTGAAGAAGATTCGTCAATCAAGCAGGTGGTTAAGTCGCTCAGTTAACATTTCCATACGAGTGACAGGCAAGAAAAAGGCTTCTAGCTACGTTAGCCTTTTCGATTGGGTGAACCCGAGATATTTAAATTGGGCGCTGGCAAACTTGGACTTTAGTCTAATAAATGACTCACTAGATCGGATAAACCTAGTTTATTGGTCAAATTTATATCGTCCTAATTTATAAAAATATTTGTGGTTAAGAGGATCAACTTTGCCAATTGTCTAAAACGTCATAAGTCCAACTTCCCCCGCTTGCATACTTTGCAAGTTTTTCCCAACAGCTTCTTAGACGATCCTCGGAGTTACTTTTATTTACCCTTGCATATATGGAGTTAGCAAATTGCTTGGCGACTATCCTAGCTGCTTGATCACCCTCGTATTGTTTCACTAATGTCGTGTTACCTTCTGCCAGTGTTACGATTGGGTATGTATCGTCACTGTCCATTGATGCATCCACTCTTTCAAGAATTTCTTTTGCTTCCTTAAGATACCCATATGCTTTGTTCTTATCATTAGCTAAAGATCCAACAATCATAAGTTGTTGGGCATATGCGTGCAGGGTATGCTCCATTCCATAAGCTTGCCGTGCAATATTGAGCTTATCAAGAGCCTCTAGTTGTTCATGAAAGTCTCGATAACTCAGGCCGTATTGAAGCCAATAAAGACCATCATTTTCAAAGCTTTTTTCAAATTCAGCATAAACAGATAATATTAAGTCACGCTTACCTTTCAGCATATCATTCAGGAAAGCGTGGTTTAGTATTCCCTTGTAAAAAACCGATTGTGATTTAGGTACATTTTGTATTACTGGACTCTTAAAGGCGGTAAATGCGTGTAAATTTCCTTTAATTGCTGCCGCTATATCTATTGGATCAATGACCATTTCAAAAAGGTGGCGTGCATAAAGCGGATGCCGAACCTGTAGCGTTTCTCCATATATGCTAACGACGCCAGTCATTTCTTTTGCAAGTCGCTCAGCACTTGCATTTACTCCCATATATTTCAGAGCACGGTCAGCGTGTCGAAACGAAGTGGTAGTTCTATGCACAGTCGCTAAGCCTATGACAGCTATAAATGCTTTATGCGCCTCAGAACCTAGTTGGTTGTAATCACTCTCAATTATTTGTTCAAATCCTCTTCCTGCAGTAGCTTCAAGCAAGGCAATTAATAATTGTTTCTTTGAGCGGTGAATAAGTTCATTTAGTTGTTCATTAGCACTCATCTTGCCAAGCCTAGTCCAATTCCCGTAACGCTCTAACTTGGCAAGAATAAGTTTCGCATCAGAATTATCAATATCTGGTACTTCAATTTGATTTTCAAAAAACCCAAATAGCTTAGCTTTAGTTCGATTGTTCCATACATTTATTCGTTCAGAGCCAACAATGACGATATGTTTTAGTCGTTTGCTAGAAAGTGAAATCCGTATTTGATCAGCAAGAATATCAAGAGAGTCTGTGAAAATGAACACAGGATTGTCTGCCGTTGAGTCAAGCATTTCTAAGGTTTCAGCCAGTCGATCAATTGGCTTATTTAGAAAATAAACATGGTTATTTGGATTTGTTGAGATTCGCAATGCGGCCTGCATAAGCAGTGTAGTTTTACCCGATCCAGCTGACCCTAACAATGGTACAAGATTGTTAGATTTCCCTGCCTCAATACTTTGCACCAGTATGTCTAGCGCACGGAGATCAGCTGGTACACCGTCAAGAATATCAGCCCATGTCGGTTTAAATCCCTTATAAAACGGCTTGATAGTTTCGTTCTTATTAAAGAGCCTTTTTGATTTTATCAATAGATCTTTTCGAACTGCTTCAATATTCTCTAGTAAGGTAAGAACCTTTCTCGGATTATCGCTTACTAGTGCTGCTGCATATGAGGGTAGATTTTTCTTTGCAATTTCCAAAGCAGTTGGTGGGTTTGTAAAATGAGCATTTAACCAAGCGACAAAGTCATCAAGTGTTCCACTGATGTGTTCCAGCTTGTATTCAAGCAGGCTTCTCTTTTCAATGGCACTAGCAGAGGGAGTTAGAACAAAGCTTACCCCTTCGGTCTCTTTTGATTTTGACTTGTATTGCTCAATGTGATATTTCATCAGCGGTTCATTGAGTTTGGTACCAATAAATAAGAAGGTGTTTCGAACGAAATCAAATGATAATTCTTCATACCAAGATAGCGATCTAGAGGTCGCCTTTGCATACTCTGCAGGCGAAAATATCAAGCCATTGGCAATTCGATCTACAGAGCCGTTTAGCTTTACGATATCAACCAACTCTAGGAACGGATCACGTTCTGCAATAGGATCCGTCGCGGCCCTTATTGAATATTGTTGCTTTGAGTTTTTGCGTAATGCATCTTCAAGAGCGTCATCAATGTTGAGAGTGTAGATGCGTGGCCACGGATAGCTTGCTAGCTCAATTAGGGCTTGAGATGCCTGACAATGTCTTAAACGTTGTTCAAAAAAAGCATCTAACCTAGATCCTAACTCGTGCCTCGCTGCAGCGTATACTTCATCTAACCCCTCATCTGCGTACTCAAGCCCAGCTTCTTTCGCTAGCTCAACCGCCAACTCTGACCCCATTGGCAGTGGTAGCCCAGATTTACTTTTGCTTCCAAAGGATGCGCCAGCCCCTAAGAAAATAATGAGTCTTCCGTGGGTAAATGCATTGAGTATTTGATTATTCATATTCAGAATGACTCGAAGTTAGAGATTAGAGAATATGCCTCCTGTTTATGTAACACGAGGGCTAAAACTACAATAATTAAAAAGACTATAAATTAAAAGTTTATAAGAATCAAAAATATAAAGATGCATGGACTTTTTAAGAGTGTCGCAGAATGTGGAAGGCTAATCAGTTTGCTAGGAAGAGATAGATGCTGACTCCGACGGATTCTTGTAGCTATAGGCGAAATAAAAGCGGGTCACCTGTAATAAGTGCCCGCCTCTATATCTTTTTGGTGCGCCCGAAGAGATTCGAACTCCTGACCCCTTGGTTCGTAGCCAAGTACTCTATCCAGCTGAGCTACGGGCGCATTGTGATGATGTGATAACCACATTCATCAGAGGCGTGCATTATACGTGAAGCCAAGATTTATTCCAGAAGAAAAACCTTATTTTGTATAAACACACCTTTGTTGGTGGCGGAGAGCGAGGGATTCGAACCCTCGATACAGATTTAAGCCCGTATGCTTCCTTAGCAGGGAAGTGCCTTCGACCACTCGGCCAGCTCTCCGTTTATTACGCTATTTCGAGGGCGTAACGATACTTGAATGCGCCCCAAAAATCAATTTAAGTTTTGGCTATTTGCCCTTCAATTAAGCCTGGTCGAGGTCAAACGCTTTATGTAAGACGCGCACAGCAAGCTCCATGTACTTTTCGTCGATCACGACAGCGATCTTGATTTCGCTGGTGGAGATCATCTGGATATTGATGCCTTCTTCTGCGAGGGTACGGAACATTTGGCTGGCGATGCCAACGTGTGAGCGCATGCCTACGCCGACCACAGAGACTTTGGCGATCTTGTCGTCACCACTGATCTCTCGCGCGCCGATATGGGCTTGTACACCCTTTAAAATGCCAAGGGCCTTGGCCATTTCGTTCTTGTGTACGGTGAAGGTAAAGTCGGTTGTGCCATCTGCACCTACGTTTTGGATGATCATATCGACATCGATATTGGCATCAGCCACTGGGCCGAGGATCTGGTATGCGATACCTGGGCGATCTGGTACGCCGAGAATGGTGATTTTGGCTTCGTCGCGGTTGAATGCGATGCCAGAGATGATAGGTTGTTCCATGTTATCTATTTCCTCAAATGTAATCAGCGTGCCTTCGCCTTCTTCTTCAAAGCTGGAAAGGACGCGTAGTTTGACCTTGTATTTGCCTGCGAACTCGACTGAGCGTATCTGCAGGACTTTGGAGCCTTGTGATGCGAGCTCAAGCATTTCTTCAAATGTAATGGCTTTCAGGCGGCGCGCTTCAGGCACAACGCGTGGGTCTGTGGTGTATACGCCATCCACATCGGTGTAGATCTGGCATTCGTCTGCCTTCAGCGCTGCGGCAATCGCCACGCCAGTGGTGTCAGAGCCACCACGGCCGAGCGTGGTGATGTTGCCCTGCTCATCAACGCCCTGAAAGCCAGCAACGACGACGACATTGCCAGCATCCAGATCGGCTCGGATGTGCGCTTCATCAATATTCAGGATGCGCGCCTTGGTATGAGCGCTGTCGGTGAGAATGCGGACTTGGGCGCCAGTGTAGCTCTTGGCTTTGAGGCCTAAGTCCATCAGGGCCATTGAAGTCAGGCCAATCGTGACTTGCTCGCCAGTGGCGACCATGACATCCAATTCACGTGGGTCTGGTTCTGGCATCACTTCTTTTGCCAGTGCGATCAGGCGATTGGTTTCGCCAGACATTGCAGAGACCACTACCACGACCTGATGGCCGAGTGCCTTGTAGCGCGCGACGCGACGCGCCAGATTTTTGATACGTTCCGGGCTACCAACAGAGGTGCCACCATATTTTTGTACAATAAGTGCCATTTTGATTTGCAGTATTAAGGATTAATTAAGTTTTTGCTGAACCCAGTCGTTGACGCTGGCAAGTGCCTTGGGCAACTGGCTGGCATCGGTGCCGCCTGCCATCGCCATATCCGGCTTGCCGCCGCCTTTGCCACCAACCTGGCCTGCAACGAAATTGACAAGATCGCCAGCTTTAAGTTTAGTGATCAGGTCATTAGTGACACCAGCAGCCAGGCTTACTTTGTCACCTTGGGCAGACGCCAGTACGATAGCTGCTGATTTGAGTTTGTCTTTCAGTTTGTCCATGGTCTCACGCAGGGTGTTGGCGTCAGCGCCTTCCAGTATTGCTGCCAATACCCTGATGCCACCAATTTCAACCGCCTGATTGACCAGATCATCACCTTGCGATGATGCGAGCTTGGATTTGAGTCTTGCCAGTTCTTTTTCCAGTGACTTCACGTTATCCAGAATCTGGGTGATCTTGGCTGGAAGCTCATGGGCAGGAGCTTTGAGTTCGCTTGATGCCTGATTGAGCAGTGCCTGTTGAGATTGAACGAGCTTCAGCGCGCCTTCGCCAGTAGTCGCTTCTACACGGCGTACACCAGCGGCAACACCGCTTTCAGCCGTGATCTTGAAAAGACCGATATCGCCAGTACGGCTCACGTGGGTACCGCCACAAAGCTCACGGCTAGTGCCAATGTCCAGTACACGTACTTCATCGCCATATTTCTCGCCAAACAGCATCATGGCGCCAGTTTTTTGCGCGGATTCTATATCCATCACACGTGCTTGGGTGGCTGCATTGGCAAGAATCTCGGCATTGACTCTGGTTTCTACCAGACGAATTTGTTCATCTGACATTGGTACGTTATGCACGAAGTCGAAGCGCGTTTTTTCGGTATCGACCAGAGAACCTTTTTGTTGCACATGAGCACCAAGCACTTCGCGCAATGCTTTGTGCATGAGGTGGGTAGCAGAGTGGTTGCGCATGGTCGCGGCACGTGCTTGCGTGTTGACGCGGGCGCTCACGCTATCGCCGACATTCAGTTTGCCGGTAGTCAGCACACCATGGTGGCCGAATACGGCAGCTTGTATCTTTTGTGTGTCTTCTACGGCAAAGATGCCATCAGTGCCGCGCAGTTCGCCGCTATCGCCAATCTGACCGCCTGATTCTGCATAGAAAGGGGTGTCATCTAAAACGACTACACCCAGATCACCTTCATTTAGTTGCTGCACTGCGGCGCCGTCTTTGTAGAGTGCCAGCACTTTGGCTAGTGTTTCCAGTTTTTCGTAACCGTGGAATGTGGTGGCTTTGCCATCGTATTCCAAATTTGCTGCCATCTTGAATTTGCCCGCCGCTCGGGCTTGCTCTTTCTGGCGTGCCATGGCGGCGTCAAAGGCGGCTGAATCAACCGTTACATTACGTTCGCGGCAGATGTCAGCTGTTAAGTCGAGCGGGAAGCCATAAGTATCGTGCAGTTTGAAAGCCGTCTCGCCATTGAAAACCTTGTTGCCTGCGCTACTCATGGTGGCAAGCTCGGCTTCAAGGATAGTCATGCCGTGTTCGATGGTCTCGAAGAAGCGATCTTCTTCCTGCTTCAAGATATCGCTAATACGTTTTTGTTCACTAATTAACTCTGGGTAAGCCTCACCCATCTCGGCTACCAAATCTGGCAGCATCTTGTGGAAGAAGGCTTTGCGCACGCCCAGCTTGTAACCGTGACGGATAGCGCGGCGGATGATACGGCGCAACACATAACCGCGGCCTTCATTGCCTGGTATGACACCATCGGCGATCAGGAAGCTACAGGCGCGGATGTGGTCAGCCAATACTTTGAGTGATGGGCTGTTTAAATCAGTGGTGCTGGTTTCGCGTGCGGCGGCAGCGATGAGCTTAACAAAGAGGTCGATTTCATAATTGGCGTGTACGTGTTGCAGCACAGCGGAGATACGCTCCAAGCCCATGCCAGTATCGACAGATGGCTTAGGTAGCGGATGCATCACGCCAGCTTCGTCGCGGTTGAACTGCATGAATACGTTGTTCCAGATCTCGATGAAACGGTCGCCGTCTTCATCCGGGCTGCCTGGCGGCCCGCCTGGGATATGCTCACCGTGGTCGTAGAAGATCTCGGTACATGGACCGCATGGGCCAGTGTCGCCCATCATCCAGAAGTTATCGGATGCGTAGCGTGCGCCTTTGTTATCACCTATGCGGACGATCTTTTCGGCGGGTACGCCAACTTCCTTGTTCCAGATGTCATAAGCTTCGTCATCTTCTGCGTAGACAGTCACCATGAGGCGCTCTTTAGGCAGTTTGTAGACTTCGGTCAGTAGCTCCCATGCGTACTTGATGGCGTCACGCTTGAAGTAATCGCCAAAGCTGAAGTTACCCAGCATTTCGAAAAAAGTATGGTGGCGCGCAGTATAGCCAACGTTTTCCAGATCGTTATGCTTGCCGCCAGCGCGGACACACTTCTGGCTGGTGGTGGCGCGTGTGTATGGGCGCTTGTCGAAACCAAGAAATACGTCTTTAAACTGGTTCATGCCTGCGTTAGTGAAGAGCAGGGTAGGGTCACCATGCGGCACTAGCGAGCTGGAGGCGACGATCTGGTGACCTTTAGACGCGAAAAAATCCAGGAAGGCCTGGCGTATCTCTTTACTGGTTGGGTTGCTCTTCATTTATTTTGAAATACCTTAAACTAATTTATTCCGCATCATCGCTACGATTCAACACACGCTTGATGATGTCAAAACCAAACCCACGGCTCTGTAAGAACCTTGCCTGTTTGGCCCATTCATTTCTATCTTTGGGTGGTGCGCCGTATTTGCGCTGGCAGATGGCGACTGCATTATCGTATTCGCCATCTTTTACTTCACCCATCACCGTGTCGACCACGGCTTCATTCACACCTTTTTCGCGCAACTCGTGCGCGATGCGCATACTGCCGAATTTACCTTGCCTCGCATGGACTACCTGCTCGGCAAAGCGTTCTTCTGAAAGCCAGCCGCGTTTTTTAAAATCTTCCAGTATGGCGTCGATATCTTCGTCATGGTCTGAAGATTCGATCTCGATTTCTTCTGTACTGCCTGCAGCATATTGCGTTGCAGCGTACCGCAGCTTGCGCTGCATCTCCTGATAAGAGTGCTCACGCCTTGCCAGCAAGAGCAGTCCCTTATCGCGGAGTTTTTGTTTAATCGTCGGTGCTGACATCCGGTGGGACGGTCATGCCGGACTGTAAAACTTTGGCATTAGCACGAATCTTCTCTTCGATCTCCTTGGAGACTTCAGGATGCTCTTTCAAATATTCACGAGCGTTGTCCTTGCCCTGGCCGATCTTCTCGCCCTTGTAGCTATACCAAGCGCCAGCTTTTTCGATCATCTTCAGGTTAGCGCCCATTTCAATGATCTCGCCTTCGCGAGAGATACCTTCGCCGTAAAGAATATCGAATTCAGCTTGCTTGAACGGTGGCGCGACTTTGTTCTTAACAACTTTGACGCGGGTTTCTGAACCAGTGACTTCGTCACCCTTTTTGATGGCGCCAGTGCGGCGGATATCCAGACGGACAGATGCGTAGAACTTGAGCGCATTGCCGCCGGTAGTTGTTTCCGGGTTGCCGAACATGACACCGATCTTCATACGGATCTGGTTGATGAAGATGACCAGTGTGTTGGTGCGCTTGATGTTGGCTGTCAGCTTGCGCAACGCTTGTGACATCAAACGGGCTTGCAGACCCATATGAGAATCACCCATTTCGCCTTCGATTTCGGCTTTTGGGGTCAGTGCAGCAACCGAGTCGACGACAACGATATCAACTGAGCCGGAACGCACCAGCATGTCGGCGATTTCCAATGCCTGCTCGCCAGTATCTGGCTGTGAGATAAGTAAGTCAGGTACGATCACGCCTAGCTTAGCCGCATATTGTGGGTCCAGCGCGTGCTCAGCATCAATAAAGGCTGCAACGCCGCCCAGCTTTTGCATCTCGGCAATCACTGAAAGGGTGAGGGTGGTTTTGCCTGAAGATTCAGGGCCATAGATTTCGACGATACGACCGCGTGGTAGGCCGCCAATGCCCAAGGCAATATCCAGCCCTAAAGAGCCGGTTGATACAGACTGAATATCGTTTGCAACCTCGGCATCGCCCATACGCATGATGGAGCCTTTGCCAAACTGCTTCTCGATTTGCGAGAGCGCTGCTGCAAGTGCCTTGCTTTTGTTGTCATCCATGTGTTTTTGCCCTTGTTAAATGTGGTTTTGGCGCGAAGCTGTAAAGCCTGCAATTATTTCATAAATCAATGCTTAAGGTAAGCAGCGCTTGAGATTTAAGACAGAGTTTTTACGGATAGTGTTTGAATCTGTTAAAACAATTTTATGTATGAACCA
>Ga0265327_10005102_pt1 | contig 11167 bp, 7 predicted proteins | sample 41621metaG_FD_202089 | JGI IMG/M metagenome (GOLD analysis project Ga0265327, IMG submission 202089) | Rhizosphere microbial communities from Carex aquatilis grown in University of Washington, Seatle, WA, United States - 4-16-21 metaG | ecosystem: Host-associated > Plants > Roots > Rhizosphere >... | reverse complement strand
TATCGTAACCCTTGATGAGCTGCACCGGTATGAATGACGCTTCCGACAGGGTGCGAGCCACAGACCGGGCATAATCTGGCCTGCTGGCCATGCTTGGGCGCATTGATGGAGTTGCTCTCCAGTTGTGAGGCTTGAGAAGTCCAGTAGACCTGCAGTGCAGCAGCGACAATCGGCATGATGCCGACATCGCAGCGCGCGGAATCACCCTCGTAATACCCTTGTGCCAGATTTTCGAACTCATCAGCCGAGGTGTGGGCAAGCAGTGCTTCCAAGCGTGTTGCAAGTAATGCTGGCGCCTTGTCAGCCACTGCTGACAAGATTTTTTTCAGTACCTGATGCCAGGCTGGATCACGTTGGGTCGTCCGATAATCCAGGGGAGGCTGGCCGGCTTCAGCCTTGGGCAACGCTGTTTGTGCAACCTGATGTCGTGCTTCATGCTGGGCTGTGGCAATGCTGGCGACAAAATGCAGGTAACCCTGCATCGCATGCCCCGGCGCGAGTTGTGAGAGGCGCAACGCCCTGTCTGAAAACAGGGCGTTGACTTCAGGCAGAATCAGGAACGGGATGATGGTCGGGCTTGCAATAAACTGAACCGGTTGCTCGGCGATCATCAGTGGTCCTGGCCTTGTTCAATGCGTTTGTACCAGCCGGGGTGGTGCTTTTTCACCCAGCCGCGCGCGACTGTGCCGCGGATCATGGCGCGGATTGTGCCCTTGACCCAGATCGCTGCGTAAACATGCACGATGATGCCGGTGCTCATGACAAAGGCGAAGAAGGCGTGCAGCAGGACTGCAAAACGGTCGACATTGCGCGGGAAGTAGGGCGTGAACCACGGTTGCCAGATGATGATGCCAGTGACGAACAGGGTCGGAATGGTGATGACCATGGACCAGAACAGCAGCTTCTGGCCTGCGTTGTAGCGATCCACTTCCGGCAGTTTCTCTTCGTGATTCTGGATCACATCCGGAATCTGCTTCAGCCACTGAATGTCATTCTTGCTCAGGAAGTTATGATGCCAGAAGCGCAGCGCCAGTGCGCTGAACGAGACGAACATCACCACACCGATATACGGGTGCAGGATGCGCGTCCACGGGCCGCCGCCGAACAGATTGGTCAGCCAGAACAATGATGGATGAAACAGCGAGAACCCGGACAGGATCAGCAGGATGAACGCAATCGCTGTGAACCAGTGATTGAGGCGCTCCTGCGTGTTATAACGCTGGATGAATGGGTCGTTGTGCGCGCTCATGCCTTTTTCTCCTCATCTTCTTCCTCGACTTCATTCGGTCCGATGCCGACGTAGTGGAAGAATCCACCCAGTATCGCACCCGCCATGGCCATCAGCGCCAGAGGCTTGGTGATGCCCTTCCAGATCGAGACCATGGGGCTGATCTGTGGGTCCTTGGCCAGCCCGCTGTACAGCTCGGGCTTGTCGGCATGGTGCAGCACATACATGACGTGCGTACCGCCAACACCCGCTGGGTCGTACAGCCCGGCGTTTTCAAAACCACGCTCTTTCAGTTCGGCAATGCGTTCGGCAGCGTGGTCCTTCATGTCTTCCTTGCTGCCGAATACCAGTGCCTGAGTCGGACAAGCTTTGATGCAGGCCGGCTCCAGACCCACGGCGACGCGGTCGGAACAGAGGGTGCATTTGTACACCTTGCTGTCTTCCTTGGAGATGCGGGGAATATTGAACGGGCAACCCTTGATGCAGTAGCCGCAACCGATGCAGTTCTCCTGCGCGAAATCGACGATGCCGTTCTTGTACTGAATGATGGCACCGGGGGAAGGGCAGGCCTTCAGGCAGCCCGGATCGGCACAATGCATGCAGCCATCCTTGCGGATCAGCCATTCGAGGTTGTTGTTTTCTTCGACCTCGGCGAACCGCATCAGCGTCCAGCTGTTGGCGGTCAGGTCGTGCGGGTTCTGGTAGGAGCCGAAATTGACGCCGACTTCTTCACGCACATCATTCCATTCCTGACAGGCGGATTGGCAGGCTTTGCAGCCGATGCACTTGGTGACGTCGATCAGTTTTGCGACTTCAATGGGCTCACGCTGGGATGGCCCCGGGGTCGTCGTGGCAGAACGGCGCCAGATATCGAGAGATTGCAGCGCCATGATTACACTTCCTCCGTCTTGTTACTGCCGAAGAACCAGGCGCGACGCTTGAGGTCGACGCCGCTGGCATCGGCTTGTTTTGCGGGTGGCGTCGTCTTGACGACAGGGCCACCGCTATCTTTTTCGACATTCACGAGGAAAGTCTTGTATTCAGGCGTCTGGGTGTTGGCGTCGCCGACATAAGGCGTCAACGCATTGGCCAGATAGCCCTTCTTGATGGCGCCCTTGAAGCCCCAGTGGTAAGGGATGCCGATCTGGTGCACGGTTTTTCCATTCACCTGAAGCGCCTTGATCCGCTTGGTCACTACGGCTACTGCCTTGATGTAGCCGCGTTTGGAAGTCACCACCACGCGCTCGCCGTTATCGATGCCCTTTTCCTTCGCCAGTACTTCGCCGATTTCAACGAACTGCTCCGGTTGCAGGGAGGCATTGATGCGGTTGTGGCTGGTCCAGCTGCTGAACATCTCGGTCAGGCGATAAGTAGTGCCCACGTAAGGGAACTCTTCATGCGAGCCGAGGTGCTTGCGGTCTTCGGCATAAATGCGGGCCGCAGGATTAGTGACCACCTTTGGATGCAGCGGGTTGGTACCCAGCGGGGATTCGAACGGCTCGTAATGCTCGGGGAACGGGCCTTCTGCCAATTTGTCTGCCGAGAACAGGCGTCCGACACCTTCTGCGTTCATGATGAACGGGGACATGTCGTCACCCGGCGGAATGTCTGCCTTGTAGTCAGGCACGTCCGGTCCGACCCATTTGGCGCCATCCCAAGCCAGCAGCTTGCGGGCTGGATCCCATGGTTTGCCATCGCGGTCGCAGGAGGCGCGGTTGTAAAGAATACGCCGGTTGGCCGGCCATGCCCAAGCCCAGCCCGGGGAAAGGCCGATGCCGGAAGGGTCCGAATTGTCGCGTCGAGACATCTGGTTGCCGGCTTCGGTCCAGCTGCCACAGAAAATCCATGTGCCGCTAGCTGTGGTGCCGTCATCTGCCAGTTGCGCAAAACCGGACAACTGCTGGCCTTTCTTGACCAGAATCTTGGTCTTGTCCTTGGGGTCCACGATGTCCGCTAGTGCGTATCCGTTGTACTCCTTAGCCACTTCTTCCGCCGTCGGCTCTTCTACATCGCGATACGGCCAGTTCAAGTTAAGAATCGGGTCCGCGAACGTGCCGCCATCGTGAGCGTACATTTCACGAAGGCGATGGAACATATCGCCAAGAATACGCAAGTCGGGGCGCGCTTCGCCCGGGGGTTCCGCGGCCTTGAAGTGCCATTGCAGCCAGCGTGAACTGTTGACCTCGGAACCTTCGTCTTCTGCAAACAATGCAGTCGGCAGGCGGAAAACCTCAGTCTGAATCTGTCTGGAATCAACATCATGCTGCTCGCCGTGGTTCTTCCAGAACTCGGAAGTTTCGGTCGCCAGCGGATCCATCACCACCATGAACTTGAGTTTGCCCAAAGCTTCCGTCACCTTGGCCTTATCCGGGAAGGACGCCAGCGGGTTAAAGCCTTGGCAAAGGAAGCCGTTGACCTTGCCCTGATACATCAGGTCAAACATGCGCAGGCCGTCATAAGGCTTGTCGAGTTTCGGCAGCCAGTCGTACGCGAAGTCGTTTTCCTTTGTGGCAGCGGGGCCGTACCAGGCTTTCATCAGGCTGGTGTGGAATTTCGGCAGGTTCTGCCAGTAGCTCAACTGCCCCGGGCGCAGTGGCTTGAACGCGCGCTTTGCGAGATATTGCTCACGGCTGTTTTCGCTGTCGTTTGGTAGCGTGATGTAACCCGGCAGCATGTCAGTCAGCACGCCAAGATCGCTGAAACCCTGAATGTTGGAGTGGCCGCGCAGCGCATTGACGCCACCGCCGGACATGCCCATGTTGCCCAGCAGCAGCTGAATCATCGCCATGCAGCGTATGTTCTGTGCGCCGACGGAGTGATGCGTCCAACCCAGCGCGTAAAGGCTGGTCATGGTGCGGTTTGGCACGGCAGTGGAAGCGATGATCTCGCACACCTTGAGGAATTGCTCTTTCGGTGTGCCGGTCAGGTTGACCACGGTGTCGACATCGTAACGGGAGACGTGTGCCTTCAACAGGTTGAACACGCAACGCGGATGCTTGAGGGTTTCGTCGACCTTGGCAAAACCCTTGTCGTCGAGCTCGTAGGTCCAAGTACTGCGATCATATTTGCTTGCAGATTCGTCGTAGCCACTGAACAAGCCTTCGTCGAATTTGAAATCCTCGCGCACGATAAAGGCGGCGTTGGTGTAGGACTTCACGTATTCGTGGTTGATCGCGTCATGGTCCAGCAGGTATCGGATGACACCGCTGAGGAAGGCGATGTCTGCTCCCGCGCGGATCGGTGCGTAGAAGTCGGCAACCGATGCAGTCCGGTTGAAACGTGGGTCGACCACGATCAGCTTGGCCTTGTTATGCGTTTTAGCCTCGATGGCCCACTTGAAACCGACCGGATGCGCTTCGGCGGCATTGCCACCCATCACCAGAATGACGTCGGCGTTCTTGATGTCCATCCAGGTGTTGGTCATGGCACCACGGCCAAAGGTGGCGGCGAGGGCGGCCACGGTCGGAGCATGGCAAACGCGGGCCTGGCTGTCGATCATGACGATGCCGAGGGCGCGTGCAATCTTGTTGTCGATGTAGCCGACTTCGTTGGAAGCGGCGGAAGAAGCCAGGAAACCGAGCGTTGGCCAGCGGTTGACCAATTCGCCCTTGGCGTTTTTGGCCATGAAATTCTGGTCGCGGTCTTCCTTCATCAGCTTGGTGATGCGCTCCATCGCCCAATCCCATGAAACGCGCTTCCACTCACTGCTGCCTGGGGCGCGGTATTCGGGGTGGGTCAGGCGGCTCTTGCTATGAATAAATTCAAGCAGGCCGGCGCCCTTGGGGCACAGGCTGCCACGGCTCACGGGATGGTCAGGATCACCTTCCAGGTGAATCACCTCGGCCTTGACGTTCTTGGCTTTGTCGCCAAGGCTGTAGAGCACGACGCCGCAGCCTACCGAGCAATATGGACAAGTGCCTCTTGTCTCTGTGGTGCGTGCCAGTTTGAATTGTCTGACTTCTGCGAGTGCTTCTGTGGGCATGAATCCCATGACGGCAATGCTGGAAGAACTTAATGCTGCCGCACTCAGCTTGAAAAACTGGCGCCTGTTGACTTGCATGAATGGCCTCAAATCAAGAAATTTTGGATAGACGGGGCGAGATTATAGCAAACGTCACAGCCAATTAAACCCAATTGGCTGTCATGTTATTCAGGCAGCAGCGGCTATTTCACTGGTGGCTGGGTAGCAATAACTCACGTTGAGATTTGATCGTGGTGGAAACGATCTCGAGCAATCCGGTGCCGCCCTGATCCACATGCACGATGATGGCTGTGCGCATCCGGGGATCCCAGAATCGTTTGAGATGACTTGCGATGTCCTTGATCGCTTGTTCGCGATTCGGTTCCGCTTCGAAGAACTGGCCGATCTGGTTAGCCATTTTGACGAGGTTTTCAATGTGCATCCTGATTTCCTTTTGATACTGCAGACTGTCGCACGCGTTTCGGATTTGCGTAAATCACATGACTGTCATTCCGGGTGAACCCGATCAGCGTCAGTCCGGTTTCCTTGGCAAGTTCGATGGCAAGGCCCGTCGGGGCCGAGATGGCCGCCAGCAGTGCGATGCCGAAAGAGGCCGTTTTCTGCACCATTTCATAGCTGGCGCGGCTGGTGACAATCACGAAGCCGCTCGCCACTTCAGTCCGGGTTAAAGCAAGTGTGCCGATCAGTTTGTCCAGCGCATTGTGGCGACCGACATCCTCCTGTGCAAACAGGATCTGACCGTGCTCTGAAACCCATGCGGCAGCGTGAACTGCACCTGTAATACCTTGCAGCGGTTGGTGTTCGCGCAACTGATGAAAGGCCTCGTGCAGGATCTTTGGCGTGATATGGCATCCCGCTCCGACCGGCGCCGGATGCCGCACGACGTGCTGCAGGTTTTCCGCACCACACAGGCCGCAACCCGTGCGTCCGGCCATGCTGCGGCGCTTTTCTTTCAACGCGGCAAACCGTTGCTGCGCGATTTCCATCTGCAGTTCGATGCCTTCGCTTCTCACCACAACTTCAAGATCGAAAAGCTCACTTTGATCCGCGATGATGCCTTCCGTCAGGCTGAACCCCAGCCCGAACGACTCCAGCCCGATGGGGGAGGCCAGCATCACGGCGTGTGAGATGCCGTTGTAGACCATGGCGATCGGCACTTCGTCTGCCACGCGGTCATCTTCATCGCTCAGCTGGCCATGTTTCCAGCGTTCAACAGCTACCGTGCGCCAGCAAGGAACCGTTGACGAGATCGCGTCCGGCGAACTCTCGTCAATCGTTTCCTGCTTTGCAAGCGCAACGACATCATTCATGAGCTACTGGGCTTTGACGGTTTCACGGTGCTTCAACAGATCATCCTGCTGGTCACTGAACTTGCGATAGCGCTGCTGCCACTCGGAAGGCTGCGAGACCTTGATGACCTGTACCGCCGTGACTTTGTATTCCGGGCAGTTGGTCGCCCAGTCGGAATTGTCCGTGGTGATGACGTTGGCGCCCGAGAATGGATGGTGGAAGGTGGTATAGACCACGCCCGGCTGCATGCGGGTCGAGACCTTGGCGTGCAATACGGTATCCCCGGCGCGGCTTTGAATGCCCACCCAATCGCCGTCATTGATGCCGCGTTCTTCGGCGTCATGCGGATGGATTTCCAGAATATCTTCAGGATGCCAGGCGGTGTTGCTGGTACGGCGCGTCTGCGCACCGACGTTGTAGTGAGACAGGATGCGGCCCGTCGTCAGAATCAGCGGGAAGCGCTGATTGACCTTCTCGTCGGTTGGTACGTAGCGGGTGACGAAGAACTTGCCCTTGCCGCGCACGAAGTGCTCGGTATGCATGATCGGCGTGCCTTCCGGCGCCTCATCATTGCAAGGCCATTGGATGCTGCCCAATTGCTCGATGCGGTCGAAGCTCACGCCATGGAAAGTTGGCGTCAGGCGGGCGATTTCGTCCATGATCTGCGAGGGATGGTCGTAGTGCATCTCATAACCCATGGCCTTCGCAAGCATCATGGTGGCTTCCCAGTCGCCATAGCCGCCGAGCGGCTCCTTGACCTTACGGACGCGTGAAATACGGCGTTCAGCATTGGTGAAGGTGCCATCTTTTTCCAGGAAAGATGCACCCGGCAGGAAAACATGCGCGTATTTGGCGGTTTCAGTCAGGAACAAGTCCTGCACCACGACGCATTCCATCTGCTCCATGGCGGCAATGACGTGTTGCGTATTAGGGTCGGATTGCACGATATCTTCGCCCTGGCAGTAAAGGCCTTTGTAGCTGCCATCCATCGCGGCTTCGAACATGTTGGGGATGCGCAAGCCAGGTTCCTTGTCCAGCGTGACGCCCCATGCGCGCTCGAACAGTCCGCGGGCGGCATCGTCCGAAACATGGCGGTAACCCGGCAGCTCATGCGGGAAAGAGCCCATGTCGCAGGAACCTTGCACGTTGTTCTGACCACGCAGCGGATTGACGCCGACACCCAGCCGGCCGATGTTGCCGGTGGCCATGGCAAGGTTCGCGATGGCCATGACGGTGGTCGAGCCCTGACTGTGTTCCGTCACGCCCAAGCCGTAGTAAATGGCGCCGTTCCTGGCGTTGGCATAGAGGCGTGCCGCTTCGCGCACCTCTTGTGCGGGCACGCCGGTGGCAGCTTCCAGTGCTTCCGGCGAATTGTCCGGATTGGCAACAAATTCTCTCCAGTCGTTGAAGGCCTGGGTTTCGCAACGCTCGGCAACGAAAGCTTCGTCGACCAGACCTTCGGTTACGATGACGTGGGCGAGTGCGTTGGCGACCGCCACGTTGGTGCCGGGGCGCAATTTGAGGTGGTAATTGGCCTTGATATGCGGGGACTTCACCAGGTCGATGGCGCGCGGGTCCACCACAATGAGTCCGGCACCTTCGCGCAGGCGGCGTTTCATCTGTGAGCCGAATACCGGGTGGCCGTCGGTCGGGTTGGCGCCGATCACCACGATGACATCGGCTTCCATCACCGAGTCGAAGGTTTGCGTGCCGGCGGATTCGCCCAGCGTCTGCTTCAGGCCATAACCGGTAGGAGAGTGGCAGACGCGGGCGCAGGTATCGACGTTATTGTTGCCGAATGCTGCGCGCACCAGTTTTTGCACCAGATAATCTTCTTCATTGGTGCAGCGCGAGGATACGATGCCACCGATGGCACCCTTGCCATGTTCGGCCTGGATTTTCTTGAAACGGTTGGCGGCGAAATTGATCGCTTCTTCCCAACTCACTTCCTTCCATGGATCGCTGATGTGGTCGCGGACCATCGGCTTGGTGATGCGGTCCGGGTGGCTGGCGTAGCCCCAGGCAAAGCGGCCTTTGACGCAGCTATGGCCATGGTTGGCGTGACCGTCCTTGTTCGGGGTCATATTGACGATCTGGTCGCCCTTCATTTCAGCTACGAACGAGCAGCCCACGCCGCAATAGGCGCAGGTGGTCACCACGCGATGATCGGGCTGGCCGAAGGTGATGATGGATTTTTCCATTAAGGTCGCAGTCGGACAGGCCTGCACGCAGGCGCCGCAGGAAACACACTCGGAATCGAAAAAGTCTTCGTTCTGGCCCGCGGAAACACGCGATGCAAAGCCGCGGCTGTCAATGGTCAGGGCGAAAGTGCCCTGGGTTTCTTCACAGGCACGCACGCAGCGGTTGCAGACGATGCACTTGGATGGGTCGTAGGTAAAGTAAGGGTTTGACTGATCTTTCGTGTCTTTCAGGTGGTTTTCACCATCATAACCATAACGTACTTCGCGCAGGCCCACGACACCGGCCATGTCTTGCAGTTCGCAGTTGCCGTTGGCCGAGCAGGTCAGGCAGTCAAGTGGGTGATCTGAGATATAGAGTTCCATTACGCCACGGCGAATCTCTGCCAGTTTTGGCGTCTGGGTGTGCACCTTCATGCCGTTATCGACCAGCGTGGTGCACGAGGCTGGGTACCCACGGCGTCCTTCTACTTCAACCAGACACAACCGACACGAACCAAACGGTTCCAGACTGTCAGTAGCACATAATTTCGGGATCTGTACACCAGCTTCGGCCGCAGCGCGCATCACAGATGTACCGGCCGGCACTGTCAGCGTGATACCGTCAATTTCAACCTCGATCAGCTTCTCAGAGACTCTCGCCGGAGTGCCATAATCGGTACCGCAACCACCACTGCCACATTGACATGCCATGATGCTTCTCCTTACGCGGCCTGCTGCGACTTCTGCAGACCGAAATCTTCCGGGAAATGATTGAGCGCTGACAGCACCGGATAGGGTGTCATGCCGCCGAGGGCACACAGCGAGCCGTTCAGCATGGTGTCTGACAGGTCGCGTAAAAGTTGAACGTTGGCTGCGTGATCGGTGCCAGTGATGATCTTGTCGATCACCTCCACGCCACGCGTCGAGCCGATGCGACAGGGCGTACACTTGCCGCAGGATTCGATCGCACAGAATTCCATCGCGTAACGCGCCATTTTTGCCAGATCCACCGTGTCATCGAAAGCGACGATGCCGCCGTGGCCGAGTACCGCCCACAGTGCGGCAAACGCCTCGTAATCCAGCGGGGTATCGAATTGCGATTCCGGCAGGAAAGCGCCGAGCGGGCCGCCAACTTGGACGGCACGGATGGGCCTGCCCGTCGCCGAACCACCACCGTAGTCATAAAGCAGTTCGCGCAACGTTACCCCGAATGCTTTTTCGACCAGTCCTGCATGTTTAAGGTTCCCCGCCAACTGGATCGGCAGCGTGCCGCGCGAACGACCCATGCCGAAGTCACGATAGAACGCGCCGCCTTTATCTAGAATGATCGGGACAGAAGCGAGTGAAATGACGTTATTGATGATGGTCGGCTTGCCGAACAGACCTTCGATGGCCGGTAGCGGCGGCTTGAAGCGCACGATACCGCGCTTGCCTTCCAGGCTTTCGAGCAACGAGGTTTCTTCGCCACAGACATAGGCGCCAGCGCCACGACGGACCTCTAAATGAAAGGTCCTGCCACTGCCAAGGATGTCGGTGCCGAGATAATTGTTGGCCACGGCCACATCGATGGCCTCATTCAAGGCCTGTAGTGCGTGTGGGTACTCGGAGCGTAGGTAGATATAGCCTTGTGTGGCGCCCACCGCAATGCCGGCAATGGTCATGCCTTCGATCAGGACAAACGGATCGCCTTCCATGATCATGCGGTCTGAATAGGTGCCCGAATCACCTTCGTCAGCGTTGCAGACAATGTATTTCTGATCGGCGGATGTATTCAGCACCGTGTTCCACTTGATGCCGGTGGGGAAGGCCGCGCCGCCGCGACCGCGCAAGCCGGAATCCGTCACTTCCTTGACGATGTCGGCGCCAGTCAGGCCCAGTGCGCGCTTCAATCCGCGATAGCCGTCATGCGCAACATAATCCGTCAGCGAGACCGGGTCGGTAATGCCGACGCGGGCGAAGGTCAGGCGCTCCTGATTTTTCAGGAAGGGGATGTCCTCGGTTAGACCGAGTTTCAATGCATGCGCGCCACCGGAGAGAAAGTCCTGATCAAACAGGCTGGCAACGTCAGCTGGATTCACCGGGCCGTAAGCAATGCGGCCTGCCGGTGTGGAGACTTCAACCAGCGTCTCCAGCCAGAACAGGCCACGAGAACCGTTACGTACGATCTCGACATCCGCCCCGCGTTTGGCCGCTTCGGTCTTGATGGCAGCGGCCACTTTTTCAGCCCCGAGTGAGAGTGCGCTGGAATCGCGCGGCACATAAATTCTGATACTCATTGCTGTGCCTTTCTGTCTGCAGTTCTGACTTCGTCCAGCAACTGCGCAAGACGTTCCGGCGTTACGCGTCCATACACGTCGTCGTCGATCAGCACGGCGGGGGAGCAGGCGCAATTGCCCAAGCAGTAAATGGGTTCCAGCGAGATTGATTGATCAGCGGTCGTCTGGTGAAAGTCGACGCCCAGCGTTTTTTTGGCGTATTCGGTCAGCG
>Ga0265327_10005100_pt1 | contig 11176 bp, 10 predicted proteins | sample 41621metaG_FD_202089 | JGI IMG/M metagenome (GOLD analysis project Ga0265327, IMG submission 202089) | Rhizosphere microbial communities from Carex aquatilis grown in University of Washington, Seatle, WA, United States - 4-16-21 metaG | ecosystem: Host-associated > Plants > Roots > Rhizosphere... | reverse complement strand
GGTCCCGCTGGCCTCCGCCGTCGCCGAGCAGGCGGAAATGGGCCCGCTGAACCTGGTGACCGTGATGCGCCCGCCGACGCAGTACCGTGTCGCGCCGAGCGCCGCGATCGCACCGCCGCCACCGGGAATCGTCATGGCCCCCGGGGGACTTGGTATCCCGAAGATCGCATTGGACGCCTACCAAAACGCCGAACGGATGATGGCCAAAGCCGCACCCGGTTGCGGGGTGAGCTGGAACCTGCTGGCGGGTATCGGCCGCATCGAATCAGGGCATGCCAACAACGGCGCCACCGATATCAAAGGCCGCGTGGTGCGTCCCATCTATGGCCCAAGCCTGGATGGCAGTCTTCCGGGCAACGAAGTCATCGTCGACCATGAACAGAGCCGCACCCAAGGTGCACAGGTGTACGTCCGGGCCATGGGCCCCATGCAGTTCCTGCCGAGCACATGGAACCACTACGCCTCCGACGGTGACGGCGACGGAAAGGCCGATCCACAGAACGTCTTCGACGCGAGCCTGGCCGCCGCACGCTATTTATGCAGCGGCGGATTGAATTTGCGGGATCGCTCGCAGGTGATGTCGTCCATCCTGCGGTACAACAATTCGGTGGCCTACGCACAGAACGTGCTCGCCTGGGCCGCTGGTTACGCCACCGGGGTCATCCCGCTCAACCTGCCACCGCTGACCGCCGCCGATGTCGCACCCGAGCGCAAGGCTCACCTGGGCGGTGGCGAGTCACGTGGGCTTGGGCCGGGCTCGGCGACCGATGTCGCCGGACTGTCCCCCAATGACCCGCTGGCCCAGCTGCCGATCCTCACCCCGCTGACACCGGACCGGGTCGGTGTCGTGGGCCCACCCGCCGCCGTCACGCCGGCGCCCGAGGCGCCCCAGGCACCGTGCGTGTTCTTCTGTGCACCACCACCGCCGGCCGAGCCTTTCAACCCGTTCGTACCGCCGCCGGCTGAACCCTTCAATCCGTTTGCACCGGCCCCGCAGCCGTTCAACCCGTTCGCTCCGCCCCCGCCGCCAGTGGAGCTCGGGCCGGCCCCCGGACCAGCACCGGGACCGGCAGCGCCAAAGCCGTAAACCGCACGCCCTAGACTCGGGTAGTGACATCCGAGCTCACCACGGCCGTGCGCAGTGCACTCGCCGGGGTTATCGATCCCGAACTTCGCCGCCCCATCACCGAATTGGGGATGGTCAAGGACATCACCTTCGACGACGCCCACAACGTCGAGATCGGGATCTACCTCACCACCTCCGGATGCCCGAAGAAGGCGGAGATCGCCGAACGAGTAACCCAGGCCGCCGCAGACGTCGACGGCGTAGGTACCGTGCGCGTGCTGCTGGATGTGATGAACGACGAGCAGCGCACCGAGTTGCGCAAGCAGTTGCGTGGCGATAGCGCCGAGCCCGTCATTCCCTTCGCTCAGCCCGGATCGCTTACCCGGGTGTACGCGGTGGCATCGGGAAAGGGCGGTGTCGGAAAGTCCAGTGTGACCGTCAACCTCGCGGCGGCAATGGCAGCCAAGGGGCTCTCGGTCGGGCTGCTCGACGCCGATATCTACGGCCACTCGGTACCGCGCATGATGGGCACCTCGGATCGCCCCACTCAGGTGGAACGGATGATCCTGCCCCCGGTCGCCCACGACGTGAAGGTCATCTCCATCGCCCAGTTCACCCAGGGCAACACCCCGGTGGTGTGGCGCGGGCCGATGCTGCATCGCGCCCTGCAGCAGTTCCTGGCCGACGTGTTCTGGGGAGACCTGGACGTGCTGCTGCTGGATCTGCCGCCGGGCACCGGCGACGTGGCGATCTCGGTGGCGCAGCTCATTCCCGGTGCCGAGATTCTGGTGGTCACCACCCCGCAGCAGGCCGCCGCCGAGGTGGCCGAGCGCGCGGGAGCGATCGCGACCCAGACACGTCAGCGCATCGTCGGCGTCGTGGAGAACATGTCCTGGCTGGTGCTGCCCGACGGCACCCGCATGGAGGTGTTCGGATCCGGCGGCGGCGACACCGTCGCCGAAAGCCTGACCAGGGTGGTGGGAACGAAAGTGCCACTGCTCGGCCAGATTCCACTAGACCCAGCGGTACGTGAGGGCGGCGACGACGGGCTGCCCATCGTGCTCAGTCAGCCGGATTCGGCTGCGGGCCAGGCACTTCGGGCGGTCGCAGACAAGCTCTCGACACGTAGCCGGGGACTGGCGGGCATGTCGCTGAATATCGACACCGCACGGCGCAACTAGGTCGCGTCGGCGTCGTAGCGGGTCGGGCCCGGATCCCCAGGCTTGGTGAGATCAGGGTTGGCGACGGGCGTGGGGGCCGGCTCCGAGACCGCCTTCTTCACGTCTTCAAGCGGCTTGGTCAACGAATCGAGCACCGAATCATCGCCGTCCAGAAGGTGTTTGGTAATGACGGCGCGTGGCGTCATACCGCGCAGCTTCTGCAGCTCGGCGAGCGGCTTGCGCACGTCATCGAACTCCGGCCCAAGCTCCTCACGCAGTGAGGCCGTCGCGCCACTGGCATAGTCACGGACCTTGCGCAGCGACTCAGTGGTCCACTGGATCGCCCCCGGCAACCGCTCGGGACCAAGCACCACGAGTCCCACGACCAGCAGGACCAACAGCTCCCCCCAGCCGACACTGCCGAACATCAGGAACCGTCGGGGCCGGGAGTAACTTTGAGCTCGACGGGACGGCCCTGACGCAGCACCGTAATGGTGGCTTCCTGTCCAATCTTCAGCTGCCGCACCGCGACCACGAACTCATCGGCGTCGGCCACCGTCCGGTTACCCACCTTGACGACGACATCGTTCTCCAACATGCCGCCCTTTTCGGCGGGGCTGCCGGCCTTGACGTTGGCCACCTCGGCGCCGGTAGCGGTCGCATTGCTCACCGTGCGGCTGCTGATACCCAGCGTCGCGTGCACGATCTTGCCGTCACGGATCAGCGACTGCGCGACCTCGGCAGCCTCGTTGATCGGGATGGCGAATCCGAGGCCACTTGAGCTGTCGCTCAACGACTTTCCGGCCGTGTTGATCCCGATCACCTGAGACTTCATATCGATGAGCGGGCCACCGGAGTTTCCGTGGTTGATGGCGGCATCGGTCTGAAGCGCGTCGATCACGGTGTCGGTATCGCTGCCCTCGCCCGAGAGCGGCACCGGACGGTGCAGTGCACTGATGATGCCGCTGGTCACCGTGCTACGCAGACCCAGCGGTGAACCGAAGGCAATGACCTCGGCACCGACGGCGACCTTGTCCGAGTCGCCCAGACGCGCCACGGTCAGGTTGTCGACGTTATCCACCTTCAGCACCGCAATGTCAGTCTTGGGATCACGACCCACAAGATTGGCGGGCACCTTCTTGCTGTCGTTGAAGATGACTTCGATCTTGAACTTGCCGGGGTTCTTCGCGGCATCGGAGATCACGTGATTGTTGGTGATGACATAACCCTTGGGGTCGATGACAACCCCCGAACCCTGCGCTACCTCATCGTCCGAGCTGGCCTCGATGGTCACCACCGCGCTTTTGACGGCGTTGGCGACCGCCGTGAAACGTGACTCATCGGGCTGGGTGCTGTCGTCGGTGGTCAAGGTGACCTTCGAGGTGGTGAAGGCCTGCACCACCTCGGCCGTCTTGCGGCCCACGATGCCGCCGACCAGGCCGATCAGCAGCGCGATCGCCGCAAGGACGGCCAGCGCCGGGATGGAAACCCGTCCGCCGAAAAGAACCTCGCGGACGCCCAGCTTCGGGGCGGGCGTGCCGTCGAGCGCGACGGGCGCCTTGGTGACCGCGGGCCTGCCCAATTGCACCTGCGCGGTCGGGTCGCGCCACGGATCCTCAGCGGCATCCGGGCCCTCGTCGACGGCGTTGAGCTTGCCGGCATCGGCGGGATGACGTTGCAAGGAGGTCGTGGCGTTATCGGGCCGTCCGAAGGCCTGAGCCAACACAGGGTCGGGCGGACCCACCCGCGGTGTGTACTCCCCCTGGTCTCGGTACTTGTCCGCCCCCTGGAACGAACCGGATACCCCCGAAGGACGGCCGAAAGCCCGCTGCGAAGCCGGATCGACGGGCGGCCGGTCAACCGGGCGCGGCGCCAGCCGGGGGGCGGTGTCCTGATGTGCGGTCACCGGCCCACCCTACCGGCGCTTACGACGACGACGCACCTCATCACTGGCTAACGCGGGTGGCAAGTCGCCCTCATGTGAAGACGCTGAAGGCGGTGCGGCCTCATGCGGGATGTGCGGAATCTGGCTGAGCAACCCGAGCAACGAAACCGGCACTCGGATGCCCCCGGAATCACGCAGTGCGCTGCGTGCTTGGCGCTGTGCGTCGATCTCCAGCGCGCATTCGGCGCACATCGACAAGTGGTGCGCCGCTCGCAGGTGCGCGCTCATCCGGAGCTCGCCATCCACGAACGCGGCTATCGCCTCAGTGGACAGATGCTCGGTCGATCCGAACTGGCGCGGAGCACCCACCGGCGCCTCGCTCTGCGAGGCGAATGGGGACGGCAGCCGGGAGAACGACGAGAAGCTCGAGAACGCTCGCCGGAACGAGCCGCTATCCACCACGGCGACGCTCCCTTCGGTCCGGTAGGGCCGGCGGACTCGTGCCGACCTAACTCGAAGATAGCGCGCGAATGTACTCATTGCGTACCAACCTGCACCAATGGTGTTGCGCGCTACTCGGCGGCCGCGAGCGCGGACGTCGAGGAGTGCGCAGCCAGATACTCACGGATGGCCTGGCGACCGCGGTGGATGCGGCTGCGGACGGTGCCGAGTTTCACATCCAGGGTGGCGCCGATTTCCTCGTAAGACAGACCTTCGATGTCACACAGAACCACGGCGGCACGGAACTCCGGCGCCAACGAGTCCAGCGCGGCCTGCAAATCGGCGCCCAGCTGCGCGTCGTGGTAGATCTGCTCGGGATCTGGGTCGGTCGCCGGGACGCGGTCGTAATCCTCGGGCAGCGCCTCCATGCGAATGCGGCCACGGCGGCGGACCATGTCGAGGAACAGGTTGGTGGTGATGCGGTGCAACCACCCCTCGAAGGTGCCGGGCTGGTAGTTCTGCAGCGAGCGGAACACCCGAATGAAGGTCTCCTGAGTCAGGTCCTCAGCGTCTTGCTGGTTACCCGACAGGCGGTAGGCCAGGCGGTACACGCGGTCGGCGTGCTCACGAACCAGCTCATCCCAAGACGGCATGGCTGCCTGGTCTCCGGTGGCATCGAACACTGCGGTCCCGGATAGTTCGGCGGGATCGATGGCCTCGACGAAGTCGGTGTATTCGGCCGACTCGCTGATACGCGTAAGCGAAATCGCGTGTTCCTCCTGTTCGCTTGTGGCGGCTTCACCCCCAATGGGGAAGCTGTCAGCCTGCTCAACCCGGATGCCAGGGGTGTTATTCCCAGATAGGCGCGGGGCACTCGGGCTCTCGTTCAGGATGGATCGCGACATGTGAATGACCTTCTATCACCGAGGTGTGGGCCACTTATGAGCTAACTTAACTCTTCCTGAGAATGCGGTCTCGATCCGATCTCGCCGGGGGATCCGGGACAAGAAACCCGTCACATCCTTGATGAGTGCGGCGTGTCGCGGGACAGATGCCCTCCCACTCGACAGGATCGAATCGTGACCAGCAGCGCAGATCGATCCCGCGTCGAGGCGATGGTCAGCCACGCCGAGGGCGCCATCTCCGAAGACGACATCGTCGCCGCCGCCCGGGAACGTGCCGTTGACCTGGGCGCGGGCCCGGTAACGCCCGCTGTCGGCGCTCTTCTCAGTGTCTTCGCACGCCTTTCCGGCGGCAAGGCCGTCGTCGAGGTCGGGACGGGCGCGGGGGTCAGCGGCCTGTGGCTGCTCTCCGGAATGCGCGAGGACGGCGTGCTGACCACCATTGATCTGGAGCCCGAGCACCAGCGCAGTGCCAAACAGGCCTTTTCGGAGGCGGCCATCGCCCCGTCGCGCACCCGGCTGATCGGTGGGCGCGCCCAGGAGGTCTTGCCACGACTGGCCGACGAGTCGTATGACCTGCTCGTCATCGATGCCGCGCCGGCCGATCAACCTGAGTTCCTGGCCGGTGGCATTCGGTTGCTGCGCCCGGGCGGAGCCGTAGTGATCCACGGGGTGTCCGCCGACGGACGCGCGGGCGACCCCGCGGCCAACGATCCCGATGTGGTCGGAGTTCGCGAAGCCGCGCGCATCATCGCCGATGATGGCCGGTTCACCGCAGTGCTGATCCCACTGGGAGACGGCCTGCTCGCTGCCACCCGCGACTGACGCGTAAACCGTCGTTTCGGCGGCGCCTTCGCACCGTTCTCGTCAAAACCTTCATCTGACGCGGGCTAAATCCTTGACGCCAGACTGAACGTGTGTTTAACGTACTAAACATGCGTTCAGTCGATGATCTCACCGCAGCCGCCCGCATCCGGGATGCCGCCATCAAGTTGTGGGGCGAACAGGGACTGAACACCAGCGTGCGAGCGATCGCCGAAGCCGCGGGAGTGAGCCCCGCACTGGTTATCCATCACTACGGATCCAAGGACGGGCTCCGCCAGGCAGTGGATGAATACCTGCTGGAGTACATCCGCTCGGAGAAATCGCGCACGCTGACCTCCAACGACCCCAAGGTCTGGCTCGACGCCATCGACGAGATCGAGACGTTCGCGCCGATGGTCAGGTACCTGCTGCTCAGTGTGCAATCGGGCGGCGAGCCCGGCCGCGCGTTTCTTCAGCACTCCATCGAGAACGCCGAGGCATATCTGGACGACGGAGTCCGCGCGGGCACGATCAAGCCGAGCCGTGATCCCAAGGGCCGGGCGCTGTGGCTCTCCTTGAACGGCGTAGGCGCGCTATCGATCTACGTACAGATGTACCCCGACGACGACCTGGGCACGATCTTGCGCCGCTACTCCGATGAGCTGATCTTCCCCGCCATCGAGGTCTACACCGAAGGCCTCATGACCGACTCCACCATGCTCGATGCGTTTGCGGCACAACAGGAAAACTCTCGCAACGGAGGAGACTCGAAGTGATGTATTCCAACCTCGCGGTCGAAATACGCGGCCTCTCCAAGTCATTCGGGAAGACCAAGGCACTCGACGGGCTCGATCTGTCGGTCGCCCACGGCGAGGTGGCGGGCTTCCTCGGCCCCAACGGCGCGGGAAAGTCCACCACCATTCGAGTACTCCTGGGCCTGCTGCGCGCCGACTCCGGCACCGTGCAGCTCCTCGGCGGCGACCCGTGGGTCAACGCCGTGGATCTGCATCGGCTCATCGCCTACGTGCCCGGGGACGTCACGCTGTGGCCCAACCTCACCGGCGGGCAGGCGATTGACTTCCTCACCAGAATGCGTGGCACCGAACATATTTCACTGCCGAGGCGCAACGAACTCATCGAGCGTTTCGAACTCGATCCCACCAAGAAGGCACGCACCTATTCCAAGGGCAACCGTCAGAAGGTGGCGCTCATCGCGGCGTTCTGCTCCGACGCCGAACTGTTCATACTCGACGAGCCGACATCCGGCCTGGATCCGCTGATGGAGACGGTCTTCCAGGAGTGTGTGGCCGAAGTGGCCGCGCGAGGATGCGCGGTGTTGCTGTCGAGCCACATCCTGGCCGAGGTGGAGAAGCTGTGCCACCGGGTGACCATTGTCCGCGCCGGACGCGCGGTATTGTCCGGCTCCCTGGCCGAGCTGCGCCATGTCATGCGGACCTCGGTGACGGTACGCACACTGGCGAATCCCTCTGGTCTCAAATCGGTTCCACAGTTGCGCGACCTCACGATCGGCGGCAACCGGGCCTCCTTCACGGTGGATCGCAGCGACCTGGACCGCATCATGGAACAGCTGGCAAGCCTCGGGAGCGTCGACCTCACCGTGGCGCCGGCATCACTTGAAGAGCTCTTCATGCGCGAGTATCAGGGCGTACCGCGATGAGAAGCGACTTCGCGACGCTCCCCATGCGTCAGCCGATTTCGGACGGTACCCCGAAACATCCGTTGACCGGAACAGGCACCCTGATCCTGTTGGCACTACGCCGCGACAGGCTCCGGATCTGCATGTGGGTCGGCTGGCTGACGCTGCTGATGACCTATACCCCGCTGGCGTTCGCGTCGATGTATCCGACGTCCGCCGACCGGATGGCCCGGGTCACGATGATGAAGACCCCCGCCGGAATCATCATGGGCGGGCCAAATTTCGGCATCAACGAAACCGATATCGGTGTCATGGTCGCCAACGAACTAATGACCGTCATGATCGCCGCCGCCGCCATCATGTCCATCCTGACGGTCATCCGGCATACCCGCGCCGAAGAGGAATCCGGCGGTGCCGAGCTGGTCATGTCGGCGGTCGTCGGCCACCAGGCACGCACCTACGCGGCGCTCATCGTGGTAGGCCTGATGAACGCCGTTCTGGCCCTGGCCATGACGATTGCTTTGTCCGCCGCGGGATTCGATGTCGCCGACAGTCTCGGAATCAGTCTCGGAATCACCGGAGCCTCCATGGTTTTCGCCGGTATCGCGGCGGTCACCTCCCAGTTGTGGCGCACCTCCCGAGCCGCCACCGGTGTCGCCATGGCATCCCTGGCAGCAGCCGTCGTGATCCGCGGACTCGGCGACATCATCGACAACAGGGGCAGCACACTGAGTTGGTTCTCGCCCCTGGCGTGGGCCCAGCAGATGCGGCCATTCGTCGATCTGCGTTGGTGGCCCCTCCTCCTGCTGGTGGGCACCACCGTGGCCCTGATGCTCGCCGCGCACGCGCTCGAAGGACACCGCCAATACGACGCGGGGGTGCTGCCCTCGCGTGGCGAGGACGCCAATGCCCCCGAGATCAGGTCCGTCTTCGGACTCAACCTGCAACTGCAACGCGGGCTGCTCACCGGATGGGGAGTCGGAATCTTCCTGAGCGGTATGGCCTTCGGGTCGATGGCCAAGAGCCTGCGGGATTCGATTGACACCAACCCGCTGTTGACCCGGGCATTCCAGGCCCACGGCCTGGACAGCATCTTCGCCACCTTCAACCAGGTGCTCGCCATCGCGGTCACCGCGTACGTGGTGTCGGCGATTATGAGGCTCGCCAAGGATGAACAGAGCGGCATCGCCGAAGCCGTACTGGCGCGCGCCGTATCGCGCTGGAACTGGCTACTGTCCACGGTCGCGGTGACACTGGTGGGCAGTGCGATTCTCATGTTGATCGCCGGTCTGGGCAGTGGACTGGGCGCGGCGAGCACGTTGCACAATCCGGATTTGGTGTGGCGTCTCACGCTCGCCGCATTGGCACAGATCCCCGCCCTGCTGGTGATCGCCGGTATCGCTGCCCTATCAGTTGCACTGCGGCACAGCTGGATCGGCTGGCTCGTGGTGGCATTTTCCGTGGGCATGCTGTACGCAGGCATCCTGCAGCTGCCGTCCTGGATTGTGAAGTTCTCACCGGTGATGCGGGTCAGCGCGCCGGTCGAGTATCCGTGGTTGACCATGTTGGTCCTCATTGTCATCGGCACCGGGCTTATCGCAGCCGCGGGCGAGATCTACCGCCGTCGTGACGCCCTCTGAGAAAGGAAGATCATGAAAACTGGTGTACAAGCTCTTATCTCGGGAATCATCGCCCTCGCTGTCTTCGGCGCGGCACTGTTCTGGCCCGCGGGAACGTTCGACTACTGGCAGGCCTGGGTGTTTCTGGCGATCTTCGCGATCAGTTCCACGATTTCCTCGGTCTACTTGGCCAGGACGAATCCCGAGGTGCTGCGGCGTCGTATGCGCGGCGGCCCCATCGCGGAGACACGCTTGATACAGAAGCTCGCGGTCACGGTGCTGTTGAGTTCCTTCCTGGCCTTGGTCGTGGTCAGCGCCTTCGATCACAGGTTCGGCTGGTCTCATGTACCGACCTGGCTGGTCATCGTCGGAGAGGCACTGGTCATCGTCGGATTGGGTGCCGCCACACTGGTCGTGGCCCAGAACCACTATGCGGGAGCGAGTATCACCGTCGAGTCCGGGCAGACCGTCACCTCAACTGGTCTGTACGGGCTGGTGCGCCACCCGATGTACACGGGATCACTGGTGATGATGGTGGGCATACCGTTGGCGCTGGGTTCGTTCTGGGGCCTGCTCGCGGCGATTCCCGCATTCGGCTCACTGGTGGTGCGGATCATCGACGAGGAGAAGATGCTGCGCCACGACCTGCCCGGCTACGACGAATACACCGAGAAGGTCCGCAGCCGTCTTGTGCCACTGGTGTGGTGAGAGGCTAGATCCACACACCCTTGCCGACGGCGACCACGCCGCCCGCGCTGACGTTGAAACGCTCGCGATCGCGCTCGATATCAACACCAACCTGTTCTCCGACACCGACAACCACGTTCTTGTCCAGAATCGCGTGCCGCACGACCGCCCCACGGCCCACTCGCACACCGGGCATCAGCACGCTGCCCTCCACCACGGCACCGTCGTCGACGACGACATTCGAGGACAGCACCGAGTTACGCACGGAACCCGCCGAAATGATGCTGCCGGCACCCACCACCGATTCCTGCGCGGAGCCGCCGTTGACGAACTTGGCAGGCGCCAGGTTCTCGGACTCGCCACGGATGGGCCAGCGCCGGTTGTACAGATTGAACACCGGGTGCACCGAAACCAAATCCATGTGCGCGTCATAGAACGCGTCGAGGGTTCCGACGTCGCGCCAGTACGCGTGATCGCGCTCGGTGGCGCCGGGCACCAGGTTGGTGTTGAAGTCATAGACAGCGGCCCGCCCGTCGGCCACCAGCCGGGGAATGATGTCGCCGCCCATGTCGTGGTCGGAATGGTCGTCGTCGGCGTCGGCGCGAATGACGTCGATCAATTCCTTGGTGGTGAAGATGTAGTTCCCCATCGACACGAAGGCCGCGTCGGGATCATCCGGTGTGCCCGGAGGATCCGCGGGCTTCTCGATGAACTCACGGATACGGCCGGTGTCGTCGGCGTCGATACAACCGAAGGCGCTGGCCTCGCTGCGGGGCACCCGGATACCCGCCACGGTCACTCCGGCACCGCTGTCGATGTGGAAGTCGAGCATCTGCTCGGGATCCATCCGGTACACATGGTCGGCGCCGAACACCACGATGTACTCGGGATCCTCGTCGAAGATCAGATTGAGCGACTGGTGGATGGCATCGGCGCTCCCGGTGTACCAGCGCGG
>Ga0265327_10005099_pt1 | contig 11176 bp, 9 predicted proteins | sample 41621metaG_FD_202089 | JGI IMG/M metagenome (GOLD analysis project Ga0265327, IMG submission 202089) | Rhizosphere microbial communities from Carex aquatilis grown in University of Washington, Seatle, WA, United States - 4-16-21 metaG | ecosystem: Host-associated > Plants > Roots > Rhizosphere >... | reverse complement strand
CGGGTCGGTCTTGGTGACGAGCACGATCACGTCGGCCCGGTGGCCGTTGGTGATGTAGGTCTTGGAGCCGTTGATGATGTAGTCGTCGCCGTCCTTGACCGCCCGGGTCTTGATGCCCGAGACGTCGGAGCCGGCGTCGGGCTCGGTGATCCCCAGGCAGAGGATCTTCTCGCCCTTGATGGCCGGGACAACCCACTCCTGCTTCTGCTCCTCGGTGCCGAAGGCCAGGATCGGCGGCATGGCCATGTCGGTGTGGACGGCGATCCCCATCGCCAGACCGCCCGAGTTGGCGTTTCCGATCTCCTCGGCCAGCACCAGGGAGGTGTAGTAGTCGCCGCCCTGACCGCCGTAGACCTCGGGCTTGTCCAGGCCCAGGAAGCCAAGCTCGCCCATGCGCGGGAAGACGGAGTCGGGGAAGGTCGTCTCCTCCCACTCCTCTGCGTGGGGAGCCAGCTCTTTGATGGCGAAGTTCCGGATCGACTCGCGGAGCTGTTCGTGCTCGTCGGTGAAGATGAAGTGCTTCTTCTGGGCCTTGAAGTCTGGCTTCAGGACGCTCTCGGCAGTGGCCATTCCGAACGGCTCTCCTTGGTCGTGATGGGATCCCGCGCGCACCTGCTCGGCGCCTGTCGGCGGGTGGGCAGACGCTAACGCAGGCCCGGTGAGAAGTAAACAGTAGCGCTAGCTACTTTTGATTGCACGAACGAGCAGGGAGTCCCACCCCCGTCGGGGCTCGTTTCCCAAGCGGCCGGATTGCGCGCCTCAGTGAACGACGGTGAAGGCGCGCGTGGCGGCCTTCGAGACGTTGCCGGCCACGTCGCGTGCCGTCGCCCGAAGGCGATAGCTGCCGGGCGCCAGAGCGCGGTTGTTCAGCCGGGCGGAGAAGTTGAAGCTCTCGGTTCCGGCGACGTCGCTTCGCTGGAAGCTGCCCGTGAGGTTCTTCAGTCGCGTGCACCGGTGGGCTGTGCGGTTGCGCCGGCTGGGCGCGACGCAGCGCTTGCCGCTGCGACGTCCCGGAAGCACCCGCTGAACGGTGAAGGTCGTCGTGGCGGCCTCCGAGAGCCGGTAGCTCACTCGGCTGCCGACCTGCTTGGCGATGATCGAGCCGCCGATGTTGGCCGCCCGGAAAACCGAGGGCGCGAACTGCAGGCTGCTGATCGCGGGCGACGTCGTGTCCGGCACGGCCGGCGGGGTCGGGTAGGTGAACAGCGACAGGGGTACGACGATCGAGGTGCCCCCGGCGGTCGTGACCTGAACTTCCACGGTGCCACCGGCGGGGCGGGGCGGGGCGATCGCGGTGAGGTGGGTGTCATCGCCAGAGAAGCTCGTCGCGGGGACGCCGCCAAAGGTGACCCCCGTCGCCACGGCGAGGTGCTGGCCGGTGATCGTGACGGCAGTTCCCCCGGTTCCGGATTTCGGGCTCATGGAGCTGAGGCCCGGAGGGAGCAGTTCGACGGTCGCGTTGTAGAGGATGCTCTTGGCGACGATCGGCACACCGCCTTCCCCGGCAGGGAAGACTTCGGACGTTCCGTCTTCGTCGAAGACCCCCACGTAGCCGAAGCTGGCGCCCAGGTCCGTGCCTATCTTGGCACGCACATAGTCACCCGGTTCGAATTCGAGTTCTCTGACGAGGTACATGCCGAGCATGTCGCCGGCGGCGATCGGGATGGACGTCGAGTTGGGACTCCCGTTGGTATGGGCGGCGGCGGTGCTTTCGGCGACGCGCTTGACGCGACCGCTCGGCTGGGGAGCGAGGGCGATGAGCGCCATGTAGCCGTGTTTGGTGCCGCCCAGGACAGCCCACGAGGTGACGGTCCCATCGGCGGGGGACTTGAGAGTCGCTCCAGGGCCGGGCAGGGTGTTCACGACGACTTCGCTTTGTGCACTGATCCCTTCAAGCGCGCGGGTTTCAGTGCTCGGCAGTCCGAGACTCGGCCCGAGGGTGACAGTCGTCGCGGAGGCAGTCGAGCCGCCGAGGGCCGTCACCGCGAGCGTTGCAACCAGGAGCACCGCTCTTCTCGCCCCATGCATGGTGGTCATCCTAGTCCCGCCGGCATTCGGCTGCCCGTTGTCTGGACATGTCCAGCGGCCGCGGACGTTCGTCCTATTCCAATCTTCCGACTCTGAGGGTAATCTCGGTGTCACGCGATCGCGGATCGCCTGAGCGGGGAGGCCGGTGTGAGCAGAGGACGGGTTGCCCTGACGGTGTGTCTTGCGCTTGCGGCGATCGGGGGAGGCGCCGGCGAGGCGTCGGCGTCCGGCCCGATCAAACCCGGTCTGCTCCCGCTCCCGGCGACGGTCCCGGCCGAACTTGCCGAACTCGAGGCAAAGTCCGAGGCGCTTCAGATCACCTCGCTTGAGTTGAAGCTCACGACGAGCTTCAACCTGGGCCCCAAGGCGCCGAAGGGCCTGTCGAAGATCTTCGACCTGGGCGTTGAAGGGGTCGAGACGATGACCCCGCCGGCGGCCGCCATCAAGCTGACCCTGTTCGGCAGCCACCTGCGGCTGCGGATCGTCGGCAAACGGCACTTCCTCTTCTCCTGGGCGCTGGGGCGACGCGACGGCGGGCGGCCCTGGATCGAGTTGGGCCACGGCATGCTGGGCAAACTGCTGGGAGCGACCGGAGGCTCGTCGGGACCCAAGCCGGTCACGAAATCCTTCACCTCGCTGCTTGCCCTGCTGAACGGCGCGGGCAATCTCCACGCCCTGGGCTCCTCGACGATCGATGGCCAGACGGTCATGGGCTTCGAGGGAGAACCGTCGAGCTCCTCGCTGTCTTCGGGCGGAGCTGGAGAACTGACGGGCTTCGCCTCGGCACGAAGCCGAACCAGGCCGAAACGGAAAGCGAAGCTGAAGGAAAGGGCCGTCCTCAGCTTGTTCTTCGCGGCCAATGGCCTGCCGGTCCGGACAAGTCTCGTGGCCACCTCCGGATCCTCCTCCTTCACCGTGACCCTCGATCTCCCGGCAGCCAACTTCCCGGATGCGATCCCGGCTCCGCCGGCGAGCCACGTGATCACCGAAGCGAGGCTCAAAAAGCTGTTCCCGCCGAGGGTTCGTCGCCGCCACGTGAGCAGCACCATCGTGGTCGGCAAAAGTAAACAGTAGGGCTGCTCACTTCCCACAAGGGCCTCGATCCGGTTAGGATGCGCCGGTGCCCACCGAGAAGGTCCTCTACGAGGTCGCCGAGGACGGCGTCGCGACGATAACGCTCAACGATCCCGACACGCGCAATGCGCTGTCGGTCGAGCTGCTGAGCGGGCTGATCGAGGCGTTCGAGGCGGCCAGGGCGGAGGAGCGGGTCCGCTGTGTGGTGCTGCGCTCATCGCACGAGAGGACGTTCTCCTCCGGTGCCAACCTGAGCGGCTTCGCGGCCGACGAGGCGCTGGTGCACAAGCATTTCGGCTCGGAGCGCTTCGTGGGCCTGTTCAAGCTGATCGGCGAGCTTGGCAAGCCGACGATCTGTGCAGCGGGAGGCCATGTCCTGGCGGGCTCGCTGGGGATCGCCCTCTGCTGCGATCTGATCGTCGCCTCGGAGAGCGCCACCTTCGGCACTCCGGAGATCAACATCGGGGCCTTCCCCTTCATGATCATGGCGCTGATCTACCGCAACGTCCCGCGCAAGAAGGCCTCGGAGCTGCTCCTGCTGGGCGAGCGCTGGAGCGCAGCGGAGGCGCAGGCCGCGGGGATCGTCAACCGGGTGGTGCCCGACGAGGAGCTCGACGTGGCGGTTGCCGACTGGGCGGCGAAGCTGGCCGCCAAGTCGCCGGTGATCATGCGGCTGGGCAAGGAAGCGATGCGACGCCAGATGGACATGCCGCTGGATGACGCGCTGGACTACCTGCGCGCCCAGCTGACGCTGGCGCAGTCGACCGAGGACATAGTCGAGGGGGTCACGGCCTTCTTCGAGAAGCGCGAACCGGAGTGGAAGGGACGCTGATGAGCACCGCTGAGACGAGCTCTCTCCTCAGGCCGTTGGTCGAGGACCTGCACGAGCGCAGGGCCCAGATCGCCCTGGGTGGAGGCGAGCAGAAGATCGCCCGCCAGCACGAACAGGAAAAGCTGACTGCCCGGGAGCGCCTGGCGCTGCTGATCGACGAAGGGACCTTCGTGGAGATGGGGGCCCACGCCCGGCCGCACTTCTCCCAGCGGGCGATGGAGGGGAAGGACGCACCGGCAGATGGTGTGATCACGGGCTACGGCAAGATCGACGGCCGGATGGTGGCGGTGTGCGCCTATGACTTCACGGTCATGGCCGGCTCGATGGGCATGACGGGCGAGCTCAAGGTGACCCGCCTGCGCGAGCTGGCGCTGACCAAGCGGATCCCCTTCATCTGGCTGCTGGACTCGGCGGGAGCGCGCATCCAGGAGGCCGTCGGATCGCTGTTCGCCGGCTCGGGGTACCTGTTCCGCGAGGAGGTGGTGATGAGCGGGGTGATCCCGCAGATCGCCGCTCTGATGGGGCCCTGCGCCGCAGGCACTGCCTACATCCCGGGCCTGGCGGACTTCGTGCCGATGGTCAAGGGCCGCGGCTCGATGGCCCTGGCGGGTCCCCACCTGGTCCGTGCGGCCGTGGGAGAGGACGTGACCCAGGAGGAGCTGGGCGGGTCGCGGGTCCACTGCCGCAAGTCGGGCGTGGGCGACATGGAGGTGGCGGACGATCAGGAGTGCATCGAGCGGATCAAGCAGTACCTCTCGTTCATGCCCCAGAACTGCGAGGCACCGGTCCCGCTGCGTCCGGTGAGCGACCCGATCGAGCGGGCCGACGAGGAGCTGATGGATGTCCTGCCCGAATCCAACCGCAAGCCCTACGACATGTACGAGGTCATCAGCCGGATCGTCGATGACGGCGACTACTTCGACATGAAGGGCCAGTGGGCCAAGACGATCATCACCTGCTTCGCCCGCTTCGGTGGGCGCCCGGCGGGGATCGTGGCCAACCAGCCCAAGCACCTGGGAGGGATCCTGGACAACGACTCGGCCGACAAGGCTGCCCGCTTCGTCAACCTCTGCAACGCCTATTCGATCCCGCTGGTCTTCCTGATGGACGTGCCGGGCTTCATGGTCGGCACGAAGGTCGAGGAGGGCGGGATCATCCGCCACGGGGCCAAGATGCTCTACGCCGTCTCGAACGCGACGGTCCCGAAGATCACGGTCATCACGCGCAAGGCCTACGGGGCGGGCTACTACGTGATGAACGGCCGGGCCTACGAGCCGGACATGATCGTCGCCTGGCCCTCGGCCGAGATCAGCGTCATGGGCGCCGAGGGTGCCGTCGAGATCGTGATGCGCAAACAGGTCGAGGAAGCCGATGACCCCGAGGCGAAGAAGGCCGAGCTGATCGACGCCTACCGCCAGATCATCGACGTCTACATAGCGGCCGGCAACGACATGATCGACGACGTCATCGACCCCAGGGAGACCCGCGCGACGATCTGCCGGGGACTGGAGATGGCGGCCGGAAAGAAGATCGAGCGTCCTTACAAGAAGTCAGGAGTGGTGCCCGTATGAGCCTTGACCATCCCGTCGTGATCACCTGCTCGATCTCGGGGGCGATCGCCAATCGCCAGCAGTGCCCGGCGATTCCCTACACGCCCGAGGAGTACGCCGCCGAGGCGCGGCGGATCGTCGACGAGGGTGGGGTTCACATCCACATCCATGCCCGCAAACCGGATGGCACGCCGAGCTATGAGATCGAGGACTTCCAGGCGATCAGCGACGCCATCAGGGCCGAGGTGGGGGACGGGGCGATCATCAACTTCTCGACCGGGACGATCGGCGTTCCCGTCGAGAAGCGGATCGAATACCTGCGTGCCTGCCGGCCCGAAGTGGCGGCCCTGAACATGGGATCGATGAACTACGCCAAGTACTCCCGCTCGCGCAAGGAGTTCGTCTTCAACATGGTCTTCGCGAACCCGTTCTCGGAGATCATCGAGCTGCTCGAGGCGATGAACGAGCTGGGCATCAAACCGGAGCACGAGTGCTTCGACATCGGCCACGTGGGAAGCCTCGAGCCGCTGATCGACATGGGCGTCCTGAAGACGCCGCTCCACGTGGACTGCGTGATGGGAGTGGTGGGAGGGATTCCCCCGACGGCACGCAACCTGGCTGCGATGGTGGACAACATCCCCGAGGGCTCCCACTGGGGGGTGATCGGGATCTCCAGGGACCAGTGGATGCTGGTCGGTGCGGCCCTCTCGCTGGGCGGCTCGATCCGGGTGGGCCTGGAGGACAACCTCTATCTGCCGGACGGCAGGATGGCCTCCTCCAACGGGGACCTCATCGCCAAGGCGCGCCAGATGACCGAAGACATGGGCCGGCGCCCCGCCACGGTGGCCGAGGCACGGCAGATGCTCTCGATCTCCGAGCCCGCGGGGAGCCCCGCGTGAGCCTTCCACTGGAGGGGGTCCGCGTGCTCGACCTCTCGCGCCTGCTGCCGGGAGGCTTCTGCTCGCTGCTGCTGGCCGACTTCGGCGCGGAGGTCCTGAAGGTCGAGGACACGGGGATGGGGGACTACATCCGCTGGTCCCCGCCGTTCTACGAGGGCGCCCACGAGAGCGCCCGCTCGGCCCTGTTCCTCTCGCTTAACCGCAACAAGCGCTCGATCCGCCTGGACCTCAAGAACGAGCGGGGCCGCGAGGCCCTGCTGCGGCTGGTGGGCGAATACGACGTGGTGCTCGAGTCCTTCCGCCCTGGCGTCCTTGACCGCCTCGGGGTCGGATATGAGCGGATGCGCGAGGCCAATCCGGGAATCGTCTACTGCGCGATCTCGGGCTACGGCCAGGATGGCCCCAAACGGGATGCCTCGGGCCATGACATGAACTACCTGGGCCTGATCGGCCTGCTTGGCCTGACGGGCGACCGCGGCGGCGCGCCTGTCCAGGCGGCGGGCCAGATCGCCGATCTGGGCGGAGGCGCGCTGATGGCCGCCTTCGGCATCATGGCGGCCCTGCGCGAGCGCGACGGCGGGCCGGGCCGCCCGGGCTCGGGCGAGGGGCAGATGGTCGACGTCTCGATGGCCGACGGGGCGCTCTCGTGGCTGGCGATGGTCGCGGGGGCCTACTTCGCCGACGGCGAGGTACCCCGCAGGGGCGAGATCATGCTGGCCGGCTCGCTGGTCTGTTACCGGCCCTACGAATGCGCCGACGGATGGGTTTCGCTGGGGGCCCTCGAGCCGAAGTTCTGGCAGGCCTGGTGCCGCGGCGTGGGACGTGAGGATCTGATTGCCGTGCAGTTCGAGCGTCCCGGCTCCGAGGCCCACGGGCAGGTGGCGGAGATCTTCCGCGGCCGCACCCGGGCCGAGTGGGAGGCCTTCGCCCGTGAGAACGACTGCTGCCTCGAGCCGGTGCTGGAGCTGGACGAGGCGCTGGACTCCGACCTGGTGCGCGAGCGCAGGATGGTCGTCGAGCTCGATCAGCCGGGCGCCGAGAAGCCGGTTCGCCAGCTGGGGATCCCGGTCAAGCTGGACAGGACGCCGGGCGATCACGCGCGGCTGCCCGGCCCGGCTCTGGGTGAGCACACGGCAGAGGTCCTCGAGGCAGCCGGCTACAGCGCCGAGGAGATCGCCGGGCTGCTGGCCGACGGGGCCGCCGCCGGTCCGGCCGAGACGGTGCACGCCACGAACCTCGGGGCCTGAGCCGCTCCGGATGAGCGCCGCGAGCGACACGGCGGCCTCGAACGGCGAGCGGGCAGGCGGACGCCTGCTGAAGATGAGCGAGCTCTCCGAGCGCTCGGGGGTCAGCCCGGGGACGATTCGCTACTACCTGCGCGAGGGGCTTCTGGGGGAGGGCGAGGACGTGGTGCGGACGAGTCGCAACATGGCCTACTACCCGCCCGAGTACGTCGAGCGGATCGTCCTGATCAAGCGCCTTCAGGAGGAGCGCTTCATGCCCCTGCGGGTGATCAAGGGGGCCCTGCGCGAGGAACCCGAGCGCGTCCGTGCGCTGATCGAGCTGGAGGACCGGATCCTCGAGCGGGCCCTCGCGAGCGTCGAGGACCGCAGCCGCGTGTCGCGCAAGGCGGTTCAGGAGCGCTATGGCGTCCCGCGGATCGCCCTCGACCGCCTCGCTGAGATCGGCGTCCTGACGCCCAGCCAGCGTGGCTATGACAGCGATGACCTGAAGATCATCGAGGCGATCGCCGGCTTCCGCGCGGGAGGCTACGACGAGGCTCTGGGCTTCACCGTCTATGACACCCTGCGCTACCGCCGGGCGCTCGAGCCGCTGGTCGAGGAGGAGGTACGGGCGCTGCTGGATCGCCTGGCCGGGGAGGTCGATGTCGAGCGTGCCATGGAGATCGTGGCCGCCGGCACCGAACCGCTGCGCGAGTTGATCGGCGCGATGCACTCAAAGCTCCTCCTGGCCGAGCTGCGCAGACAGCGCGGAGGCTGAGGCCCGGCCCTCACTTCTGAGCGCGGGCGAGCTTCAGAGGGCTTCTCGTCCGGCGTTCGTGCGGGCGTTTCGAGACGGTCGTCCTCGGGTTTCGCTCGAGCGCTCCGGGGCGTCCCAGGTGGTAGCCCTGGGCGAAGTCCACGCCCAGATCCACCAGGGCCTGCAGGGTCTCGGCGTCCTCGACGCCCTCGCCGATCGTCTGCAGCCCGAATGCCCTGGCGATCCCCACGACGGCATCGACGAGGTGGCGGCTGGCGGTGTTGACGGTGATGTCGCGGATGAACTCGATGTCGATCTTCAGGAAGTCGATCGGCAGCTGCTTGAGGTAGGTGAAGCTGCCGTAGCCCGCGCCGAAGTCGTCGAGGGCCAGCTTGCAGCCGAGCTGATGGAGCCCGTTGGCAAACCGGCCCGCCGCCTCGGCGTTGGTGACGAAGGCCGTCTCCGTCAACTCGAAGACGATCAGGCTCGGATCCGCGCCGGTCCGTTTGAGGCAGGCGCGAATGTGGTCGAGCATCAGCTGATCGCCGATCGAGCGCCCGGAGACGTTGACCTCGACCGGGATTCCGCGGGCGGCGATCTCGGCGCCCTGGGAGATTACCCAGCGGTCGATCTCGCCGATCAACCCGTACTCCTCGGCGACCGGCAGGAAGGAGCCGGGGCTCTCGAGGCGGCCGTTGGATTCACGCATCCGCAGCAGCAGCTCGTTCTGGACGACCTTGCCCGTCAGGACATCGACGATCGGCTGGGAGAGCAGGACCAGGCGGTCCTCCGCCATCGCGGTGGTGATCGCGTCGATGCGGGTCAGCGTCTGGGCATCCCGGCGAAGGGCCTCTTCGCGCTTCTTCTGCATGGCGATGTCGCGGAACACCACGGCGCAGCCTTCGACCCCGTCGTCGGTGTGGAAGGGCGAGGCGGTGTAGGAGACCTCGAGCCGGCTGCCGTCCTTGCGGATGAACAGGTCGTCGGCGACTCGCACCGTTTCCCCTTCGCGCCAGGCCTGGAAGATCGGGCACTGCTCGAGGCTCAGCGGCGTTCCGTCGGCACGGGTGCTGTGGGTGAGGTCGTGCATGATCTTCCCGAGCAGCTCCGTTTCGCTGTAGCCGAGCAGCTCTTCGGCCGCCTCGTTCATGTAGGTCAGCCGCCCCTCGGAATCAAGCGCCGCCATTCCCTCGTCCATGCTGTTCGTGACAGCCGTCAGATGGCTGTGAGCCTCGCGTAGAGCGCGCTCGGCGGCTACGCGCTCGCTGATATCGACTGAGACGCCGACGACGGCCGCCGGGGTCTCGCCCTGCGCCGTGATGACCCGGGTCTGGGTGTAGGCGGGGAAGGAGCTTCCGTCCCTCCGTTCGGCGTCGAACTGGCCCTCCCACCGGCCCGAGCGGTGGAGCTCCTGTTTCATCTCCACGAGCGAGGCAGGGTCGACACGGCCCAGAAGGTCGAGAGCGCGTCGCCCCAGTGCCTCCTCACGGGTCCATCCGTAGAGCTTTTCCGCGCCACGGTTCCAGTGCGTGGCCCGGCCGCCGAGGTCGGTCGCGAAAACGGCCACGTCGACCTCGTCGAGCAGCGTGCTCTGGGCCTGAACCTCCAGCTTGGCCACGTGGCGCTCGGTGATCTCGTCGTGGACGATCACGATGCGTGCCTCGCCCGGACCTCGGTAGCGGTTGGCCCTGATCTGGAACCATCGCTGCACCTCGGGTGAGTGGCATGGGTACTCGGTTGAGAAGTGCTCGAGCTCCCCTGCGAGCATCGAGCGCAGCGCCGCTGCGATTCCTTCGGCGATCGGTTCACCCTCGGCGGCATCGCACGCCGCGAGGTAGTTCTCGACGCCCGGTGGATGCCGTCCTCCGTTTTCCGAGCCGAAGCGCTTCCACGCGGCGTTGGTCAGGACGACGTCCCCCTGCCGGTCGATCAGCGTGATCTGGGCCTGAAGCGAGTCGAGCGTCGCGTCGAGCAGGGCGACGTGCTTGGCGCGGGGGGACGGGCCAGGGGCCGACCCGCCGGAATCCGGCGGGCCATAGTCGCGCAGGCAGGGCTGGTCCCTCTGCTTCATAGGCACGTGATCGACTGCTCCGGTGCACTATTCGATCGGCCATCTGGCCTATCTTTGGCCATCCTTCGCAGAACTTCAGTGAACTACCTACAAGAGTCCGTATATCGGGACGAGTCCGAGCTTGGGCGGCCACTCTAGGATCCGAAGGATGCTCGCGGAAGTCAACGGCGCAGCGCCCTCGCAGGTCCTCACGGGGCGGGAGCTGGAGATCCTGACGCTGGCCTCCGAAGGCCTGACAGGCAGGATGATCGCCGAGCGGCTGACGATCAGCACCCTCACGGTTAAGTCGCACTTCGAGCACATCCGAGCCAAGCTGGGCGTCAGCGACCGCACGGCGGCGGTGGCCTATGCGCTGCGCGCCGGGATGATCACCTGAGCGGGTCTACCAGCGGGCCCTGTGGTGCTCCATGACGCCGCGGCCGCCGGTGAGCTCGAGCCCTCCGGGGAGAGATCCGGAGAAGGTCCCGAAGGGCGCCCGGTAGTCGCTTCGGAGGATCAGCAGGTTGTCGCTGCGGCTGCGTTCGGCCTCGGCATGGAACTCCAGGCGCGAGCCGTCGGCCGCGGCGATCCAGGAGAGGTCCTCGGCGAAGTCGACAGGACCCACCTCGGCCGGGACGCCGTCTCGCCAGACGGCCCGCTCGCTGCCGGAAGGGGGGTCGTTGATTCCGCTGACGAGGTTCCATGCCAGGGCCGAACCGTCGACGCCGACGCCGACGCCGGCGCTCCAGCGCCACTCGGTCTC
>Ga0265327_10005098_pt1 | contig 11179 bp, 5 predicted proteins | sample 41621metaG_FD_202089 | JGI IMG/M metagenome (GOLD analysis project Ga0265327, IMG submission 202089) | Rhizosphere microbial communities from Carex aquatilis grown in University of Washington, Seatle, WA, United States - 4-16-21 metaG | ecosystem: Host-associated > Plants > Roots > Rhizosphere >... | reverse complement strand
TGCTGCTGAAGAAAAAAGCAAACAAGTGATCGAAGCATACCACTTCCTGGTAAGCATTGCTCCGGAAACCATCGAAGCGGCATTACCGGAATATACTGCTACGGTGACCAGTTCACAGATCCTGCATTTCTCTTACGAGAAACGTATTCTGCAACTGAATTTCGTGGATGGCAGCAGTTATGAGTATTTCGGTGTTCCTGAAAACTTGTACGCCAAGCTCCGCAATTCTGATATTCCTTCCCGTTTCTGTCGCAGACATATTTACCATGAGTTTGTATACCGGAAAGTGGCGAAGGCTGTAGAGGTGTAGAAGGCTTATAAATGATATTTTGAAAGACCATGCAGGAATGTGTGGTCTTTTTTATTTTTCTAACCAGATGACTGTTTTGTAAGGTCAAATGGTCGAAGACTACATGTCGCGTCTCAAGGTGAATGAGATCCACCAGTGCCAATTCCGCCATCTGGGCAATTTGAAATGATAAAAATTCAGACCATCTCGAAATGGCATCGCCTCTATTAAACTAAAGCGCCTCGTTCAATAGCAATTATAAATCTTCTCACAACATTGTTAATCGTGTTTAAGTTCATTATTCAGCTTCTTCATCAGTAGAAAGTTCATCTTTCAACGTGCTATGATATAGAAGTTCTGTTAATTCCGATTTCAAGAAACTATCGGTCACCAAATCCAAAAAAAGTTCTTTCGACTTCTTTGAATGAAACCTAATCTTATCATTTGCATCATTGAATTTCAATCTACGTCTTAACTTCGGATGATTTAAAATAAAATTCCTAATTCTATCAAAAGGAAGAGCTAATACTGGAGTTGATGCCTTTATGCCAATCATTCTTTTAGCGTACTTCTTTTCAACAATTAGCTCTTCAAGCTCTTCTATATTTTCAATCAACTCGGCTTCAGAAATCAAATCGAATTTCTGTTTAGCCGCGGCTTGCAGAATTCCATGATATCCGAAACTGTTTTCCAATGTTTTCGTACTGAAGACGATCACATGTTGATTTATCTGCAAAAACTCAAAATTTTCGGAGATCTTGATTATATCTTCAGTAATCTGTTTTAACCCTGTGTCAGACCTGCCAAAGCTCAAAAACTTATCACTTTGTTTAATAACACTAATATGAAAATGCTTTTTATAAATTGCAATTCGCTGCTCTTCATTTCCGATTAAAAATACGAAACCAACAATATCATCAAATCCATCGTTTTCCGCCGAAAACTCCTCCATATCTTCCTTGTCTAAAACACTTTGCATGACTTTTAAACCCAAAGGCAAATCGTGTAAGTCATAGTAGCAAATAGCATTAGTTCTGTCTTCGAATTCGGATAGATTGGAATAGTTTAATTCCGGATTCTCTACTCTGCGATATAGGTAGGTCAGGAATCTATTTTTAAGGTCGTTACGGGCAGACTCTTCCAAATTCGCATGACGAATGGTTAGGTCTCCTTTAACGACATACATTGAAAGCTCCTTGGGAATGTTGTTGTCATTTAAAAATTGAATGCTTTCAGATAATTCAGGTAGCGTCATGATTTCTTTTTTTAGCGAAGTATATCCCTTCATTTACTTTTCTTGGCAATATCCAATCGTTAACCACTAAGGATTGCTTTGATATTACTATTAGACCAACAGAGTTGGCGGTATCAATTTTGTACACTTTAAATCCCATTATTGCTAAAGTCGGATTTGTATAAAAGAGGTTTGTTCTCACATATATCCAGCCTATTAGAATTAATAACAGGAACAATAACAACAAGCTTCTACTTTTATCCATATCAAGACATGCCAACGGTATGATGTAAGAAGCCAAGAATGAAAGTGTTTCGGAGTTTATGTTCTCAATCTTCGTGATTCTTTTTGGCGTTATTGGTGCACCAGTTTCAACATCATGATTGAAGTTTAAATAAAGAAAAGCGCCGACAAAAAGTAATAGCAGGCTCACCACTGGAACATCGTTCTTACGAATAAGTTCGGGAAAACCTACAAATTCACAATTTTCCCCAAAACATATTGGTACGTCAATCTTTATCCAAAAGAGGATAAAAAACAAAAACCATAACGATATAATATACAATTGTATTTTCCTTCTCATGCTTTAAGTCTCATGCCAATTCATTCAATCAAAATGATCCTCATTTGGAATTAACGAGGCCAAATTATGAAAATGTCGACCCAATTATTACCGGCAAAAAACTGAACCGCCAGGGGCATTTTTCACGTGTCCCTGACGCTATTTTTTAGCTAATCATTTATTGCCATTATTAAAGCAGCAGAAACACAGTCACGGTTTTGAGTTTTAATTTCCTTGTGCAAAATTTCAAAACATCTATTTGTCGCAGCATTGCGATAGGTAAAACTCGCCTCTCTTGTGTTCACATCCGATAACTTCGCGAATGACTTGCGTCCCTATCGCCGCAAGTTGTCCTGCTGTTTTTCTTACAACCGCGCGATTGAATAAATCCCAATGTCAATATTGACAATTGAAATAACCCGGAATAAATGAAATGGAAAAATTTAAAGATCTGATTAGCCTTAGGATAAGCTTTCATTGGCAACTTGGGTATTTGAAAAGTGTCTAAATTGACCCCACTCAAAAACTCCCGTCACGCAGCAAGTAACTATTAGTCGCCAGGAACTCTACGGCCTTGCCTGGTCTGAACCCTTAACCAGTTTGTCGAAAAGGTATAAGGTCCCTTACCCAGAGTTCAAGAAAATCTGTGATAAAATGAATATCCCCCTTCCTGGTTCTGGGTACTCTGAAGCAAATTAAAATTCAACAAGCCGTTTACACGCCCAGTTCTCAACAAAACATACGACCACGAAACTGAAACGATACCAGCATCACGTTATCAAGATCTGGACGCGGCGCTTACTCATATATAAAAATAGATTAAACGTAAGAAACTAACCCATCAGGCTCTACGGAACAATACAAGTTAGCCATCTTGATGACTGATCGGTTATCACGGCGAAACGGAGCCGCTTACATTCACGAGCAGCACAAAGTTCACACTTGTTTATTTAGCAGAAAAATTTTTAATAATTTCCTGCAAATAATAAATCGCGGCGATCAACATTCCTGCAGCAATCAGCACATTAAGAAAATGTAAGCTTTTTTGAATGACAATCTGTTGCTTCATCATGTCAGTTTGCATCTTCATCATTTCTCGTTGGCTTGCTTGAATAGCGGTTTGTTGTTCCATACTCTTCGTTTGAGCGTTCATCATTTTGATTTGTGCGTCTTGCATTTCGCGTTGTTGCTTTTCCAAATCTTTAGCTATTCGTTTTTCTTGATCGCGATCGAATTTAACACCTTCAAAGCCTCCTTCTTCACAGAAAACCCGGCCATCAAAAGTTGGAACATACAATGTGTGAATAATCGGCGTGGTCAATCGGCGCTTTTCAATATATCCTTCATTCACTAGTTTCTGCAATATTTGATCTAATTCAGCGGCTTCTATATCTCTGAGTTGCTTTTGTAAATATGTAAGGTGTGTTTGTGGAGTTCCATTCAGTACTATGAAACTCAATACCTGATCTAGTTTACGTAATGTTTTGTTTTCCTCCATTGATAATCATTTTGCGCAATTCCAGAGTAATTAAAAAATGTTCTTCATCAAAAGTATCGGTTTAAAAAGTATCGGTTTGTTCCAATTGCTACCCTGCCAACTTACTTCATGATAGCATAACAATTACCATCCAGCACTTACGCCACAATACAATGGTTTGCGCGTTGATTGTTATTAACAACCGGCAAACATTTACCTTCGAGCAAACTCTCCATAGCATGAAATAAATTGAAACTGCTGGATAGATAAGAATGACATCCGGTGATACGAGAAATGTACATACGATATTTCATAATATTTACATATCTTATTGGCGAATTAATGAGACCCTGCATTCAGTCGTTTCAAGAATGAGACTTACAACTAAGCAATATCCAAAATCAATATCGCGATGGAAGCATCTACAAGTATTACAGAAATCGTCAAATCAATCTTTGATAGACATCATGCATACTATACAACTGTTGGGTTAGAAACAATACAACAACAGGCGGGGCAAATTGAGCAGGTTACATCCGATTACCAAGGGAGAGTTATTTACGAGCTATTACAAAATGCTTTTGATAAAGCTAATAAGAAAATCTGTGTAAAAGTCGTCGGCGACACGCTATATGTAGCGAATGATGGTAAGAGATTTACTTACGTTGCGGACTATGACTTTAAGAAAAATACAACAATAAGAGGTGACTTTCAGTCACTATGTTCGATATCTACCACAACCAAGTTTCAGGCAAAAAGCATCGGAAATAAGGGTGTTGGATTCAAGTCAACTTTTTCGCTTGCACGCGATGGTTACGTCAATATTTATTCAAAGGGAAAAGTGCTTAAAGCAGAGACAGAGGAAATGGACGCAGCCATTAACTTCAGAATCTACGAAGTATTTTATGACACCCTTCTACTACCCGTTGAACTGAACACTTCTGTTACAGATTTTCTCGGAGAAGCTATCAGTACAATACAAAAAACTTACCCCGAACGAGGAGTTCCTGGCTATTACTTTCCTATTCAAATTGCCGACCGATCGGAAACAGTTAATCAACTGCTAGAAAAGGGATATGTTACCGTGATAGAAATTCCTTTTGCTGACAAAGATGAAGTCCAACGTTTATTCAATGATATCAAGAACTACCATTTCCGATTTGTTCTGTTAAAATATCCAAACTATCCATCCGATTTTCAATTGAAATTTGATTTCGACGGAGAAGTATTCTGTCCCGACTTTAAAGTCAAATCGTCGCGTTTATTTTCCGTTGAGATTGACAATGAAGAACTCAGGTCTTTAGCACGAGCGGCGAACATAGCGATTGACAAAGTAACCGTTGCCCTTCACTTAAGAGATAGCAGGGACGGGCTTTTATACAATTATTTGCCCGTGGAAAGGGAGTCGCCATTTAAATGGGTAGATTTTCATGCGGACTTCCACACGACTGTTGACCGTAAGTCCATAAACTTTGATAGCAAAGTTGGCGCTTATAACAGTGCATTAATGCGTGCCTGCCTTGAGCTATTTTTCATTGTGATAGCAAAGTACGCAGGTTGCGAATATGAGGTCACGCGTAAATACATTGATATTCCAAAAGTAAAAGGAAATCTCGAAGTGTTTAATTGGACCTATTTCGAAATTAATCAACGATGCATCGAATATAAACATGTCACATCACTATTGTCGATTGCGCAATGGAATTACAAGATTCCAGCAACGATATTTGCGAAACTAGCAGAAAAATATTTCTCAATAAAGCGAAGTACGAACGACCATGATTGGTTTTTCCACGTAGTATCTGAGTTTGCTAAATATTATGTATCGAATACGAACCAATCTTATATCTGGGTTGAAAGATTTAAGGAACAGCTTGCTAATAAACTCAAGTCTTTTGGATGTCAAGTCGTCCCGAATAGTAAACTTTCAGACAATAGCGAACTCTTTTTCAGGAAGGGAACTGACATTTACATACCGGAATTTGTAGGTGTGAATATAACACACTATGAAATAAAAGACACTGCGCTCAGAGGATTTTTATCGGTTAGAGAATTCACTGATTATAATGAAATTCTTAAATATTATAGGCAGACAACTTACTCGGGCCAGTTCGAATCAACTGCAATAACGGAGGATCAGCAAAGGGAGATTTTGACAAGCCTCTTTTCTATTTTCAAGAATAAGAAAGACTCTATTCAGAGCACCGCACATCGCTATAGTAAGATGTTTACTTCAGTCGACAGACAGAATAATGCACCTGCCAACCATGCTAATTTCAACGTAGCATCTATTTTCTTAAAGACGAATGATGGAAGATATCGGCCTGCACAATTATGCAGAAAGAAAGACCTGGACGTTCATTTTATCCCAACTATAATGGCTGACCCACTAAGTGATAATTTTCTCCGATTTTTGGGCGTTTCTACAGAAGGTAGTTACTTATTTGCGGATGGGCGGGTGTATGACAAACTTAAAGACGGATTGGACTACATACCCGTACCTATCAAAACAAAAAATGAGCCATTGACGTCGGTAACGCTCGAGCACATCCATCTCATAAATGGAAAGGGCGAGAAGTTTCATCCCTCCCTGATTAACGATAACCACTATCCATATTTTTATAGTATAAGCTCAAGTGTAATTAAATCAGACCTAAATCTATTGTATGCAAAGCGATATGATGTCTTCCCGAAGGAATATTGCCTAAAGCTATTTAAGCATCTTGAATCATGCCCCTACGGAGTAGAATGGATCTACCCAAAGATTTTCACAACATTTCATCGGGAATTGAGTAGATACCTCGTATTTAGAAACAACAGCTATAGTTGGGTCAATAGGAAGGAAGATTTCTATATTGCACGTTCATCTGCCGACTATGAGCTACTCAGTAAATGTAACATTAACCTCCTATGCCAATCAGAACGATTTGAAATTCCCCCGGATTTATCGACCCGATATATTACACTGAAAGAGGGGCCTATTACAACGGATGGTGAAAAAGATGTCAGTGGCGAAATTGTGGCGACCTTGATTGAACGCATGCCGTATATATTGACATATATATCGAATTCACGGCTAACTGAGTTGAATTTTCGTGACGACATTGAAAAAGTGCACCAAATAAATAACCGATTAACTGAGCTAAAAATCCTATCTGCAACCAAACTCTTCAGACAAATAGAAAGCGAATCCGTTGCGCTTGATTTAAGAGATGAATTCGACGCGCTGATAGACAACGAAAACAAGAAGATATATTTTACCGAAACGTGTGGTACGAGAAGGCGAACAGAAGCTATTTGCCGATACCTGTTTAATAATACACGAATTGTCAGTGAAATTGAAATCATCATGTTCCTAAAACACAATGTTTCTGAACTTGAGAAGGACTATGCCAATCAGGATATACAGATGTTTAGAAGTATGTGGATTCAAAATTTTTCTGAACGGTTCCATCATTTTCAGATGATGATACTTGCACCATTTGTCACAACAAATGAGATAGCGGATAAAAAGTGGCATATATACAATGCTGTCCACAAAAGTCAGCTTTTGATTCAACTTGATAACGATAATAGATTGAATGAGTTGTTTACAGCCATTGAAGCCGCAAAAGTTAACTATGATGGTTTGTTTGATGATTTTAAGTTACAGATTGATTACACGCTAAACAACTATCGAATCAGTAAACAGATAACTTTCCTCAAAACGTTACACAGCGAAGCTGCAGAATTATTCATTCCGCGACTTGAAGCGTTGTCGACAAGGTTAGGAGCGGATGGCATTCTTGATGAATTGGAGCAAGAAATTAAGAATACGTTTCCGAACACCAATACTAACACCGTGAGCGCAACAGCGGTAGCCGGCACTGAAAGGAGGTTAGAATTTGATGGAGTTGTGCGAAATATTCACTCCAGAATTTCAACACAATCCACGCTAACCACTTCCCAATTTAACGTCCAGGGAAATACCGGAACCACAAATATTCAAGTCAATAAGAAGAAAATCATTTTCCAACGGGAAGTTCACTCAGTGTCTGATGAAGTTCTTATTAGTACTGGGGCATCTGGTGAGGAACAAGTCCTTGGGTATTACATTGACAAGTTTCTTACTATTCAGCAGAGTGAGCGGGTGAAAGCAATTGACGACATGCACTCATTGCTTAAGCGAAAACTGGGCAATGATACACATTCAAAATATAAGGACGCCTGTTTGAAAAACATCAATAATGACACTGCTCTGCGGGTTGCGCTAATACCATTTATGTATGTAACACTCAGCCATCGATATGCGTACTTCGATTTGCTCGTGTTCGATGCAAAACCACTCATCATTGAAGTGAAAACCACGACTGCAGTTAACAACAACTCCTTTACGCTTTCAACAGCCGAGGTTAATGAAGCTCGGGTAGATGACAATTACCAGATTGTTAGAGTAACTCCGACGGAGATAATTTTCATGGGCAATCCAATAGCCACCGTGACAGATAAAATCAACGCAATAAGTGGCTCAAATTTTAGCATCACCCCAAAGAGCTTTAAATTCGAATTTTCAAGAAGCTAAAATGGAAGTATCGAGTGGTGTTATAGGCAAAATGGATGGTCGCAAAACAAAAACCGATGATTCTCTCGCTGGCGGAAAAATCCTATTGAGAAAATGTCAATATTGATATGCACGGCGCTTTGCAATTTGTAACAGGACTCGTGGTGAAGGCCTGTTCCGTTTTTTTAATTTCCCGTTAAGTGGATGTTGTGATCTAAGAAAATATAGTTCATATAGTTCATATAGTCCATAGAAATCTCAATTTAATGAAATATCCGCCGGACACGAACGAATTATTACTACTGATATTGCACGAACAACAAAAACTAATTCGCTATTGAGCCAGATGGTGTCGGCTCAATCTACAACTGGAAAGAAGAAGGCAAATCTATCAAGGAAGTCCAAGACTCTTTCGAAAGCAGAAAAAAAGGATTTGGCAAAGGTTCTTTTATTGAAGCATCTGCCTGGCATAGAGCATATATCTGAGAAATTTTTGCTGCTTTTTCTGAATTTCTCGTTTCAGTTTAAAAGCTCCGCAAGTTGTTTCTGCGCAATCTTCGCACCGCCTTGCGATTGGTGTCTGACTTTTATCAGTCTTTCTGTGTTCGGCAAAATTTCTTTGAAAACATTAAAGCTATCGTTCCCTAACGCAACTATTTTGGTTGGTTGAATTATATCGAGCTTTTCAATAAAAACTCCTTGTGATCGAGAATACCTGTCTTTTATTATATTGTTGTACAAACTTCAATTAACTCGTCTATGCCAAGAGACAACATTCTCCAAGATTGTTTTATCAACAGAAAGATCCTATAGACTTTCGGTTAATCTCGAGAAAACATGGCGTTGAAATATCAGAAGTGGGAACCATTGTAGAGGAACAATTACTACAAAAAGTTATATGACATTACAGATGATAACCTTTTTCAAGCGACTTTCACGATTGAAGGAGAAAATTTTTATCGTAAAGGCGGATTTCAGTTTCGGGAAACGATTGCAGTTATAGAACTTGAAAAATTGACGACAGAACTCGAATCTTTGAAAGGCTCTATCGACATGAACTTGTTCAACAAGATGACTGAGAGAGTAAAAATGGTACTAACCGTATTGGGGTTGGCGAATTCCGTTTCTTAAACCTCGTTAAACCGTTCAAACTATCAAACAAATACACCATGACGAAACGAAATGTAAAAATCCAATTAAAAAGAATAAAACCCGACAGGCGGACATTACATCAGTTCGGCGAAACTCTAATTTCTAATCTTGGCGACAACATTTTTGAAATCACAGATGAACAAGAATTGTTGTTCCAGGTTCTTAAGCAAATTGCGCCGAATGAAAACACGCTAACACGTAATGAACTGTCAATCGAAAATGCTTGCAAAAAAATATTCGCTCATTTCGGTATACACAATCAAGCAACAATAAAGAATATATCTGGCGATAATTACCCGAGAAAGATCAAGACTTATACGCAAAGATTCATGGAAGACGTCATCCGAATCGGCCAGCTTCCAAGTCATTCCTACCGTGCTTTGTCCAAGCAAGTCAGCAAGGATTTGTACCGACTTTCGGAGTTGATAACAGTATATGAATCTGAACAGTGCATCAAGGATTACATCTCAAAAGGAAACATTCCGAAATCACATGCCCAGCGGATTGTCTATGACTTTTACATCCGGTGCTGCAATGAAAGGATCGACATTCTTAAATTTCAGCTTTACGGGATTAAAAAGCGGGCTATGGCAAAATCACGCTATCGACCATTTTCGATGCCAAGCATTCAGCTTCTCATAGATTCATTTCACGACAGGCCTTACTATTGCGGCAGACCAAATTCACAAAACTATCTTGACTATCGAAGAATCAATTTGGCCCCACATCGATTTGAACAGTTTTACACCGACGAGTCACAAAAGTTTGAGATGCTATACGTTGAAGACAAGGCAAAATTCTATCGGATTTATTTTCGAAGATTCCCAGCACAACAACATTTTGAAAAATTCAACTTCTATCTTTCCTATATCCCATGCGGCGGAAAAAGAGAGCAGATTTTTGAAGAACTAATAAGACTTTTCAAAGCGCAAAGATGGATTAGCTTCTACGCGTTGGCACTGCCGCAAGTTGAAGGATTGTTTACCGAAATGTGTAAAATTGTTTCTCCTCAAAACGATTTCAGTCAGCAATCCTTGCCTCAAAAGGTAAAAAACATGCGATCATTCCATTATTATAGTTTGGAATACTTCGATTACTATCAATATCACATACCGTTACAGCGAAATCAATTTGCTCACACAGGTTATGACGTTGATTTCAAGTTAAAGTCGTATGATTTGCTCATAGATTTATCCCACCTTCTGAAAATCTTTCATGACCTTGATAATCCGTTGATCCAGATTACAAAATTACATACAAGAAAAAATCCTGAAGACTTCATTAGCATTGGAGACTTCGTTAATTATTTCGAACTGATCAACTCACTTCATGAAAGTCAGAAGCAGGAAATTCGGGAAAAGACAGATTCATTCGAGAAAGATTTTCTAATTGTAGATTGCGACATCGAATACTCGGTCAGACAAATGCTTGAACGTTTACCGGAATTGGCAAGAGAATTTATCGAGTTCTTTGATGATGCTTTTTCGAATAGTTTTAAGATTGAGAAAATGAAAGTAAAGGACATCAACACGCTTCTCAGAAACCACACACATATTGCAACCCATGAGAGTTTAGCAAAAATCGATGAGAATTTATTTGCCGAGTTAAAAAATTACAAAGGCTTTCTCTCCAATTATAAGTCGCATCTTCCATCGCTGGAAAACGAACTAAAAAAAGACATTGAAATTGCATCTAAGAAATGGGGTAATGTTATTAATAATGCAGTTCACATCATAAGTCACTTGCAAAAAACGTTTAATCCTGAAAATGACCTTAATTCTTGAGGTACTTAAATAGAAGTGAAAGCTTACCTCAGTTAGTAGCGTTTAAAACTAAAGAATTCCATTGAATTGATTGGTTGTTCATGAACGTCGGAAAGGCGTAGCCTTGTAGACGTTCATGAACAAAGGCGACCGGCGGCCGGT
>Ga0265327_10005097_pt1 | contig 11180 bp, 12 predicted proteins | sample 41621metaG_FD_202089 | JGI IMG/M metagenome (GOLD analysis project Ga0265327, IMG submission 202089) | Rhizosphere microbial communities from Carex aquatilis grown in University of Washington, Seatle, WA, United States - 4-16-21 metaG | ecosystem: Host-associated > Plants > Roots > Rhizosphere... | reverse complement strand
GTAGGCACGCCGCCAAGGACGAGCTGGCCGGCCGTGACGCCATGATAAAGGATGTTCGTGTGATCCGCGGGCGAGACGGCCGTGGTGAAGTCCAGCTTGAGCGCGCCCTGGTTGATGATGGTGTTGCCAGTGTAGGTGTTGACGCCGCCAAGGCTGAGCGAGGTGCCGCTCTGGTCGCCACCGGTCTTGATGAAGTCCGCCGCCGCGGCGCCGAAGTTCGCGATGGTGCCGTTGTAGGTGCCGGAGGACACATCGAGCGTGCCGGAGCCGCCGCCGGCGTTCCCCAAGGCGATGCCGCGCGTGGCGCTGATGGCGCCGGAGATGCGCAGCGCGCCGCCGTCCAGCACGATGGAGCCGGGCGTGGCGCTGCTGGGGACGTTGCCGAGGCGCGCGTCCGATGCCGCGACAAGGACGCCGCCCTGCACGGTGACCGCGCCGTCAAAGGTGTTGTTGTTGCTGAGCGTCAGCGTGCCGCCGCCCGTTTTCGTGATGCCGAAGGTGCCCGCGCCATCGGTGATGTTGCCGAGGGTGAGCGAGGCGTTGTACGCGATGTTGATGTTGCGGGTCGCATTAAGGATCAGAGAAATGGAGAAGCCCTGGCTGTGGTTTCGGGAGTTGTCGATGATGTCCCCACCGAGGGTGAGCGAGCCGCCGCCGGCGAAGGTGTAGAAGGCGGAGGGATCAAAGGTGATGCCGCCGACGACGAAACCAGGAGAGAGGCCGGGGTTGTTGCTGGTAATGGAGGAATTCGAGGTGCCGCTGAAAACGATGGTGTCACCCATGGAAGGGGCCACGCCGCCGACCCAGTTTGTGGCGTCGGAGAGATCGAGCGTGAGGCCGCCGCCTTTCCACACCACAGTGGCGGCGGAGAGCGGCCCGGTGAACGCGCCCAGAATGAGGGCCAGCAAAAACGCTGCGAGCACCCGGGCGCGGGGCCGCAGCAACAAACCGCCTGAAGACCCTCGGACTTCAGGGGAACATGGCGGGAAACAGGAAGCCATTAATTCCTATTAATATAAATATTATAGAAAATATGGCAAGCATTATTAAATAGGCCGTTTTGGGAGAGCCGCAGAGCCTTAGAGCTTTAGGCTTTAGAGGCGGAGGCTTTCGGTTATGATGGCGGCATGAGTGAGGAGATGCCGCATTCGGATGCCGGGGAGGCAGGTGTCCAGGCGGAGCGCCGGTCGCTCACGGGAGAATGGACGCTCTGGCTCCTCTTGTTGATCCCGGTGCTCTATGTGCTGAGCATCGGTCCCGTGGCGTGGATGATCGTGCATTGGCACGGCGCCGTTCCGGATCGCGTGACCAAGGCGGTGGACTTTGTCTACACGCCCGTGGGCTGGCTCCACGACTCCACGCCGCTTAAGAAGCCTTTGGAGCAGTACGTGGATCTGTGGATCGGCAACGGGGTGCGGTCAGGCACGCGCTGAAGCGAGCCCGACGCACGGAATTGCAGTGAGCTTCGGCCCGCTATTTGGCCGGGGCCATTTCCTTCTTCTCCTCCGGCCCGAAAGTGAGCTGATAGGCGAAGTAGCCGCTGAACTCGGCAGGGCCCTGCACGCTGTGGCCGGCGGAGATGAGGATGTGGTGGTGCTCGGTGATCTCCCAGATGGCGCCGAGGTTCACCGTGGTGCTGGAGGAGCCGCCACGGGTGTCCGGACTGGTGTGATAAATTTCCGCGCCGAGTGAGAAGTTTTCCGTGATCTTGCGCTGGAGTTCCCAGCCGACGAGCCAGAAGTCGCGGTTGCCCTCGTCACCCGGATTGAACCAGTAGCCGCCACCGCCGTAGGTGGTCCATTTGCCGATGCTTTTCTGGAGCCAGACGGGGACGAACAACTGGGCTTTGCCGTTGCCGAGGCCGAGATCGTGGTTGCCGGTAGGAAGCTCCACGAGCGGGAAAAGGCCAATCTGCGGACGCCAGCCTTCTTCATCCTCATGCACGAAACGGTACTTGATGCCGAGCTCGGTGTCGCCGTAACCGTAGTGGCCGTGCTCGTCCTTGGGCTTGTCGTAGGCGAAGGGGGCGATGATATGAAGCTGCACGTCTGGCAACACGCCGTAGTTCACTTCGAAAAGCGGACCGAGACCGGACCAGTCCCCGGGTGAGTCGCGGAAGTCCATGGTGCCGATATTGATTTCCCAGTGCTTGTATTCCACGGGCTCCGGATCGTCGGTGATGAAGGGCGGGCCTGCATGGGCGATGGGAGCGAGGCTGAGCAGAGCCAGGGCCGTGAGGAAGGAGAGGCGGGAGTGCTTCATGAATGTGGCAGTAGTGGTGTGTGGGAGGTGTGTTAGGGGAAATGGGATCAGTCGCCGATGAGGTAGAAGCCGACGATGATGAGCGCGCCGAGGCCGACGCCGGAGAGCAGCACGGTGAGCAGGCGACGCGGGGAGATGTTGGGACCGGCGCCACTGTTTCCGCGGGAGAGGACCCAGCCGATGAGCGCGAAGAGCACCAGCATGACGGCACTGTGGGTCACCCAATGGTGGCCCATGACACGCTGCATGCCGGTCATGACGGATTTGCTGCTTTCCTTGGCGACGACGACGAGCGCGTTGATGACGCTGACGATGGCGAGGGAGAGGCCGTAGGAGACGGTATTGCGGGAGAGAGTGGCGGAGTCGTTCATGAAGAGCGTGGTGAAAATTTTAGTGGGCGAGTTTGGCGACTTTCACGCCCATGGCGATGAGTCCGCCTTCGCCGTCCATGAGGAGAGCGGTGATGGCGATGAGCGCGGTAACCCAGAGGACGACGCGGCGCGCGTCCTTGTTGGTGGCCAGGTTGTTCGCGGTGGCGATGGGCAAATAAGTGACGAGGAGCAGAAGCATGATGACAAGGTGCTCCTTGGTTTCCATGAAGAAGCTGTGGGCAAAGGGCCAAGGTCCGCCGAGAATGACGGCCTTGTCCGCCTTGTAGTTCACGACGTACCAGTAGCCGCCGATGATGAAGGCGAGCCACATGACGGTGGCGACAGTCCAGCTTACTTTGCGGATGCGGCCGAGGTTCGCCTCGTTGGCGTGGAGCACATCGACAAACATCCAGACGGCGGCGACGATGCAGAGCACTCCGAAGAGCACGTGGGACATGAGGATGAGTTGGGTCATGGGAGTGAGGAGGGAAAGGTCTTGTCAGGAGGGTTTGGCGACTTCGCGGAAAAGTTCGCGCAGGCGGGCGCGGGCCTCGTGCAGGGCGGTGCGGCCTTTGGGGGTGATGCGGTAAAGGGTGCGCAGGCCGGGGCTCTTTTCCTTGCGGCTCTTGATCCAGCCATCGCGCTCCAGGGAACGCAGCATGGGGTAGAGGGTGCCGGGGCTGATGTCGTAGCCGTGGTGGCGCAGTTCGCCCATCATCCAGTGGCCGCAGATGTCGCCCTCCTCCGTATGATGGAGGATGTGCATGCGGATGAAACCGGAGAGCAGGCGATGTAGAGGCTTGTTCACGGAATTCGTTTACGAATTTCGACTACGTTATTCGTAACGTGAACGCCGGGTCAATGATTTTCTTGCCGGAAGGAAAAGAGGAAGGGCTTTCCAGCCCTGCTTTTCTGGTGCGATGAGTGGGACTGGAAAGTCCCACCCCCGTTATTTTCCCGCAGTCTCTTTCTTTTCCTCCGGCCCGAGAGTGATCTGAAAGGCGAGGTAGCCGAGGAACTGGCCGGGGCCCTCGACACTGTGGCCGGCTGAGACAAGGATGTGGAAGTGCTCGCTGAGGTCCAGGGTGGCGCCGAGATTGAGGGCGGTTTGGGCGGATCCATTCCGGGTATCGGCAGTCCTGCGGAAAATTTCCATGCCGAGGTTGAAGGTCTCGCTCATCTTGCGCTGGACGACCAAGCCCATGAACCAGTAGTCACGGTTGTCGGAATCGCCGGGATTGAAGAAGTATCCGCCGCCACCGTAGCTGGTCCACTGGCCGAAAGTCTTCTGCAGCCAAAGCGGGAGGAAGAGCTGGGCCTTGCCGTCGCCGAGGCCGAGATCATGGTCGCCGGTAGGCAGCACCACGAAAGGAGCGAAGCCGACCTCGGGAATGAATCCGTTTTCTTTGGCGAGGCGGTATTTGAAACCGAGTTGGGTGTCGCCGTAGCCGAGATGACCGGACTCGTGGCGCGGCGCATCGTAGGAGAAGGGCGCGAGGAGATTCAGCTCCAGGTCCGGCAAGAGACCGTAGGCGATGTCTGCGTGCAGGGCATTGCCGGACCACGACCCTGCGGTCTTGAAGTCGATGGTGGCGAGATTGATTTCCCAGTGGTGCAGTTCCTCGGGCTCCGGGTCGTCCGTGATATAAGGCGGACCAGCCTGGACCCTAAGTGTCGAAGACAAAATTAGGAAGAGGACGAGGAAAAGTGCGACGACGGGGAGACGGCCTCGAAGGAGCATGGGTGGTCGATAGACGGAAGACAGCAGAAGTCATGCGAACTTATCGTCTTGATGAGCATCAAACCCGTTTAGTCTTCCACGGCTTCTTTTTTCTTGTCCGGCCCGAGGGTGATCTGGAGGGCGAGGTAGCCGGTGAAATCGGAACGGCCTTCGATGCTGTGACCAGCGGCGGCGAGGAGGTGGTAGTGCTCGCTGAAATCGTAGTCGATGCCAAAGTTCAGGCCGGTGGGGGAGATGCCGCCCTTTTTGTCAGGACTGAAATGGAAGAATTCCAGACCGAGCGCCAGTTTTTCACTGATCTTCCGGTTAACGACCAGACCCGCATACCAGAAGTCGTGGTTGTCCACATCGCCGGGATTGAATGTGTAGCCGCTGCCTCCATAGACGGTCCATTTTCCGAAGGTCTTTTGCAACCAGAAGGGGAGAAAGAGCTGGGCTTTGCCGTTGCCGAGATCCAAATGGTGATTGCCCGTGGGGAGGTAAACAATGGGAGCGAAGGCGATGTCCACATGGGAGGTCTTTTCCTTCAAGAGAAGGTATTTGAAGCCGAGTTCGGTATCTCCGTAGCCGACATGGGTGGGGCCGTGGGCCGGCGCGTCGTAGGCGAGAGGCGCGAGAAAGTTCAATTCCAAATCTGGAAGAATGCCAACGGACACGTCTGCGTGGAAGATGTGGCCGGACCAGCCTTCAGCGGTTCTGAAGTTTTCCGAGGCGAGATTGATTTCCCAATGACCGGGTTCCTCCGGTTTGGGATCGTCGGTGATGAAAGGCTCAGCACCATTAACCGTGGCGACAGGCAACAACGCCATGAAGGCGACGAAAAGGGCGGCGCATGGAAAAAACCTGCGATGGGCCATGCCCGACAATCGCGCGGCAGGTCACGGGCGGTCTTGGGTGGACTGAAGTGGCGCCTGAAATACAAAGGTGCTGTGGTTGGACTGTGACGTGAAGGTCACGGTGCCGTGGTGGGCCGTGGCAATCCACTGGGCGATGCTGAGGCCCAGACCGGTGCCGTCGATGCCGTCCGCCTTCACGTTTGAGCCGCGGTAGAAGCGGTCGAAGACCCGGGGCTGTTCCACAGCGGGAATCGCGGAACCGGTGTTGGTGATGGTAAAAGTGGCTTGAAGCCCATCGGCGGAGAGGCTGATCTGCACGGCGCCCTGGAGGCGATTGTACTTGATGGCGTTGTCGCAGAGGATGACGAGCAATTGGCGAAGGCGATGGCGGTCGCCCATGATGGTGACGTCGTCGCAGCGGTCCAACGTGACGCGAATGTCCCGCTCCGCGCCGAGAACGGAAGTGTCTTCCGCGGCGGCGGTGACGAGTGGCTTCAAGAGGACCGGCTCCAAGGTAATTGGGATGAGTTGGGAGTCGGCTCTGGTGAGAAAGGCGAGGTCATCCACCATGCGGGAAAGCCTTTCGATTTCGTCAAGGTTTCGCGCGAAGGCGGCACGGTCAGAAGCGGAGCGGGTGCTGTCGTCCACGAGCCGTTCAAACTCGCCGTGCAGGACGCTGAGGGGGGTCTTCAGCTCGTGTGACGCGTGGAGGGTGAACTGGCGGATGCGCTGGAAGGAATCATCGAGACGGGCCGTCATGGCGTTGAAGACTTCGGCAAGCTTGCGAAATTCGACATCGCCCTCCGAAAGTTCGATGCGCTCCCGCAGGTTTCCTTCGTGAATGCGATTGGCGGCGTTGGCGAGTGTCTCCAGAGGACGTACGGCGCGGCGCGCGAGCCACCATCCGCCAAAAGCAATGAGCGCCACGGGGATCACCGCCTCACCCGCGATCTCCAGCATGACGTGGGGAACAGTCACGTGCTCGTCCGGCGCCAATTTGGGCTCGATGACGAGTTCATAATAGGCGAATGCCGAGACGAGCAGGAGGCCGATGAGGAAGAGGCCCGCGAAACTCCACGCGAGGCGCGTGGCCAGAGTCATGGGTTTCATGGCGCGCCCTCCCGCAGCAGGTAACCGGCGCCGCGCACGGTGTGGAGGAGTTTCGTCTCATGGCCCTCGTCAAGCTTCTGGCGCAGCCGGCGGATATAAACGTCCACGAGATTTGAGCCCTGATCGAAATGATGTTCCCACACTTCTTCCAGCAGAAGTCGTCTCCCGCAGATGTGGCCAGCGTGGCGCAGCAGGACTTCGATGAGAAGCGTTTCGCGGGTGGAAAGATCGAGACGCTTTCCGGCGCGGCGCGCCTCGCGGCGGGCGAGATCAAAGGTGAGGTCCGCGAGGCGGAGCACGCCGTTGTTGTCGGGCGGCGGCATTTTCAGGGCGCGGCGACCGAGGGCCTTGAGGCGCGCGACGACTTCCTTTACGGCGAAGGGCTTGGCGAGGTAGTCATCCGCCCCCGCGTTGATACCGGCCACGCGCTCGTCCACGGAGCCGAGGGCTGAGACCATGAGAATGGGCAGGGTGCTGCCGCGCTCACGCAATTTCCGGGTCAATTCGATACCGCTGAGACGGGGCAGCATGATGTCCAGCACGGCGGCGTCATAGGATTCTCCACGCAGGCGATCCAGGGCTTCATCGCCTCGTGCGCAAACTTCCGCGGCGAGCCCGTTTTCACGCAGTCCTTTGAGGAGGAGTGCGGCGATCTTCGCCTCGTCTTCGACAATGAGCACCCGCATGAGGTGCATCGTAGAGGGCGCGCTGCGGGATGCCAGCGGATTTGAAGTGAGGTGGGATGCGAGATGACAGGTTTTTCATTTTTGCTGGCTGTCCGGGTCGCGAATCCTTACCGACATGCTCTTTCACTACCTATGAAAACACTTCTTCTGTCCGCGATCACTGTCCTGGGTTTTGCTGTGGCCTCGTTGCAGGCCGATGATGCCGCCGTGGCGGCCAAGCTGGCCAAGATTCCCAAGCCCGCTGCGGAGGCTCTCAAAAAAGCGGCGGGCAGTGCCAAGATCGAGGGCGTAAGCATTGAGAAGGATGGGAAGACGACCGTGTACGAAGTGCAGCTCACCGAAGCTGGAAAACCGAACCGCGAAGTCTCGGTGACGGCGGATGGAAAGATCAATGCGGAAGAGTTCACGATTCCGCTCGATCAAGTACCCGCGAAGGCGAAGGCCGCGATCGAGGCGGGCGCGAAGGGAGCGACCATCAAGCGGGTGCAGCACATTTCCCGTGGCGGCAAGGTGACCTATGAGGCTCTCTATGTAAAGAAGGGCAAGGAGACCGAGGTGGAATATCAGGAAGACGGCACGCTCAAGCCTGAGTAAGCCAGCGCTCCACCGTTATGCGCTGTCTTCCGTGGTTTCCGCTTTTGGCCGTAGGATACCTGCCATGGCTGGTGTCCAGTTGCGTCCACTATACGCCGCAGCCGCTCAATGCCTCGGCCAGCGCGGCGCGGCTCACTTCACGGCACCTTGGCGCAAAGACGTGGACGCTGCGCAGTCTCACGGAGGAGGCGATCAAGAATCATCCGGACATCGCGCTCGCGCGGGCCAAATACGCGACGGCCGTGGCGGCGGTGCGCACCGCGGGGGCGCGGCCCAACCCCACGGTGGCGCTGCTGCCGCAAATCGCGACGCCCTTCAAGTGGATCGAGGGGACCTACAGCGTGGATTTCGACTGGACGCTGGAGACCTCGGGCAAGCGCTCCAAGCGTGTGGTGATGGCGCTGGCGCAGGCGGAGGCTGCAGCGGCGAATGTGATTGATGCGACATGGAAAGTGCGAGCCGCAGTGCACAAGGCTTATGTGGAAGTGTATGCCGCCGAGCAGCGCGTGAAGCTTGCGAACGATGCGATTGCCCAGCAGGCCGAACTTCTGAAAGCCTACGACGACAAGGTCAAAGCGGGGGCTGAATCGCGGAGCATCACGCAGCAGGCGCGGTTGCTGCAGGCACAGATGAAATTGCAGGCGGCGGAAAGCGCGAAGCTGGCGGCGGTGGCGCGGGCATCACTGGCGGAGGCTCTGGCCATGAGCGTGCAGGGGCTGGAGGGCGCGAACTTTTCCTTTGCGAACTTTGAATCACCGCTGCGCTCAGCACCGGGGAGACGGAATGCGCTAACCCATCGTGCGGATGTGCTGGCGGCGCTGGCGGACTATGCGGCAGCGGAGGCGAGCCTGCGGCTGGAAGTGGCGAAGCAGTATCCGGACATTCATTTGAATCCGGGATACTCGCTGGATTCTGGCGTGAACAAGTGGGCGATCGGCGTGGGACTCACGCTGCCGATCTTGAACCGCAACGAAGGGCCGATCGGCGAAGCAGAGGCGAAGCGCAGGGAAGCGGCGGCGGTTTTTGAATCGGTGCAGGCGAAGGTGCTGGCGGAGTGTGATCGCGCCGCGGCGACGCTGGCCGCCGCCCAGAAGAAACTGGCCACCACGGATGCGCTGCTCGCGGAGCAGGGCCAGCAGGTGGCGGAAGACGAGCGGCTGCTCAAGGCGGGCTCGGGCGACCGCACGGGACTGCTTTCCGCGAAAGTGGAGCGGGCCATCACGCAAGCGTCACGCGTGGATGCGCTGGCGGAAGTACACGCCGCGCTCGGCGCCCTGGAAGATGCAACGCAGACGCCCCTCTCCGAATAGATCACGCCGTCATGAAAAAGGTCCTGCATTTCCTCATCACCGTGGCCGTACTGGCAGCGCTGGGCGAAGTGTTGTGGATCGGCGTGCGCAAGCAGGAGGAAAAGTTGGCCAACGGAAAGGAAGCGGCTGCGGAACCTGCTGAGGAAGCGAAGCCGGAGGAGTACACGGTGATGCTGGAGAAGAAGAAGGCAAGGGCGCTGGGGCTGGAGAAGGAACAGCCGCAGAAGACCACGCTGCAGGCGCGGCGAAGAGCGTTTGGGACGGTACTGGATCCGCTGCCGCTGCTGACGCTCGATGGAGAATTGGCGACGGCGGAGGCCGCTTTGGCCGCATCCAAGGCGGACAACGAGCGCACGCAGGCGCTGGTGGCGACGAATGATACTTCCAAGAAGGCGGCGGAGACTGCGGCGGCACAGTTTTTGGCGGACAAGATCAAGGTGGAAAGCTTGATAAGGAGTGCGCAACTGCAATGGGGCTCGGTGTTCAAAGCGGATGCCGCGCCGCGCCGCGCTCTCATGGACGAATTTGTGAAGGGCAACGTGGCGCTGGTGCGGGTGGATGTGATGCCGGACGACACGTTTGCCGCGCTGCCGAAGAGGGCTCGGCTCATGGTGTTGGGCCGTGAGGACCAGCCCCTGGAGGCTTCCGAAATCATTCCGGCGGCCGTGGCGGACGCTAAGACGCAGTCGCAAGGCTTTGTGCTGCGCGTGGACAAGCCGGTGTTTACGCTGCGTCCGGGCATGGCGCTGACCGCATGGCTGGACCTGCCCGGGGAGCCGCGCGCGGGCTACGCGGTGCCGCGTTCCGCGATCCTACGGCACGACGGGCGCACGTGGGTGTACGCGCAGGAAGAGGAGGAAAAATATGTGCGCAAGCCAGTGACGCTGGATTCACCCTTGGATGGTGAGCAGGGATGGTTCGTTGCAGAGGGTGGCGGACTTTCGAGCGATGATGTGGTGGTGGTCACCGGCGCCGCGTCTTTGCTCAGCGAAGAACTGAAAGGCGGAGCCGAAGCGGAGTAGCCATGCTGTCCGCCATCGTCGAGCATTCGCTGCGGCATCGGGGCATTGTCATTGCGCCGGCGCTGGCCTTGCTCGGCTGGGGTGGTTATGTGGCCTCGCAGTCGCCGCTGGATGTATTCCCAGAATTTGTGGCGCCGCAGGTGACGATCCAGGCGGAGGCGCCGGGTCTTGCTGCGGAGCAAGTGGAGGTGCTGGTGACCCGGCCCATCGAGAGCGCGGTGAATGGCGCGGCTTCGCTGCAGTCAGTGCGATCGGAGAGCATCCAGGGACTGAGCGTGGTGACGGTGGTTTTCAAAGACGGCACGGACATTTATCAGGGGCGCCAATCATTGGCGGAGAAGCTGGGCACGCTGGCGCGGCAGCTTCCGGATGGCGTGCGCGCGCCGACGTTGTCGCCGCTCATGTCTTCCACGATGGACCTGCTCAAGATCGGATTTGTTTCCGAAAAGATGAGCGGGCGGGACCTGCGCACCTTGGCGGACTGGACCATCAAGCCGCGCCTGCTGGCAGTGGAGGGCGTCGCGGCAGTCAGCGTTTTCGGTGGCGAAGTGGAACAATTGCAGATCCAGGTGATGCCTGAGAAACTCTCGGCGTTTGACCTGACAACTGCCGACGTTCTGGAATGCGCGAAAGCTTCGACCGGAGTACGTGGCGCGGGTTTCATTGATACGCCGGGGCAACGCGTGGTAATCCAGACCAGCGGACAGATGTTCACGCCGGAGGAACTCGGTGAAGTGGTGGTGCGCAAGGGCTCGCCAGTGGTGCGGCTGCGAGATGTGGCGAAGGTGGTGCTGGGCGCAGAGCCGAAGTTTGGCGACACGCTCATCATGGGCAAGCCAGGGGTGTTGCTCACGCTGAAAAGCCAATATCTCGCCAACACCCTCACGGTCACGAAGGGATTGGAGAACGCGCTGCAGGAACTGCGGCCCATGCTGAATGCGAAGGGCATTGTGCTCTATGACCGGCTGCACCGGCCTGCGACCTTCATCGAGACTGCGCTGCACAATGTGAGGAATTCGCTGCTCGTGGGCGGCGCGCTGGTGGGGATCGTGCTGATCCTCTTTCTTCTCGACCTGCGCATCGCGCTGATCTCGTTTCTTTCGATTCCGCTTTCGCTTTTGACGGCGATTTTGATCCTGCAATGGTTCGGCGTGTCGCTGAACACGATGACGTTGGGTGGTTTCGCGGTGGCGATCGGCGTGGTGGTGGACGATGCGATCATCGATGTGGAAAACATCCTGCGACGTC
>Ga0265327_10005096_pt1 | contig 11180 bp, 11 predicted proteins | sample 41621metaG_FD_202089 | JGI IMG/M metagenome (GOLD analysis project Ga0265327, IMG submission 202089) | Rhizosphere microbial communities from Carex aquatilis grown in University of Washington, Seatle, WA, United States - 4-16-21 metaG | ecosystem: Host-associated > Plants > Roots > Rhizosphere... | reverse complement strand
CCGGGGTGAGGGCCTGGACGTCGGCGGGACCGCGGATGGCGTCGAGTAGGCGGGGGGCGGGGGCGGGGGTGGAGGCGTTCATCTGGGTAGGATCAGCCCTCGCGGCCAGCCTCGAACGGGGCGAACGCGGCGCCGTCCTTGGCTTTCTTGAGCTGCTCGATCTTCAGCTCGGCGTCCTTGAGCCGGCCCTCGCAGACCTTGAGGAGCCGGTTGCCCTCCTCGAACTTGGCGAGCAGGTCCGCCAGGGGGACGTCACCCGATTCCATCGATTCGACGATGGTCTCGAGCTTGGTCAGCGCGGCCTCGAACGAGAGTTTGGCTTCTTTGGCTTCCACGCCCGCGAACCATGCCCGGGATGCGAACCTTTTCAAACAATCTTTGGGCTCGCGGCGCCGCGCGAAACGGCTGGATTGGGCCGATGAGTCCTGTGCGATGGATCACGGCCGCGCTGCTTGTCCTGCGCCTGGCCGCCGAGCTGGTGCTGGCGGCCCTCAACCGGGCGGAGGTCCGGCGCCACGCCGGCGCGCCGCCCCCCGCCGCGGCCGCGATCATGGACGCGCCCACCTACGCCCGGTCCGTCGCCTACACGCTCGCGAAGTCGCGCTACGGCGTGGTCCGCGAGGCCTTTGACACGCTGGTGGTCGCGCTGGCCGTCTTCAGCGGCGTGCTGCCCCGGCTGTTCGCGGACGTGACGGCCTGGGGCGCGGCCGGCGCGGGCTGGACCCGCGTGATCTTCATCCTGGCGGCGGCCGTGCTGCTGGCGGTGCCGGCGCTGCCATTCGACTGGTGGGAGCAATTCCGGCTGGAGGCGAAATTCGGCTTCAACCAAAGCACCCGCGGGCTCTGGGTCATGGACAAGCTCAAGGGCCTCGCCCTGATGTTCCTCATCGGCTTTCCGCTGCTCTGGCTGCTGCTCTCGCTCGTGGCCTGGGCGGGCGACGCGTGGTGGCTCTGGGGCTTCGCGCTGCTCTTCGGCTTCCAGCTGCTGATGCTGGTGCTCTATCCCAAGCTCATCCTGCCGCTCTTCAACCAGCTCACGCCGCTGCCCGAGGGCGAGCTGCGCACCCGCCTGCTGGCGCTGGGCGACCGCACGGGGTTCCGGGCGCAGACGATCGAGGTGATGGACGGCAGCAAGCGCTCGGGCCATTCGAACGCGTTCTTCACCGGCTTCGGCCGCTTCCGGCGCATCGTGCTCTTCGACACCCTGGTCAGCCAGCTCGCGCCGGACGAGCTGGAGGCCGTGCTGGCCCACGAGATCGGGCATTACCGGCGCGGGCACGTGCCCAAGATGATCGCGCTCATGGCCGTCATGCTCTTCGCGGGCTTCGCCGCCGTCGCCTGGCTGGCGCGCAGCCCGTGGTTCAACCAGGCCTTCGGCTTCCCCGCCGGGGAACTCGCGCCGGCCTTCCTGCTCTTCGGGCTGCTCAGCGGGCTGGTGACCTTCTGGTTCTCGCCGGTGATGAATGGATTGTCCCGCAAGCACGAGTACGAGGCGGATGCATTCGCCCGCGACGCCATGGGCGGGCCCGCGGCCATGCTCGGCGCGCTGCGCAAGCTGGCCCAGAAGAACCTCAGCAACCTCACGCCGCACCCCTGGTACAGCGCGTTCTGCTACTCGCATCCGACCCTCGTGGAGCGGGAGCGCGCGCTGACCGCGGAGCGGGCGTAGCACCCGCGGCGGCGATGACGGGGCGCGGCGTCAGTCGGCGGTGGTGGATTTTGGCCCTGGCGCTCGTCCTGGCCGCGGCCGGACGGGCGGAGACGCTGACCGTGGCGACGTACAACGTGGAAAACTACGGCGTGGCGGACCGGCTGACGCCGGAGGGCTATCGCGCGGCGTACCCCAAGCCCGAGGCCGAGAAGCGCGCCCTGCGCGCGGCGATCCGCGGGCTCGATGCGGACATCCTGCTGCTGCAGGAGATCGGCGGCGCGGCCTACCTCGAGGAACTGCGGCGGGATCTGCAGGCGGAGGGACTGGATTATCCCGTGGCCTTCGTGCTGGAGGCGGACGACAAGGACCGCCATGTGGCCGTGCTGTCGCGCCGTCGGTTCAAGGCCGTGGTGCCGCATGCGGACCTGGCGATCCGGTACTTCGGGGCAACCGCGCCGGTGAAGCGCGGACTGCTCGAGCTCACGGTGGCGACCGCGGGTGGCGACGTGACCCTGTTCGGCGTGCACCTCAAGAGCCAGTACACCGACCGGGCCGACGATCCCGCGTCGGCCCAGCGCCGCCTGGCGGAGGCGACGGCGGTGCGGGATGCGGTGCTGGCGAGGTTTCCCGACCCCGGGAGCGCCCGGTTCCTGATCCTCGGCGACTGCAACGACGGCCGCACCAGCCCGCCCCTGCAGCGGCTGCGGCGGCGCGGGGGCACGGAGGTGGCGTGGCTGCTGCCCGCGGCGGACAGCCGCGGCGAGACCTGGACGCATGCCTACCGGAAGGAGGACAAGTACTCGCGGCTCGACCATGTCCTCGTCTCCCCCGGGCTCCGGTCCGCGGTGCAGGGTGGGGCGGCGCAGATCTTCGACGGGGTGGGCGTGCCCGAGGCCAGCGACCACCGGCCCGTGCGCGTGGCGCTGGTGCTGGACGGGAGCGGGGCGCGCCAGCCATAAAAAAGCCGCGCCCGGGCGAACCGGGCGCGGCGCAAAGGAGTGCGACGGCTTACTTGGCCGTGACGGTGACCGGCACGTTGACCTCGCCGGCGCCGTAGCCCTTGAGGAACAGGCTGCCGGTGCCCGGCTTGCCGCCCTCGACCGTGATGGTGACGGACGTCTGGCCCTGGGGCACGATGACCTCCGGCATGATCACGGACTCCGGCACGTCGGTGGTGACGTCGAGGAGCAGTCCGCCCGGGGCCGCCGCGTTGGGGACGGTGAACGTGAGCGGCTGGCGCTCGCCCGTGCGCAGCGCGAGGGACGACGGCGCGACGGAGAGGTTGCTGGGATCAATGCGGAAGGTGCCGACCGGCGAGCTGCCGGCGGAGCTGCCGAGCGTGATCTTGTAGTTGCGGTTCGGCTCGAGGGCCGGGACGAACAGGCTGAGGGAGTTGGGCGACTCGAACACCGTGCGCGCCGGCGTGCTGTCAAAGTAGAGGATATCCTGCGGGGTGAACCCGCGGCCGAGCACGCTGATGCGGGCGCCAACCGGGCCGCGGTTGACCTCCAGCGAGAGGACGTAGCGGTGGACGATGCGGGCGGAGGTGGCCTCGGTGTAGGTCTCGCGCGTGACCCGCGAGCCGTTGGACTCGTAGTCGTAGTTGACCAGGAAGTAGTAAGCGACCTGGTCGCGGCCGGCGGGCAGCTGGTAGTCGAACTCGTAGATGCTGTCCGCCAGGGCGCTCTTGTTCATCGGGAAGATCTGGCCATCCACCACGATGTGGGGCTTGAGGCTGCCGGCGACCACCCCGTCGTTCTTCGCGGTGACCCGGAGCGTGATCGTGTAGATCTGCGACGGATTCTCGGGCAGGGAGGCCGGCGTGAGGTTGGTCAGCACGACGGTGTCGCAGCCGCTAAGCATCGCAAGGGCGAGGAGGGCGCCGAGTCCGAGGAGGATTTTTCTCGCGAGGGAAATTTGGTTGGTATGCATTGGCGTTTTAGCGTGAAAAAGCAGACGGTATAAAACCTGTTAGTAATGAGCGACGTTGCATCAGAGCAAGCCAAAGCTGAGGCGCCCAAACCGCTGGGACTCTACCTGCATGTGCCGTTTTGTGCCTCAACCTGTGATTTTTGCGCATTCTACCAAACCAAGCCGACCGCGGCGGGGGTGGAAAGTTTCCTCTCCGGCATCGCGGACGAGGCAAAACTTGTCGCCTGGAGCCGTCCGGTGACCACGGTTTTCTGGGGCGGCGGCACCCCGGGCCTGCTGGCCCCGCGGACACTTACGCGTCTGGCCGAGACGGTGCGGGGCGTGTGCGGCGGGGAGCCGGTGGAATGGACCGTGGAGCTGGCGCCCGCGTCGGTGACCCCGCAGCGGCTGGCGGCGCTCCACGCGGCGGGCGTGACACGGATCTCGATGGGCGTGCAGAGCTTTCAGCCCGCGTTGCTGGACGTGCTGGGCCGCCAGCACTCCGTCGAGCAGATCTACCGGGCCTACGACCTTGTGCGCGCCGCGGGGTTCGCGAGCGTCAACCTGGACCTGATGTTCGCCCTCCCGGGACAGACGGCGGAGGAGTGGCGGCAGGACGTGGCGGAGGCCGTGCGGCTCGCCCCGGACCATCTCTCGACCTACTGCCTGACCTTTGAGGAGGACACGGCGCTCTGGATCAAGCTGTCGGAAGGCCGCGTGAAGCTCGACCCGGAGCATGAGGCCCGGCTGTACGAGTCCACGTGGGACCAGCTCGCCGCGGCGGGCTACGCGCAGTACGAGGTCTCCAATTTCGCCCGTCCCGGGCATGCCTGCCGGCACAACCTCGCCACCTGGCGCATGGGCGAGTGGGTCGGGCTGGGCCCGTCGGCCGCGTCGCAGCACGCGGGCGTGCGCGGCGCCAACATCGCGGACCTGGCCAAGTGGCGCGAGCGGGTGGCCGCCGGCCAGCGGGCAACCGAGGATCGCGTGGCGCTCACGCCGGCGCTGCTGGCGGAGGACGCGCTGGTGTTCGGCCTGCGCATGAACGAGGGCGTGGACCTGGCGGAGTGGCAGGACCGCAGCCCGGAGGCGCCGTGGCCCGAGGTGGAGGCGCTGCTGGCCCGGATGACGGCGGAGGGGCTCGCAGTGCGCGCGGGCCCGCGCGTGCGCCTGACCAACCGCGGTCGGCTGCTCGCGGATGCCGTGGGCGCGGAGATCATGGAAGCGTTTCGTCCCCTGATTCCCGCATGAGTCGGCCCCGCGTGAATCTCCGTTGCCCGCGCCGCTGGCTGCAGGGGGTGATGCTGGGCACGGCCCTGCTCGGCGCGGTGCGCGGGGTGGCGGCCGACAAGATTGAGTTCACCTGGCCGACGCCGAATCCGGCGTGGGCCGAGGGGCGGCCGATCAGCGAGTTTCTCCAGCAGGCGGGCTCGGGCGACCCGGAGTCGGGCGGCTTCGGCGGCGTGCGCAGCGGCGGCAGCCAGTTTCACGAGGGCATCGACATCAAGTGCGTGCGCCGCGACCGGCGCGGCGAGCCGATGGACAATGTCTTTGCCGCCATGGACGGCGTGGTGCGCCACATCAACGGCACGGCCGGCGAGAGCAACTACGGCCGCTACCTCGTCCTGGAGCATCCCGACCAGACTCCCGGCGTCTACACGCTCTACGCCCACCTGGCACGCATCGCGCCGGGCCTGCGGGAGGGTGAGAACGTGACGCGCGGCCAGGTGATCGGCCTGATGGGTCACAGCTCGAGCGGCAAGATCCCGCGCGACCGCGCGCACCTTCACTTCGAGATCGGCCTGATGGTCACGCGCGAGTTCCAGCTCTGGTACAACGCCCGGAAATTCGGCAGCCCGAACGAGCAGGGGCTCTGGAACGGCATGAACCTGATGGGCTTTGACCCCCTCGACTTCCTCAACCGGTGGCGCGCGGGCCAGGTGCGGAGCTTCCAGGAATACCTCTCCCAGGTGGAGCCGGCGGTGCGACTGCGCGTCGCGACCACGCGCGTGCCGGATTTCGTCCTTCGCTACCCCGCGCTGCTGACCAGGCCGCTGCCGATGGCGGTGAGCGGCTGGGAGATCGCCTTCGACTGGACCGGCATGCCGGTCCGCTGGACGCCGTTGACGGGTCCGGAGGCAATCGGGCTGCCGGCCGGCCAGCCGCGGATCCTCGACGTGAACGCGGAGCTGGTGCGGCGCGAGCGCAGCCGGATCCTGGTGGTGTCGCGGCGCGGCGGCTGGGTCGTCGCCCACGACCTCGACACCGTCTTGGAGCAACTTTTCGGCCTGCACTGAGGCGGACTTGATCTGTGGTCCCTTCCTTCGCCAAGCCTGCGGAGGGCGGCAAAACCCAAGCTTGGCTAGCCTTGGCGCTCTTCGCGTTCTTGGCGGTAAAAGGGTTCGAAGCGAACCTTGTGCCACCGCCAAGGTCGCCAAGCGCGCGAAGGTCAGGCTTTCGTGCGCTTCGGGCCCCTCGTGGTGGGCAACGGTCCGGGATTGGCCCGCGCCCTAGCTCTGCGGCTTGAGCTGCGAGACCAGCAGGGTGTAGCCGGGGTCTTCCTTCAGGCCGTCCAAGTCGGGGTCCTGCTGCATCCAGTCGAAGTCCGAGTAGCCGAGCTCGACCGCCCGGTGGAGCGAGCGCAGCGCGTCGCGCTTGCGGCGCGAGAGGGCGAGGCTGCAGGCGAGGTTGTAATGGGCCGTGGCGTTGTCCGGCAGCAGGCGCACGAGCTTGCGGTCCATGCGGAGGCCGTCGGCGATGCGCCCGTGCTTCGTGTAGAGGCCGCCGAGGATCTCGACGACTTCGGTGTAGCCGGCGTCGCGCTTCAGCACGGACTCGAAGAACCGCATCTCGAACTCGGGATCTTGGGCTTTGGCCATGGCCGGGTCAGGACGTGCGCCGGGGGCAGGTGCCGGTGAGGCGCAGGGTGTCGCAGCGCGCGCTCACCTGCAGGCGCTGCGTGACGGGCCGGAGGCCGAGCTTGGACGAGACGCTGTTGCCGTACCACTCCATGAACGGCGCGCTGACCTCGAAGATGCGGTCGCAGTCGAGGCAGACCACCTGGGCGACCTGCGTGCTGCCGCCCTCGCGGTTGGCGTGGTAGAACTTCTCGCCCGAGCCGATGTCCACCTCGCGCAGCAGCGCGCTCTTGGTCATGATCGGCAGGGTGCGGTAGACGGTGGCGCGGGAGACGGACGCGTCGAGGACGCGCGCGCGGTCGAGCAGCTGCTCCGCGGTGAAGTGCTCCTGCTGCGCGAAGGCCGCGTCGAAGATCGCCAGCCGCTGGTTCGTGACACGCAGGCCTTTTTGCGCCAGGAATTTTCGGAACTTTTCGCGGGCCGCGGAGATGCTCACGGCGCGACTGTTTGAACCCCGCCCCGGGGTGTCAATGCGATCGTGGCCGGCGCGTCCGCGGAAACTTTCCCGCGGACGCCCGCATGCTTGCGCGCGGCGGGCGGGTGGGGCATGTCTGCAGGCGAATGATCGTAGGCGTCCATCCGCTCGCCGGCTTCGACAAGCTGCTGCACTACCGCGTGCCGGAGTCGCTGCGCGCATCCGTCGCCGTCGGCTCGCTCGTGCGCGTGCCCGTGCTGAACGCGCTGCGGCTGGGCATCGTCGGCGAGATCGGCGCGCCGCCGGACTTCCCGCTCGACCGGCTGAAGACGCTGGCGCAGGTCGTCCACCCGTTTCCCGCGCTGCCCCCGGACCTGCTGGAGCTCGCGCGCTGGATGGCGCGGTACTATGCCTGCGGGCTCGACAGCATCATCGAGACGATGCTGCCCGCGGCGGTGCGCAACGGCGCCGGGCTCAAGCAGGAGAAGATGCTGGAGCTGGTCCGCTCGCTGGCCCCGGACGAGGTGGCGGAGCTCGCCCGGCGCGCGCCGCAGCAGGCCCGGCTCTACCAGTTCCTGACCCAGCAGTTTCGGCCGCAGAAAAAGTCCCTCGTCCTCGCCCGCCTCGACCTCACCGCCGCGGTGGCAGCGGGCCTGGCGAAGCGCGGCGTGATCCGCGAGGTGGCGCTGCGCGTCGAGCGCGTGGCCTACGACGACGCGGTGGAGCAGGGTGAGCTCGTGGCCTCGCAGCCGCACCGGCTCAACGCCGAGCAGGAGGCCGCGGTCGCGGCGCTCGGCACCGCGCTGGCGGGGGAGAAGTTCGGCGTGTCGCTGCTGCACGGCGTGACCGGCTCGGGCAAGACGGAGGTCTACCTCCGCGCCATCGACCTTGCGCTGAAGGCCGGCGGCGGGGTGATTTTCCTGGTGCCGGAGGTGGCGCTCACGCCGCAGACGGTGGCGCGGCTGCGCGCGCGGCTCGAGGCGATCGCGCCGGGGCACCGGTGCGTGGTCTGGCACAGCCACCTCAGCGAGGGCGAGCGCCTCGACGGCTGGCTCGCGCTGGCCACGGGCGAGGCGCGCGTGGTGGTGGGCGCGCGGTCCGCGGTCTTCGCCCCCGTGCGCGACCTGCGGCTCATCGTCGTGGACGAGGAGCACGAGCCGGCCTACAAGCAGGACGAGACGCCGCGGTACCATGGCCGGGACGTGGCGGTGATGCGGGCGAAGCTCAACCGCGCGACCTGCGTGCTCGGCTCGGCGACGCCCTCGCTGGAGAGCTACGCCAACGCGCAGGCGGGGAAGTACCGGCTGCTGGAGCTGCGGGAGCGCGTGGACGCGCGCAAGCTGCCGCACATCCACGTGGTGGACCTGCGGGTCGAGGCGCTGAAGCAGCGCGCGCTGCCGACGCTGTCCCAGGGGCTGGTGGCCGCCATGCGCGACCGGCTGGAGCGGCGCGAGCAGACGATCCTCTTCATCAATCGCCGCGGCTATTCCTCGGCCATGCTCTGCACCAAGTGCGGCCACACGGAGGAGTGCCCGCACTGCAGCATCGCGCTGACCTACCACCGGGCCGACGAGACGCTGCGCTGCCACCTCTGCGGCGAGCAGCGGCCGGCGCCGGTGCGCTGCCCGCAGTGCGGCGCGCCGGAGATCCGCTGGCGCGGCCTCGGCACGCAGCGGGTGGAGGAGGCCGTGCGGCGCCTGCTGCCGCGGGCGCGGATCGAGCGCATGGACACCGACACGATGTCGAAGAAGAACCGCTTCCGCGAGGTGCTCTCCCAGTTCCGCGCCGGCCGGATCGACGTGCTCGTCGGCACCCAGATGATCGGCAAGGGCCTCGACTTCCCCAACGTCACGCTGGTGGGCCTGATCGACGCGGACATCTCCATGCACATCCCGGACTTCCGGGCCAACGAGCGCACCTTCCAGCTCCTCGTGCAGGTCGCGGGCCGCGCCGGCCGCGGCGACCGCGCGGGCGAGGTGATGGTGCAGACCTTCACGCCGCACGCCGAGGCGATCCAGTTCTCGCGCCACGCGGACTTCGCCGGCTTCGCCGCGGCCGAGCTGAAAATCCGGAAGGAGTTTCGCTATCCGCCATACCGGCACCTGATCCACCACCTGTTCCGCGGGCCGAATCCCGAGAAGCTCAAGTTCTTCGCCGAGCAGTGGGCCCGGCTGGTGGAGCGCGAGCTCGGCAGCCGCCTCGAGGTGCGGGGACCGTCGCCGTCGCCGATCGAGAAGATCAAGGACGAGTACCGCTGGCAGGTCTGGTATTTCACCTCCGCCGTGACCCAGGTCGTGCCCGAGCTGGCCCGGCTGCGCGCGGCCTTCAAGTGGCCGGACGACCTTACGCAGGTGATGGACGTGGACCCGATGAGCCTGGTCTAGGCCGGCGCGGACTTGGGAGCCCAGCTAATGAGTGCGGATGAGCGTTTATTAGTGGTTTCCACTGGACCGGATTCGACCCAGGGTCGGTGGCATGTCTTCCAGTATCCACGGTCACGACGTCATTGATATGATCCAGGCGTCGGGCCGGTCCTATACCACCGAATCGCTGCAGGCGGCGATCATCGCGCGGTTCGGCGCCGCGGCGCGGTTCCACACCTGCTCGGCGGAGGGCATGGATGCCGGCCAGCTGATCGCCTTCTTCGACCAGCGCGGCAAGTTCGCGGGGACCGCCGAGGGATTTACCATCCCCGCGGATCGCGTCTGCTCGCACTGAGGTCTCTCCGGCGGTGCCGCGGCTTGGCTGAAATCGCCTTTTCCGCGGTAAGTGGTTTGCCGCGGCGGGTGGGGTAGATTACGCAGCCCCGATGCTCGGCTTGCCTCGCCCCTTCGCGCTTGCGAGCATGGGTCCATGATGCGTCCCGCGCCTCGGTCGGCTTCCTTGCTCGCGCGCGTGGCCCGCGCGCCGGTGCGGCTGGCTTTCCTCCTGGCGCTCGCGGTTGCCACCGGGCCAATGCTCCGTGCGGAGAATTTCGGCGCCGCCTTCAGCCAGTATGAGGAGCGGCCGAAAAACCTCAGCGACTTGGATTGGGGATTGTTCCAAGTGATGTCGCACTACAAGGGCACCAACAATCTTTCCTACAATAGTGATACGCGCCTCTTCGAGGCCGTCTTCTACGAGAGCGTCAGGGATGTCTCGGGCAGCACGCCGGAAAAGCTCGAGGATTCGCTCAATGCCAAGATCCGGGTGCTGAACTTTTGGCTCGGGAAATATTTCGCGGAGTACAAGAAACGCGGCGCGGTCGATCTCCGGGCCTCCTTCATCCTCGGCCGGCGCGGGCGCGACCTGATCGCGCTGTATGATGGGAAAAAGCTCAGCTTTACGGACGACTACTACAGTTACCTGCGGGAAATCGGGCTGCGACTCTGAGAACCGCCCGTGGGCGCAGATGCTCGCAAGGGCCGGGCAGCCGGGCAAATGAGGGGAAATCCGGGGCCATGAGTGGGTTGCTCCCGAACCCCGCCGGAAGGGCGCGCGGGCGGTGTTGACCCCGCGGGCCGGGTGTAGGTTAACGGTGCCATGCGCATCTATTTCATGGGTGTCTGCGGGACGGCGATGGGCAACGCAGCGCTGCTGGCGCGGGCCGCGGGGCATGAGGTGCTGGGGGCCGACGCCGGCGTCTATCCGCCCATGAGCACCGTCCTCGCCGAGGCGGGCATCACGGTCCACGAGGGCTACGATCCGGCGCGCCTGGCGCAGCTCGCCCCGGACCTGGTCGTGATCGGCAACGCCATGTCGCGCGGCCAGCCCGAGGTGGAGTGGCTGCTGGAGTCGCGCGCGCTGCCCTACACCTCGCTGCCGGCGCTCCTCCACGACTCCGTGCTCTGCTCGCGGCGCAACCTCGTCATCTGCGGCACCCACGGCAAGACCACCACAACGGCGCTGACGGCGTTCCTCCTGCGCGAGAACGGCCGCGACCCGGGCTACCTCATCGGCGGCGTGCCGCAGGACCCCCCGACGGGCAGCCACCTCGGCGCGGCGGCGGACCCGTTTGTGATCGAGGGCGACGAGTACGACAGCGCGTTCTTCGACAAGCGCAGCAAATTCATCCACTACGCGCCGCACATCGCGGTGCTGAACAACCTGGAATTCGACCACGCGGACATCTTCCGCGACCTGGCGGACGTCCAGCGGACATTCAGCCACCTGACCCGGATTGTGCCGCGCAACGGCTGGATCGTGCGCAACGGCGACGATGCCAACCTCGCGGCACTCGGGCCGATGCCGTGGACCCGCACGGTGAAGGTCGGCACGGGCGAGGGGAACGACCTGCGCCTCGTGG
>Ga0265327_10005095_pt1 | contig 11180 bp, 11 predicted proteins | sample 41621metaG_FD_202089 | JGI IMG/M metagenome (GOLD analysis project Ga0265327, IMG submission 202089) | Rhizosphere microbial communities from Carex aquatilis grown in University of Washington, Seatle, WA, United States - 4-16-21 metaG | ecosystem: Host-associated > Plants > Roots > Rhizosphere... | reverse complement strand
AACATCCCGAATTCTCGGAATGGCGCTGGCAGGATTTGGCCGAGGCGCCGCGGCTGATCGTCCCCTTCAAGCGCCCCCTTTACGAACGGGTGGTGGCCGAGTTCCTGCCGCTGGCGCGGCCCGAACCGGCCTAGTCGATGGGGAACGACGGTGCCCGGGCCAGGCGCACGCTGGTCATCGCCGGCATGGCCCATGCGCTGCATGACGGCTTCACCGACCTGATTTACGTGATGCTGCCGGTCTGGCAGGCGGAATTCGCCCTAAGCTACAGCGTCCTCGCCCTGTTGCGCGGCCTCTACGCCGGAACGATGGCGTCGCTCCAGCTCCCCGCCAGCCGCCTTGCCACAAAATTTGGGGGCCGCACCGTGCTCGCGCTCGGCACGCTGGTGGCGGCCCTGGGCTACGCGCTCACCGGATTTTCGGGCGGCTTGCTCGGGCTTGGTTTGTGTCTGGCGCTGTCAGGAACTGGCGCCAGCACGCAGCATCCGATCGCCTCGGCGGCGGTGTCACGCGCCTACGGCGTGGCGGCGCGCGGGCCGCTCGGCACCTACAATTTCGCCGGGGACCTCGGAAAGGCCGCCATTCCCGCGCTCGGTTCGCTGCTGCTGGGTCTGGTGGCGTGGCGTTCGGCGCTGCTGCTGATCGCGGCCCTGGGCGTGGTGGTGGCGGCGCTGGTGTTCCTGCTGATGCCGCAAGGCAACGGCGCCGCCGCGGCCGGGGCGCGATCGGGCGGCGGCAAGGGATCGGACCGGGGCGGCTTTCGGCTGCTGTTCGCCATCGGCGTGCTGGACGCCGGCGTCCGCATGGGCCTGCTGACCTTCCTGCCGTTCCTGTTGCGCGAAAAAGGCGCGTCGATGCCGGTGATCGGACTGGCCCTCGCCCTGGTCTTTCTCGGCGGCGCCGCCGGCAAGTTCGCCTGCGGCTGGCTGGGCGCCCGACTTGGCGTGCTGGCGACGGTGGTGGTCACCGAGGGCGGGACGGCGGCGGCCATCCTGGCTTTGCTGGCCCTGCCGCTGGGACCGGCGCTCCCCCTGCTGCCGCTGCTGGGGCTGATGCTGAACGGCACGTCGTCGGTGTTGTACGGGACGGTGCCGGAACTGACCGCCGCCGCCGACACCGAACGGGCTTTCGCCCTGTTCTATGTCGGCACCATCGGATCGGGCGCCCTGACTCCGGTCCTTTACGGCCTGCTCGGCGACGCCGCCGGCCCCCATTGGGCGGTGGCGGCGACCGCCTTCGCCGCGCTCACCACCATTCCCCTGGCGATGGCGCTGGCGCCGCGCCTGCCTCAATAAAGGCTGGGCACCTTCATTTCCTCGGGGACCGGGTGGCGAATGTAGTCGGGATTGCGCACCCGCTCGGGCAGCTGGATTTCCGGATGCACCACCTCTTCATAGGGAATCTGGGTCAGCAGGTGATGGATGCAGTTGAGCCGCGCCCGCTTCTTGTCCACCGCCTCGACCACCCACCAGGGGGCCTCGGGGATGTGGGTCCGCTGCAACATGGCCTCCTTGGCGATGGTGTATTGCTCCCAGCGACGCCGCGATTCGAGATCCATCGGACTCAGCTTCCACTGCTTGATCGGGTCGTCGATCCGCATCTGGAAGCGGAAGTGCTGCTCGTCGTCAGTGATCGAGAACCAGTACTTGATCAGGATGATCCCCGAGCGCACCAGCATCCGCTCGAATTCCGGCACCGAACGAAAGAATTCTTCGACCTCCTCGTCGGTGCAGAAGCCCATCACCCGCTCGACCCCGGCGCGGTTGTACCAGGAGCGATCGAACAGCACGATTTCGCCGCCGGCCGGCAGGTGGGTGGCGTAGCGCTGGAAATACCACTGGGTACGCTCGCGCTCGTTGGGGGCCGGCAGCGCCGCGACCCGGCAGACGCGGGGATTGAGCCGCTGGGTGATGCGTTTGATGACGCCGCCCTTGCCGGCGGCGTCGCGCCCCTCGAACAGCACCACCACCTTCAGCTTCTTGTGGACCACCCAGTCCTGGAGCTTGACCAGCTCGGCCTGCAGGCGAAACAGCTCGCGGAAATAGCGTCGGCGATCGACGACCTGCTGGTCCTCGCCCGCGTCGCTCATCTCGCCCAACAGGCGGGCGAAATGATCGTCGCCCTCGTCGTTCATCTCGACTTCAAGTTCCTCGTCGAAATCGTCGGCGCGCTCGGCATGGACGCGCTTGTGCCATGTCTTCTTGGTTTCGTCGTCGGATCCGGTCACGACAGCATCTCTCCTTCCTGGCCGGGCCGACGTCAGCCCTCGCCGTCCTTAAGGCTTTCCACCACTTCCCAGGTGCGAATGTCGGTGCGGCAGGCGGTGACGTCGCGGGACGCGGATTCGCCCGAGAAGGTCTCCTCCTGGCGGAGCTGGCGGCAGGTGCGGCCATGATCGGCGTAGGGTTCGGCCAGCGGGATGACCCTGCCCGAATTCTTGCCCGCGCTCCATTCCAGCGCGGCGCCGGTCTGGCCCTCGTCGGCGGCGCGGATGGTGGTTTCCACCGCCTTGGCCCGCGACGGCGGATCGAGATAGGTGCCGACCGCCAGACCGACGATGGCGCCGATGCCGCCGCCCAGCACGGTGCCGCGCACCGCATAGGTCGAAATGTGGCCGATCGCCGCGCCCAACCCGGCGCCGGCGCCGACCCCCAGCACCTGACCGGCGCTGGGATTGGGCGGGGGCGCCGATTCGCAGGCCGCCAGGGCCAGTGCCGCCGCGGCCGCCATCGCCACCATTTTGGACATCGACACCCCCTCCGGCCGCCCCATGAACGGCCGGAATATATCGCGAAAGTGGCGGGGTGTCTCTACCGTCCGGCCACGGTCATGCCGTCGATCCGCAAGGTCGGGGCGTCGACGCCATAGCGGATGATCAGGTCGTTGGCCGGAACCAGATGGCGGAACATGTCCTTGAGGTTGCCCGCCACCGTCACCTCGGCCACCGGATAGGAGATTTCGCCGCCTTCGATCCAGAAGCCGGAGGCGCCGCGCGAATAGTCGCCGGTGACGCCGTTGACGCCCTGGCCGAACAATTCGGTGATGTAGAAGCCGCGTGGGATGTCGCCGATCATCTCGGCGACGGTGACCACCCCCGGCTCCAGCGTCAGGTTGCTGGCCGAGGGGCTGGGCGGCGAGGCGGTGCCGCGACTGGCATGGCCGGTGGGCTTCATGCCCAGTTGGCGGGCCGAGCGCAGATCGAGCAGCCAGGTGGTCAGCACCCCGTCCTCGACCAGGGCGCGGCGGCCGGAGGGCAGACCCTCGCCGTCGCAGGGGCGCGAGCGCAGGCCGCGCGGGCGATGGGGATCGTCGATGATGCGGACGCCCGGCGCGAAGACCTGGGTACCCAGCTTGTCCTTGAGGAACGAGGTGCCGCGCGCCACCCCGGCACCGTTGATGGCGCCGGCCAGGGTACCGACCAGACCGCGCGAAACGCGCGGGTCATAGATCACCGGGACCTTGCAGGTCTTGACCTTGCGCGCCCCCAAGCGGCGCACCGCCCGGCGTCCGGCCTCGTGGCCGATATCCTCGGGCGCGCGGAGGTCGGCGAGATAAACGGCACTGGTGTAATCGTAATCGCGCTCCATGCCGCCCTCGGCATCGCCGGCCAGCACGCTGACCGACAGCGAGGAACTGGTCATGTCGTAGCCGTGGGCGAAGCCGTTGCTGCCGACGAAGGCGACGCCCGAGCGTCCCCAGCCGGCCTCGGCGCCCTCGGAATTGGTCACCCCCGCCACCGAGCGGGCGGTATCCTCGGCGCGCTTGACCATGTCGAGCAGGGCCTCGGGACTGGGTTCGACCGGATCGCGGATGTCGAGATCGGGAAAGACGCTCGCCAATTGGTCCGGCTCGGCGAGACCGGCATAGGGGTCCTCGGGAACGATGCGGGCCATGGCGACGGCGCGTTCCACCAGTTCGGCCAGCGCCGGGGCCGAACGATCCGACGACGACACCAGCGCCTGGCGACGGCCGATCAGCACTCGAAGGCCGATATCGCCCGATTCGCTGCGTTCCAGCCGCTCCAGCTTGCCCATCCGCCAGCCCAGCGACAGCGACGCCGAATTCACCAGCACCGCGTCGGCGGCATCGGCGCCGGCGCGCTTCGCCTTGGCGACCAGGTCGGAAAGCAGGTCAAGGGCGTCGGCGGCGGACATCGGGCAACCTCCTTGCTTCGCGCGGGGGCGGCGCGAAGGGATCAGGCTAGCACGGCCCCGCAGGGCGGGCTATGGCGATAAGGTCAGGACTCCCGCCTGGCCCTCGGATGCGCCTGATCGTAGACATTCATCAATTTGGCGGCATCCACGGCGGTATAGCGCTGGGTGGTCGACAGCGAGGCGTGGCCGAGCAATTCCTGAATGGTGCGCAGATCGCCGCCCCCGGCCAGCAGGTGGGTGGCGAAGGAATGGCGGAGCGCGTGCGGGGTGGCGGTGTCGGGCAAGCCCAGCAGTCCGCGCAGGCGGCGCATCTGGCGCTGCACCACGCCGGGATTGAGGCGGCCGCCACGGGCGCCGACGAACAGCGGCTGTTCCATCCCCGGCGGATAGGGGCTGAGCCGGAGGTATTCGGCCAGCGCCTGGCGCACCACCGGCAGCACCGGCACCAACCGCTGCTTGCGGCCCTTGCCGGTGATCACCATCGATTCGCCGCGCGGCAGGTCGCCCCGGGTCATCGCCAGCGCCTCGCCCAGACGCAGGCCGCAGCCGTAGAGCAGGGTGAAAAGCGCCACGTCGCGGGCGGCCAGCCACGGCTCGTCATGCAATTCGCCGGCGGTGGCGACCGCCTCCAGCGCCTCTTCGGCGGCCAGCGGCTTGGGCAGCGAACGCGGCGGCCGGGGCGATTTCACCGCCGCCAGCGCCGGATTGTGGACCAGACCGCCGCGGTCGAGGAATTTGAAGAAGCCCCTGAGCGTCGACATGGTACGGGCCAGCGACGAGCGGGCCAGTCCCTGGTCGCCGCGATGGGCGAGAAAGGCGCGGAAATCGGAGGGCCGCAATTCGGCCAGCGCCGCCAGGCCGGGCTCGCCGCCCTGATGATCGGCAAGGAAGGCGAGGAAGGCGGCAAGGTCGCGGGCATAGCCGTCGAGCGTGTGCGGCGACGCCCGCTTCTCACCCCCCAGCCAGTCCCGCCAGGCGGCGACGGCGGCCAGCAGGTCGGGGGCGGCGGCGAAATGGATGGGCGATGGCGGCATCACAGGCGCCGCAATAGGGCTTCAAAGGCGGTGCCGCGAACCTTCTCCGCCAATCGACGATCCGCCGTCACCACCTCGGTCTTCAATTCCTCGGCCAGCACGAGATAGAAGCAATCGTACAGGGGGTGGGAGAGTTCCATGGCGACTTCCGTCGCCCTTCGGGCCAGGGCCGACAGCGGATAAATCTCGTCCAGGCATTCGAGCAACGCGGCGCCGCCCTCAAGACATTGCTCCCGACCGAGGCGGCCGACCTGGAAATGGCGCCAAAGGACGTTGCCGACTTCGGCGACGACGAGTTCCGGCGCCACCAAACGTTCCCGCCGAAGCAGTGCGAACGCCCTTTCGCTCTCCTCCTCCTCGACGAGCCACTTCACCGCCACACTGGCATCGACGACCAGTGTCATCGCGAGTCACGGTCCTCCCGGATCAGGTCGGCGCTGTTTCCGGACCAGCCCGGGCTCATGGCGCGGAGCTTGCTGGAAAGCGCCATCTTCTGTTCGGGCGCAAGCGGCGCGGCGGCCGTCAACGCGTCGCGCAATTCCGCCTCAAGCGAGCGGCCGTGCAGCTTGGCCCGGCAGCGGTAGCGGGCGAGAACCGAATCGTCGAGGTTGCGGATCACCACCGAGCCCATCACACCCTCCGGCAACGATATCAAAAATGATAGCATCTCGACGAAGGCGTTGCAATCGCCCCTCACGCCATGAAGCGGCGCAGGCAGCTTTCGATGACGCGGGCAAGGAAGGTCAGGAGTTCGGTGCCCTGACCGGTATGGAAGGTGCGCCCATGGCGCGAGCCCAGCGCCAGCACCCCGTCGGGATTTTCACCGCCGGGACAGAGGCGGACCACCGCCGACGAGCGCACCAGGCCGGTGGCGTCGCCGAACAGCATGGGGTCGCCGGGCATCTCCTCGTTCAGCGCGCACTCGCGGTCGGGCCCGCCCAGCAGCTTGAGCACGGCGCCTTCGCGAATGCGGGTGATCCCTTGCACCGCCAGTTGCGGCAATGGCCGGGGATAGTCCTCGAAGCACAGGGTGGCGATATCGACGTCGAGCAGGGCCGGCACGTCGTCCGCCACCGCCTCGGCGATCTTGGCGATGCTTTCGGCCTGCAGCAGCGCCACCACCGCCTCGTGGGTGCGGCTTTGCGTCGACAGGTTGGAGCGGCTGGTGTGGATCAGGTGCTCGGCGGCGCCCTTGACCCGCTCGATCTCTTCGCGCAGGCGGTCGATGACGAACGATTGCATGTCGACCACCTCGCCGCCTTCCGGCCAGCGCGACGGCGGCGTCAGCACCCGGCAGAGATCGGTATGGCGCAGCAGGAAATCGGGGTGCAGGCGCAGGAACGCCACCACCTGTTGCTCGGATGGCAGAGGCTCGGCCGCCGGGGCGTCGTCGCGCTTGCGCGCCATCAGGGCCTCCGGGCCGGGATATGAACGGGGTCGAACGTCATCGTCGCTTTGTCTATTGCCTCTCACCCCTCCGCGTCTAGAGTTAATCAATCATGCCGAACGATGACACCAACAGCCCCGCACGATTCCCGCCCGGCGCGCGCGTCGCGGTGCTGCTGCCGCTGCCGCTGGCCGGTCCCTACGATTACCGCGTCGGCGCCGATCCCGTCGGCGTCGGCGAGGTGGTGGCGGTGCCGCTGGGGCGGCGCGAGGTGGAGGGCGTGGTGTGGGGCCCCGCCCAGGGAGGCGTCGACGAGGGCCGGTTGAAGACCATTCTCCGCCGCCTCGACTGCCCGTCGCTGCCGCCGGTGACGCGGGCCTTCGTCGATTGGGTCGCCGGCTATACCCTGGCGGCGCCGGGGGCGGTGCTGAAGATGGCGATCAGCGTGCCGGCGGCACTGGAACCGGCCCGCGCCCAGGTCGCCTGCCGCCGCGCCGCGACCACGCCGGAATTCAAGGAGACCGCCGCTCGCCTTCGGGTGCTGGCGGCGCTGGAGGGACTGCCGCCGCTGACCCCGGCCGATCTGGCGCGCGAGGCCGGAGTGGGGCCGGCGGTGGTCAAGGGGCTGATCGAGGCGGGAGCGCTGGAATTGGTGCAAATGCCGCGCCCGCCGGCCTTCGCCGTTCCCGACGGCGCCCGGCCGGGACCGGTGCTGTCGACCGACCAGTCGCGGGCCGCCGAGGCGCTGGCCGATGCCGTCGGCGCGGGATTTTCGGTGGCGCTGTTGGACGGGGTCACCGGTTCGGGCAAGACCGAGGTCTATTTCGAGGCGGTGGCGGCGGCCCTGGCCCAGGGCCGCCAGGTGCTGGTGCTGCTGCCCGAGATCGCCCTGTCGTCCCAATGGCTGGAACGGTTCACCCGCCGCTTCGGGGTGCCGCCGGCCGAATGGCATTCCGAATTGTCCGACGCCAAGCGGCGCGACACCTGGCGGGCGGTGGTTTCCGGCGAGGCGCGGGTGGTGGTGGGAGCGCGTTCGGCGCTGTTCCTGCCCTTTCCCGAACTGGGCCTGATCGTCGTCGACGAAGAGCACGACGGCGCCTTCAAGCAGGAGGAGGGCGTCGCCTATCACGCCCGCGACATGGCGGTGGTGCGGGCAATGCTGGGCGGCCTGCCGGCGGTGCTGGCGACCGCGACGCCATCGCTGGAGACTCTGGCCAACGTCCAGTCCGGCAAGTACCACCGCCTGCACCTGCCCGACCGCCATGCCGGCGCCGTGTTGCCCGAGGTGGTGGCCGTCGATCTGCGCCGCGATCCGCCGCCGCGCGGCCGCTGGCTGGCCCCGGCCCTGGCCGAGGCGCTGAAGGAGACGCTGGCGGCCGGCGAGCAGGCGATGCTGTTCCTCAACCGCCGCGGCTACGCGCCCTTGACGCTCTGCCGCGGCTGCGGGTTCCGCCTGCAATGTCCGCACTGCACCGCCTGGCTGGTCGAACATCGCCGCGCCGGCCGGCTGGTCTGCCACCATTGCGGCTTCGCCCTGACGCCGCCCGACCGCTGTCCCGAATGCCAGGCCGAAGACAGCTTCGCCGCCTGCGGTCCCGGGGTCGAACGCATCGCCGAGGAGGCCGCCGCCCTGTTCCCCGAGGCGCGGCTGGCGGTGATGGCGTCCGACACCGTCTCGGGCCCGGCGGCGGCGGCGGAATTCGTCCGCCGGGTGGCCGAGCGCGAGATCGACCTGCTGGTCGGCACCCAGATCGTCGCCAAGGGCTACCATTTCCCGCTGCTGACCCTGGTCGGCATCGTCGACGGCGATCTCGGCCTGGAGGGTGGCGACCTGCGCGCCGGCGAGCGCACCCACCAGCTGCTGTGCCAGGTTTCGGGACGCGCCGGCCGCGCCGAGCGACCGGGCCGGGTGTTGTTGCAGACCTGGGATGCCGACACCCCGGTGATCCAGGCGCTGGTCACCGGCGACCGCGACGGCTTCATCGCCCGCGAAGCCGAATCCCGCCGCGCCGCCGCCATGCCGCCCTATGGCCGGCTGGCGGCGCTGATCGTCTCGGGCGCCCAGGCCGCCGAGGTCGACGAGGTCTGCCGCCACCTGGCCCGCACCGCGCCCAGGGCGGACGGCATCCAGGTTCTGGGACCGGCGCCGGCGCCGATGGCCCTGCTGCGCGGCCGCCACCGCCGCCGTTTCCTGGTCAAGGCGCCGCGCACCGTCAATCTGCAATCGCCGCTGCGCGCCTGGCTGTCGGCGATCGCGACGCCGCGCGGTGTGCGCATCCAGGTCGATATCGACCCTTACAGCTTCCTGTGACCCCCTCGCTGCCCGCCCGAACGGGGAGGACTCGGCTTGCAAGCCCAAACCCGATGTGCTAGTTAACCGACGCACTTCTGGAGGCAGGTCCGACCCTGTGCCGGAAAAGCGCGAAAAAACAACAAATTACGGCCGCGGGCGACTTTCCGTTTCGCTCCATTCGAGGACCAGCCAAGGTGCCATCAGAAACAATTGGCGTGATCGCCGAACGCTATGCCACCGCGCTATTCGATCTGGCCGACGCCCAGGGCGTGCTGGATCAAGTGGCGGGTGACCTCAAGACCCTGAAGGTGCTGCTCGACGAGAGCGCCGATCTGCGCCGCCTGATCGGCAGCCCGGTGCTGTCGCGGATCGAGCAGGGCAAGGCCGTCGCGGCGCTGGCCGCCAAGGCCGGCTTCGCCCAGGCCACCACCAATTTCCTTGGCCTCGCCGCCAAGAACCGGCGCCTGTTCGTGCTGCCGGGCATCATCGCCTCCTATCTTGGCCGGTTGGCCGCCCGCAGGGGCGAGGTCGCCGCCACGGTGGAAACGGCGGTGGCCTTGTCCGAGGCGCAAATCAATTCGCTGACCTCCACCCTGAAGACGGCTTTCGGCGGCAATGTCGCCGTCGAAGTGGCCGTCGATCCCGCCCTGTTGGGCGGCCTGGTGGTTCGGGTCGGCTCCCGTATGGTGGACAGCTCGCTCAAGACGAAGCTGCAGCACCTTAAGCTCGCTATGAAAGGGGTTGGATAATGCAGATCCGCGCGGCTGAGATCTCCGCGATCCTCAAGCAACAGATCGCCAATTTCGGGACCGAGGCGGAAGTCGCCGAAGTCGGCCAGGTTCTGTCGGTCGGTGACGGCATCGCCCGCGTCCATGGCCTCGACAAGGTCCAGGCCGGCGAGATGGTCGAATTCCCCGGCGGCATCAAGGGCATGGCCCTGAACCTGGAAGTCGACAACGTCGGCGTCGTTATTTTCGGCGATGACCGCTCGATCAAGGAAGGCGACGTCGTCAAGCGGACCGGCGCCATCGTTGAGGTTCCGGTCGGCAAGGGTCTGCTGGGTCGCGTCGTCGACGCGCTGGGCAACCCGATCGACGGCAAGGGCCCGATCGAGGCCGCCGAGCGCCGTCGCGTCGACGTCAAGGCGCCGGGCATCATTCCGAGAAAGTCGGTGCACGAGCCGATGTCCACCGGCATCAAGGCCATCGACGCCCTGATCCCGATCGGCCGCGGCCAGCGCGAACTGGTGATCGGTGACCGTCAGACCGGCAAGACCGCCATCCTGATCGATACCATCATCAATCAGAAGCGCTGGAATTCCGGTACCGACGAGAAGGCCAAGCTGTACTGCATCTACGTCGCCGTCGGCCAGAAGCGCTCGACCGTGGCGCAGATCGTCAAGACCCTGACCGACCTCGGCGCCATGGAATACACCATCGTCGTGGCCGCCACCGCGTCGGAGCCGGCGCCCCTGCAGTTCATCGCCCCCTACGGCGGCTGCGCCATGGGCGAGTACTTCCGCGACAACGGCATGCACGCCCTGATCATCTATGACGATCTGTCGAAGCAGGCCGTCGCCTACCGCCAGATGTCGCTGCTGCTGCGTCGCCCGCCGGGCCGCGAAGCCTATCCGGGCGACGTGTTCTACCTGCACTCCCGTCTGCTGGAGCGCGCCGCCAAGATGGGCGACGCCCACGGCGCCGGCTCGCTGACCGCGCTCCCGGTGATCGAGACCCAGGCCAACGACGTGTCGGCCTACATCCCGACCAACGTGATCTCGATCACCGACGGCCAGATCTTCCTGGAAACCGACCTGTTCTATCGCGGCATCCGTCCGGCGGTGAACGTCGGCCTGTCGGTGTCGCGCGTCGGCTCCGCCGCCCAGATCAAGGCGATGAAGCAGGTGGCCGGTTCGATCAAGCTGGAACTGGCGCAGTACCGCGAAATGGCGGCCTTCGCCCAGTTCGCCTCGGACCTCGACGCTTCGACCCAGAAGCTGCTGAGCCGCGGCGCCCGCCTGACCGAACTCCTCAAGCAGCCGCAATACTCGCCGCTGCCGGTCGAGGAAGAAGTCGTCGCCATCTACGCCGGCGTGAAGGGCTATCTCGACCGCGTCGAGATCAAGGACGTCTCGCGCTTCGAGAAGGGCCTGCTGTCCGAGATCAAGGCGAAGCACCCCGAGATTCTGACGGCGATCGCCGGTGAGAAGCAGATCACGGCGCAGACCGAGGAAAAGCTTCGGGCCGCTCTGGATGCTTTCACCAAGACCTTCGCCTGAGCCTAGAGGGCCCCGATGCCGAGCCTCAAGGACC
>Ga0265327_10005094_pt1 | contig 11183 bp, 11 predicted proteins | sample 41621metaG_FD_202089 | JGI IMG/M metagenome (GOLD analysis project Ga0265327, IMG submission 202089) | Rhizosphere microbial communities from Carex aquatilis grown in University of Washington, Seatle, WA, United States - 4-16-21 metaG | ecosystem: Host-associated > Plants > Roots > Rhizosphere... | reverse complement strand
TACCAGTGAAGATCCATACCTGCGGTTCAATTTCATTCCAGCCAGTCCTGGCACATTGGAAGTCAAGGCAAGTGATAATGAAGGAAAAGCTTTTGACCACCACACCGATGTGAATAGTTAAGTGTTGATCAATTAAAAAGCCGCTATAAGCGGCTTTTTAATTATTAGCGTAACGACATTCGTTTCATGGTTTCGTCTTTATCAATGAATTGATGTTTTAGTGCAGCAATAATATGGACAATAATTACTGTAATGAAGATAAAGCCCAGCACTTCGTGTACACCTTCAAACAAATGCCAGATATCAGGATTGTCCTTACCAGAAATAAATGGAACACCAAACCATTTAACGCCAAACTTGCTGTATGTGGCCATGATTAAGCCACTTAAGGGCATGATGACCATGAGTAGATATAGTAAATGATGCCCACCTTTGGCTAACTTCTTTTCCCACTCTTTCATCGTCGTCAATAATGCTGGGGGCTGATGCGTAATACGCCAGAGAATTCGGAAGGCGATTAACGCAAGAAGTGTTACCCCTATCGACTTATGCAAATTGAAATAGAAGTTTCTAGGTGAAGCAGCCTCACCCAGTTGTACGGTGTAAATACCCAGATCCATAAAATCAAACGAGGCTACTTTGGGTGCATCTTTAGGTAAGTCGGCCATGTACCAACCAAGAAAGAACATGGCAATGATGGCAAGGCCTATCAGCCAATGCAGTGCTATCGCAGTTTTGGTGTAGCGAATTGTAGTGGTGTTCATGAAATTACCTTTGATGTTGATAACAAGTCGTAGACAATAAATATAGCAAATTATTCTACTTATACGTGCAATAGGGTTTAATTTTAATAAATAGCTTAATCCATATACAGCAAGTAACAATAACAGACGAGATAACCAATTGCATACTAGATATGCAACGAGGAGATAAAAATGCATTTCTACCTAAGCGCAATGATATTGCTAGTCTTATCAACATCTGTAGGTGCTGAAGAAATTCAGATAGAAAGTCTGGGAGATGGGATATATGTGCACCATGGTGTGCATCAGGATATTTCTGAAGGCTATCATGGCGACATATGTAATCTAAGCTTTATCGTAGGCTCAAAGGGAGTCGCGGTGATTGACACTGGCGGTAGTTTAAAAGTTGGGAATCAGCTACGCGAAGCGATTCAAAAAATAACCAGCCTGCCTATACTGTATGTCATTAATACACACGTTCACCCCGACCATATATACGGGAATGCTGCATTTGTCGCTGACAAACCAGCTTTTATTGGCCATGCAAAATTGGCCGAAGCAATGGAAAGACGCAGGGAGAACTACACTCGGATAAACCAATCCTGGCTTGGTCCTGATGCCACAGGTAGCGAGATCGTCAAACCAACCATGGCAGTTGAAAAGCATGCTGAGCTGGATCTTGGCGATCGTACCTTGCAGCTTGATGCCTACCCAAGCTCACACACCAATACTGACCTGACTGTGAAAGATAGCAAAACATCAACCCTTTGGAGCGGTGATTTACTTTTTGTGGAACGGACGCCATCTATCGACGGTGATATCAAAGGTTGGATTCAATCAATAGATCAGATAAAAATGCAGTCATTGCAGAAAATTGTCCCTGGCCATGGCGCGATACCACCATCATGGAAAGAGGCTCTTGCCAATGAGCAGCGCTACCTTACTACTCTCCTTAACGATGTTCGCAATAGCATTAAAAAAGGTGAGGTTATGGAAAGTACGATGAGCACTGCTGCCCAAAGCGAAAAAGACAAATGGGTGTTATTCGACATCGTAAATAGGAGAAATGTGAACAATATATATCCAGGCCTAGAGTGGGAGTAGTACACCAAACTCTAGGAAGAAGCTATTTTCTAATCAAGATTCAATCGCTTAGAAAAAATGCTGTGGACAATTCAAGCAGAGCAGTTAATGTATAATCTATGCCTACGATTTATACATCAATGACAACTGCCATTCCTCTTTAAGCCGTGACCATTTTATTCCCTGACTATAAAAATAGTGACCGTGCAATCTTATTGGCCATTACGCTTTCGTTAATGATTCATCTGCTTGCCATACTCAAGCTTCCCAATATTGAGTTTGAAAAAAAGCCTTTGCCAGAAACCTTGGTTGTTGAGATTTCACCTCAACAAAAAGCTACCCCCATCCCAAAGCCAGAACCACTGCCCGAACCAGTTAAGCCGCCATCCAAACGTGAGCCTATCGTAAAGCCAAGACCAGCTGAACAAGCCCCCGCTCCTGCCGTATCTCATCTGCCAGAGCCTATAATCAGCCAACCGCCACCACAAGTAATCGCGGTTGCACCCAAGGTAGATGTACAGCCCACTTTCGTTGCACCTACTCCTGAACCGATTAAACCGCCTCCTCCAAGCACGCAAGACAATGAGGCAGGAATTGCACAATATCTTAGACAAATTGCTCCAGAACTAGCTAAAAACCAACACTATCCTGCGATTGCTCGAAGTCGTGGATGGACTGGTGTAACGAAGCTGGAAATTCATTTGGATAGCACTGGAAAATTACTTTCCAGTGAAATTAAGGAAACAAGTGGATACCCTGTTCTGGATAAACAGGCATTAGAACTGGTGAGAAAAACCACGTTCCCTCCTCCGCCAGAAGCAGTAATCAATCGCAATATTATTATTCCAATTAATTTTGATCTTAAATCCGAATAAAATTTAGCGCATGGCCAGACAAAAATCTCTCAAAGATTTACTACTGATTCATGAGCTCGCCTTCATCCTGTTAATAATTCTGGCTGGCGCATCAGGTAGTATTGGCATTCATCTCTGGGATAAGTCTTCACATGAGTCACAACGTATTAACTCGCTGATACAGGAAATCCAGCAAACACGAGGTGACTTGTACCGTCAGATGAAAGAACTGTTTGATGCTTATTTCCTGGCTGACCCACAAGCAGAAAATGAGTATCACGGCTATACGAAATCGATCGAAGATCACTTCACAAAATTACAAAAACTATCGGTTGGCCCAGAAGAAAAGGCTGCTATTAATCAACTCAAGGAAAGCTATCATGCCTTTCTGCAAGGAACCAGCACGGTTTTCATACAACACCATGAACTATCCAATGAGAAAATTGCAAAGAAGCTTAATAGCGATCTTGAGTCAGGCATTTTTCAGCGTTACGAAATTATTTCAGCACGCGCAGAGGGCCTGCTCACTCTCAAACAAAAAGAGCTACAGGAGCGGCTACAAGAGGCTAAATTCACTTCAGCGATTTTACTAGCCATCCCTTTGTTACTCGCCATATTCTTGCTGATATTTTCGCGAGTCTTTCTGAAACGTGCGATTGTCAAACCAATTAAAGATGTATTGCATGCAACTACCGAAATTAGTGCTGGCAGACTTACCCACAAAGCACCTGAAGAGGGTGTCGAAGAATTGGCTATACTTTCAAGTGCAATCAACCACATGGCTGATGAATTAGCGCATAGTCAGGATGCATTAGTCAGAAGCGAAAAGCAGGCAACGCAAGGCTTGTTAGTACCTATGCTGGCACACAACATCCGTAATCCTTTAGCGAGCATCCGTGCCACAGCTCAGGTAGCAGATAGCAGCGAACTTGACCTCGATACCAGAGAATCATTATCTGGCATCATCAGCACGGTAGACAGACTTGAGCGTTGGACAGGCGCCTTACTTGCCTACCTGCATCCTTTGAAGCCACAGGCTAATCTCACAAATCTGAATAAAATAATCAATGGCGCATTAGAGCCCCTCCAACACAAAATTCGCGAGAAATCGATTGACCTTGAGCTACCAGCTTGGGAAAAAAACGATGACAGCTTAGTCACTGATGAACATTTACTTGAGCAGGCACTCTATAACCTTCTCTTAAATGCAATTGAGGCAATCCCTAATCAAAGCAAGCTGGAAGTACATGCTGATATCGACGATCAATCAGCTCGCATCATGATTGCTGATCGTGGGCCAGGCATGCCATTCATTCCCGATCCTAGACCAGCAAGCCCCGGCCCCAGTACTAAAAGATTTGGCACCGGACTCGGCATTCCCTTCGCATTCAAAGTATGCGAAGCACTTCATGGGACAATTCATTTCAAGCAAAGAGATGGGGGCGGGACGCTGATAGAATTAGAGATACCACGGCTATATTCAGAATAATCAGCTTTTCTTCAAATTGAGGCTTGCCTTAAAGACATTTTTTAACAACAATGAACATGTATAAAGTTAAACTTAGAATATGCTGAATCAACCCATACCTGAATTTGAATTACCTGCTACAAGCGGCAAAACTTTCAAACCCTCGGCCTTCCTTGGTAAAACATTAATCATTTATTTTTATCCTAAAGATGCTACGCCTGGCTGTACCACACAAGGGCAGCAATTCAGGGATTATTATCCTGAGTTTCAGAAAGCTGAATGTGAAATCGTTGGAATTTCACGCGATAGCATCAAATCACATGAAAACTTCAAAGCAAAATATAGCTTTCCATTTGATCTCGTATCTGATGTTGATGAAAAAGCATGTGGAATATTTTCTGTCATCAAAATGAAGAACATGTACGGCAAGCAAGTGCGTGGTATTGAGCGCAGTACTTTTATCGTCAACGCCCAAGGAATATTGGTCCACGAGTGGCGTGGAGTAAAAGTAGATGGACATGCGCAGCAAGTGTTGGATTTTGTTAAATCAATTTGATCAAGGACCTTCAGATGACTAAACAACGCAGTACAGGCAAAAAATTATTCGTCCTCGACACTAACGTATTGATGCATGACCCCTCTAGCCTGTTCCGCTTTGAAGAACATGATATCTATCTTCCAATGGTGACCTTGGAAGAGCTCGATAACAACAAAAAAGGCATGACAGAAGTCGCAAGAAACGCCCGCCAGGCAAGCCGTAATTTGGAAGAAATTGTAGGCTCCAGCCTTGCTGATCTGGAGAAGGGATCCCCTCTATCGATCAATGGCAACAAGCATATCAGTGGTCGCCTCTTTTTACAGACTGGTGCAGTTACTGCAGAACTGCCAATGCTGGCCGGAAGCAAGGCAGACAATCAAATCCTGAGTGTAGTGCTTGAGTTACAGCAAACCATCAAGGATAGACAGGTCATCCTGGTTAGCAAGGACATCAATATCCGCATCAAGGCACGCGCTATCGGTGTACCGGCGGAAGATTACTTCAATGACAAAGTTCTTGAAGATACGGACTTACTCTACACTGGCATGAAAGAGCTTCCCGCTGACTTCTGGGAAAAACATAGTAAAGAAATGGAGTCATGGCAGGATGCTGGCCGTATGTACTATCGAATCACGGGACCGTTATGCAAAAGCTTTCTGGTTAATGAATTCGTATTTTATGAGTTTGAAAAACCGTTTCACGCCATCGTAAGAAGCCAAGAAGGCAACACTGCAGTTCTTGAAATCATCAAGGACTTTACCCAGCCCAAACATGCAGTTTGGGGAATCACATCACGTAATCGTGAGCAGAATTTCGCGCTAAATTTGCTCATGGATCCTGAAGTTGATTTCATTACTTTGCTTGGCCAGGCCGGAACTGGTAAGACATTACTAACACTTGCCGCAGCCCTGACACAAACATTGGATAAAAAAATATACAGTGAAATCATCATGACACGAGTTACTGTTCCTGTCGGTGAAGATATAGGCTTCTTGCCGGGTACTGAAGAAGAAAAGATGGCCCCATGGATGGGGGCGCTGGAAGATAATCTTGATGTACTGAATAAAACAGATGAAGAAGCTGGGGAGTGGGGAAGAGCAGCAACCCAAGATCTGATTCGCACGCGCATTAAAGTCAAATCATTGAATTTCATGCGCGGACGTACTTTCCTGCACAAGTTCCTAATTATTGACGAAGCTCAGAATCTGACACCGAAACAAATGAAAACTTTGATTACTCGGGCAGGTCCTGGAACCAAGGTGGTATGCTTGGGAAACATTGCCCAGATAGATACTCCATATCTGACAGAAGGTAGTTCAGGCCTGACTTATGTAGTAGATAGATTTAAGGGCTGGGCACACAATGGCCATGTCACACTTGTCAGAGGTGAGCGCTCTAGGTTGGCTGACTTTGCTGCTGAAGTTTTATAACAAAATAATTATTACCAAGCTCGACGGGAAGAGATGACAGCAACCTTATAGTTGCTGATTGCTAGTATGAATCTGGGCTTTTATATCATATTGCTAGCGCAGTTTGTTTCTGCGCTAGCAGACAATGCATTGCTGTTTGCAGCCATCGGCTTGCTACAGTCAATAAATTCGCCTGAATGGTTCACTCCACTCCTGAAGTGGTTCTTTGTTCTCTCTTATATTGTACTAGCTCCGTTCGTGGGCTCGCTGGCCGATGCCTACCCCAAAGGACGAGTCATGTTTGTTTCTAATGCAATTAAGTTTGCTGGAAGCTTAGCTATGGTGTTAGGTATCCCGCCCCTGATTTCTTATGGAATCGTTGGCGTAGGTGCAGCTGCCTATTCCCCCGCAAAATACGGCATTCTGACTGAATATTTGCCTTCTGAGATGCTAGTCAAGGCAAATGGATGGATGGAAGGCTCTACAGTTATTGCAATCATCCTGGGAGCATTCCTTGGTGGCAAGCTAGCTGGTTTTGATCCACATCTCGCAGTTGTTGTGATTACTGCGCTCTATTTAATTGCATCACTGTTTAACTTGTATATCCCTGTACTGCCAATAGATCATAAAATCAAAGGTAAGAATCCAATATCAATGGTGACTGATTTCTGGTGCTCCTTTAACGCTCTCTGGAAAGATAGAAGCGGTCAGGTCTCTCTAGCTGTGACCACATTGTTCTGGGGAGCGGGAGCGACATTACAATTTATCGTGATTGATTGGTCTAAATCAAAATTTGGTTATGAGCTAGATCATGCAAATCTACTGATTATGGTAGTTGCTGTCGGTATTGCGTTTGGTTCTATATTTGCCGCAAAATACATCAAACTTGAGAACTCTCTAAAAGTCCTCCCAGCAGGAATTGTGATGGGGTTTTTAGTCATGTCCATGGTGTTAGTTAAGGATTGGCGTATTGCCGCAGCACTATTGTTCAGTATTGGCGTATTAAGTGGCTACTTTGTGGTTCCTCTTAATGCACTTCTTCAGCATCGTGGTCACCATTTAATTGGTGCTGGTCACTCAATTGCAGTACAGAATTTCAATGAGAATTTAGGGATACTCTTACTGATAGGTGTATACACCCTGATGATTAAATCAGAGCTACATATTGATATTGTTGTATTAAGCTTTGGCGCTTTTGTTAGCATCATTATGACATTTATCTACAAACACTATTGCAAGCACAATTAAGTCTAAAACTAGTGACATAAAAAACCGGCTTACGCCGATTTTTTATGTCACTATCAGCATCGTATTAATGCAACTTCACCTGAGCTTCTGTTCTTCTGGTAATTATTCTTGCAAGTGTCTGTAAAAAGACTGTGAAAAATCCATGTAATGCCATCAGATGCATCTTGTATAAAGACTGATACATAAACCTGGCAAACATACCTTCGATAAACAAGCTACCACCAGTCAAAGATCCCATCAGATTACCCACAGTTGAATATCTACCCATATTTACCAGTGAGCCGTAATCGGTATATGTATATTCAGGAATTGGTTTGCCCGCAATTCTGCAATTAACTGTTTTAACCAACATGGTCGCTTGCTGATGCGCAGCTTGCGCGCGTGGCGGCACCGATTCTTCATGACCCGGCCAAGGACATGCTGCGCAGTCACCGAATGCAAAAACATTCTCATCCATCGTAGTTTGCAAAGTTCTATGAACCAATAGCTGATTAATTCGGTTGGTTTCTAAACCATCAATATTATTGAGAAAGTCTGGTGCTTTAATTCCAGCCGCCCATACAACCAATTCAGAAGGTATAAAGCGGCCACTATGCGTATAAACACCCTTTTCAGTGACCTCAGTTACACGCTCGCCAGTATAAACATTCACTCTAAGCTTTCTCAGCTCAATATCAACTGATAAGGATAGCCTAACTGGAAGTGCTGGCAGAACTCTATCGCTGGCTTCTATAAGCGAGATGCGGATATCTTTGTCAGGATCAATTTTATCTAGCCCATATGCCGCTAATTCACGTGTGGTATTGTGTAACTCAGCAGCTAGTTCTACACCAGTTGCACCAGCACCTACTATAACTACCTCTAGCTGTCCGGCTTGAACAGGCTCTGCTTGGGTTTGTGCTCTTACCAATGCATTATGCAGTCGGCGATGAAATCTCTCTGCTTGATCCTGAGTATCAAGTGCGATCGTATTAGACCTTGCCCCTTTAATCCCAAAATCGTTAGTAGTACTGCCCACTGCAATAATCAAAGTGTCATATTGGAATATACGTCTCGGGATTATCTCGACACCATCTTCATCAAAATATGGAGCAATAGTAACTTCCCTCTTACTTCTGTCCAGCCCATCCATACTACCAAGCCTGAATTTGAAATGGTGCCAATGTGCTTGTGCTAAATACTCTAGCTCATGCTTGTCTGGATTCATGCTACCTGCGGCAATTTCGTGCAGAAGGGGTTTCCATACATGAGTACGTGTTTTGTCAATCAACGTGATTTCAGCCTTGCCTTTGCGGCCAAGAGTATCCCCTAGACGCGTAGCAAGCTCAAGACCACCCGCACCTCCCCCAACAATCACTACGCGATGTAATTCTGAGCCTGCCCTTGTCTGCATATACAACCTTTTTGACCAAATAATTAATTACCAGTTAGTTTTTCGTTATGACTACGTATCCACGACTGAATTTTCAGCACCTCGTCTACAGTCAACCCATTTGTAGGGTCTGTGGGATCCATCAACCCTTTGCCTTTGGCACCCATCCCACCATTGGTACCATGCCATATAGTCTCAAACATTCCCTTGTTTGTAGCATTTTTTGCATAGTGAAAGTCTGGGCCGTGAAGACTGGGGCCTGTCTGCCCTTGTGCATCACCTCCATGACATTGTGTACAAGAGTACATTTGAAAAAGTTTCTTACCCTTTTCTATCGCTTCTGCATTACCGATGTAAGAGTTCTTGCCTGTCTTCATGAATTCCTTAGCAGCGGGAGTATCAAACATCTCAGGCTTAATCTCAAGAGCACTTCCATCTTGCGTACTAACAAACGATATCATTGCAGTGTCTGACGAAGCACCATCAGATGCCTTACTGGCACTATCGTTGCTGCCACATGCGGTTAAGATAGAAAGCAAACCTACCAATATCAATCTAATTATATTTATATGCATTTTGACCTCTCCTCCAGACTTAATTTTACCTTAACAATGGTTTAAGTTAAAAAAAACGGCCGTTGCGATACACAACGGCCGTTCATTAGAGTGCAATTCTTAAATTATTTCAACCAAGGCTTTTCTTGATCTTTACCTTTGTATGAAGCTCTTAACCAACCCATGATCTGCAGAATTTCATCTGTGCTCAACAAGTCAGGAACTCCTGAGGTTTGTTGATGCCATGTTGGCATACCGCCGTTAGTACCACCAGCAATGGTTTCAAACATACCTTTGTCGGTCACGTGCTTTGCATATTGCCATGTATCATCAATGATACTAGGGCCAGTTTGACCGCCTGCATTACCGCCGTGGCATTGCGTACATGACCAGTAACCAAATTTCTTTTTACCTGCTTTGGCTGCTTCTGCATCCTCAACATAACGTTTGGTGTAAGGGTTCTTACATGTTTCCAAAAACTCTTTAGCTTCCGGAGTATCTGTATCCACGACCTTAATATTCAATGGACTGTTATCTTTTGTAGACACTAGATCACAAGCTGCGTTTGCCTGTATTGAAAACGTCAAACTTGCAGCACCAACTATGGATAACAGCAATGCTGCTTTTACTACCTTATTACCGAACATGTCATCTCCTCATTTGTAAATAAACTACGCTTTGTTGCAAATGAAAAATAATCAAAGCGTATTTCTAATAACGCCATATTAGAGTGATGGTTGACTGAGCCCCAACATCACTAATCTACGTTATTCTGACTTTGGTATAACGTCGCCCTGTACTCTATCTTTAGGCTTGGTCTTACCTAATCTATCACCATCAACTACTGGCACATGCGGAATACCATAATCATCAAGGATCTTATCGATATCGGCTTTACGTCGATCGAGTACTTCCTGAATCATCGCCATCCGCTCCTTGTCTTTCTTGCGAACGCCAACTGAAATATTCCAATACTCCTTACCATGAACATTTACATCTTCATATTCAGGAATTGGCACAACTACCAGAGGTATTTTAGCTTGTTTAGCATAATAGCCACCTATCGGTCCCCATGCAACGACGATATCAGTTTCACCCTTTACCAAATCATCAATTAGGTAACTTGGTGGAAGATTCAGATCACGTTGCATGCGATATGGTCTAGCATTGCCCATCAGATTATGGTCTACCAGTGGTCGTGTGGCTGGACTTTGCCCAACAATGCCAATCACGCCTTTACGTAAGTCTGGAGAATCCCAATCAGTAATATTGTAGCCACTGTCTTTCCGGTAAATAAATACATGCCCTGAACGATAATAAGGCTTGGAGTTTAGAGTTGCATCATTATCTGATGTCGTACCCATCACGACATCACAGCGATATGCATTGAGTGTATTTCTCAAGAAACCCATGCGGTCATACCAAAACTGATATGACAATTTCTTACCTAGATCATTGGCAATCAACTCAGCGATTTTATTTTCAAAACCTTCTTGCTTACTATTTGAATATGGCAGGTTATCCTGGTCTGCACATACCTTGAATTCTGTTGGATCATCGGCACGTCTAGCTTCACCACCACGACCAGTATTCATATCTACTGAAATCGAATCCTCTGCCCATGCCATGTTTGTCAGTGCCAATAAAGCGAGCACCAGAGGCGCTTTTCTAATTTCTTTCAGCATTACTTATTCCTCATCGTTAATTAGTGATTTTAAGTAGATTATATATGTAAAAACACCCCGCCGAAGCGGGGTGTTTATGTGACACACTAACTAACGGTTAGTTCTATAACTACAAGTTTTTCAACTTGAAATTACAGGCTGAACACTGTCAGTGCACCGCCGCCAGGAGCAGCGTTGTACTTAGTGAGTTCCTTGTAACCACCAGCAGCACCAAGTGCATCTGTGTCGT
>Ga0265327_10005093_pt1 | contig 11184 bp, 10 predicted proteins | sample 41621metaG_FD_202089 | JGI IMG/M metagenome (GOLD analysis project Ga0265327, IMG submission 202089) | Rhizosphere microbial communities from Carex aquatilis grown in University of Washington, Seatle, WA, United States - 4-16-21 metaG | ecosystem: Host-associated > Plants > Roots > Rhizosphere... | reverse complement strand
GCGCTGGCCGCCAGCATCTCCAGGGGCGGAACCCCGGTTCCCATCCGCGCCAGCATGGCGAAGGGGGTGTAGAGCGGGATCCACGACACGACGTGCACGAAGGCGGAATCCGGCGTGCGGATCGTCGCCTGAATGATGAAGATCACCGGCAGCATGATCCCCATCATCACCGGCATCAGGTACGCCTGGGCGTCCTGCACGGAATCGCTGATGGAGCCGATCGCCAGAAACAGCATGGCGATCACGAGGTAGCCGCTCAGGAAGAAGAAGATCATCGCGGCGATGACCACCGGGCTCCCGATCGCGGTCAGCGAGGGCTTCAGGGCGTCGGCGATGAAGCCGGGCGAAAGGAAGGCGGCGGCTATGGCGCAGCCGGCCCACACCGCCACCACGGTCAGGCCCACGGCCCCGAGGCCGATCAGCTTGCCGTACATCAGCTCCTCCGGCCGGATGCAGGCCAGCACCGACTCCAGGAGCTTGTTGGACCGCTCCTCGATCAGCCCCTGCAGCATCATCCCCCCTGTGGTCAGGGCGCTCATCAACAACAGGTAGACCAGGGCCAGGGGCGCCAGGGACTTGGTGGTCACGGCGCTGCGCCCGCCGCCGGGCGGCGGCTCGATGACGGCGATGGGCGCCTGCAGGGTCTCGATTCGCTGAGCGACGTCGGGGGCGATGCCGGCGCCCTGCAGCGCGCGCAGGCGCAGGCCCGCGGTGAGCTCCTGCCGGACGATATTGGTCAGGCCGCCGTCGTATCGTCCGTTGGTCCACGCCCGCGCCGCCACGCCGGGCGACCCGAAATCTTTTGGAATATAGACCGCCAGGGCCAATGGATGCTTGCCGTCGGCCGCCTGCACATCGCCGGTCAGCGGTCCGGCCGCCGCACGCCCGAACGCGTCCGCGTCAGCGGCCTCCTGGGCGGCCTTCGGCGCGGGAACCTCGACGAAGTAGCGGGTCGGGGGCTTGAACGGGGCCGCGCCCGACGGCAGGCGATCGCGCAGCTTGGCCTTCGCGGCGTCGACGCCGCCCTCGGACATGAACCGCGCCACCGCCGCGTCGGACGCCCAGGCTCCCCGCTGGGCCCAGGGCTCGCCGGGGCCGGCCGAGGCCAGGCTCCACCGCTCGACATAGCCGGACAGGTTGCGCAGGGTCTCGCGCTGGTAGTCCAGCTCAAGCCGACGCTCCACGCGGGCGCCGGCGCCCGATCCCGAAGCGTCGAGGATGGTCCAGGCGACGACGTTCTGGGCGCCGACCAGCTTGCTGGAGACGAAGCCCGAAATCGCAAGGGCCAGGGGCACGGCCAGCAGGGTGACCAGGAATCCCCGCCTCGACACCACCTGGAGGAAGTCGCGCAGGGCGACCAGCAGGATGCGGCTCATCATTGGACGATCTCCTGGCCGGCCCCGACCAGGTGGATGAACACCTCGTGCAGAGCCGGTCGATGGATGTCGAAGCTGCGCAGGGCGAAGCCCTGGGCGGTGCAGGATTCCAGCACCGCGCCGGGATCGGCGCCGGGCTTCAGGGCGACCTCGAAGCGCGTCCAGCCTTCCGCCGGAGCGTCCAGGCGCGCGGCCGAGACGACTCCGGGCAGGCCGGCCGGATCGGCGCGGCTGGTCAGGGTCAGTCTGGGCGGCAGGGCCGCGCGGGCCTCGTCCTGGGTGCCTTCGAACACCTTGCGGCCGCGGGCCAGCAGCAGCAGCCGGTCGCACAGGCGCTCGGCGTGCTGCATCACATGGGTGGAGAACACCACCGTCGAGCCGGCCCGCGCCATCTCGCGGATCACATCTTCCAGAACGCCCTGGTTCACCGGGTCGAGGCCCGAGAAAGGCTCGTCGAGCAACAGCAGCCTGGGCGAATTGACCAGGGCGGTGGCCAGCTGGACCTTCTGGGCCAGGCCCTTGGACAGCTTGCCCACGGCGGCGGAGGCCCGGTCGGCGATGCCCAGGCGCTCGAGCAAGGCCAGGGCCGACTTGCGCGCCGCGGGGCCGTCCATGCCCTTCAGCCGCCCGAAATAGACGACCGTGTCCATTACGCTCATCAATCGGTAGAGGCCGCGCTCCTCGGGCAGGAAGCCGATCTGGGCGGCGTTCTCCCGCGCCGGCGGCCCGCCCAGCACCTCGATCCGGCCGGAGGTCGGGCGGATGATGTCCAGCGCCATGCGCAGCGAGGTGGTCTTGCCCGCGCCGTTGCCGCCGAGGAAGCCGAACACCCCGCCCTTGGGCACGGCGAAGCTGAGGTCATTGACCGCGGTGAAGTCGCCGAAGCGCTTGGTCACCTTGTCGAGGACGAGGACAGAGGCGCTCATGCCGCGGCCTCCGCGCAGGAATGGTCGATCATCGGCGTGACGTCCCCAAGATAGCCCTATGCAGTCAGTCTCACGCCGAACGGGGTTCTTACAAATGCCGCGGCGAGATTCCGGGGCGTAAGGATTTCGAAAAGGCGAGGACTACCGGACAGGAAGACGGGAGACGGGTGCTTGCCGAAGGGGCGCAGCGAGCAGGATCGGCGGTATCTGGAGGCGGCGACCGATTTCGGTCCCGCCCTCGACCGCCTGGCGCGCGGCTACGAGGCCGACCCGGACCTGCGCCGCGACCTGCGGCAGGAGATCCACACCGAACTCTGGCGCAGTCTCGCCCGGTTCGACCGACGCTGCTCCCTGCGCACCTGGGTCTACCGCGTGGCGCACAACACCGCCGCCTCGCATGTGCTCAAGCAGAAGGGCCGGCGCGACCTCGTGGGGGTGGAAGAGCTCGACGCCGTGGCGGCCGACGACGATGGTCCCGAGCGTACCCTAATCGATCGCGACGCCCGCCAGCGGCTGCTGGACATGATCCAGACGCTCAAGCCCGCCGACCGGCAGCTGACCCTGCTCTATCTCGAAGACCTCGACGCCGCCGCGATGGCCGAGGTCACCGGACTGTCCACCGGCGCCATCGCCGTGAAAATCCACCGCATCAAGGCCGCCCTGGCGGCGCGCTTCAACCCAGGAGGGGACGATGGCCGCTGAACTGCCGGGCCCAGACCCCAAGTCGCTTTGGAAGGATCAGGAACAGGAAGCTGAGTCCATGACCCTCGAGCGCATTCATTTCCTGGTGCGCCGCTACGACGGGCGGGTTCGCTTCAGCATCGCCGCCATGGCCGTGATCCTGGTGCTCGTCGGCCTGCTGGGCGGTCAGGCGTGGATAAAGGCGCACGACACGGTCATGCGCGTCTGGGCGATCCTGTTCGTGTTCGGCGAAGTCGCCGTCTGCGTGCTCGCCTACCGCATCGTCTTCCCCCAGCGCGACCCCGCCGAACCGGCCGGCGCCTATCTGCGCCGCCGGCTGCAAATCCGGCTCGGCTACGCGGAGGGACGCTGGCTCATGGTCATTGCCCCCCTCGCGCCCTTCATGCTGCTCAGCGTCTATGTCGACCTGACCCGACGTCCTGGCCCTTTGGGGGCGAGGCTGGCGTCGCTGGGCGTCTTCGTCGCCGCGCTCCTGATCGCGGGCCTGAGGTCCAGGCGCAGGATCCCCAAGCTCAAGGCCCAGATCACCGAGCTGGACGGACTGCTGGGCGGCTAGGCCGCGGGCTGGAAGAACACGCCGTGCAGCAGGTGGCCGGGCAGGACCGACAGGCCGGTGACCTCGTCTATCATGCAAACTGTCTTTCCGCCTGCGCGGCGGCGCGAGAGAGATAGCCGAAAATTCAATGACTTACTCCGCCCTCAGCACCGGCGCGGGGCGCTTGGCCAGGGCGTGCAGGGCCGCGAGGGTCCCGCCGAGGCCGGCCATCAGCATGGCCCCGCCGACCAGGGCCGCGACGCCGGCCCAGTCCACGGTCCAGCGGGCCTCGAACACCACCACCACCACCGGCCAGGCCGCGAGCACGCCCAGGGCCACCCCGGCGGCGCCGGCGATCAGGCCCACCGCGCCATATTCCACGGCGTAGGCGGTGAGCACCTGCCCCCTGGCCGCGCCCAGCACCTTGAGCAGGGCCGCCTCGCGCGCCCTGGCCCGCGCCCCCGCCGCGATGGCGCCAGCCAGCACCAGCACCCCGGCCAGGGCCGCCACCGCCGCCGCGCCGCGCACGGCCAGGGCCAGGCGGTCGAACAGGTCGGTGGCCGCCTCCAGCTGCTCGCGCACGCTGATCACGTCGACGGTGGGGAAGCTTTGGCCCAACCGCCTCAGCACACGCTCCTCGCCCGCCTTGTCGGTCTTGGCGATCGCCACCAGGCGCAGGGCCGCGCCCTGCAGCGCATGAGGGTCGAGGATCACCTGGAAGCTCGGCCCGAAGCCGCCGACGTCGACCGCCCGGATCGAGGCGACTTTCGCCTCTATGTCGGTTCCCAGCGCATTGATAGTGATCGAGTCGCCGATCTTCAGGCGCCCGCCCTGCGCCATGCCTTCGCCGATCGAGGCGAGGGGCGGCCCGGCGTAGCCGTCCGGCCACCAGGCGCCGCTCTTGATCGCCAGCCCCTTGGGCGGGGCGCCGGCGACGCTCATCTGCATATCGAAGTCGAAGCGCTCGCCGCCGCCCCGGCGCCGGCCGCGGTCCACCGGCTGGCCCTTCACCGCGACGATGCGGCCAGAGAACATCGGCATGCGCAGATAGGTCTCCGGCGTCAGCGGCCCGAGCGCGGCGGCGACCTCGGCGTCGAAGCGGGCGCCGGCGTCGGCAGGGACCTCGGTGAACACCAGCGAGGGGGCGGTCTTGGGCGCGACCTCGCGCACTTCGGCCAGCAGGGACGACTGGATCAGCACCACGGCCGCCAGCAGGGCGACGCCCAGTCCCACCGCCGGCGACGCCGTGCGCGCCGCCGAGCCGGGTCCGGCGAGATTGGCCAGGCCGAGCCGCGCCGCGCCCCGCGCCAGCCGCCGTCCCTTGCCCGCGAGCCATGCGCCCAGGCGTCCCAGGCCCCAGAGGATGGCGAAGGCCACGGCCACGCCGCCGATCATGATCGCCGCCATCGGCTTGGACGGGGCGGTCAGGATGGCGACGGCGGCGAGGCCGGCCGCGCAGGCCAGGGCCCCGATCATCTCCACCCCGAAGCCGATGCGTCCGGACAGGTCGTGGCGGAACAGGGCCGCCGGCGGCGTCAGCCGGGCGCGGCCCAGCGGCAGCAGGCAGAAGGCGCCGGCCGAGAGGGCGCCGAACAGGGCCGCGCGGGCCAGGGGCCCAGGATAGACGGCGAACAGGGCCGGGACAGGCAGCTTGTTCCCCGCGATGAAGGCCAGCAGGAACGGGCAGGCCGCGCCGATGGCCACGCCGATGGCGATGCCCAGGGCCGCCAGGATCGCGATCTGCACGAGGTAGGTGTTGCGGATCAGGGGCCCGTCGGCCCCCAGGGCCTTGAGCGCCGCGATCGAGGGTTTCTTGCCCTCCAGATAGGCCCCGACCGCCTGCGACACCCCGAGCCCGCCGGCGACCAGCGAGGCCAGGCCGATAAAGCCGAGAAAATACTCCAGCCGGTCGATCAGACGGCGGATGCCGGGCGTGGCGTCATAGCGGTCGCGCAGGCGCAGCGCCGGCGGCAGGGCCGGGCGCAGGGCGCGCTCCGCCACTCTTGGCTCGACTCCGTCCGGCAGGGCGATGCGCACGGTCTCGCCGAACAGGCTGCCCGTCAGGAAGCCGCCTTTGGCCACGGCGCCGGCGGTGGTCAGGACCCTCGGTCCGAGGGCGAAGCCGCGGCTCATGCGGTCGGGCTCGCCGGCCAGCACGGCCATGACCACCATCGGCTCGTTGCCGACCTTGAACCCCTGGCCGACCTTCAGGCCCAGCCGGTCGAGCAGCGCCTGCTCCACCGCCGCCCCGGGCAGGCCGTCCCGGCCCGCGAACACCAGCGGCAGCGTCATCGGCCGTCCGTCGGCCCCGCGCACGTCGACCGTCCCGGCCAGGGGATAGAGGCCGTCGACGCCGCGCAGCTCCACCAGCCTGCGGGCGCCGGAAGGCGCCTCGGCCATGGCCCGGGTGGCGACGGCGTAGGTGGCGCGGCCGGCGCCTTCGAAGGCCGCGCGCTCGGCGGGGGTGAAGGACCGGTCCGCGCTCACCGCCAGGTCGCCGCCGAGGATGGTGCGCGCCTCCTCGGACAGGCCGCGGCGGAAGGCCTCCGCGGTGGAGCTGGCCGCGGCGATGGCGGCGACGCCCAGGGCCAGGCAGGCCAGGAAGATGCGGAAGCCCCGCACTCCGGCCCTCATCTCGCGAGCGGCGAAGCGCAGAGACAGGGGAGCGCTCAAGTAGGCGCCAGCCGATAGCGCACGAAACCCCATCAGGACGCCAGGCCCTCGGCCATGCGCACCTGGCGGTCGGCGCGGGCGGCCAGGGCCGTGTCGTGGGTGACCATCACCAGGGCCGCGCCGGCCTCGGCGATCAGGTCGAACATCAGCTGGGCCACCGCCTCGGCGTTCCTGCCGTCGAGGTTGCCGGTGGGTTCGTCAGCGAACAGCAGGGCCGGCCGCGCCGCCAGCGCCCGGGCCAGGGCCACGCGCTGCTGCTCCCCGCCCGACAGCTGGTGCGGATAGTGGTGGCCGCGCTTGGACAGGCCGACGCGGTCGAGCCACTCGCGAGCCAGCCTGCCGGCCTGGGGGACGCGGGCGATTTCAAGCGGCGCGGAGACGTTCTCCTCGGCGGTCATGTTGGGCAGAAGGTGGAAGGCCTGGAACACCAGCGACACGCGCCCGCGCCGCAGCCGCGCGCGGCCGTCCTCGTCGAGCGCCGCCATGTCCTGGCCGAACAGACGCACGGTCCCCGCCGTCGGCCGCTCCAGCCCCGCCGCCACCGCGATCAGCGACGACTTGCCCGAGCCCGAGGGCCCGACCACCGCCACCCGCTCGCCGGGCGCCACGGTCATGTTGACCCCGCGCAGAATCTCCACCGGTCCGGCCGCCGACGGCAGGGTCAGGCCCACGCCCTTGAGCACCAGGGGATTGTCGGCCACGACGCCGTCGGTCGAGTGCGGCGCGGAGCCGTTCATCCAATTTCCTTCTCGAAGGCCTCTGTCGGTGGGGCCGCTTGTGCACCTAGATATGCGGGGACCAAATAGGAAGTGTCGATGCTGCGTTCTGCCCTGTTCGACGTGATACGTCGCCTGCTCGTCGCCGGATCGCTGCTGCTGGCGTCGGGGGCCCCGGCGCGCGCCGCCATGCCCGACGGGACCCTGGTGGTGACCATGCTCGGCGACAGCCTGACCGCCGGCTACGGCCTTCGGGCCAAGGACGCCATTCCGGCCCGGCTGCAGGCCGCGCTCAGGGCCGCGGGCCTGAAGGTGGTGGTGCGCCCGGCGGGCGTCTCCGGCGACACCTCGGCGGACGGCCTGGCCCGCGCCAACTTCAGCGTCAGGCCCGACACCGACCTTTGCCTGGTAGTGCTGGGCGGCAACGACCTGCTGCAGGGGATCGAGCCCGAGCAGATGAAGGCCAATCTGGGCGGCATCCTCGGCAAGCTGAGGGCCCGCGGCATCCCGGCCATGCTGGTGGGGGTCAAGGCCCCGCCGGCGATGGGCGCCGGCTACGCCCGCGAGTTCGACGCCGTGGTTCCCGACCTGGCCAAGGCGGACCACGTGCCCGCCTTCCCCGACCTGCTCGGCCGGGTGGCCCTGGACCGCTCGCTGAACCAGGGCGATGGCGTACATCCCAATCCCCAGGGCGTGAGCCTGGTGATCGCCCGGCTGGCGCCGGCGGTGGCCCAGGTGCTGAAGTCCAGATGATCCGCCTGTTCGCCGCCCTGCATGTGCCCGAGGATATCGGCGAGCCTTTGCTGCGGCGCCAGCAGGGCATCCCCGGCGCGCGTTGGCGGCCGCTGGAGGCCCTGCACATCACCCTGCGCTTCTTCGGCGAGGTGCGCGAAGACGTCGCCGACGATCTCGACGCCGAGCTTTCGACGATTACCGCCGCCCCGTTCGACGTGGCGCTGGAGGGGGCCGGATCCTTCGGCGAGGGCGAGGACCTTCATGCGGTGTGGGCCGGCGTGGCGGAGAGCGCCGCCCTGCGCACCCTGGCCGGCCGCTGCGAATCCGCCGCCCGCCGGGCCGGGCTGAAAGCCGAGCACCGCGCCTATCGCCCGCACGTGACCCTGGCCTATCTCCGGCGCCCCGATCCGGCCCGCGTCGCCGCCTGGGTCCAGGCGCACAACCTGCTCAAGTCCCCGCCCTGGCGCGCGGCGAGCTTCGGCCTCTACTCCAGCACCCTGGGTACGGAGGGGAGCGTGTACCGGATGGAGCGGGAGTATTGGCTGTAGGGGGGCGGGCACGGCCGTGAGGGTGCGATCTCTCCCGCTCGCGGGAGAGATGTCAGCGCAGCTGACAGAGAGGGCATGCCGGCGCAGGGCCAGGTCAGGCTCGCAGTTTCAAGGGCAGCGGCGGCGGTATGCCCTCTCCACCCCTATCGGGGTCCCCCTCCCCCGCGAGCGGGGGAGGTCGCGCATCGTCTTCGAGGTCTGGCTCCATCCCCACGAACGGCGACCGGGGGTCTCCGGTGGCGGCTTCCGCCTCGGCCCAGGGCTCGTCTGCGAAGAGCTCCCAATCCGGTTCGGGCAGGCCGAGGTCCTGGCAGATGATGGCGACCAGTTCGCCGAGGGGGCGGTTCAACTGATCGTCGTAGCGGTCCTCGTCGTCGAGGAGGGCGAGGGCGTTCTGGACGATGCGGTCGGCGCGGGGCTGGGTCTCCGCGGTGGCGCGGGCGGCGATGCGGGCGACGCTGAAGCGGCGGTCGGAGAGCTGACGGTCGCGGGCGAACCCGGCGTCCCTGGCCAGGGCCTTGGCCTGGTCGGCGCTGTCCTTGACCAGCTTGGACTGCACCAGGATGGCCAGGCGCACGCCCCGGGCGATGCGCTCGTGGGCTGCGGCGATAGCGCCAAGATCGACATGGTCGCCGGGCTGAGCCGCCTTGGCCTGGGTCGCGAGGGCCTCGCCGATGGCCAGGCCCTGGTCGGTGAGGGCGTCGAGCGCCCGCAGCTGGCGCTGGAGCAGGGCGCTTTCGGTGGGCTCGGCGACAGGGGCGGCAGGCAGCGACATTTGGAACAAAGCATGAACGATTCGGCGTGATTTGTCAAGGTTCGGGCTGGACAGACGCGCCATCATCCGGCCCACTTCAGGTTGTGAACTCGCTCCACGGCTCAGCTTTGCGGGGGAACTGATGCGTACAGCCCTGTTCATCGCCTTGGCCCTGCTCGCCGCGCCGGCCGCGGCCATGGCCCAGTCATACTCGTGCAGCGGCGACGCCGCCGCCATGGCCGGGAAGCGGCTGACGGAAAGCGAAAGCCCGCAGCAGGCGGCCGTGGACAAGGCGGCGGGCCAGGCGTTCCTGGCCCAGATCGACGCCCTGCGCCGCGACCTCAATGAGGGCAAGGCGCTGGCGGAGCCCTACGATTCGGCGGGACGGTTCGCGACCCTGGCCCATGACGCCAAGGACCCCATGCTCGCCGAACTGTTCCGCCGCACCGCCATGGACCAGTTCGCCCGGTTGCACGCCGTCGCCTATGCGAGCCACACGGGCTGGGCGGCGGGCCTGACCCCGGGCGCGGCCGGCTATGTGTTCAGCGTCGCGGCCACCCGCGACTGGTGCGGCCTGGACGAGGCCAATACCGCCTGGCTGGAGAAGCAGATCGACGCCCACGGCTGGTTCAAGCGCTCGGCGGGGGAGGGCCCCGCCAACGCGGCCTTCCTGCTGGTGCAGCACGCCGACGCCAACAAGCCGTTTCAGAAGAAGGTGCTGGCGATGATGGAGCCTCTGCTGGCGGCGGGAGAAGTGCGGCCGCAGAATTACGCCCTCCTGTTCGACCGGGTGGCGGTGGGCGAAGGGCGCCCGCAACGCTACGGCAGCCAGGGCGGCTGCACAGGGCCGGGCGTTTGGACCGAGAAGCCGGTGGAGGATGCGGCCTCGCTCGACCAGACGCGGGCCAAGGTGGGGCTGGAGCCGATGGCCGCCTATCGCGCGCGGTTCGTGGCGTCGTGCGGCGGGCCTGCGCCCGCCTCCCACGGCTAGGGACGGCGCAGCAGTTCGACGGGGTGGCCTTCGGGATCGAGCACGATGGCGACCCTGAGGCCGCCGGTTCCGCCGGGCGCCACCTTCGAGGCGGCGCCGGCGTCCATGGCCCGCTTGTAAGCGCCGTCGACGTCCTGGATGTAGAAGCCGAGCTCGCCGTAGGCGTCGCCCAGGGTCAGCTTGCGGACATCCTTCGGGCGCTGGAGCACCAGGTCGAGGCCGCCCGGGGTGGTCAGCACCACCTCGAGGTCGCCCCGGTTGTCCATCCGCCTTTGCTCGGTCATGCCGAAGGCCGTCTCGTAGAAGGTGACCATGCGGGGCATGTTCATGACGTTGATCCGCACGAAGGACAGGGCGGGATGGGCGGGGTCGGTGGATTCGACCGCTCGGGCGCCGGGCGCGAGAGCGAGGGCGGCGGAGGCAGCCAACAGAACGCCGAGGCCAAGACGCTGTTTCATGATCTGCTCCCCTTCGGCTGAGACAGCCTAACGATGTTTCGGCGGGGTAGCGACTGAGGCCTTCCCCCTCCACCACCCGCTCTTCGGCGGGCCAGCCCGCAGCTAGCTGCGGGCGTTCGCATGGCGGCCAAATCGTTGGCCGCCACAGGGCTCACCCCCCTCCGCCCGCTTCGCGGGGGAGATAGGGCGCTACTGCAACCTTGTCCGCATCGCTTGGGACAGGAGGTCGATCAGGGTAACCGCCACGACGATGACGATGACGATGGCCGAGGTCTCGCGGTAGTTGAACGAGTTGATGCTGTCGAACAGGGTCTGGCCGATGCCGCCGGCGCCGATCAGGCCGAGCACGGTGGCCGAGCGGGCGTTGGATTCGAAGCGGTATAGGGCGTAGCCGGTCCACAGCGGCCCGACCTGGGGCAGCACGCCCCACATGATCTCCTGCAGCCGGTGGGCGCCGGTGGCCCGCACGCCCTCGACGGGGCGCGGGTCGATGGATTCGACCGCCTCGGAGAACAGCTTGGCCAGGACCGAGCCGGTGTTGACCGCCAGGGCCAGAACCCCCGGCAGGGGGCCGAGGCCCACGGCGGTGATGAACAGGAGGCCGACCACCAGGTCCGGAATCGAGCGGAGCAGGTCGTTGATCCGACGCACCGGCTGCTGGATCCACACCGGGGTGATGTTGCGGGCGCAGAGCAGCCCGAGCGGAACGGCGACCAGGACCGCGAGGCAGGTGCCCCACAGGGCGATCTGCACCGTGAGCCACATCTGGG
>Ga0265327_10005092_pt1 | contig 11186 bp, 10 predicted proteins | sample 41621metaG_FD_202089 | JGI IMG/M metagenome (GOLD analysis project Ga0265327, IMG submission 202089) | Rhizosphere microbial communities from Carex aquatilis grown in University of Washington, Seatle, WA, United States - 4-16-21 metaG | ecosystem: Host-associated > Plants > Roots > Rhizosphere... | reverse complement strand
ATGCGGCAGAATTCTTCGCCAGCATCCCGCGCATCACGCGTCCGTTGACTTTGCTCACGGACACCGGCTTGGGTTACCTCCAGCTTGGCCAACCCAGCCCTACCTTGAGTGGCGGCGAAGCCCAGCGGCTCAAGCTCGTTACTGAGCTCAACGCCGGCCAAGGCCGCACCATCACGGAACGCATGCGTGGCCTCGCCACACCAAAGCGCAATCTGTACCTCATCGAGGAACCCACCATCGGTCTCCATCATCACGACGTGCGGCGGCTCATCGAAGTGCTGCACCGCCTCGTGGACGAAGGCCACAGCGTCGTCGTCATCGAGCACGAACTGAACGTCATCGCCGAAGCGGACTATCTCATCGACATCGGTCCCGAGGCCGGCGAACACGGTGGCGAAGTGGTGGCCACCGGCGCACCGGAACAGGTGGCGAAGCACAAGAAAAGCAGGACGGCTCCGTTCTTGAAGGCGATGCTGGAAGGAAAGTAGTCAACTTGCTCTACTGATGGAACCATGTGAGCCTCTCGCGGAGCGAGAGACTACTTTCCGCGCGGCCTGCGAGGCCGCACGAGCAACGCCAGCGCGCCCAAGCCCAGCAAAGAGATCCGGCCCGGCTCCGGCGTGGTGGTAATGCCCAGAGGCACCGCGGAACTGGTGTCCGCACTGAAGGCATTGCCTCCCCAGTAGAGTTCCAAGTCAGCGGGATTGATGTTCGCCGGATTGTATTTGCCCGCGGAAGTGAAGGCCACATGGATGTTCACCTCGTTGGCCGTAGCGTCAGTGAAATCGAAGTTCGTGGGGGTAAAGAATGGTGGTCCGCCGCCATACTGAAGGTACATCCCAACATTGGTGGTACCGGAGCCCGTGAAGGAAAAGGCAGAGCCCGGTGAGCTGGCATTGTTTCCGTCAATGGTACCGGTAATGGTGAAGCTGGGATTGGTGTCGTTGTTGATCCAGGAGCCGTTGCCGGCGTCGGCCAGCCAGAGGATGTTTTTGTTGGTGGCAGGCGAGGAACCCACTTGGATGGTACCGGAGATGTCGAACGACAAGCTGCCGGATGTGATACTCCAATTCGTCAGGCTCAAGGCGGCGGATGCGGATTGCTGGAAAACTCCGAGAAGGGTTACAACCGTGAACGAGAAAAGCAGATAAAATGGCGGCTTCATAAAAAGGAACGGCTTCTTTAAATTGACCAAGCAAGCTGTTCTATCAATATTTATTAAGTAATTCGGCGGCTATGTTAATTGGGGCGGCTATCTCGTTCCTGCAGTAGAAGTTAGGGCAAATCTATACCAAAGGCAAGGGACACTCTAATTCGCCTGCGGCGCTTCCACGGCAGGACTGCGGCGGCGATTGAGGAAGGGTAGAGCGAGCACCGCGCCAATAATGATACTGGCCCCGAGATAAAAACCCCCACTCATGCGCTCGCGCTCGCCGAAGATCAGCACCGCCAGCACAATGCCGTACACCGGCTCCAAATTGTAGACCACGTTCACAGTGAAGACGGACATGCGCCGCAGGACATCGAGATAGCCAATGTACGCGCCCACCGTGCAGAACTGTGAGAGCAGGAGGAGCCAAAGGAAATCCGCCCCGGAGGGCATGGCAAAGTTTTCCTTTCCAAAGAACGGCAGCAACACCACGCACGCGGTACACGCGCCGATCATTTGGTAAAGGCAGATCAGCAGGGGCGAGTAGCGTGCGGTGAGCGGTTTGTTGATGACCCCGAAGATGGCAGCGAAAAAGGCGGAGATGAGACCGACGCTAAAGCCCCACCAGTGAGTGAACTCAAAGCGGTAGATGAGCCACACGGCGCCCATCATCACGACGCCGGTGAGCAGTTCGCCTTTGCTCCAGCGGTAGCTGCGGTTGAACAAGGGCTCCATGATGGAGCACCAGACCATGATGGTGGGCATGGCGGCGAGACACACCGATGCGGTGGAGAGGCGCGCGGAGAGAAAGAACAGGACCCAGTGCCAGCCAATGAGCAGGCCTGTGGCGAGGATGATAAAGGTGACGCGACGCGGCATCATCAGGCTCATGCCTCGCATCTTGCCGATCACCGCCAATCCGAGCGCGGCCAGGAAAGTGCGCCACACCGTGACCTCCAGTGCGGGAATGCTGATAAGCTTGCCAAGGATCGCGGTGAAGCCCCAGGCCAGAATCACCAGATGAAGCTGCAGGTAGTCGCGCAGCGAAGCGTGGGGATGCGGAGGCAGCGAGGTGGACATGAACGAGGTGAGACAGGATTAACAAGAATTGGCAGGATTCACAGGATGGGAAGAGGGATTTGTGAAGACCTGTAGGAGCCGACGTGAGGAGGCTCTCGAAATACGTTGGGATATTAGATTCCCCAATCTTCAACGAAGGCGCTTCGAAGCGCAGGAAGCCATTTCGCCGTCGATGATGAGATCGGCCAACGATAAAGTCAGAGCCTCCTCACGTCGGCTCCTACAAAGGGAGATTAATAGTCGCGGAAAGGCCCGCGGGGTTCGCTGTCGTCCATCTCTTTGCGCCAGGCTGCAAAATGGGATTTCACCATGGAAAGCACATCGGGTTTCTCCTGGGAGAGATCGTGCTGCTCGCCGAGATCGGTGCTCAGGTCAAAGAGGCCGCCGCCATCCACTGCTTCACACCATTTCCATTGGCCGACGCGTGCCGCCTTGTCACCGCGGCGCTGCCAGAACATTTCCTGGCGCGGTGATTTCTTCTCGCCACGCAGTACGGGCAGCATGTCAAAGCCATCCAGTTTGATCTGCGGCGAGGACTTTGCGCCTGTCGCAGCGCAGAGCGTGGGGAAAAGCTCCAGGGCGGTGAGAAACTCATCCGTGACTTTTCCGCCAGGCACATGACCGGGCCACCAGGCGATGAAGGGCACCCGCAGTCCGCCCTCCCACATGGTGCTCTTATGGCCGCGCAGGGGCTTGTTGTCGCCATTGCCGGAGCCGCCGTTGTCTGAGAGGAAAAACACGAGAGTATTTTTGTCGAGCCCGAGATCGGCCAGTCCCTTCATGATCTCGCCGATAGCATCGTCCATGCAGGTGACCGCGCCATAGTAGGCGGCGAGCTTTTCCGACTTCACCTTGCCGCGATACATGGCGATGTAGTTTTCCGGCGCCTGCACGCCCACACTCTCGCCCTTTTCAGCATTCCCCTCTTTTCTTCCGGGCGAAAAACTGGAGGCGCCGTGCGGCGCGTTGAAAGGAAGATAGAGGAAGAAGGGGTTGTCCTTCCGCTCATGGATGAAGCGCAGCGCCTCGCGTTTAAAAATGTCCGTGGCGTACTTTCCGCGATCTTCCTGGGTGCGTTCATTGCCGCGGAAGAGCGAAGGCACGCCGTAGCGTTCGTGCGTGTAGTAGTCGATGCCGTTGTTCCCATGGCCGTAGAAGAACTCGAAACCGCGCTGCAACGGAAGGAAGCGCCGTGCTTGGCCCATGTCCCACTTCCCCACCACGCCACAGTGATAGCCACCGCTCGTGAGCACATTGCCGAGGGTGACTTCACGAACATCAAGGCCGAGGGTCATTTCCGGTGACACTGCATATTCCTCGGGCGAATAAACGTGGCCGAAGTTCACCAGGTCGTTGCGGATCATGTCGTAGAGTCCGTTGCGCTGGGGATAGCGACCGGTGAGGATGCTGCCGCGCGAAGGTGTGCAGGCGCACCAGGTGACGTAAAAGTTTGTGGCCCGAACTCCTTCCGCCGCGAGCTGGTCGAGATTCGGCGTCTTCACCGACTTCGTACCGATGCAGCCAAGATCCGGGTAGCCCTGGTCATCGGCGAGGAAGATGATGACATTCGGCGGGCGATCCGCGGCATGGGAAAGCGCAAGCGCGATGAAGAAGAAAAGGAAGCAGCGCGGAAGCATGCTGCCTAAACGACGGCGAATCCCGGGATGCTTCAATCAATCCGTAGGGGCCGACGTGAGGGAGCTCTAGAGAGAAACTGCCTTGATATGGAGTGCGATGTCCTTGGTGTACTCCGGCGAGGTAATTTGAAGGCCTCCGCCGGCGTGGCGGCTTGTCTCCTTCCCCAGTGTCTTGCCGGACTCCGGATCAAGCCATTCCATGTCATAGCTGGCGGCGGGGGCTTCCAATGTAAAAGTGTCTTGGAACTCCCCGCTGTTCAGCTTCTTGTTGTCCTTCCACGCCGGTGCTGGACTGCGGTGGAGGTAGACAGCGTATTCCTTGCCGGAATTTGCGAGGAGCCGAATTGAAGTGCCTTCTGCGAGGCCGGTCACGAATTTGTTGGCGGGTTTCAGGTGCACGAAATCGAGGCCATTCATGAACTTCACCAGTACCGCGAGTTGCTGATGACAGGAGGCGCCACCACCGCCCGGCTGACTGGGTGGATACGCAAAACTGCCGTCCTCATGCCCGGAGGTGAAGGAGTAGTCAAGATTGTTGAAGAGGCCGCCGCCTGCGAGCAGAAAATCCCAGGCCTCATTGCGGTACACCTCATCTGCAGTGCCGCGAAAGCCGGTCTCGTTTTCGCCGATGACCTTGTTCAACGCGTAATTTTGCTCCACCGCCAAAGGCGGATAAGTGTAGTGGAAGGTGAAAATGGAAACGGCGGGATGCGGATTTTCGATGCGTGCCGTGTGGTTGGCGATGTTTTGGGAAATGAGCTTCTTCGCAGGATGGTCTTTCTGCGCCTCGCTGATCACATCCGCGATATGGCGCTGCCATTCGATCGTGACGCCCGCGAAGTAAGGCTCGTTGCAGATTTCGTAGTAAACGTTGTCAAAGTTCTTCAACTCCTCGACAATGCGGCGCACAAAGCTCTCCTGCACCGCGAGAAGACCACCGCTCTTGTCGAGTGTATAGACATCGTGGCCGGAGACCGTGCCGGGACCGTTGATGTTATTGGCCGCGTTGAAGGGACTGAGCGGCCACATGGCGCTTTCCCTGGTCTTCTTGTCTTCGTAGAAAGGGCAGAACAAGTTGACCTCGATCACCACACTACGCAGTGCGGCCTGCGTCGCGAAGTCGCGAAAGCGTTTGAAGTAATCTTCATTCCACTTCGTGAGATCCCATTTGTTCCCGCCATCCCACGCTCCCGGTTGATCGCTGCGTGCCCATGGCGCGAGATAGCGGCCTGCTTTGGGAGCCAGCGTGTTCTCCTTGATGTTGAACGCGCCCACCGGCTCCAAATAACTGGCGCCGCAGAAAGTGCGCGTGAGGTTGAAACCGTATTTCTCCAACGTCTTGAGATATTTCGCGTTGTCGAACTCCAGATTCAACACAGAGCCATAGTGCTCGCCGCTCGTGATAAGTATCGTGGGCTTTCCGCGCCAGAGGAAGCAATGGGGATTTCCCGGATGGAGTTGAAGCACGGATTCTCGCGTGGCGTCAGCGGCGGCTGAAGGTGCCGCCCAAGAGAGGAAACACAGCATCACGGTGGCAAGAACTGCGTGGGGGGAGTGCATGCTGGAAATGAGGGACGGGGATGGGAGGTGTCAACCGGTTGATGGACCACGGATTTTGGAGAATTTCCTGCTGCAATGGCGCAACGACTCAGATAAGATCGCCTCATGAGCACGCGCTTCTTCTTCCTGTGTGCTACGGGACTGTTGCTGACAGGGGCCGCCCTCTCCGAAGACAAACCCTCTGTTCCCAATGGCGCCGCTGCGGTGATCAATGGCCATACCTACAGCCAGGCGGATCTGACAGTGCTGGTGGAAGAACAGAGTCTCTTCATTCGGATGACGGAAGGCGACGCGAAGGAACAAAAGAAGCAGCTCGCTGAGCTCAACGATCATCCCCTGGAATATCTCGCGGCACGTCTAAAGTTGCTCGCTGAGTTCACGATGGCTGGCGGCAGCGTCCGGCCGGAGTACGTGAATGACATAATCAAAAATATCGTCACCACGAACTTTGGCGGTGATCAGGACAAACTGATTACCGCACTGGCACGGAGTGGTTTCACGTTCCGCAAATTCCGAAAGATGGTGGAGGACGACCTCACAGTGCGTGTCATGCGGGAGCGCAATGGCCGGAAGAAGGGCGATGGAGAACCATTTGGTTTGTGATCTCCCCTCCGCTTTGAACGCGGGTCCGACCTTGACGGGAGCGCGGGCCTTCATCCCGCGGGAAGCTTCGAAGGCGGTCGACGAGCGGAGGAAGGCGAAGAAACCTGGCCGAGGTTGAGTACCTCACGATCGAGGTGTCTTAGTGTGCGAAATTCAGGGTGTTTTAGGCTTGGCAGGAACGACGCCCAGTTTCTTCAACATCTCGTCATTTTTCCTCATGTTATCGGTGGTGCGGTCGACGATTGCAAAGATGTGACGCTGCGGCTCGATATACGAGCCGGGCCCTTTCAGGAGATCAAAGTCCGTATCTTTGGGGTTAAGCCCATTCTCCTTGGCGAGTCGGCTCCTTGTGGCTGAATCAAGTATCGTTGTGTCATTCTGCGCCCTGAGTCTTTTGCTGTACTCCAACAGGCAGCACTGCCCCTTGTAAAAGTAACAGGTGATATTGAGATTGTTTCTGATGAAACTCGCGGTGCCATTCGCGTCGTCCACGGCGGTGGGAGTTCCATAGCGCTTGGTGCATTCCTCCAGCGTCTCTCCAAGACGGGCTTGGGCGATCTGGGGAACCGATGCCAGGAGGACAAGGGTGAGAGCCAGTGTTTTCACGAATGTGCTGCGTGGTGTTGATGAAGGCTTCATTGGGGATTTGTCGGGCAAGTCATCGGGCGTGGCAAAGCAATCGCTGTCGCCGCTTATAGGGGGAACAGCCTCGCCTTCGCCTCAGGCGTGAGCTTGGAGGCATACTCGCTGATCTCGAAAGCCTCGGCGTACTCCACCTTGGCACCGCGTTCCGGGCCGTAGGCGGCGATGAGTTCCTTGCGGAAGCGGTCTGCCTGTTCGCGGAGGCGGGCGCCGTGCCACCCCTTGAGCCAAACCAGGCGGGCGCCGTGCTCCTTCGGAATCTGGTCGAGCTCGCCGCGATTGTAGGGCAGCCAGTTGAACATCTGGGAATCGTGGGCGGCGAGGAGGTTTACGATGGTGTCGAGCTCATTGCCCACATCGATCACCACGTCCGCCTGGAGCGGCGTGGGCTTGGTGAACTTGTCCGGCAGGTAGCCGACGATGGGATCCTTCGCCACGATGGGCACATCCGGCAACAGCATGGGCACAGTGACCATGTAGGAGGCGTCCTGCACCGCCTGGCCCACCGCGCGATGATCAGGGTGGTAGTCATTGGGCCGGTGGGTGAGCACCACGCTCGGGCGCCACGTCCGGATTTCGCGGATGATCTTCCAGCGCAGATCCAGGCTCGGCGTAAGGCTGCCATCTGGAAACGGCCATACTTCCGACTCCGCGCCGATCACCGCCGCGGCTTTGGCCGCTTCATTGGTGCGGACTTTGGCGAGAGCTGGGCCGGAAATCTCGTGGTGACCCACGTCGCCGGGTGTCACGGAGATCATTTTTACCGCGTAGCCGAGCCTGCGGTAGCGCGCGGCGAGACCGCCGGCATGAAATTCACAATCGTCCGGGTGTGCGCCGAGAATCAGCAGTCTGGGTGAGGAGAAATCGCTCATGACAGTAAAAGAAACCGCCATTAAACGGGATCACACGCCCGCCTGAAACAAAAATTCTTTCTCGTTTCAGCGTTCCTCCGCCGGCTCCAATTCCTCATTTGGCGCAGGTTTCTCACCGGGTCCGTATTTGATGCGGTAGGGTTTTCGGCGCTGTTCCAGACGGCGGGACAAATAATCGCGCAGCAGCAGTTGCACAATGAGAAGGCTACAGCCCACCAGCAACACCAAGAAACCCATGCGGACGTTTTGCTGGAAGGCAAACACTGCTGACCCGATGACGAGAGCCAACGTGATGCGTATCAAGACGGTGCACCAGCGGTATTGAATGCGAGGGGAGTCGAGACGACGTGCCATGGAAGGAAAGAAGCGCGAACGATGAAGTGAGAGACCCAGGCAGTCCCCAAAACATTATGACTCAATCATGTATAAGAATTCCTGCAATAAATTGGCCACCCGCACTACATTATTTATTTATGAGAAAGGAAATATCCTTATCCGGCATAGGGAAGCAAGGAGATTGTTCCACACGTTTTTGAAGGCTGACGTGAAGAAGGAGCAGGGAACTCAGGCCCCAATCACCTTATTCTTTCATGGTCTCTACACGCAGCCAAGCCGGTTTCTCACGTACCGCGTCGAGGGCCGCGATCTCCTCAATGGCGCCGCGCACTGCACCCAGCGGGGCGTCGTCGAGCATCAAAATCAGCGGCGTGGTTCCGGCGGTCTCTTCGTCCGGCTGCATCACCGAGGAGATGCCGATCTGCCGGTTGCCAAGCACTGTCGCGACGCGGGCGAGCACCCCGGGCTGGTCGTCCACCTGGAGACGCAGGAAATAGCGCGAGACGGTTTCGTCCACTGGCTTGCTCTTGCCGTAAAGACCGTGGGGCACGAAGCCGCTGTGGCGCGGACCATAGACGATGGTGGCGGCGGCTTCCGCGAGATCACTGATGACGCTGGACGAAGTCGGGTCCTGCCCGGCGCCTTTGCCGTAGAAGAGCGTTTCACCCACAATATCGCCATTCACCACGATGGCGTTGTACACGCCGCTGACACTGGCCAGCACGTGGGTCTTGGGCACCAGCGAGGGCTGGGTGCGGACCTCCACGAGTCCCTTTTCGTCGGCACGGATCACGCTCAGTAGCTTCACGGTATAACCGAGGCGATCAGCGAACTGGATGTCAGCAAGGCTCACGTTCTGGATGCCCTCCACATGCACATCCTCCGGCTTGATCCAAAAACCATAGCTCAGAGAGGCAAGGATGATCGCCTTGTGCGCGGCATCCCATCCGCTGACGTCCAGCGTCGGATCCGCCTCTGCAAAGCCATGCTGCTGGGCCTCCGCCAACGCACTCCAGTAGCTCACCCCCTGCGCCGCCATGCGGGTCAGGATATAGTTGCAGGTACCGTTGATGATGCCGTGAATGCTGCGGATGGCATTGCCCACGAAACCCTCCTGCACGGTCTGGATGATGGGGATGCCGCCCGCCACCGCAGCCTCGAAGTAAATCGGCACCCCATTTTCTTCCGCCAGCTTGAACAATTCCTGCCCGCGCTCGGCCAGCAGGGCTTTATTTCCGGTAACGACAGGTTTCTTGGCCCGCAGAGCAGCGCAAACCAGCTCAAAGGCCTCAGTGGTCCCCCCGATCAGTTCCACAACAATGTCCACCTCAGGATCAGCGGCCAATTCACGCCACCCGTTCAGGATGCGCGTTTTGGAAACCGAGGGATCGCGAGGCTTCTTGGGATCGCGCACTGCGACACACGACACTTCCAGCTTGAAACCGGTGCGCTCCCGCAGGAGTCCTGCGTTCTTTTCCAAGTTCTTATAGACGCCCAAGCCCACATTGCCGAGACCTGCGAGACCGATGCGAACTGCCTGGGAGCGTGATTTGGAAGCCATGTCGAGCAAATATAAAAAATCGCCTCACAAATGCACGCGCGATCCTTGGAAAAGACCGTCATTTTTCCACAACCCCCTGAAAACTAGGAAGCTCTCGATTTTCAAATGTGACATTTAGTTTTGAAAAAACTTGTTCCCCAGTAGCGCTTTTGATTAGAATATTAGAGTAAATCCCCCCTTTTAATGCGCGTGCTCCTCTTTATTGCCCTGATGACAGGGCTCTGTCTGCCTGTGCTCCTGGCGGATATCCAGCCGACGGCAAATACCGTTATCGGGTCCGGCGGCAGCTTGGTGGAAGCGTCGATGGCCACGGCTTCGACCGTGGCAGCTTCCTCGGAAAATTTTGCTTTGCGCATGTTCGCCCTGCTCATGGGCGTCATGTTGTTGCTCATTGCCGCCTACCTCGCCTTTGGTCGGCGACCGAAACTCGTTCCAATCAAGGTTTCCACGAAGGAACAATAACACCCCTCACGCCGCCCCCTGCGAAGAACGCGCGGCATTGATGAGGACGGACCAGGTCTCGCGTCCGCGCCAAGTCTGGCGCTGAAGCTTGACTGCCACATCCCAAGGAGCCGGAGGCGCGTCGCGGAACGGCGCGCTGAACCAGATGGCGGGCATGGTGACGCCGTCCTGGCGCAGCATCAGCTTCCAGTGCTTCTCCTTCATGACTTGCCCGGGGAGCTGCGGCATCACGTTGCGCAGAAAAAATACCGGCTCAGGATTGCCAATGCCGAAAGGCTCCAACTGCGCGAACTCGTCAAAAAATTCCGGCGTGAAATCCTTAAGCGAGCATTCCGCATCCAGCTCGAGGGTGGGTAGGAGTTCGGCGCCGTTAAGCTGGCGCTCTACCGCCCAGCGCATTTTTTCCCCCAGTGCGAGAAGGTTCTTTTCCTCCACGGACACACCGACCGCCATGGTGTGACCACCGCCCTTGAGCAGCAGGCTGCGGCATTCGTTGACGGCTTCTACGAGCGAGATGCCCGGCACGCTGCGGCCGCTGCCGCGTCCCACGCCGTTTTCATCGATCGCGATGACGATGGTGGGTCGATGATGGTCCCTCATGATGCGCGAGGCCACGATGCCCACCACACCCGGGTGCCAGCCGCGCGAGCCGAGCACGATGCACGGCCCCTGCGTCAGCGCGGGATTGGCGGTGAGCATGGCCTGGGCCTCCCTTTGCGCGAGCAGCTCCACCTCCTGCCGTTCGCGATTCAATTTGTCCAGCAGCGCGGCGCAATTCGCGCATTCCGTGAAGTCGTCGCTGAGCATCAGGTCCAACGAAGCCTGCGCATGGTCGAGGCGGCCGGAGGCATTGAGCCGCGGTCCGAGGCGGAATCCAATGTGGTGCGTATCCACGTGGCCATCCAGTCCCGCCACGGTCTTCAGCGCCTTCAAACCGACGCGCTGGCCTGCAGCGATCTTTTGCAGACCCTTGCTCACGATGATGCGGTTCTCGCCGCGCAGTGGCACCATGTCGGCCACCGTGCCCAGCGCGGCGAGGTCGAGATGATCCCGCAGATCAAAATCCGGCAAGCGACCGATTTTTAGAAGCGCGTGGACGAGCTTGAAGGCAAGACCCGCAGTGCAGAAAGGCGGCACCGGTTCAGGCCGCAGCTTGGGATTCACCAGGGCGACACTGAGCGGCAGTTCACCGTCCGGTTCATGATGATCCACAATGACGGTGTCCGTCCCCTGCTCCCGCAACCAAGCGACTTCCGCCACGGAGTTCGTGCCGCAGTCCAGGG
>Ga0265327_10005091_pt1 | contig 11187 bp, 7 predicted proteins | sample 41621metaG_FD_202089 | JGI IMG/M metagenome (GOLD analysis project Ga0265327, IMG submission 202089) | Rhizosphere microbial communities from Carex aquatilis grown in University of Washington, Seatle, WA, United States - 4-16-21 metaG | ecosystem: Host-associated > Plants > Roots > Rhizosphere >... | reverse complement strand
TAATTATAGCATACGCAATAATCTGTAGTTTTTGATTTTTATATTTTTACTTTAATCCATAACTAATAGATATAAAAAGTGCTGTACGTCCATTAGCGACATTCTCTTTGCCCCTAAAGGCCACAAACTATTTTTGCGATCACTTTTGCAAAATTAGAGGCGGGGGAGAGTTTCCATTATCCAATATCAAATACTATTTAGTGCCTGCCTCTGTCGTTGCGCTAGAGCCTAGATGTGATCGCTTTGATGTGGTGGCTTCCGCATAGAGGTTTTTTAAAGGTCCGGAATTTGGGAATATCTTTAAGCCACTGGCAATCACATCCAAAGCCTTATCAGGCTCTCCAGATTGGATAAGGCTTTCGGCAAGCACCCGGTAGCCTTTCATATACTGTTTATTAAATTTGATGGCTTTTTGAGCATTGAAAATTGCCTCGCGGTAGTTTTTTCTATAATAGAGAGATTCCGCTAATTCGGCGATAATAACATGCTTATAGGCATACTCAGGCATAGCAAAAATGCCATTTACACTATAATTGCTTTCGGTTTGCCAGGCTATCAGGCTCCCATCGCTTATGTTCTTGGTTTTAGCGGTAAAATAGCGAAATTTTGCTAATTGTCCGTGGCAATAGTGATGCATCCAATCAGCCTTTAGGCCCATTTGGAATTCCTTTTTGCGCAGGATAGGGTGAGGATCTCTTGTGTTAAGCCAAAACTTGATATCAGAGACGTAGTTCGCCAAAATTAATCTACACAGCGGATCCAGTGCTTTAAATTCGGCAATTGTGACTGGTCTATCCCCGAAGGGTTGTTTGCCAATCAAAAAAGTGGAATCTGTTATAATGTCCGCATATTTCACATGATCCGCTGCCCATGAACAGTGTCCAAATAGGCTTAAAGCTAACGCCATAGCAACATAGGCATGGCAAAATTCTTTTTTTAGCATAAGATATCTCTTTAATTGAGTGTATACAATGCGAATGCCCATAAATAATTGACTCTGTCCGGTTGTCTCCATGTTAGCGTGAAAGCATTTGCAGCATGAGCGCATCCAGAAAATATTTGGTTGCCCAGTTAGGATAACCGGATCGCATGTATTCCCCCAGCAATGGAAACGCCCCACCTAGTGCGCCCTGTATGCCAGGAAGTTGCGGATCAAGCGATTGAAGCGATTTTAAAAAATCCACTAGCTGGTTGGCGCATTTCTTATAAAGCGGATTGTGGCTATGTTCGGCAAGGCGAAAGCAGACGATAGCAATCTGTGCGCTTCCCGTTAGACAAGAGGAAAAAGAAGCGGGTTCCCAGTCAGAATAGAAGCGTCCAGGAAGATACCCATTCGGCGCTATTTTCGGCAAAATCGAATCAATCCCTCGTCTAGCCGCCTCCAGAAAATCTTCACGTTCCGCCAAGAGTCCGACTTCTAAAATACCCTGCAAAGCGTAACCATGGGTATGAGTCAATGGAGCGTCCGAGCGAGTCAGGCAATTATGGGCGAACCAGCCGTTGCTTTCTTGCTGCTTTATGGCAGCTTCAATCACACGGATCGCGGTTTCACTATATTGGCTTTCTCCGACTAGAATTCCAAAACGGTACAAGGCCCAAGCGCAAAGGCAAGTGTAAGTTTTGATTTCTCCAGCGCTGACGTATTCTCCGTTGGTTTTAAAATAGTAAGCTTCATCCAAATCCTTGACCAGGAAATCGGCAGCTTTTCGTCCTGCATCAAGAAAATCCTTGTCCGCACTTTCCTCATAGGCTGAACACCAACCATCCAACACCATGCCGGTATTAAATGCGGCCGGCGTTTGTTTGCCCGATGCACTCACCGGCCCTCCTTGCACAGCACCCGTTGGCATTTGCACGGTTATTTCCCATTTTGCCATTTTGATAGCTGCTTCCCTAGCCTGTGTATCTTCGAACTGGCGGGCAAACCGGAGCAGCGTGGTGATAATATAGCCAGTTGTTTCCGGGTAAGATGGACGCCATCCTTTGTAAATGCCGTCACAAGGAAAATACCCCAAGGAAGCGCCATCATCCGGCGTTGCATCCTGGGAGCGTAACAGCCAATCCGCTGCTGCTCGTGCTCGCTCTTCTGTTTGACCAACAACAGGTCGGGATCGGCCTAATAAATATTGAAGTAAATCCTGCCTGACATGCTTGCTCAGGCTGGCGTCAGGATGAAATAGCATGGTTTTCGCTTCTTTACAAGCGGCAGTTAAATCCCAGTAAGTATTGCGCAAGCCCGGCTTCCAATAGCGGTCAACCAGGATTTTTATTTGAGTTGAAAATTTCATTATTGGCTCCTTGGATCCTAGGCTTTCCCCAATTGGGATGCAGATTAGCAGTAATTTGGGGTATATTATCCCCAAATTTTACCATAGATAGTGAATCGGTCACGTCGGCAGAATTGCTCAAGACATTCTTCCATGGCCCTAGCGTCAATGATGCCAATACTTCCATTGCCCACAGCCACCTCGTGAAGAATGCCAGCCTGAAGGAATATGTTCCTAAATAATTGACAATTGCGGACGCGTGAAATAAAAGGATCATGTGCCATTGTGCTGACTTTATATTCCTGACCATCGCTATCAATGCACGAAATGTTAAATACCTCGTCAAGATATACCCTCACCGGGAAATCCACGCCCAGCCGATCCTCAATGCGGTGAAAACTTGTTGTGCTATTTAACCCAACGCCCAATAGCAAAATCTTCCCTGAGGCTTCCACTAACCGTGCGAAAGGAGATTTATCGGCAAATGGCGTTGAGCAAAGATGATGCTCGGCCACAAAATCATTGCTTCTGTTGCCAAAGGCTAACACCGAATGGCTAGGGTGGAGGCTACGCCGACCACCTGGAATTTTAAGTGCGTATTCGGTCAAGGCTCCCATTTTGCTGGGTGCGGTTCTTGCATCAAAAGTGGAATTAGAACGGAGATGATCGTACATCAAACCGCCAAAAGGGAAAACAGGGTAAAGTACATTCCCCTGACTGCCTACGGTTTCTTGGATGAGATCAAAGATTGCGCGCGGCCCGCCTGCCACCTTGCCTAAATTGCTAATACCACTATGAACCAGCACCGAGTCGCCTGAAACTAGGCCTAGCTTGTCTAACGCAGCCGCGAGGGTAGCCAAGTCGATAGTCGGGCGATTTTCGCGCTGTGCTGGCTTTTTGTTAAGCTCATTCGGGGCTTGAAGGTATCGTCGTAAACGACGTTCTACTTTATTGCATAATCGTATGGCTGCTTTGCCATAAAAATTAATATATATGGATAAAGGCTGGCGCATAATTTTAATGGCTCTAGTTTAGACCGTTTTAGGTTGGCGGAGACAGCATTTAGTCCAAGACAACAGGTGATATAAGGATAGCCGTTTTATATATTCGTGTAAAGCCTTAACCTAGGCTGGCGCACCTCCGACAGCCATGCCCTGCCACTGCTTCCCTTCCACGGCGCTACTCTTCAAGTTTAGGCCTTCCCGCTTCACATTCCGGAGCGGGTTACGGGTTGGGTGAAGCGCAAGTCGGACAAGCGGGATTTTTCTTCAGGATCATCCGGTTCCATTCCATGCTCAACGCATCTAGCAGTAGAAGGCGTCCGCGCAGGGATTGCCCAATCCCCAGAATCAGCTTGATCGCTTCAAGCGCTTGCATGGAACCGATGATGCCGGGTAGGGGGGCGATGACGCCATTGCGCGCGCAACTTTCCTCCAATTCGCCATGATCCGGATAAAGGCAGTTGTAGCAGGGGCTACCGCCAAAGCCAGGGGTGAAAACGGCGATCTGCCCTTCAAAACGGATCACCGCGCCGGACACCAAGGGAATGCCGGTTTTCACGCAAGCAGCGTTGACTGCGAAACGGGTGGTGAAGTTGTCGCTGCAGTCCAGCACCACATCGCTGGCGGCGATTTCCAGTTCCAGATCTTCTCCTTGCAGCGTGTGGCCGATCACATCGACATGAACCTCCGGGTTCATGCGCAAAAGAGTTTTTTGGGCGGACTCGCCCTTGCCCATCCCTAGGCTGCTAGTACCATGGACAATCTGGCGTTGAAGGTTGGTCAAATCCACTGTGTCAAAATCATTCAACGCCAGCCGACCCACGCCGGCGGCGGCCAGATACATCGCGGCGGGAGACCCTAGGCCGCCCAGGCCGATAATCAGTACGCGGGCGTTTAGCAGTTTCTGTTGGCCTTCGACATCGACCTGAGGCAGCATGATTTGGCGGCTATAGCGCAGCAGTTGCTTGTCGTCCATACGTATTATCTAAGATTGTCAAGAAAAAAGTATTCACCATCCAGCGTTTCTTCGGCGTCATTGAAAAGCTCGCGCAGACCAGGCCGGTGCTGCTGTTTCACTTCTTCCCAGACTGTGCGATGGGGATAATGTTGGAGGGATTCACTTTCAGACGGGATACTCACACAGCACCTTCCCAGCGTCGTGTAACGCCACAAGCCTGCTGAAACGGCATTCCCACGCGGGGGCGTTGGGAAGGAGAGGGCATGGCGGGACGTGTCAATCCAACGCCCCATCAAAATCAACAGCTTCCCGCAACACGACCGTCGCATAAGCCCCGGCGGGCAGGCTGAAGCTGAGGCGCAAGCTGGCTGCGTCGGGAAATTCAAAGCTTAAATCCGGCATAGTCAAGCGCAAAGGCCTGCGGGCGAACTCCACGGCTTTGCGTTCCAGGCCTTCGCACAATGCCGAATATTCAGCGGCGACGGCTTGCTCCAGCGCCAAAGCGGTGCCAGTTGTTGCTATTTCTCCAACGCCCCACAACGGGCCGCTGGGGTGGATTGCGTGCTCGGCGACGCGGCGCAGCGTCTCTTCATTGATTTCGGCGCGGAAGAAGCTGCGAGAGCCTGCAAACATAAACACGTCGCCGTCGATGGCCCGATTCCAGTTGCCCGCTTCGACGCGGCGAGCCAGCACGCGGTTGAAAATTTCCGAGCGGGCGGCGGAGAGGTAAATGCCTTCGAGCTTGCGGTCGCGTAGTTTGAGCTCGCCTTTAAAAAGCGCTTCGGCCTGGACCAGATTGTTGCTTTCACGCCCGAAGCGTTGCGGGCCGAAGTAGTTGGGCACGCCTTCGGCTTTGATTTTTGCCAGCGCCCCTTCCAGGGCGGCACGGTCTCCTTGCCAATCGCGCACCGTGATGATGAAGCGATTGCCTTGCAACGCGCCCGTCTTGAGCTTGCGGTTGTGGCGGACGGCTTCCAACACAGAGACGGTTTCTGACTCCAGCCCGCGCCAATCCACTTCACGCTTGCCAGGCAGATGGACGCCAAACCATTGAGCGGTGACGGCATGGCGGTCTTTTAGACCCGCGTAGCTGACCGCCATGTTAGGGAGCCCGGCAAAGCGGGCGATTTGACGGGCAATGTAGTCGGTGTTTTCACCGCGTTTTCTAATTTTCAGGAAAATATGCTCGCCTTCGCCGGTCAAGGCGAAGCCAAGCATTTCCTCGACAATGAAATCGTCAGGTTCCCGCTTGATTTTGCCTGTCGCAGCAGGGCCGCCGAACGTGTAAGGGAGAAGGGATGCCATGGGGTCGGTGGGGTTGGATTGGTTTAAACTGGGGCGTTTGCTGCCTGCCATGGCTCACAGCAAAAAATACGGCTTTCCCGGATTCCGACGACAAAGCGGGAGGAGGGAAGGCCGCATGAGTTGAGATAGCCGGGTTGCTTCGCCCGGCTACCCGCCTCTCAAATCAAGGCTATTCGCTTTCGCCTGGCGAAGCCTTGCCTTGCTCAGGAACTACTTCGACGGCATCGCTACCATCGGACTCGCCGCTTTCCTGGTCGGCACCCTCCTCGGCCTTGGCCGGGCGTCTGCGGCCACGGCTGCGTCGGCGGTTTGCCGGGCGGCGCGGTTCTTCGCCGCCGGGTTCTTCGGTGGGGATGCCGTCAGTCTCAGCGTTTGCCTGCGGGCTGTCTTCCTCGCTGGATGCCGGTGTTTTTGCCGGGCCGCTTTCCGCTTCCTGTGGCGACGTTAGCGGGGCAGGCTCGGCGTTTGGGCGGCTGACAAGATCCGAGGCTTCGGCTTGTGTCGGCGCAGCGGCCACATCGAGCGACGGCGGCCCTTCGACGGGCTCCGCTGCGCCGGGGATATCCGCCGTGGGCGGCTCGGCTTCGACCGGCGCTGGCGCTGCTGGGGTTTCGACTGGCGGCGCAGGAGGTTCCGTGGCCGACGGCTGCACCGGGGCGATGATGTGCAGCCAAGGCCGCTCCGGATCGGTTTTTAGTACCACGTTGGGGGTGGGCTGCCAATAGGGATTAGGCAGCGGCACTTCGCTGGCGATGACAGGGGGTTGCGTAGGCTGCTCCGTCGCTTGCTCGGACAAGACGACGACGGGGGCTGGCTCAACCGCAACCGGTTCCGGTTGGGCGGATTCCAGATCCGCCACGGCAATAGGCGCGGACGGCACGTCTTTGACCGGCGCAGCCGCTGCGGGCGGTTCGACCCAATCGATATAAGTGGTGGCTGGACGCGGCCGCACCGGGCGTTGTTGATGCTTGCGCGGATTGGGCTCGGGGCGGGCAAGCCGCTCGGTTTCCGGCGCTTCTGCCGGTGGCTGCTCGGCGAACGGAATCACAGCCGCTGGGCGCTCGGGCAGAGTGACCGCAGCTGTTTCCGGTTCCTGCCGGATCTGTTCAGACGACAAGGCGGGGTGGGGCATCTGTTCGTCAAAGAGGTCTTCGGCCGCTTCTGCCGCGCCTGGCCGGGTTTGCCCTTCGGGGTTGAGGACACGCTCACCCGCCGCATTGCGATTGGTGCCATCGCCCCTGCGCCCGCGCCGACGGCGGGAACTGCGCTTGGGCGATTCGCGCTTGATGCCGGCATCCTGGCCGGGAAGTTCGCCTTCTTCCACGGTCTGAGGTTCTGCCGGCGGGGTTATCCTGGCCGACGCCGGTTGCAGCTGCGCCTGGTTGGCAAAGCTGGGCACGGCACCGGAAGAAATCGAGCCGTGCCGGGGCAGGATTTGGCGGCGTTCCCCTTGCCTAGGCTCCTGGCGCTCGGCGCGCTCTTGGCGCGGTTCGGCAGGCATCCGTTCCTGCGGCTGCTCGATGACGGACGGGCGTTCAGTGCGATCTTGCCGTTGCTGCGGGCGTTGCGGGCGCTGCGGCGGCTGTTGCGGTCTGCGGTTTTGCCTGTCTTGCGCTTGAGGCTGGGGACGCGGCGATCTGTCTTGCACCACGGGCGAGGGGCGCGGAGGCGGCACGGTGGGCAAAGGAGGAGTGGCTTCCTTGTCTTCTTTGCCGGTGAGGATGTTGAGGAAGCGCTTGATCAGGCCGCCGCCGGCCACCATCGGGGCCTGGGGTTGCAATGGGCGCGGCGCGGGGGCAGGCGCGGCCGCGGCCGGCGCGGGGGAGGGCGGCAGGAATTCGCGCACGGCGGGTTGCTCGGACGCGCTTTGCGGCTCGCGGGCGAATTCCGGCACGGACTGGCTTTCGGCACGAATCAACTGGTAACTGGAGGCTTTGACCGTCTCTTCATCGCCGACATTGGCGCGAATGCGCTGAATGTCAAAATCCGGCGTTTCCATGTGCTTGTTGGGAACGATGATGATGGAGACTTTCTGCCGCTTTTCGATGTCCTCGATGCTGGAGCGCTTTTCGTTGAGCAGGTAAGTGGCCGATTCGATAGGCAGTTGGGCGATGATTTTGTCGGTGTTTTTCTTCATCGACTCTTCTTCGAGGATGCGCAGCACCGATAACGCCAGCGACTCGACGTTGCGGATGCTACCCTGGCCTTTGCAGCGCGGGCAGGTCAGCAACGACGCCTCACCCAAGGACGGGCGCAGGCGTTGCCGCGACATTTCCAGCAAGCCAAAGCGGGAGATGCGGCCCAGCTGGATGCGCGCCCGGTCGAGTTTAAGGGCGTCGCGCAGGCGGTTTTCCACGGCGCGCTGGTTGCGTGCCGCCATCATGTCGATGAAGTCGATGACGAACAGGCCACCCAAATCGCGCAGCCTAAGCTGGCGGGCGATTTCATCGGCGGCCTCCAAATTGGTATTGAGGGCGGTCTCCTCAATGTCACTGCCTTTGGTGGCGCGCGCCGAGTTGATGTCGATGCTGGTCAGCGCTTCGGTGGGGTCGATCACGATGGCCCCGCCGGAGGGGAGCGGCACCTCCCGGCTGTAGGCGGTCTCGATCTGGCTTTCAATCTGGTAGCGGCTGAACAAGGGCACCGGGTCTTTGTACAGCTTGGCCTTGTGGATGAATTGCGGCATCACCTGCTGCAGGAAACTCAACACCAGCTTGTGGGTTTCCGGATTGTCGATGAGGATTTCGTCGATGTCGCCGCGCAGGTGGTCGCGCAGGGCACGGATGATGACGTTGCTTTCCTGGAAAACCAGGAAAGGCGCGCTTTTTTCCCGGCCCGAACGGTCAATGGCCTCCCACAATTGCAGCAGGTAATTGAGATCCCACTGCAATTCCTCGACCGACTTGCCACCGCCCGCCGTGCGGATGATGAGCCCCATGCCTTCGGGCACTTGCAGGGCGCTCATGACTTCGCGCATGTCCGAGCGGGTGTCGCCCTCGATGCGGCGGGAAATGCCGCCGGCACGGGGGTTGTTGGGCATTAGCACCAAGTAGCTGCCAGCCAGGCTGATGAAGGTGGTCAGCGCCGCGCCCTTGCTGCCGCGCTCCTCCTTTTCGATCTGCACGACGACTTCCTGTCCTTCCCGGAGCAGATCCTTGATGTCGCGGCGCGTGTATTCCTCGTCCTGCTGCAGGCCCAGATAGGCCGGGGATATCTCCTTGAATGGCAAAAAACCGTGGCGCTCCGAGCCGTAGCTGACGAAGGCCGCTTCCAGGCTGGGTTCGACGCGGGTGATGGAGCCCTTGTAGATGTTGGATTTTTTCTGTTCTTTAGACGGTATTTCGATGTCGAAGTCGTACAGTTTCTGGCCATCCACCAAGGCAACCCGCAATTCCTCGGGCTGGGTGGCATTGATTAACATTCTTTTCATTCGGCTGTTCCTTTAGCGTCTTGACGGGTAAGCGAACAAACCTGATTCGCGTGCGGGCTTTCCTTTCGAGCCAAACCAAAGCAGTCGGTTGCGATGCGCGGCATCCGCTAAACGCGACGCGGTTTTTTAAGGTCTCGGAAATCCCGTTCGGACAGGTTCGCGGCCGGCTCCTTAGTTTAGATTCGGCTGTCGTTCCAGGCAAAACGCCGGTTTCGCTCATCGTGGGTCGAGCGATTAAACCCTGTTCTTATTGCTTTGTTAAGGCGTTTGTTTACGGGCGGATGCGGACATCCGCCAAGGTTTTATTCTGTTGTCTTTGGCCCGGAAGCGCCCCGCGGCGGGAAAGCCGCCGGATCGGACGTGTCTCGCCCCTCCATGGGGAAAGCCCTGGAGGCAAGTCGCAGGCGACCCTTTAAGCGTTCGGGGAAGCCCTCTGTGGCCCGTGGAGCGGGGCACCGGCTGTCCGCCGCCGCCACGGCTTAGACCACTCGGCCCGTCCGTTTGCGACCACCGCCTTGCGCTTCGAGTCCGGCGTAAGGCTTATCAGCCGCACCGCGATCATATACCAAATGGTCGCTGGTATACCAAGTGCTCGCTGGCGAAGTCGCCGAACTGGCGACCACTATAGCAATCTTGAGTAAAAGCATCAATTTAACCGGCAAAACTGGTATTATTTCTAACATGAATGAACAGCCCCCCGCCAGCGCCAAAGCGTTTTTGATCGAAATCGACGAGGAAAGCGCAGGCCAGCGCATCGACAACTTCCTCTTTACCCGCCTCAAGGGCGTTCCCAAAAGCCATGTGTATCGCATTTTGCGCAAGGGCGAGGTGCGGGTCAACGGCGGGCGCTGCCAAGCCCAACGCCGCTTGGATTCGGGCGATGTGGTGCGCGTTCCGCCCTTGCGCCTGGCCGAGCGGGACGAACGGGAAATCCCCGAGAGCTTGATGCAGCAACGGCTGGAAGGCCGCATCCTCCACGAAGACGAAGATTTCCTGGTGGTCAACAAACCGTCGGGGATGGCCGTGCATGGCGGCAGCGGTTTAAGCTACGGCGTCATCGAGGGCCTACGGGCAATCCGGCCGCAGGCCAAGTTCCTGGAGCTGGTGCATAGGCTGGACCGCGACACCTCCGGCTGCTTGCTGATTGCCAAAAAGCGCAGCGCCTTGCGCCATCTGCACGAACTGTTCCGCGCCGACCACCAGGTCAAAAAGGTTTACCTGGCGCTATTGTGCGGGGCGTGGGCGCGGAAAACGCTGCTGGTCGATGCGCCGCTGAAGAAAAACATCTTGCAAAGCGGCGAACGCATGGTGAAAGTGGCGAAGGACGGCAAGCCGGCGCAGACCGAGTTTCGCCGCTTGCGCAAATTTCCCCAAGCCACCTTGGTCGAAGCGAATTTATTCACCGGGCGCACCCACCAGATCCGCGTCCACGCGACCGTCTTGGGGCACGCCATCGCCGGCGACGACCGTTATGGCGAAGAGGCGCAAAATCAGGAATTTCGCCGCCTGGGGCTGAAACGGTTATTCCTGCATGCGTCCGAACTGGCCTTTGCCCACCCACGCGACAGCAAACCCTTCCATATCCAGGCACCGCTGGACGCTGAACTACAAGATTTTCTCGATAGCCTGCCCGCATGAAAAACCGCTTTGAGCTGCTGATTTTCGATTGGGACGGAACCCTGGTCGATTCTATACAGTGGATTGTGGAAAGCCTGCATTTTGCCGCCCAAGAACAGGGCTTTGCAGTGCCGTCCGACCGGCTTGCCCGCTCGGTGATTGGCCTAAGCCTGGATCGGGCGATAGAAACTATGCTTCCGCAAGCGCGAGAATCCGATATCGAAGGCTTGATGGCTTCTTACCAGCATCATTACAACAGCAAATCCTTAAGCCGCGACGACTTGTTCGCCGGCGTGCCCGCGATGTTGGACAGCTTACGCGAGGGTGGTTACAAGCTGGCCGTGGCGACGGGAAAAACCCGGGCGGGCTTGGATCATGCGCTGTCTGCCACAGGCGCTGCGGATTGGTTTCACGCCACCCGTGCCGCCGGGGAGACCGCGTCCAAGCCCGACCCGTTGATGCTGCTGCAACTGATGGCCGAATTAGATGTGCCGCCGGAACGCACGCTGATGATCGGTGATTCGGTGCATGACCTGCAAATGGCGAAGAATGCTGGCATCGAGGCGGCAGGCGTGTTTTGCGGCGCCGACGAGCCTGAGCAATTGCTGG
>Ga0265327_10005090_pt1 | contig 11190 bp, 10 predicted proteins | sample 41621metaG_FD_202089 | JGI IMG/M metagenome (GOLD analysis project Ga0265327, IMG submission 202089) | Rhizosphere microbial communities from Carex aquatilis grown in University of Washington, Seatle, WA, United States - 4-16-21 metaG | ecosystem: Host-associated > Plants > Roots > Rhizosphere... | reverse complement strand
GAGGGCACCCCGCCTCCAGGGTGACGTGGGGTTCGGAAACTGGCTTCGAGAGAAAGCCCGTCCAGAGGCCGGGCTCCACCGGCAAGTGCCGTCGCCAGGGCGGGCGGGAGGAGGGTCCATTCGATGGACTCAGGGCGGGCCCTCCAATGGGGAAAGTCGTGTTCTTCGGTGTCATCCGCGGCCTGTTTGGGGTCACACCTTTTCGCGGAGATGGCGGCCGAGCAGGCCGGCCGGCCGGAAAAGCAGGATGAGGATGAGGAGCGCGAACGCGATGGCGTCCTTGTAGGTGGACCACTCGCTGCCGCCGACAAAGGTCTCGACGATCCCGAGCAGCAGTCCGCCGAGCGCGGCGCCGGGAATATTGCCGACGCCGCCGAGCACCGCGGCCACGAACGCCTTGAGGCCCGGCAGGACGCCCATCAGGGGATCGATGGACGGATAGTTGAGTGCATAGAGAATGCCGCCGGCCGCCGCCAGCGCCGAGCCCAGCGCAAACGTGACTGAAATGACGAAGTCGTTGTTGATCCCGACCAGCGAGGCCGCCTGCCGGTTCAGGGACAGCGCGCGCATGGCCGTGCCGATTTTCGTGCGCAGGACGATGAAGCGCAGCGCGAAGAGCAGGAGGAGGGAGACCCCGATGACCACGAGCTGGTTGCTCGAGAAGAACACGCCACCGAGTTCGAAGCTCTGGACCGGGAACAGCTCCGGAAACGCCCGGGGCGTCGCCCCGAAAAAATGCTGCCCGAGATTTTCCAGCAACAGCGACACCCCGATGGCGGTGATCAGCACGTTGAGCGTCGGCGCGCCGCGCAACGGCCGGTAGGCCAGGCGCTCGATCACGACCCCGAGGACGGCGCAGATCAGCATCGCCCCGGCGAGGGCGACCAGGCCGCCCCACCACGTGTGCTCCGGCACGTGCTGCCCGATGTAATAGCCGGCGAACGCCCCCACCATGAACACGTCACAATGGGCGAAATTGATGAAGCGCAGGACGCCATACACCATGGTGTAGCCCAGCGCGATCAACGCGAAGATCGCGCCGAGGGAGACGCCATTGAGCAGCTGCTGGAGGAATTCGGTCAGGGTGGTTGAACGTTGAAGGTTGAAAGTTGAATGACGAGCCCCGGTTACATTAGTCCAGCAGGGATTTTCGCAAGCCGCTCAACCTGCGGGTGATCCCCCAAGCGGATTCCTGGATGACCAGGAATTCCGCTTCGGCAAGATACCCTTGATTGCGGGCGATGACGGCCTGCGACGCAGCCTCGAACGCTGAACCGGTGGCGATTTCGACAAAACGGGCAAAGTCCTGTCTCGATGAACGGGAGCAGCCTTCCGCGAGGTTTGACGAAATTGAAACTGTCGACCGGCGAAGTTGATTGGTCAGGCCAAATCTTTCCTCCGATGGAAACGACCGGGATGCCAGATAGACCAAGTCAGCCAACGCGACCGATCTTCGCCAAGCGTCCAGTTTTTCGAAATTGAACACGGCCGGAGATATCGGGTCGGTCTTCCAACATTCAATCTTCAATTTTCATCCTCTTACAGGCAGGCCAATTCTCGACGTTTCCGGTGACCGGAAGACTCCTCTTTCAGCTTTCAACCCTCTTCGGCCTCGTCCTCACGGCGCCACGGAGGTCACGTACTTGTACTTCCCGTCCTTGATCGTCAGGATGACCGCTGCCTTGGAGGGGTTGCGGTTGGCGTCCATGGTGATCCGCCCGGTGACCGCCGGGAAATCCTTCGTGGCGGCCAGGGCGTCCCGAATCTTCCTCGGATTGGGGCCGCCGGCGCGCACGATGGCGTCGGCCAGCACCGACGCAGAATCGTAGCCCAGGGCGGACCAGGCATCGGGCATGGCGCCCCAGCGGGCCAGGTAGCGCTGGTTGAAATTTTGAACCTCCGGGCTCGGGTTTTCGGGAGAATAGTGGGCGCAGAGGTAAGTGCCCTCCATGGCGGCGCCGCCGATCTCCAGCAGGGGCGGGGCGTCCCAACCATCGCCGCCGAATATGGGGACATTCAGCCCAAGCTCGCGGGCCTGTTTGCAGATGAGGGCGGCCTCCGTGTAGTAGCCCGAGGCGAAGATGGCGTCGGCGCCGGCATTCTTGACGGCGGTGAGCTGCGCGCGAAAGTCCTTGTCGCCTTCGGAATATTTGGGCTCGGCGGCGACCACGCCGCCGTCGGCCACGAAACTCTCCTTGAAGACCCGGGTCATGCCGACGCTGTAGGCGTTGGAGGCCGACGTCAGGATGGCGACCCGCCGGGCGTGCAGGTGCCCTTGCGCGAACTTCGCCAGCACCTTTCCTTCGAAGGAATCGACGAAACAGACGCGGAAGATGTAGTCGCCGACCTCGGTCACCTTGCTGTTGACCGAGGCGGACGAGACCATGGGAAGCCGCGCGTTCTGGATCACCGGGGCGGCCTCGAGTGACCGGATGGAGGCGACCTCGCCCAGGACGGCGACGACCTTGTCGCGGGAAATCAGTTTCTTCACCGCAGTGGCGGATTCGCCCTGCTTCGACTGGTTGTCCTCCGTGAGCAGCTCGAGCTTCTGGCCGAGGACACCTCCGCGGGCATTGATCTCCTCAATGGCAAGCACGATGCCCTTGTGGGAGGTGTCGCCATAGGCGGCTTCCTTGCCGGTCAGCGAGGCATATTCACCGATGCGGATCGTTTCCTGGGCGGACAGGCCCGCCGTGACCACCAGGGTGAGGCAAAGGACGAAGACAAGGCGCATGCGGGTAATCAAGGGTTTGATGGTTGGGCGTATCCGAAAAGAAACCGCAAAGACATCCGGCGGGGGAAGGGCCGAGATTCGGCCTCCGCCTAGGGAAACCCTCAACCCTCAACATTCAACCCCCAACTGCATCCGGCGGGTCCGGCCTCGCCTTACGGCGTCACGGTCTTCACGAATTTGAACTGCCCGTCCTTCACGGTCAGGATGACCGCCGATTTCGAGGCGTTCCGCTGGGCGTCGATGGTGGTGCGCCCGGTCACGCCGGGGAAATCTGTCGTGGCGGCCAGGGCCGCCCGGAGTGCGGGGCTGTCGGTGGTGCCCGCCCGCCGGAGGGCGTCGACGAGAAGGCGGGCGGCGTCGTAGCCGAGCGCGGAGATGCTGTCGGGCTTCTCGCCCTCCCAGCGAGCGCGGAACCGCTCGACGAACTGCTGCACCTCCGGTGCGGTCGACTCGGAGGTGTAGCTGGCCGAATAGTAGACGCCCTCGACCGCGGCGCCGCCGATGCTCAGAAGTTCCGGCGCCTCCCAACCGTCGCCGCCGAAGATGGGAACGGCCAGGCCGAGCGAACGGGCCTGGCGGCAGATCAGCGCGGCCTCGGTGTAGTAGCCGGAGGCGAGGATGGCCTCGGCGCCGGACGCCTTGATCGCGGTGAGCTGCGCGCGAAAATCCTTGTCGCCCTCGGTGTATTTCTGGTCGGCGCTGATGACGCCCCCGCCGGCGGTGAAGCGTTCGCGGAACACGTTCGACAGGCCGACGCTGTAGGGGGCCGACACCGAGGTCAGAATCGCCACGCGGTGCACGTGCAGAGTGTCGGCGACGAACCGCGCCAGCACGGCGCCCTGGAACGGGTCGATGAAGCACACGCGGAAGATGTAGTCGCCCATCTCGGTCACGCGCGGGCTGGTCGACGATATGGCGATCATCGGCACATGGCCGTTCTGGCAGATGGGCGCCGCCTCGAGCGAATTGGCGGAGGCGTTGCCCCCGAGGATCGCGACGACGCGGTCGCGGGCGATGAATTTTTTGACGATCGTGGCGGACTCGCCCTGCTTGGATTGATTGTCCTCGGTCAGCAGCTCGAGCTTGCGGCCCAGCACGCCGCCGGCGGCATTGATTTCCTCGATCGCCAGGATCGCGCCCTTGCGCGCGGAGATCCCGAAGGCGGCCTCCTTGCCGGTGAACGCGCCGTACTGGCCGACCTTGATCGTGTCCTCGGATCGGGCGAGCGTCGCGGCGAACAGGGTGAGGGCCAGGGCCGCGCGCAGGGAAAATGACAATCGCATCGCGTCAATGAATCCATGGTCCGGTGCAGAGCAAGCCCGTGGTGGGGCGGGTGGAGCGCGGCCTCCGGGCGCGCTCGAAACGCGTCCGGCGGCCGCGTTCCACCATGCGGTGGCCAGGCCCACGGGCCGAGATTGGGCTTGGACACCCCGGCGCGCATCGTTTGTCTGCTGGGGCCGTGCCCGTCGTCGACCGATATCTTTTGCGCGAGTGGCTGAAAATCCTCGGCCTCATCGTGTGCGCCACAAGCGGGCCGATGCTGATCTGGGCGATCTACGACAATTTCCGCGACCTGATCGACAAGGGCGCGGGCATGGGTGAGATCATGCTCTACTACGCGACGGTCATGCCGCGGTACCTGTCGACCGCCCTCCCGATCTCGCTGCTCCTTTCGCTGCTGTTCGTGCTCGGCAAGCTGCACCGCAACAACGAAATCACGGCCCTCCGCGCGGCCGGCCTGAACATTTTCGCCACCACCCGGATCCTGTGGATCGCCAGCCTGTTTTTCTGCGGGCTCTCGTTCGTGCTCAACGCGCGCGTGGTGCCGTGGTCGGTGGAGACCTCGCGGCGGATGCTCGAGAGCTTTCAATATCGCGCCGAGGAGAGGAAGGCCCCGGGCACCATGCTGGGGCTGGTCACCGGCGTTGCCTTCGACAACCAGCGCACGAACCGGATGTGGTACATCGACCGCTACAGCCGCTTCGCCGAAAGGGCCTACGGGGTGACGGTCTCCGAGCTTGACCGGCAGCGCCGCGAGCGCACGCGGATCGCCGCGCGCGAGGCACACTACGACACCGCGCGGCATGCCTGGGTGTTCAACGACGGCCGCGAGACGTGGATCGACCCCGAGTCCGGCGAACAGCAGCGCTCGGCCGCGTTCACCGAGAAGGTCGTGCCCTATTTCAGCGAGGACCCTTCGCTCATGCTCCTGATCGACCGCAACCCCGTGGACCTCTCGTTTTTCGAGCTGCGGCGGATTGTCGACTACTTCGCGGCCGAGGACGATCCCAAGGTCACGCGCTATGCCGTGCGCTACTACGGCTTGCTGGCCGACACGCTCGGTCCGCTCATCATCCTCGCCATCGCGATCCCGTTTTCTGTGACGGGTGTCCGGGTCAGCCCCGCCGTCGGGGTCTCCAAGTCCATCGGCTTGTTCTTCCTGTTCTACCTGCTGACCAACTTTTCGACGTTGCTGGGCGGCGGAGGCTGGATCGAGCCCGTCTGGGCCGCCTGTCTGCCCGACCTCGCGATGATCGGGGTGGCGGCGTTCCTGTTCGGGCGGATGCGGTGAGCAACGACTGCCGATCGGCAAATCCCCGTGGGATGTCTCTTGCGGTTGGCGAAGCAGCCAATGGAGGGCGGACGCCCTCGTCCGCCGGGATTGCGGGGTGAGGGCCCATTCGACGGGCTCAGGGCAGGCACCCGGCCTCCAATGGTGTGGCGCTGGATCGGAGGGAAGGGGCCGTTTCCTCCAACGGATTTTTCGCCCTCAAGACGGGCCGGGCGCTACTGCAGGAATTGCGGCGGCCAGCGGAGAAATTCCAGCGACTGGATGCGGTGCCAGTTGGAGTAGACGATGACGCCCCAGACCACGGCGCAGTTGATGTAGGCGAGGAAGACGGCCGCGCTGCCCATGTCCTTGGCGCGCTTGGCGAACGGGCGCTTCTCCATCGAAATGTCGTCGATCGTCCACTCGATCGCGGAGTTCAGCAGCTCGGCGATGATGATGACGAACAGCGAGGCGAGCATCACCGCGGTCGACACGGCCTTGACGGGCAGGATGACGGCGACCGGTGTGAGCAGGATCACGAAGATCAAGTCCTCGCGGAACGACGGTTCGTGCCGCACCGCGGCCCAGAATCCCTCGATGGCGTAGCCCACGGACTGCAGAAAGTTTCGGAAGTCCCGGCGCTTCGTGGGAGTCGTGGCGGGAGTACTCACGATCCGAGTCCAGCGCGCGGCGACCGCGGCCTCAAATCAAATTTCGGCCCGCGGGCGGGGCGCGGCGCACCATCTCCGTCCGAAACGCGTCCGGAGGCCGCGTTTACCTTCAGGCCACGCCGGTGAGATGCAGATGATGCGCGGCGCCTTCAAGGCCAAGCGCCTGGGCGGCCTGCGCCACCGTTTCGTCATGGCAGCCGATGAACTCCAGCAGCCGGCGGACGAAGCGGCTGCGGGTGGCGGCGTCGATTGACATCACGGCCCAGAATTGCGTGCCGTCGATCTGGCGGGCGTGATTGCGCGCCCGCAGGTCGTTGATCGCGTCGCGATTGAGCATCAGGTAGCGGCGCGCGCTGTCCTGGTGCGAGATGAAGTCGGCGAAGTCGCACGAATAATTCTTCGCCACCCACGCGAGCAGGGCCAGGTAGCGCTCGGTGGCATCGGTCACGAGATTGAACTCCGGGCCGGTGAGATAAAACAGGAGGTTGTCGCCCGCCAGCGGCCGGGCCGCTCCCAGCAGGGCGGCGAGAATTTCGGACGGGCTCTGATTCTTGGCGGCGGCCAGACGCTGCAGGGCTGCGTAGGCCTCATCATTCAGCTCCACGTTTTTCATGACACCACTGTAGGTGTTTATTTTCGGGAATCAATCCTGGTGCGACGAATAACCGTCGCGGCGGGCTGAACAATCGATGCGCAACGGCCTGCCCGTTAATCCCAGAAATGGGAAGAATTGAGGCGGGGTGCCAGGGACGTTAGATCCTTCCGGTGGGACAATGGACCAACGGACTGTCCGTCGGAACCAGCGTGCTCCGACGATCATAACCTGCCGTCAGAGCATTGGAGGAGGGGTGCCCTCACCCCGCAACGAGGTTCGGTCAATTGAAACGTCCCCCCCGGACTCAATTCCGGGTCGGCGGCGCAACCGCGGGCGGTGCCGCCAGGGAGCCGGGCGCCGCGTCGGTTGCTGGTGGTGGGGGCGGCACCAGCACGAGCGTGATGACCTTTTTCTCGCTGTGACCCTCGAGGCGAAGGGTCAGCGTGATCTCGGCCTGAGCGACTTCGCCCGCGAGCCGGGACGTCATCGGGTCCACCTCGACCGTTTGCCCCGGCTCAAGCGCCACGTGGTCGGGCTGGACCACGAAGTTGCCAAGCTCGGAAAGGAAATCGGTGACCAGAAGGTCGGCGTGCGTGGCGCCGGTGTTGGTGAAGCGGAGGTGGATCATCACGGCCGGGCCCCCGTTCGCCGCGGCGCGCCGGATGTTCGAGATCTGATCCTGTTCGATCGTGTCGGCGATCGACGGGCTACTGTCCGGTCCATTGCGACCGCCGCCCCCGCCGCCTCCGTGCCGGCCCCCTCCGCCACCCATGTGCATGCCGCCGCCCCCGCCGCGGTGGCCGCCGCCGGAGGGCGCAGCCTCGTCGGCCTTGCCGGCGTCGCCAAAACCCGCGCCGGTCTGGATCTCGACGGCGATCCGGCCGGCGAAGAACATTTCCTTGCCGGCGAGCGGCGGGGGCGGCTTGGCGTGGTGGCCACCGGGGCCGGCCGCGCGCTCGGAACGGTCGCTCTCGCAACCGGCGACGAGGAAAAGCAGGGCTGTCGCGACCAGGGCGCGGCCGCGGGAAGGGTACCGCAGGGGAAGTGTCATCGCCGGTTGTGACGGCGCCGGCGCGAAAAAGTTGCGGCCGATCTGCGGCGACTCGGCTAGGACCAGTTGTAGTTGAAGCTGACGCTGATCCGTTCCGCCTTGGACCGGTTGGCGGCGACCTCGTGACGAAGCCAGCTTTCAAAGAGCAGAACGTGTCCGGCCCGCGCCGGATAGGTGATATGCGTGCGGTTGGCCGGCCGGGCGTTGGTGGTTCGGGGCGGCGCCGCCATGAACCGGTCGAGGCGCGGGTCCTCGAACTTCAGCCCGGGGCATCCGCGCGGGGTGATGACATAGTAGGTGCCGCTGATGAACGAGAGCGGGTGCAGGTGCAGGCTGTGCGCCGCGTGCTCGGGCATGATGTTCACCCAGAAGTCGGTCATCTGCACCGTGCGTCCGCGCAGGTCCAGGTCGAGCTTCCGGGCGAAACGGCGGGCGTGCGCGGTGATCTTCTTCTCGAGACCGGCAAACGTGGATGAAATCTTGTGCAGCTGGTTGAGAGACGCATACGACGTGTAGCCGCCCGGGTAGTTGCGGTCGGACCAGCGCCGTCCGGCGGCGTCGTAAGCGCGAATCCGCCGACATTCCTCGGCCAGGCTTTCGTTGAAAGCCGCCAGGCCGGCCCGCAACAATGGTTCATGGTAAACAAGGGTGGGGAACCAAGACCGCGTCGGCATGAGAGGCAGATCAACGCCAACCCGTCGCGGAAGCAACCGGGAACCTGACGGCGGTGAGGATGAGCCGCCCGCGGCAACCCGTTGAGCGGCGCCGCCCTTATGCATGTTTTTTTGCAACGATTGTTGTTGATGCGGTGGCAGACACTTGGTTGAACCCCGAACTTCTATGAACACAAAACACGTGAAAGCCCTGCTCTGCTTCGCCCTGATGCTGGCCGGGTTCGTCGTCGCCCGTGCGGTCGACCGCATTGAACTGGCCGACGGCTCCATCGTCCTTGGCAAGATCCTTTCGGCGGAGGGCGGCAAGTTCAAGGTTGAGACCGCCTTTGCCGGTACGATCGAGATCGCGCAGGACAAGGTGAAGAGCTTTTCCACCGACGAAGCCGTGAACGTCGGCCTCGCCGGCGGCAGCCAGGTGCTCGGCAAGGTCGAGGAGACCGACGGCGGCATCAAGGTGGTGGCCAACGATGGCCAGATGACGGCGGCGACGGGCAAGGTTGCCGCCGTCTGGCGCCAGGGGGCCGACAGCCCGGAGGTCAAGAAGCTCAAGGCCGAGTCCGACGCGAAGACCCGCAAGTGGGCTTTCGAGGCGTCGGTTGCCATGGCCGGCCGCACCGGTGTCACGGAGAAGTTCGGAGCGAGCCTCGGTTTCAAGGCGACGCTGGCGAGCGCGCAGGACAAACTTATCTTCACGGCGGCGGCGGAAAAGGCCCGGGACCAGGGCGTCGAGACTGCCAACCGCCAGTTCGGCAGCGTCGACTACTCGTCGTTCTATTCGCCGGACAATGGCTGGTACGTCCGCACCTCGATCGAGAAGGACACCATTAAGCAACTCGACCTGCGCTCAAACACCGCCTTCGGCTTCGGCCGCAAGCTCATCAAGAACCCCAAGGAGGACCTCGAACTGCGCATGGGTGTCGATTACCTCTACGAGAGCTATTCCAACGGCACGAACTTCGATTCCCCCGGCCTCGATATCGCCGTGCTGCACAGCTACCAGTTCACGTCCTCGAAAATGGTGAACACTTTCGTCTATGCGCCGGCCTTCAAACAGTTCTCCAATTACCGCCTGCACCATGAGTCGGCGTGGGAGATTCCGATGATCGCGTCGATGTGGAAGTTGAAACTCGGCTTCGCCAACGATTACAACAGTGTCCCGCCTCCCGGGATCAAGCGTCTCGACACGACCTACTTCACGAGCCTGATGCTCAACTGGAAGTAAGCGGCGGGTCTTTTCTTTTTTCAAGCGGGGCCCCAGCCGGCCCCGCTTTTTTTTGCGCGTCCCGCCCCGGCGGGATCACCCCGCGGGGCGGACGATTGCCGGCAAGTACGGCCGGAGGGCGCGGCGGAGTTCGGTCCCGCCAAGGCCATCAGTTGTGCGCCCGAACCTATCGCTGCAGCGGAAACGCCCGCACCGTGTGATACACCGGCGCCGCCCCGGCGGCGAGTTCGCTCGACATCAGTTGAAACTCGCCGACGCGGAAGGGCGGGGCTTCGAACCCGGCGTGACGCTCGAGGAATTTCGCGAGCAGCCTGGGGTCAACGTCACCGCCCGGCCGACCGAGCGTGAAGTGCGGATGAAAGCTGTGCACATCCAGCGTCATGTCGACCGAAAGAAGGGCCTCGTCGACCTGCTTTCGCAGTTGATACAACCGGGTGTGGGAGCGGCCGAGTCCCGCCCAGAGGACCTTGGCCGGGCCGCGGGTCGGGAAAAGTCCGAGTCCCGCCACCGGCAGGATGAACGGCTCCACCCGCACGACTGCCAGCGCTTCCTCGATCGCGGCCTGCCGCGGCGCGTCCGTGTCGCCGATGAAACGCAGCGTCAGGTGGAGGCTGTCCGCCGGCGTCCGGCGCATGCCCGGCAGGGGCGCCGCGAGCGCCGCCAACTCGGCGCGCACGGTGGCGGGCGGCAGGATTGCGACAAACAAACGCGCCATGCGGCAATCAACTACGGGGCCCGGGGAATTCGCGAACAAAAATCCGCGGCGTGCGCACCCCGGCACTCCGCCGGACCCGCCGGCGCCGCCCGGCACTCAATGTACAAGTAACCTATTGGGTTACTTGTCATTTCTCCTCAAAAGCGCCGGATGATTTTGTCCGCGGTGGTCCAGACCTCCCGGGGAACGCCGAGCGCCTGTTTGAGCGCCACGTCGCGGTCCCACGGATTTCGGATGGCGCTGATGGCGCGAATCTGGTGCAGCGAGAGGCGGTGCGGAAAATGCCAGGCGGAAACGAGCACGGGCATGTTGGTCAGCGGGAAATCGGTGCCGTAAATCAGGCGGTGTTTCATCTCCGGACGGCCCAGCACCAGCCCGAGATCGCCGGCCTTGTTGATCTGGGTGAGGGACGAGATGTCGGCGTACAGGTTTGGGTATTTGACCATCAGGCGGGCCAGCCGGTTGAGAGAACGTTCCCCGTGAAACCGACCCGTGGTGGCCGCGTGGGCGGCGATGACCGTCACGCCCGTGCGCAACGGCAGCTCGAGCCGGGCCGGGTCGCAGAGCTCGTCCGTGGCCTGCGTGAAGGAGTGCTCGTTGCCGGTGTGGGTGAGCAGCGGCAACTGGAGGGCGGCCATTTTCCGGTAGAATGGGACCAGGCGTTCGTCGGCGGGATCGATCTGCTGGATCGAGGGCAGCCATTTGACCAGCACCGCGCCGTGGGCCTTCGCCCAGTCGAGGCGGGCGAGGGCGTCGGGACGGTAGGGGTTGATGCTTGCGCCCCAGAGGAGGTTGGGGTGCTTGGCAACCTCGGCGGCGAGGAATTCGTTGGGCACGTAGATCTCGGTCCGTGCACGGTCGAGTTCGCCGTGTTGATCGACGACGCCGTCGAGCGCCAAAATAACCGCGCGGTTGACCCGTTGGCTGCCGGCTAGGGTCTGGGAAAGGCGATTGAGGATCAGGGCGTCGCCCTGTGA
>Ga0265327_10005089_pt1 | contig 11192 bp, 10 predicted proteins | sample 41621metaG_FD_202089 | JGI IMG/M metagenome (GOLD analysis project Ga0265327, IMG submission 202089) | Rhizosphere microbial communities from Carex aquatilis grown in University of Washington, Seatle, WA, United States - 4-16-21 metaG | ecosystem: Host-associated > Plants > Roots > Rhizosphere... | reverse complement strand
TCGAGAAGATGCAGCCCGGATCGTTGGGCGCGACCTTCACCGATCGCGAGCAGCCCATGCAGCGGCACATCGAAGCCCTCGCCGGGTTGTTCGATTTCGCCTTCCCACCTGCGCCCTGGATGTTCGGCGCCGCCGGTCGTGAGCACATGCAGAAGTACGGCACCACCGCCGAGCACTTCGCCAAGATCGGTTACAAGAACCACAAGCATTCGGTGAACAACCCTTACGCGCAGTTCCAGGAGGAGTACACCCTTCAGGACATTTTGGACGCCAAAGAGATCTACGCACCACTGACCAAACTGCAGTGCTCGCCGACCTCCGACGGATCGGGTGCGGCCATCTTGGCCTCGGAGCGGTTCGTCGAGGCGAACGGGCTCGGTGACCGTGCCGTGGAAATCGTCGGGCAGGCGATGACCACAGACACCCCGGGAACGCTGGAATCCAAGTCGGCGATCACGCTCATCGGATTCGACATGGCCAAGCTCGCCGCGCAGAAAGTGTATGAGCAGGCTCAGATTTCGGCCGACGATGTGGACGTCATCGAGTTGCATGACTGCTTCTCGGCCAACGAACTGATCACCTACGAGGCGTTGGGACTGTGCGCCGAGGGCGAGGGCGGCAAGCTGATCGACAACGGTGACACCACCTACGGCGGCCGTTGGGTGGTCAACCCGTCGGGTGGCCTGATCTCGAAGGGGCACCCGCTTGGTGCGACCGGTCTGGCGCAGTGCGCCGAGCTCACCTGGCAGCTGCGCGGTGAGGCCGACAAGCGCCAGGTGGCCGACGCGAAGGTGGCGTTGCAGCACAACCTCGGCCTCGGTGGGGCGTGCGTGGTCACCGCTTATAAGCCGGCCAACCGCTGAAAGGGGTTGGAAAACAATGGCTGACACCAAATACCCGTTCAACAACGATGGCCTGGACCAGTGGGGCGCCGAGGAGACCATCGAGGTCGACAAGGATCGCCTGATCGCCTATGCCGAGGCCACCAACGACCCGATCGAAGAGCATCGCAAGGGGGAGGTGGCACCACCGGTTTTCGCGGTGGTGCCCATCTTCCAGTCACTCGTTGGAACCACGATGAGTGTCGTTCCCTACCAGTTGATTCCGCGTGTGGTGCACGGCGAGCAGTTCTTCCGGTTTCACCGGCCCATCAAGCCCGGCGACACGCTGGTGGCCAAGTCGAAGATGACCGGCTACGAGGGTATGGAGAACGGCACTCGCGGCACGGTGTATGCCGAAACGCGCGACGCCTCGGGCGATCTGGTCAACGAACAGTACGTGACGTTCTTCTTCCGCAAGTACGACGTGGGTGAGACACGCGGTGTGCTTGGCCCGAACGTTGTGCTGGATGAGGCGATCAAGGCCAACGCGCCAGCCGCCTCCCTGGTTCAGCATGTCGATGATGACCAGACGTTCCGGTACAGCCCGGCCTCGGGTGATCCGATGCCGATCCACCTGGACAACGATGCCGCGGTGGCGGCCGGATTGCCCGGCATCATCGCGCATGGGTTGTGCACCATGGCATTTACATCGTGGGCCGCCCTGACCGAGCTGGCCGACTCACGCACCGAGCGTCTCAAGGAGCTGGCGGTGCGGTTCGCCAAGCCGGTGCTGCCCGGGCAGGACATCACCACCAGCTTCTGGAAGAACGGTGCCGCCGGCACCTATTCGTACGAAACGAGCGTCGGCGACGATCTCGTCATCAAAAACGGCCACGCCGTTATCGCCTAAGTCATCGCAGAAGGAGAGGGAATCACTATGGGACAACTTGACGGACGGGTGGCGGTCATCACCGGTGCCGGACGTGGCATCGGCCGTGAGCACGCGCTGCTCTTCGCCAGGGAAGGCGCGTCGGTGGTCGTCAACGACCTCGGCGGCGCCAACGACGGCTCCGGATCGGATGCCGGGCCCGCGCAGGAAGTGGTCGACGAGATCGTGGCCGCCGGAGGCAAAGCCGTTGCGAACACCGACAACATCTCGACCTGGGCCGGAGCCTCGAACCTGGTGAATCAGGCCGTCGAAACCTTCGGACAGCTGGACGCCGTCGTGAACAATGCGGGCATCCTGCGGGACGGCTTCGTCGCGGGCCTTGAGGAGGACCAGTGGGATTCGGTCATCCAGGTGCACCTCAAGGGGCATTTCGCGGTGCTGCGCCACGCAGCCGAGTACTGGAAGGCACAGTCCAAGGCCGGCGCCGATGTCAAGGCCACCGTGGTGAACACCGCATCGGATTCCGGTGTGACACTGCCGAATCCGGGTCAGGGTAACTATGGTGCGGCCAAGGCCGGTATCGCGGCGCTGTCCTGCGTCGCAGCCGCCGAGCTGGAACGGTACGGGGTCAAGGTCAACGCGATCGCGCCGGTGGCGCGCACGCGCCTGACGCTGGCCACGCCGGGTATGGGTGCGATCTTCGCGGCGCCGGTGGAGGAGGGGCAGTTCGACATGTTCAGCCCGGCCAACATCTCACCGTTGGTGGCCTACCTGAGCACGGAGAAGAACCCGTGGACCGGTCAGGTGTTCAAGGTGACCGGTGGATCCATTCAGCGGCTCAAGGGATGGTCGGTGACCGACACCGCCGAGACCGACGGACCGTGGAGCATTGACCTGGTGCGCGAGAGCGTCGAGCCCTGGAAGTAGGAATTTCTTAACGCGAACGGTCCCCCGAAATCGGGGGACCGTTCGGCGTTTTCAGGTGTGTCCACGGCGGCGCGCCCCTAGATTCGGAGTTATGAGGCACACCGGTCAACTCGCCGCGGAGTTCGTCGGCACGCTGATCTTGATTCTGTTCGGCTTGGGTGTGGTCGCACAGGTGGTGACGGCCGGTAACGAGGACTACGGCAATCACAACTCCATCGCCTGGGCCTGGGGCATGGGAGTCGCCTTCGGCGTTTTCGCCGCCGGGCGGATATCCGGTGCGCACCTGAACCCGGCGGTGACGCTGGCATTGGCGGTGTTTCGTGGATTCCCCTGGAAACAGGTGATTCCGTTCATCCTGGCCCAGACGGCGGGTGCGTTCGTGGCGGCGCTGCTGGTTCGGTGGAACTACGGAAGTGTGTTGTCGGCTGTGGATCCCGGGCACACCATTGCGACGCAGGGGGTTTTCTCGACGCTCCCGGGTAACGGCGCCCTTGACGTCAGCCTGTGGGGCGGCCTGCGCGACCAGATCATCGGCACCGCGATCCTGTTGTTCCTGATCTTCGCCATTTCAGACCGGCGCAATATCCGTATGCCCGAGAGTCTTTTGCCGTTCGCGATCGGGGCGGTGGTCGTCGGTCTGGGCATGGCATGGGGGTCCATCGCGGGGTATGCGATCAATCCGGCCCGCGATTTCGGGCCCCGGCTGGCGTCTTATCTCACCGGTTTCGATACGGCCTTCCTGGACCAGCACGGCGCCCAGTACTGGTGGGTGCCGATAGTCGGACCACTCGTCGGGGGCCTGCTGGGGGCCGCCCTGTACCGCTATCTCGTGGAAGCATTCCTGTACGCAGACGATTCCGAAACCCAATCACCGTCGCACACCGAGGAGTTCGCCAATGGCTGATTTCGTGGCATCGATCGACCAGGGCACCACCAGCACGCGTGCCATGATCTTCAACCACCGCGGCGAGGAGGTCGGTCGCCACCAATTGGAGCATCAGCAGCTGCTGCCGCGGGCAGGTTGGGTGGAGCACAATCCGGTGGAGATCTGGGAGCGCACCTGGTCGGTGCTGGCCACATCGCTCAACGTGACCGGATTGTCGGCCGGGGACCTCGCGGCTGTGGGGGTGACCAATCAGCGCGAGACCACCCTGGTGTGGAACCGTCACACCGGCAGGCCGTATTGCAATGCCATCGTGTGGCAGGACACTCGCACCGACAAGATCGCGACAGCACTGGATCGGGACGGGCGCGGTGATGTCATTCGCGAAAAGGCCGGATTACCGCCTGCCACATACTTTTCCGGCGGGAAGCTGCAGTGGATTCTGGAGAATATCGATGGTGTGCGCCGCGATGCGGAGAACGGTGATGCGCTCTTCGGCACCCCCGACAGCTGGGTGATCTGGAACCTCACCGGAGGCATTCGCGGTGGGGTACACGTCACCGACGTGACCAATGCCAGCCGCACGATGCTGATGAACCTGGAGACCCTGGATTGGGACGACGAGCTGCTGTCGTTCTTTTCCATTCCACGCCAGATGCTTCCGCCGATCAAGGCGTCGTCGCCGGTCGAGCCGTTTGGCTTCACGACCCATATGGGGCCGCTCGGCGGTGAGGTGCCCATTGCCGGCGACCTGGGGGATCAGCAGGCGGCGATGGTGGGGCAGGTGTGCCTGAGTCCCGGCGAGGCCAAGAACACCTATGGCACCGGGAATTTCTTGCTACTCAACACCGGTGAAGAATTGGTCCACTCGCGCAACGGGCTCTTGACCACCGTGTGTTACCAGTTCGGGAACAACAAGCCGGTGTACGCGCTGGAAGGTTCCATCGCGGTGACCGGTTCGGCGGTCCAGTGGCTGCGTGACCAGCTCGGCATCATCAGCGGGGCCTCACAAAGCGAGGACTTGGCTCGTCAGGTCGAGGACAACGGCGGTGTCTACTTCGTACCGGCCTTTTCGGGTCTGTTCGCGCCGTATTGGCGTTCGGACGCCCGTGGCGCGATTGTGGGCCTTTCCCGGTTCAACACCAACGCGCATTTGGCGCGCGCAACACTCGAGGCGATCTGTTATCAGAGCCGCGAAGTGGTTGAGGCCATGGAGGCGGACTCGGGTGTGCACCTGGAGGTACTCAAGGTGGATGGAGGCATCACAGCCAACAAGCTCTGCATGCAGATCCAGGCCGATACGTTGGGCGTCGATGTCGTCAAACCCGTTGTCGCCGAGACGACCGCACTCGGCGCTGCATATGCGGCGGGATTGGCCGTCGGCTTCTGGAAGGACCCCGACGACCTTCGGCGGAACTGGCAGGAGGACGAGCGCTGGAGCCCGTCGATCAGTGAACAGCAGCGGGCCGACGGATTCGCCGGCTGGAAGAAGGCCGTGCAGCGCACGTTGGACTGGGTCGACGTGAGCTAGGCCCCCCGCCTGTCATAACGGGGGGCCTAGGCTCATTCAGTCGGTCTCACCCAAGATGCCGTAGATCTGCTTGCGGGCAGAGTTGACGATCTCGATGATCCGCTGCTGCTGCTCGGCTGAGGCGGCGTGGGCCGACTGCGCGACCGCACCCATCAGCTGGCCGAGTGCGGAACGAAGATCGAGGACCGATGGGTCGGCGTCCTCATTGATCTTGTCCCAGGGCGGGGTATCGAGTTTGGCCGCGCCCGCTTTGCCTTCTTCGGTGAGCTCGAACTGCTTGCGGCTGCCGCTGCCCTCGGCCTCAACGATGAGGCCCTCGTCGACGAGCAGTTGCAGTGTCGGATACACCGAACCGGGGCTCGGCCGCCAGATGTTGTTACTGCGTTCGGCGATCTCGCGGATCATCTCGTAGCCGTGCATCGGGCGTTCGGCGAGCAGCGCCAGGATGGCGGCCCGGACGTCGCCGCGCTGGCCACGTCCCCGTCCGCGTCCACGCTGCGGGTCACCGAAACCGAATCCGAAAGGACCAAAGCCGGGACCGAATCCACGTCCGAACCCGGGTCCGAACCCACGTTCCATGAACGCGCCGGGTCCGCGTCGCCCAGCCCAGGCTTGCTCCTGGAACTCGCCGCGCGGATCGCAGTCGTGCTGACGACCGCCGTGGCGCCGACCTGGTCCGCGACGTGTGGGGTCGAAACCGAATCCGAAACCAAAGGGTGTCTCGGGCCGGAACTGATCGGCCCTTTCCTCATGGGAAGTCATGTGTATCTCCTTGTGCTTGGGGGGAGGCGTTCTCACCTCTCGATACATAACGATATATCGGAATCGATCGTGATGCAACGAAAACTTTCGGAGACGATTTCGAGGGCTGCTGCCAGCTACGCGCCGTAGGGTGACCGCCATGACGGTGAAGTGGCTGGAACAACCCGAGGACCACGACTATGCGGCGGCCGTGGATTACCTGACGCTCGTCGGTGAGGCTGATGTGGTGAAGCGGACCGTGAAGGCGCTGCGCAACGCGACGCTGGAGTACCGCAAGGCCAAGGACATCCTGCGGGCGGCTCACCTGGAGATGCTTCCCAAGACCAACGCTCATGTCGCCCGCGACCTAGCGAAGATCGCCAAGGACAAGGCGTTGTCCCCCATCCTGTTGGTGCGCGGGGACGCACGCTCCGGGGCGCGGCTAGAGATCGCCGACGGCTACCATCGGGTCTGCGCTAGCTACATATCCGACGAAAATACCGATATTCCCTGCCATTTGGCTTCCTGGCAGTAGCTCCATGGGCGGATTTGGATTTCCGACCCTGGCGATCGTCGTCGTCGTCGGAATGGTGGGGCCGCTGCTCGCGCTCAATACGCGGCTGCGGATCCCCGTTGTCATCGGCGAATTGCTCGCTGGAATCATCATCGGACGCACCGGGTTTGGCTGGATCGATGCGTTCGATCCCACGTTCAAGATGTTCGCCGACGTCGGATTCGCACTGGTCATGTTCGTCGCCGGCACGCATGTGCCCATACGCGATAAGACAATGGTGGCCGCACTGCCCAAGGCGGCGCTGCGCGCCATCGTGGTGGGCGCGGTCGGTGCGGTGTTGGGAGTGTTGCTGGCCAACGCGTTCCACACCGGACATGCACCGCTGTACGCGGTGCTCATCGCGTCCTCCTCGGCGGCGCTGGTGCTGCCGATCATCGACTCCCTGAGCCTGGAAGGGCCCAAGGTATTGAGTACCACCGCGCAGGTGGCCATCGCCGATACCGCATCGATTGTTCTGTTGCCCTTGGTTATCGACCTCAAGCATGCGCCCCGGGCGGCCGTCGGTGCGGTGGCCGTGGCCGCCTGCGCGGGCATTGTTTTCGTGATCCTGCGGGCGCTCGATCGGGCCGGAAAGCTTGACCGGTTCCACGATTATTCCAAGCAGCGCCGGGTGGCCATGGAGCTGCGGATCAGCCTGGCCATCGTCTTCGGGCTGGCGGCGCTGGCCGTGAAGACTCACGTGTCGATCATGTTGGCCGGGTTCGCTCTGGGATTGGTCGTCGCGGGCATCGGGGAGCCGCGCCGACTTGCCAAGCAGCTGTTCGGCTTCACCGAAGGCTTCTTCTCGCCACTGTTCTTCGTCTGGCTGGGGGCCTCCCTGCACGTGCGCGAGCTCGGTGAGAACCCCAAGCTCATGCTGCTGGGGCTGGGCTTGGGTGGTGCGGCCGTGTTGGCACATATGGTCGGACGGATCTTCGGACAGCCGGTATCGCTGGGTGCGTTGGCGGCGGCTCAGCTCGGCGTGCCCATCGCGGCGGCCGCGATCGGCGAACAGCAACAATCATTACTGCACGGTGAGGCCGCGGCACTCATCTTGGGGGCGCTGGTCACGATCGTCGCGGCAACGCTGGGCGGCTCGCTCTACGCGAAGACATCTATCCGGAATCAGCCAGGGGTGGCGAAACCTGAAGGCCCTCGCGGGGGCTCGGACGGTTCTGGCGCTGCCGATGCTGCGGGTGGTCCGGCCCAGCCCACCGGCGGGACAGGCAACGGCGCCGCAGGGTAGGCGGGCTGCATGTGTTCCAGGGCGCGGAGGTGGCGTTCGGCGAGCACCGCGGCCAGCATGAACTGTGGGGGTGTGCCGGGCGGCGGCGGCGGTGCGATGCTGGCAAGCACATCGGTGGAGATCTGGTAGAGCATCTGGTCGCGCGTTTGTGGCGCCAATTGTCCTGCGCGGTTGAGGAATTGGCGGGCAAGATTCGCCTGTTCGGTGGTGAGCCCCGACAGTTGTAGTGTCTGCGCCCATTCGGCCAGCGGTGGTGGCATCACCGGTGGCGGAGGTAGTTTGGGACCACGCTCGCTGATCACCATGGTGCCCGCGAAGATGTCGCCCAGACGTTTACCCTTGGCCGACACCAAGCTGCTGATCACGGCGGGTGCGCCCATGAACATGAAGATCTCGACCACGGCCGCAAGGGCGCGGATGACGGCTTGCCGCAGGCGTTCCGGGCCGCCGTCGTCGGATACCACCCGCAACCCCATGGCCATCTTGCCCAGCGAGCGTCCCCGGGTGGACATCTCCCAGATGACGGGATAGCCGACGAGCGCCAGCACGGAATAGGCGATGCTGAGCGCGCCGGCCAGCGCCTCGTCGAACTGCGAGAGCGAGAACGCGACGACGAAGATTCCGGCATACAGCAGGATCACCTGCACGAAGATGTCGATGAACGCTGACACCACCCGCACCGGAAGCTGGGCCACCTTGACGTCCAAGACAACCGCGTCACCCGTCACCAACTCGGACATCACTCGAGACTACTAGTATTTGCCAGATGGACGTGGACGCATTTGTCGCCACTCACCGGGGGACATGGGACCGGCTGGAGCTGCTGCTCAAGCGCAGGCGCAGCCTGAGCGGTCCAGAGATCGATGAGCTGGTCGAGCTGTACCAGCGGGTGTCGACGCACCTGTCGACCGTGCGGTCGTCCTCGGGGGATCCGGCTTTGGTCGGGCGGTTGTCCAACCTGGTTGCCCGGGCACGTTCGGCCGTCACGGGAGAGCATGCCCCGCTGTGGCGTCACTTCATCCGATTCTGGATGGTGTCCTTTCCCGTGGTCGCCTACCGGAGCTGGCGGTGGTGGCTGGGCGCGACGGTCGCCTCGATGGTGGTGGCAGTCGCCGTCGGCATCTGGGTGATGCACTCAGCCGAGCTGCAATCGGTGATCGGAACACCCGATGAGATCGCGCACCTGGTAAACGAGGACTTCGAAAACTATTACAGCGAGCATCCCGCCGCGGCCTTCGCGCTGCACGTGTGGATCAACAACTCGTGGGTGGCGGCGCAATGCATCATCTTCGCCGTGCTGCTGGGCATTCCCATCCCGTTCGTCTTGTTCATGAATGCGGCGAATGTGGGCGTGGCCGGTGGTTTGATGATCGCGGCGGGCCGCGGCGATGTGTTCTTCGGCCTGATCCTCCCGCACGGTCTCTTGGAGCTCACGGCGGTGTTCTTGGCCGCGGGCGCGGGAATGCGCCTGGGATGGAAGGTTATTGACCCCGGCGATCGGCCCCGTGGACAGGTGCTGGCCGAGCAGGGCCGTGCCGTCATGTCGGTGGCGGGCGGACTTGTCGGGGTACTGCTGGTGAGCGGCCTCATCGAGGCGCTGGTCACCCCGTCGCCATTGCCGACATTCGCACGTGTGGCAATCGGGGTGATCGCGGAGTCACTGTTTCTGGCCTATGTGGTGATTCTCGGTCGGCGCGGGGTGGCCGCCAACGAATCCGGCGATATGGAAGACGCTCCCGACTACGCTCCGGCTTCCTGAACGCTACAGGCGTCCGGACGCCTTCAACGATAGATACCGGTCGGCAAGAGCGGGGGCGATCTCATCCGGCGGGGCGTCGACAACCTCGACACCCTGCCGGCGCAACAAGGTGACGATGCGCCGGCGTCCGCCACGGGTACGTTCGGCAGCGGCCGCGTCATAGACCTGCTCGACGTCCAGTGACCTGATATTTCCTGGCCCCGTGGAGTTCTCGGGCATCACCATGTCCTCGACACGTGGATCGCTGACCGCGGCCACCAGCAGATGGTGATGGCTTGTCAGCTGGGGAAGCAGCGGTAGCAGGCCCTCCTCCAGCGCCTCGGGATTCAGGTCGGTGAGCAGCACGATGAGCGAGCGATGGCGGGATTTACGACGAATGGTGGCCACGAGATCGCGGGCGTCGGATTCGACAAGCGAGGATTCCAGCGGCGCCATCGCGTTGACCACCAGCGGAAGTAGTTCGTTGCGCGATGCACCGGACACCTGCGAGCGCACCGCGCGGTCGTGCGCCAGGAAGTCCACGCGATCTCCGGCGCGAGATGCCAATGCCACCAACAGCAATGCGGCGTCCATCGCCCAGTCCAACCGCGGCCACCCGGAGGGATCGCCCGATGTCGGGTCGACGCCGATACGTCCCGCCGAGGTGCGACCGGTGTCCAGCACCACGAGGATGCGGCGGTCTCGTTCCGGGCGCCAGGTGCGTACCATCACGTCATTGCGCCGGGCGGAGGCACGCCAGTCGATGGACCGGACGTCATCGCCCACGACATACTCACGCAGCGAATCGAATTCGGTGCCCTGGCCGCGGATGAGCACGGGGATGGCGCCTTCGAGTTCGCGCAGTTTGGCGAGGCGGGACGGCAGATGCTTGCGGCTCAGGAACGGTGGCAGCACGCGCAGCTGCCAGGGCACGTCGTGACGTCCCTGCCGCCCGGCCAGCCCCAGCGGTCCCACCGTGCGCACGGTCACGGTGGCCGGCCGGTGATCGCCACGACGTAAGGGGTGCAAGGAGGTAACGATCTGTGTGCGTTCGCCATTGCGCAGATTCAACCGGTGTGCTCGCGGTGTGGCACGCATGCTCGGTGCCCAACTGTCCCGGACCCATCCGCGTACCCGGCGGCCCGGGTTCTGGATCTGCAGGGTGATGTCTACGGATTCACCAAGCCGGATGGAATCCGGCCCCGAGCGGACAAAGGTGAGACGGCGCGGGCTGGCGGCGGCGACGATATCGATGACGATCAATACCGTGAGCGCCAGGAGTAGCAGCCAGAACAGCCGAACCGGCCACGGCGACACCAGGATCAGCAGTGCGCCGAGCAGCGCCGCCAATCCCGCGCGTCCGGTGAGAATCACTAGCGCGGCACCGGAACCGTGACGAGGATGCCGTCGAGCACTCGGTCCGAGGTGGCGCCCTCCAACTCCGCCTCGGGGCGCAGGCCGATGCGGTGGCGCAGCGTCGGACGCGCCATCGCCTTGACGTCGTCCGGAGTGACATAGTTGCGGCCGGACAGCCACGCCCACGCACGGGATGTCGCCAGCAGGGCCGTCGCCGCGCGCGGGGAGGCGCCCAGCTGCAGCGAGGGCGACTGGCGGGTGGCGCGGATGACGTCGACCACGTAGGCGAGCACCTCCGGGGCCACCAGCACGCGGCCCACCGCCGCGCGTCCGGCCTCCAGGTCGGCGGCAGAGGCGACCGGAGTGACATGGGACAGGTTGCGGGGGTCGAATCCGTGCGCATGCCGCTCCAGGATGGCGATCTCCTGATCACGTTCCGGCAGAGACACGTTGAGCTTCATCAGGAAGCGGTCCAACTGGGCCTCGGGCAGTTGATAGGTGCCCTCG
>Ga0265327_10005088_pt1 | contig 11192 bp, 11 predicted proteins | sample 41621metaG_FD_202089 | JGI IMG/M metagenome (GOLD analysis project Ga0265327, IMG submission 202089) | Rhizosphere microbial communities from Carex aquatilis grown in University of Washington, Seatle, WA, United States - 4-16-21 metaG | ecosystem: Host-associated > Plants > Roots > Rhizosphere... | reverse complement strand
CCAAACTGATCCGCGCTACACTCTGTCGGCATCGGGGAGATCCTCTGAAATCAGCCAAGTCGTTCTCGCAAAACAACTTTCGCTCATTCAGAGCCCCGATGCACCTCTCTCTTGTGAGAAATCCGGGTTAGCCCTGCTCGGCCTGCCCCGCCCCTTCGGCGCGGCGGCGGCGGTCGGCCATGAACTGGTCGAATTCCGCCTTGTCCTTGGCCATGCGCAGCCGATCGAGGAACTCGCGGAACTCGCGCTGCTCATCCTCAAGCCGGCGGAGCGTCTCGGCGCGGTATTCGTCGAACGCGCGGTTGCCGCTCGACCCGTTCCGCCACGATGACGAACCGGCGGACCAGCGCTCGGCCGTTTCGGTCGCGCAGTTGTACCAGCGGCCGAAGCGGCCGTTTCTCCTGCTTCCCATCCGTCCGCTCCCGATTGCAAAGGCGAGGATCGCGAGGCCCAGGGGCCACCATGTCATGAAGCCGAGGATCGTCAGCGCGATCCAGGCCGGCCTCCCGAACTCGTCGAGTTTCGCTGCGATGCCCATGTGAGCCTCATGTTAATGTGATTTACATTTACATAGTTGGCTTCGGCTTGCGCTCCTGTCAAGCGCCCGAAAGATGCTTCGGATCGTCTCGCGTCAGGGCTTGCCGGAAGGGCCGTGGTCGCCGCCGATACCCAGGCCCTGGAGGTAGACGAGGAGCCCGGCCTCCAGCAGGTCGTCGGCCGGCATCGGCAGCTTGCGGCGCGCCGCGTCGCCGCGGCTGAACAGCGAGGCGATGCCGTGCGACAGCGACCAGAGATGCAGCGCGATCATCAGCGCCGGCGGCCTCCCCTCCTTCGGCAGCCGCGCGCAGACTGCCTCCGCCGCCGTCCGCAGGATCGCGAAGGCTCGGTCGCCGGCCTGGAGCAGGTCCGCGTGCGTGTCGAGCGGGAGACCCGCCTCGAACATCGCCGAGTAGTAGGCGGGCTCGGTCCGCGCGAAGGCGAGGTACGCCTTGCCGATGTTGCCAAGCGCGGTGAGCGGATCGGGAAGCCCCTTGTTCCAGGCCAGCCCGAGCATCGCCTCGAACCGCTCGAACCCCTGCCGGGCGACGTCGGCCATCAGGTCGTCGCGGTCGCGGAAATGCCGGTACGGCGCGGCCGGACTGACGCCCGCTGAGCGCGCCGCCTCGGCGAAGGTGAACCCTGACGGTCCCTTCTCGGCGATGAGGTCCAGCGCGGCCCTGATCAGCGCTTCCCGAAGATTCCCATGGTGGTAGCCGCGGCGCCCCATTCCGCTCCCGTTTCCGGATCGGTCGATGTGAAGACCTCTTACATCAAATGCGCCGCGGCCGCAGCAGCCGCAATAGCGGCGGGACCGATCGTCACTCCGCGGCAAGCTGCCGGGGATACACCGTCGAATAGGCGGCGACGGCTCCCGGCGGGGCGGCCGGCAGCCGGTCGAAGCGAAGCCCCTCCGCAGCGTCGGCGGGGAGATTGTCGCGGAAATTCTCGGTGACGAGGATCTCCCACGCCTTGGCGGTATCCTCGCCGAGCTTGCTCGCGGCGTTGACCTCGGCGCCGAACACGTCCTCGTCGCCGATCCGCAGCATCTCCCCATAGCCGAGGCCGACGCAGAGCAGCACCTGCTCCTCGGGCGGCATGTCGCGGTTGTAGATCTCCGCTTCGCGCTGCATCGTCAGCGCGCACGCCATCGCCAGTTCCGGCCGGCGGAAGATCACGAGCAGCGAATCCGCCTCCGCCTTCAACAGGATGCCGTCATGCTCCTCGATGCACGGGATGAAGATGCGCATCGATTCGTAGATCGTCTGAAGGAAGTGGGTGATCCCGAACTCCGCCACCCGGCGCGAAAAGCCGGACAGGTCCGTGTACATGACCGCCCAGGTCTCGCCGAGCAGATCCCAGATCCGCTTGTCTATCGCCGCCTTATCGGCGCCGGCCTTCAGGCGCTCCATGATGAGCTGTTCGAGGCGCTGCTGCGACGCCGACTGCGTTACGCGCCGCCCGCACGGCATGAACACTGATACGTCCCCTTCCGCAATGTCTGACCGGGTCTCTCCGGGAAACTATCACAACCGGAGCGGGTTCCGGCGATCGGATCTATAGCGGAGACGGCGGCGGACGCGACCGGCCGGCCGGCCGTCGGCGGCAGGGTCAGCGGTGGCAGGCCCCGCACCCCTCGCGCTCGACCGACGCGAGCCTGTCGGCGACGGCGGACCGGTCGCCGCCCCGCGTCGTCGACAGCAGCGCCTCCGCCGTCCGCCGCATCGCCGCCGGCGCGTTCCGCACCATCTGCTCGGTCATGTCGGGATAGAGTGACGGCGCGACGGCGGGCGGAAACAGCTCCGCCATCCGCCCCGACCAGTCCAGCAGGTCCGCGGCGGCGGCCTCGGCCTGCGCCCGGTCGGCGGCATCCCCGCCGCCTGCTCCCGCGAACGAGCGGACTACCGTGACGTCGGCGACCATCCGCTTCATCGACTCGGCCTGCGGCGTGACCGCGGGACCGCCGGCCGACGGCCGCTGTGCCGCCATATCCCCGCAGGCCGCCAGCGCGGCTGTCGCGAGACCCAGGATCGCGACGACGCGGATCGCCGCCATGGCTGCTCGATCTCCGTTCATGGAGCCGGGTCCAGCAGCTTCCACTCGCCGCTCGCTGTCCGGCACCAGTTGACGACGAACTGGTCGGGATCGCGGCCCTGACGGTCGTGCAGCCTCACCCTGTATCGCAGCGTCCGGCAGGGCATGCCCTTGCCGGTGAAGACGCGGAGCAGCTTCACCGATCCCGAATTGCCGGTGTCCGGGCTGCGCCACCGCTCGACCGTGCCGATGGAGCGTCCGGAATAGAGCCGCTCGGCCGCGCGGCCCAGCCGGTCGATGTCGTCCTTTTCGAGGCCGGCGACCGGCCGGGTCGTGAAGGGATTGATCTGCGCCCGCGCCGCCGGCGCGACCAGCGCGCCGCCGGCCGCCAGCACCGCCACCGTCAGCACCCCGGCGGCAACCCGTTTGAAGGCATGCATCCAATGTCCTCCCCGTGTCAAAAACGGGCGCACCGCACCGCGACGACCGCCCGACGAGCGTTCCGCCCTTCGGCGGAACGTCCGAGCACCCGAGCCGGCGCGGCGGTTTCCGCCGCATCGTGTGCGTCCTTTCTCCATCCGACGAGGGGCTTGGGCCTTGATGCAGGTCAACCGGACAGCAAGCCTCGCAGGGTGACACATCCGGCCGACTCTTCTATAACGCCGCGTCCGTCACAGACATTGGGATGACCCGTTTGCCGTCGCTCCTCAGGTTCTGCCGGCTCGCCGTTTTTCTCGCGGCCCTTGCCGGCTGCACGCGGGACTACTCGCCGAATACCTACTCCAGCAACGCCGTCCAGCAGGCGAACAAGGTCGAGCCGGCCGTCGTCGTCGGCTACCGGCAGGTCGCGATCAGCGCCGACGGCACGGTCGGCGCGGTGACCGGCGGCGCGGCCGGCGGCGTCCTCGGGTCGCAAGCGGGGCCTGGCGGCATCAGCTCGGCGCTCGGCGCGGTGGGCGGCACCCTCGTCGGAACCATCGTCGGCACGACGGTCGAGCGCGTCACCGGCGACACGACAGGCTGGGAATACATCGTCCGCAAGTCCAACGGCGACATGCTGTCGGTGACGCAGCGGGAGCCGACGCCGCTGGCGGTTGGGCAGAAGGTCCTCGTCATCTCCGGCAATCAGGCCCGCATCATCCCGGACTACTCCGTCGCGGTCGACCCGCCGCCTGCCGCCGCGCCCTCCGGCGGCGCCGACCGGACCGAGAAGGACGCGAAGCAGACGCCTGCCGCGACCGGGACAGCGGCGGCAGCGGCAACGCCGCCGGCCGCGAGCGCCGCCGCAGCGCCCCAGACGCCACCCGCGCCCTCCGCCGAACCGGCTGCTGCTACTGCTGCGACGGCGGCGCAGCCGGTATCCACTCCCCCTGCCGCCGCCGCGGCCACGCCCGCCGAACCGGCGGCAGCGGCGGCGCAACCGCAGCCGGTTCCCGCTCCCCCCGTCGCTGCGGCTACGCCGCAGAGCGCCGCCCCGGCCGAGCCGTCCGCCGATCCGGCGGCGACACCGAGCGCCATGACCACCAGCCCACCCGCGTCGGAGCCGCCTTCCGCCCCGCCCTCGTCCGCGCACACATCGCCGCACGACGCCGTCGTCGTCGGCGGAACGGAACAGGCCGCTCCCGACGCGTCCCCGACGGACGGCGCCCGCTACTGATCGGACTGTTGCGGCGTCAGCGCGTCTGGGGAGCAGTCTCCGCTTGCGGCCAAAGCCGTCGAAGGTCCCGTGAATTGTGGTCGGCGCCGCGGCGGTGCTGTTCCGCTCGGCGACCGCGCGGACGGAGCCACGCCGGGCCGGCACGCCCGGCGACGCCACGACACTACCCTGACGACCGTCAATTTTACCGCCGTTTGCGCGACCGGCGCCGTCACACGTCGGGATCGGAAACGCTCCACGAAGCGTAAGCGTGCTCCGCCTCACCGTCCATTCCGTATCCGTACGTCGATCGCACCCCGAGAACCCAGCGGCACGCGCCGGGCCGCGCCCTAGCGTGGAGAGGAGATTCGCCAATCCGAAACGTTGGCTAGCGCGTACGGCCGCCTCTTCCACCCCCGCGCGTCCCGGCCGGACGCCACGCGGCAAGAGGCGACGCCGACCGTGCCTTGTAACGCACCGGTCCCGTCTTCGACGCCTTCAAGGACGCTCCGCGTCCGGAGCAGCGGGAGGACAGTGATCAGGAGCAATTACTGGAGGAAACATGCGCCGCGCGATCTCTCATGCCTTGATCTCAGCAATCGTCCTTCTGACCGCGCTCCCCGTTGCCGCCGCGGAATCGGATCAATCGCTTCAGAAGATGGAGCGGAACCTCGTCGATCTCTACAAGAACGGAGACCTCGAATCGATCGTCCAGGCCTACGCGCCGGACGCCTATATCCTGCCGAACCTGAGCCCGATCCTGCGAGGGCGGGACGGCGCCCGGCAGATCTGGGAGGCGACGCAGAGGGACGGCGTCAAGGGCCTGAAGCTGGCGCCGGTCAGCCGGGAACAGATCGGCACCACCCATATCCGAGAGGTCGGCACGTTCACCGCGCAGATGAACAACGAACCCGTCGAGGGTAAGTACGTCGCAGTTTGGAAGAAGGTCGGCAACGAATGGCTGATCGACACGAACATGTGGAACAGGACGAATTAGCCGCGACGGACCGATGCGGGGCGCCGGGGATGAAGAAGAGCCCGGCGCCCACACTCTTCAATGCCGTCAGTCGACGATCGCCTGATAGACGAGCTGCTTCAGCTCCTTGCGGTAATAGGCGCGGCTTGGTCCCGGCGCCTGCGTCATGAGGACCGCGACGAGCTGCTCTTTCGGATCGATCCAGAAGAACGTCCCCCGCATAGCCGGCCCACATGAACTCGCCCTGGGAGCCCGGCACACCGGCGAGACCCGGTTCCTGCCGGACCATGAAGCCGAGCCCGAAGGTGTAGCCCGGCACGCCCATCAGCTGCTCGCCGGGCGTGACGCTCCGGCGGACCTGCGGGCCGAGATGATCGGACGCCATCAGGGCAACCGTTGTGCGGCTGACGATCCGCACGTTGTCGAGCTTACCGCCTTCGAGCATCATCTCGGCGAAGCGCAGATAATCGCTCGCGGTCGATACCCCGCCGGCCCCCGCGGAATCGTTCTTCGGCGGCTGCGCGACATCGATCAGCCGGTTCGGTGTGCCCGTCGCGGGATCGTTCGGCAACGCCTCCGCCAAGCGCCCCATCTTGTCCGCCGGCACCGAGAACCCGCTATCGACCATGTTCAACGGCTTGAACAGCCGCTCGTCCATGAACTCGCCGAGCCGCTTGCCGGACGCCTTCTCGACGACGCGGCCCAGCACGTCGACGGCCATGCTGTACTCCCAGGTCGTTCCGGGCTGATAGGCAAGCGGCGCCGCGGCGATCGCCTGCACCTCCTCTTCCGGCGTGAGATCCGTGGCGTTGTAGTCGAAATCCGGCTTGAAGAGGCGCGCCTTCGTATAGGCCGCCTTCACCAGCGGGTTGGCGGTAATCTCGCCATAGGCGAGCCCCGAGGTGTGCCGGAAAAGGTCCTGCACCGTAGGCCCACGGTCGGCGGCGACAAGGCGATAGGACGGCTGCCCGAGCGCGTCGCTCGCCGGCACGCTCACTTGCAAATTCCTGAATTCCGGCAGCCACTTCGAGACGGGGTCAGTGAGCTGGATCTTGCCGTCCTCGACGAGCGTCATCGCCGCTACGGACGCGAGCGGCTTCGTCATCGAATAGATGCGGAAGATCGAATCCTTCCGCATCGGCTGCTCTTTCGCCTTGTCCTGGAAGCCGAACGCCTCGTGGTAGGCGACCCGTCCCTTCCGGGCGATCATGACGACCGCGCCGGGCAGCTTCCCCTGCTCGATCTCCTGCTTGAACACGAGGCCGATCTTCTCCAGCCGCTGCGAGGACAAGCCGACCTCTTCGGGCTGCGCCGGCGTCAGCGCCGCCTGCGCCCAGGCGGCCGCCGCGGTCGCAACAAGGACGACGGCGCCGACGAACACGCCGAAGCTGCGTCGCATCATGGCGTTTCCTCCTCTTTGTTTGTCTTGATCGAAACTGTGCGCCCGCCCGGCCGATACTGTCAATTTCGCCGCCGGAAACAGTGTGCGCTCGATGCGAGCGCGCGCCATACTTTCGGTTTCCTCGGCACGCTCCGATGTGCCGCGTCCATTTGCGGTCACACTCAACTGACAGGTTCAGTTCGATGCTGAAGCCGGTGCCGACGGTTTCTCATGCCGGCGATGTGTGGAAGGCGGGCTGCCGAACGGCGATCTGACCCTATGTCTATTCGGCAAGAAGGAGCCATCCGGATGTTCATTGCCATGAACCGCTTCAAAGTCGCGTTGGGCTCGGAGCGGGAGTTCGAGGAAGTCTGGCTGTCGCGCGACACCCAACTGCGCGGCGTGCCGGGATTCGTGGAGTTCCACCTCCTGCGCGGGCCGGTCCGGGACGACCACGTGCTCTATGCGTCCCACACGATATGGCGGTCCAGCGCCGACTTCGAGGAATGGACGCGCTCGGAGGCTTTCCGTCTGGCGCACCGCTCCGCCGGAGGTAGCCGGCCGCTCTATGCGGGACACCCCGAGTTCGAGGGGTTCGAGGTCGTGCAGACCGTCGCGTGACGACAGCGGGAGATCGGAGCCCCGCGACAGCGCTCGACGAAGTGTGACGGCGGCGGCCGTTGACCTTGCCCTGCCGGCTGGCGGTCAAACCGGTACGGCATCTGGGCGCGGCAACGCCAGTTCGGTGTGGTCGAGTGCGTCGGCCAGGATCGGGCCTATTTGGGCCAACGCCGGAGGCTCGGTCATTTCAGAGTGGGCGCTATCGACAGCGTGACAACCGATGGCGCCGGTGACGAATGGCCGCCATTCTTCGGGCAACCGGGACGACTCACTGCGGTTGCGGGTGGCAACGAGGTGCAGGATGTCTCCACGGAAACAGCCGGGTCGGAACGCCGCCTGGAGCCGCGAATTGTTTTGCAGGACGTCGAGCACCGACTGAAGGTTGTCGACGATGGTCTGCGGCACCGCATGCCCCGCACGGCGGGCCGCGGCCACGACATCCGCCCAGGCCGGCAGCTCGGTCTCGGGCAGCGGCTGGTCATAGCCGATCATCGTCGCGACCTCGGCGAGAAATTGGCGCCGGTCCAGCAACGGTCGGTGCGGGTCGGGCGGGTAGCCGTCGAGCATCGCAAGGAGGGCAACCTCCTCGCCCTGATCCTGCAGCTTTGTTGCGATCGCATGAGCGACATGGCAGCCGAAGGACCAGCCAAGCAGGTTGTAGGGCCCGGCAGGTTGGATCGAACGGATCCTGGTTAAGTACTCGGCTGCCATCGCCTCCACGGAGGTCGCGAGGGGCGCCGTGCCGGAAAGGCCGGAAGCCTGCAACCCGTAGAGGGGGCGGTCGGGCAGATAGGGGAGAAGGCCCGCATAGCGCCAAGCGAAGCCGGTGAGGGGATGGATGCAGAATAGCGGCGGCCGGCTGCCCTGCGGCCGGAGCGGCAGCAGAACGGCGAGGGAGTCGGCCTCGTCCTTGCCGACCGTCCGCTCCAGCCGTTCAGCAAGGCGGACGATGGTCGGGGCCTCGAAGAGCGCCCGCAGCGAGAGTTCGATGCCGAATACCTCGCTCAGGCGCGCCAGCACCAACGTCGCCAGGAGCGAGTGGCCGCCCAGATCGAAGAAGTTGTCGTGGATGCCGATCCGCTCGACCCCGAGCGCTTCCAGCCAGATCTCCGCCAGCGCTTCCTCGGTCGGCGTGCGCGGCGCCACGAACTCCACCGCCTCGGACCTGCCGTCCGGCGGCGCCGGCGGAGCCTGACGATCGGGCGGCCCGAGCACTTCCAGAGACCCGTCGCCGCGCCAGCGCGCCAGATCTCCCGTCCGGTACAACCGCGCACCATCCCCGAACGGGCTCGGCACGAAACGCTCCGCCGTCAGGTCCGGCCGCCCGCAATAGCCCCGCGCCACCTGAACGCCGCCGACATAGAGCTCGCCGATGACGCCCACCGGGACCAGCGCCAGCGCGTGGTCCAGGACATAAGCTTGGACAGGCGGCGCATCCGGCGTAAGCATAAGCTGCTCGGCGAAGAGGTCACGGATGCACTCGTCGCTGCGGCTCGCTGCTGCCGCTATCGCCGCCGCCGCTGATCCACTCCACTCGACCAGAAGCTGACGCCGCTCCGCCTCGCTCAGCAGCGGAAGCTCCGACAGACGCGCATCCGACGTCTCGACGACCCCCTCGAGCACGGTCCGGAAATGACCCGCCAGACGCTCGATCGTCGCCGGCTCGAACAGCGCCGTCGCGTAGTCGAAGCGGCAGTTCAAACCCTCGTCGACCTCCTGCAACCTGAGCATGAGCTCGAAGCGGGCGCTGATGTCTTCATCGGGGAGCGGGGTGACTTTGATCTCGGGCAACTCGATCGCCAACGGCGCATCCGCGAAGAATGCATTGATCATCACTTGGAAGAGCGGCGGGCGCGACAGGTCGCGTACCGGGTTCAGCTCCTCGACCAGCTTCTCGAACGGCAGATCCTGATGCGCATAGGCGCCCAGCGCCGTCTCCCGCGCCCGCCGGAGAAGCTCGCGGAAGTTCGGATCCCCCGACAGGTCGGTGCGCAGCGCCAGCATGTTCACGAAGAACCCGATCAAGGCCTCGGTCCGGCGATCCGTCCGACCTGCGACCGGCGTCCCCACCACGATATCCCGCTGTCCGCTCCACCTCGACAGCACGACCTGGAACGCCGCGAGCAGCACCATGAACAGCGTCGCGTCCTCCCGACGCGCCAACGCCTCCAACCCATCCCTCAGCGCCTTCGACAAGGCGATGGATACGCTCGCTCCTCGGAAGCTCTGCACCGCAGGTCGCGGCCGATCGGTCGGCAGATCCAGCACCGCCGGCGCTCCCGCCAGTCGATCGTTCCAGTACCCGACCTGCCGGTCAAGGGCTTCGCCCTGCAACCACCCGCGCTGCCACAGTGCGTAATCCGCGTATTGTATCGGCAGCTCCGGCAGCGGCGATGCCCGGCCCTCGGCATAGGCCTGATACAGCGCCCCCACCTCCTGGACCACGACGTTCCGTGACCAGCCGTCCGAGATGATGTGATGCATCACGATGACCGCGACGTGCTCGTCGGCTGCGAGCCGCAGCAACGCTGCCCGGAACAGCGATCCTCGTACCAGATCGAACGGCCGCCCCGCCACCTCGCGCGCCACACGACGCGCCTCGCCGTGCCGCTGCTCCTCGCCAAGCGGCGATAGATCGACGCGCTCGAGCCGAAACGCGCCGGAGGCATCGATCACCTGCTCCGGACTGCCCTCCTCCGCAACCGCAAACCGCGTCCGCAAGGTCTCGTGACGTCGCACGATCTCGCACAGCGCCCGCTCGAAAGCTTCACCGTCGAACCGCCCGGTCAGCCGGACCGCGGCTGCTATGTTGTACGCAGCCCCCAGCGTCTCGATCTGCGCCAGAAGCCACAGCCGCTCCTGCGCATAGGACAACGGCAATCGAGCCGGACGCCGTTGTGCCGAAAGCGGCGGCAATTGAGAATTTGCGGAAGCGGCTTGTCGCAGAAAGTCGATGATCTCGCCTTTCAGCTCGCGAATCTGAGCAAGCCGCGCCTCCGTCATGACGCCTTTCGGCGCCTGACAATGCAGACGGCCGTCTTCCGTCCAAATGCGGACATTGTCGCGCCGCAGGGCGGTCAGCAATGCCTGAACCGTGATCGTACGAGAGCTGTGCATTCCACCACCAAGAAGCGCTGCTACGCTACGGAATCGGTCCGCTTCCCGTCCGGGCTCTGCGCACCACGGAATGCGCATCGCTCAGCAGGGCAGTCTTTTCTGCGGCGCGAACAATCTCGGCTGACTTACTTGGTCCTAATCTCGCTAATTTGATTCGCAGACAGACCATCGACAATCGTTCGATTGATCATGGGATGGAGTTCGTGTGTCGGACCGAAATCGCTATCCGGATGATACGCGACCACCGCCATATCGGAGTCTTCCGTCAGAAAGCTGTGAATCCCCTCCGTCGGAATGACAAAGACGCCGCCCGCGACGAGCGGAATGGCCCCCGACCGGGTGATGCACGCGCCCCGCCCGCGAATCACCATGCCGACGCGCACCGAAGGATGGGTGTGTTGCGTTTGCTTGATGCCCGGCGGGAAATAAAGAAGGTTCAAGCAAGCGTCGCCCATCATGACGGGAGGAATAAGAAGCGAATCAGTACATCCATCTATATATTTTAGCCGGCCTCGTTGTTCGACCGGTCCGCCGATGTGGAAAAAACCGTCGTAGCCCAGACGCGAAGCGACGATCCCATGACCGTTGCCGTGGATTGTCGTTTCTCCGGGGGCCGAAAAATACATCCCGTTCGAGAGCTTGAAACTACCCGAGGCATGTTCGAGCGTTATCGAACCGTCGTATACATATCCGAAGTGGGTGGCATTGTTCTTCAACTGAAGAAAATCATTGGACCAGCACCACAGTTCGGACGGAAAGCCTTCATCCCTCATGTCCGCCAGCAGGCCGTGCGACAACTGGTACGGTATGAACGAGCGTTCTTCCGCATACTGCATTTTTCGGGTCTCCTCTCTTGGCGCGATGAAATGAATCTTTGTCGTGACAGCTTC
>Ga0265327_10005087_pt1 | contig 11194 bp, 7 predicted proteins | sample 41621metaG_FD_202089 | JGI IMG/M metagenome (GOLD analysis project Ga0265327, IMG submission 202089) | Rhizosphere microbial communities from Carex aquatilis grown in University of Washington, Seatle, WA, United States - 4-16-21 metaG | ecosystem: Host-associated > Plants > Roots > Rhizosphere >... | reverse complement strand
TGATCACCGTGGTAACATTTGGTTCAGCACTTCTTATGGTCTCGTTAAACTTAATGAGGCTGATGAAAAAGTCCAATTGTATAAAATGGATTCCAGTGTTTGCAAAAGAAGTTTTTTTTTACAAATGTTACCTGAAGGCGATTCTGTTCTTTGGATGACAGGCTATTTCTGCGGCCTGACAAGGTTTTCGATAAAGACAAAAAAATTCGAGAACTGGGGAATTAAAACGCGTTCCTTGTTTTGGGGCATAACGAAAGACAAAGAAGGAATGATCTGGCTTGCAGATAATGCCGGAATACTAACGGGTTTTGATCCTAAAAACAAAACCTTCATCTCTAAAAATTATAATCAACTTACCGAAGGCGCCATTTATAACTCCATCATATACGATAGTCTCAGTAATGTTTTGTGGGTTACAAGCATTAATGGTCTTTTAAGAATAGATCGCAAAACTTTTTCCGCGAAATTATATACAGAAAAAGATAATCTGCCCACCAACCAGGTAAACGCGGTGCAGTTTGACAAGGATCACAGAATGTGGATTGCAACAAATAAAGGGCTATGTTTTTACGATCCAAAACAGAATATTTTTAAAACATTTTTTTCAAACAACGGACTGCCGGATAATGTACTGAACCAGATGTTTAAAATGCAAGCAAATGGCGACTTATATATGGGTTGCCGCGATGGCTTTTCGGTGCTCCAAACAAATTCCATCCATTTCGAAAGGTCTGCGCAATCTGTTACAATTGGAAAAGTATTTGAGTCCGGGAAAATAATTCCTGCGAAGCTTAAAAATTCACAAAAAATAATTGAATTAAATTATGATGAAAATAATATCGAGATAGAATTTTCCTCCAACGACCTCATCAATTCAGAAGACAATCAATTATTATTCCGGCTGGATGGTTACGATGATCACTGGAACACTGCTCAAAATGGAATTGTAAATTATAGTAAACTCGCGCCGGGCAAATATCTTTTTCACGCAAGTGCTATCGATCATAATGGAATTAAGTCAAAAGAAGATGATTTCCTGACTATTATTATTCATCCTCCATTTTGGAAAACAGGATGGTTTATTTTTCTTACTTCTTTTTCATTATTTTCTCTGACCCTTTTAGCAGCGCGTTATGTATTCACCAGAAATTTCCGGGAAAAAATTTTAATTCTTGAAAAAGAACAGGCTATTGAAAAAGAGCGCAGCCGTATTAGTCAGGACATGCACGATGAACTGGGCAGCGGTCTCACAAAGATCAGTATTATGAGTGAGGTGGCTATGACACAATTAAACGATTCTTCTAAAGCAAAAAATCAACTCGAAAATATATCTTTTTCTTCACGCGAACTGGTAGATAATTTACAGGATATTATTTGGATCTTAAATTCTAAAAACGATTCCCTCGAAAATTTATGCGCTTATATCCGTGAGTATGCCTTGAAGTATTTTGAACCCTTTAACATTGAAGTAAGTATAGAATTTCCTGAAAAAATATCTATGGTAAAATTGTCGGAAGACCAAAGGAGAAATATTTTATTGGTATTTAAAGAAACGTTCAATAATATTTCCAAGCATAGCGCTTGTTCAGAGGTGCTCATAAAAATGCTGGAACAGGCAACTACCATTTCTTTTTTGATAAAGGATAACGGCAGGGGTTTTGATAAAGCAAAAATACGCAACTTTGCTAATGGCTTATCAAATATGGAAAAACGGATGCTTGTCATAAAAGGAAGTTTCGTAATTCACTCTGGTATAAAACAAGGAACCACTTCAGAATTTAAATTTGAGGTGTAACACTTTTTTGTGATGGTACAAAGAAAAATAAAGTTTTAGCTTTACACACTACGCTCCATGATATCTGTTGTTATAGTAGAAGATATAAAAGAAATTCGCGAAGGATTGAAATTGCTTATTGATAACAATGCAGGTTTTGAATGCGTTTATACTTTTTCTTCCGCAGAGGAGGCTCTCATTGAAATTCCAAAATTAAATCCTAAGGTAGTGCTCATGGATATTCACCTTCCGGGCATGACAGGTATTGATTGTATTAAACAATTAAAACCTTTATGCAAAGACTCTTTGTTTATTATGAGTACCGTTTATGAAGATGATGATAATATCTTTGAATCTTTAAAAGCCGGCGCTTCGGGTTATCTCCTTAAGAAAACGAGTCCTGTCAAAATTCTCGAAGCCATTACAGAAGTGGTGGATGGTGGATCTCCTATGAGCGGTCAAATTGCAAGAAGAGTAATTGATTCGTTTCAGAAAAAAGACAGTATAGATACTTCAGAAATTTTAACTAACAAGGAAAAAGAAATCTTAAAAGCACTCGCCAAAGGTTTACGTTACAAGGAAATTGCAGCCGAAATGAAAATCAGTATGGAAACTGTGCGCAGTCACGCCCGGAATATTTACGAAAAACTCCAGGTACAAAGTCGCACAGAAGCCCTCAATAAAATATATGGTAAAAAATAAATCTCTGGATTTAGCCACAGATTGCGCGGATTACACAGATTAAAGTCTGAACAACTCGAGATTAAGCTTGCCCTCGACGAATCCAACCGTTTTAAATTTCTAAGCCAGAAATCAGCAGTAGTGATTTAGGCATACCCATCAGTGAACTCTGTGGCAAAACATTCGCCAAAGGCGAATCGGTCTGCGTAAATCTTTAGCCATACAGTTCAGTGTTATCTGTGTTATCTGCGTCAAACATATCATTAATTCCAAAAACGAAAACCAGTCTTATCTGACTTAAAGTTTATCTCTCAAACCCACCCTACCAATCTCACACTTTTTTGTGATTGCATAGTTTCCAATTAAACCATAATTTTGGTACTGAAAAATCATTTTACACGTCTATGAAAAGTTCAAAATTTAAACAATACGTTTTTACTTCACTCTTCATTTCTCTTTTTACATTGCAAAACACCCAGTTGGGTGCTCAAACTTTTGATAAAGGCACGATAACAGTTAACGCAGGCATTGGCTTTATTAGTACATTGAATTACGGATTCGGCGGTGTTAGTCGTTCTCCCGCCTTTTGCCTTGCAGGAGAATATGGCATTATGAAATTAGGTCCTGGAGTTATAGGAGGTGGAATTGCTTTTGGTTATCAAAGCGCTTCTTACACCGAAAACTATGGCGCGTTTTATTATAAAGACAAATGGTCAACAACACTCATAGGCGCCAGAGCTACTTATCATCCCGATTTTTTAAAAACTGATAAAGCAGAATTGTATGGAATAGTTCAACTTTCTATCACACATTTCGGATATAGCTATACAACTAACGATCCTTTAGTTGGTAATTCTTATTATTACAGCGATCATTCTTTAAATACCTCTTTTCATCCTTATTTAATGGTAGGCGCAAAATATTATTTCACTAAAAATTTTGGTGTATACAGCGAATTCGGCTACGACATCTCTCTTATAAAAATTGGTCTCACTCTTAAATTTGATAAAGCAGTACAATCCGTTACAAAGAATAAAAAATAATTAAACCCTAAATAATATGAAAACAAAATTACTTCAGTATTTAAAAACACCTGCGCTTTTTCTTGCCTTAAGTTGCGCCACGACTCTAAACGCACAAACAGCTCCAGCCTGGGTGCAATTTGCGGGACCAGCAGAGTATGCAAATTATGACACCCGTGAAGTCTGCGTTGGAGTGGATACTGCTGGCAATGTATACACTGCTGCCTCCGCTTACGACACTGTTAACAATTTGGATAAATCAGTTCTTGTAAAATACAATAGCGCCGGCGTGCAACAATGGATTAAATTTTATGACAACGCTAACTTGCCAAATAACGAAAAGAGTATCGTGGCATTGCTTGTAGATAAAGCGGGCAATTCTTATTTGTGCGGTTATGGCAAGAATAGTGCTGTTCCGGGAACTAGCATAGATTACCTGGTTATGAAATATGATAATACAGGTTTCCAACAATGGGTAAAATATTGGGATGGCGGAAATAGCGACCGCGACTATATTACCTGCGCTTCTTTTGATGCTGCAGGAAATATCGTTGTGGGAGGATACGTAGAAGGAGGTGCCAATGGAAACGATATGGGAGTTGTAAAATATGGCATTTCGGGAACACAAATGTGGAGCTATGTTTATAACAACTCAGTAGCTAATGGTGAAGACCGGCCATTGTCAATTGCCAGCGACGCCAGCAATAATATTTTTCTCACCGGTTCTTCTTATGGGACTAATGCCCGGGACATGATCACAATTAAGCTGAATAGCTCAGGAGCAAACCAGTGGACAAAATTAGTTACACATGCAAGTTCAGGTAACGACGAACGCGGTTATGGTATAACTACCGACGCAGCCGGTAATTGTTATGCTACTGGAGCTGTAGGCGATTGGATCACTATTAAATATGATCCAAGTGGAACTGTGCTTTGGACAAATCATTATACTGCTAACGGACTGAACAGTGACAACGTAAAAAAAGTAATGCTTGATAAACACAATGGAGTAATTTTAGCCGGTGATGCTTTTGTTTCTGGAGGAGGCCATTTTAGCGATCTGGTTGTTTTTAAACTGGATAATGCTACCGGTCAGCAAATGTGGTCGGTAAGCATCGACAATGGAGGCATCGACAAATTTGGTGACGCAGTGCTTGACACAAGTGGAACTGTATACATAGGTGGCGATTTCGAAGGTCCTTTAGGAGGCGATATGAGTGCGATGATTATTTCTTCCGGTGGCGGTGTTATGTGGAACACAACGTATAGTAATCCAAGTCGTGCGGCCGGTAAAGATAATCCTTATCAGGTGGCAGTTGATAGAAATCGTAATTTTTATATGGCCGGTCTTGCGGAAAGAAGAGGCAGTGGAAGCGACGACGCTGTAGATATCATCACTCTTAAATATAGCACGCTTGTTACAGGCATTAAAGAAAACACCTTAAATCACATTAACCTGAACATTTATCCGAACCCTGCAAAGGATAATCTCACTGTAAGCTTTACTGAACAAAACATGCTTGGTTCAACAATTTCTATTACAAATATGGTTGGCGAAGTTGTCATTAAAGAAACGCTTAACACTCTAAATCAACAGATCAAGCTGGATCAGTTATCCGAGGGCATTTACCTGGTTAGAGTTACAAACGGCACTTCTGTGGCAACAGGTAAACTCATTATAAAATAAAATATTTAATAACCTTAAGCGAAAAGGGGGTCGGTAAATTACCGGCCTTTTTTGTTTCATTTTTTTTGAGGGTGTGAAAATCTTTGTGTAATTTGGAATACAAAATAAAATTAAACAGATACTATGAAAAGATTCGCAACAGCCAACTGGCAAGGAACCGGCAAAGAAGGAAAAGGAAACCTGACTTCGCAAAGCACCGTATTAAATAAAACACAATATTCATTTAGCTCGCGCTTTGAAGAAGGCGTTGGCACTAACCCTGAAGAACTTGTAGCCGCAGCGCACGCAGGTTGTTTTACCATGAAATTAAGTTTTAACCTTAGCGGTGCTGGATTTCCACCAACCAATATTGATACAAAATGCGATATCACTTTAGATCCTGCAAAAGGAGAAATAACAAACTCACATTTAACAGTGAAAGCAAAAGTTCCTGGAATCAGTAAAGAAAAATTTGATGAGTTGGTGGCCGATGCAAAAGCAAACTGCCCTATCTCCAAATTATATAAGACTGAAATTACCTACGCAGCAAGTCTGGAAGCTTGATTACAACCCCATTAATAGAACGCGGATAACACGAATAAAGCGGACGGATGCCGATCTAAACGGCATAGTTTTTCGAAGGCGTGTTATCTGCGCTTCATAAACTGGAATAATAAAAATAAAATCGTTGGTTTAAAATTCGCGTATATCTGATCGATCCGCGTCATCTGCGTCTATAAAAAGGTTTAAAAAGAAACCGTTCTGATCCTTCTACCTCTGCTACGGGTATAATGTGATTTTATTGCAATTCCATAAGTGACGTTGAGCGAAATATAGGAATCGTTATTCTTTGGATTTCCACGTGGAGCCTGATTTACTGGGTTCCCGGCAGCATCAACTCCCTGCCATCCATAGTTTCCGGCATAACCGGGTGGTTGCTTTTTTACTTCGGGATTTCTATTCGATAAAGCAACAGAAGTTGAACTTGGTAAGTCTGCCGGACTTCTATAAATGGTTGAAACGTCATCCAGATAATCGGTATTTGTGTAACGCCAATTAATCTCCATGCCTATACGATGAGAGCGTCTACGTTTATTTAGTGTCACGTAAAATCCTAAACCAACGGGCACACAAAAACCCCATCTGGAATAAGCCTTGCCTTCTGTCTTATAAGGCTCTAACTCAACCCAGGAACCTTGATATAAGGTTTTAGGATTATGATGAAATACGCCGGCACCGGCAAATAAATAGGCAGAAAAATAAACACTGGTCCTGGAATAAACACCCACAGGTTGTTTTGAATCGAAAAAAAGCCAGTTAAGGGTTGTTTCAAAATCGTAAATATCATTTCTGAAGCTAAGATTCCTGTATTTTCTTGGTGCGAAAGATGATAGTGCGTCATCACCGGCAATCCTTAAATAATTTAACGAAAGCTTTACTGCCAAGACCTTATGAAATCTATATCTAAAATAAGCTCCTTCATTCCATCGCGTTTTAGCCAACTTTAAATCTAATAACCAGGGTTTCGCTTTTTGGTCACGCCCTCCGATTTCACCCAAATAATTTGAGATACCGGTAAGTACACCATATTCTATCCTATATCCTTTCTGTGCCTTAAACAAAGAAGCCGATATCAAAAGAAAAGCTATAACAAGTATGAAATGCTTATTACTTTTTAACATTCTGTAATTTTCACAAGCCCCAAATATATACATTTTTGTTTATATACCTTTGATTAATGACTTATTTACGTAAAATAATGTCAAATTAACTCGCTTACAGTCCGCGCTTTACGGCCAATCCAAATATAATAAAGGTAAACAAGATTTAAGTAGACTTTATTAATAATTAATACCTTTATAGCACTATGACTAAATTTGCGATTGCTATACACGGTGGGGCCGGTACAATTCTGCGGACTTCTATGACTCCAGAAAAAGAACTCGATTACAAACAAGGGCTGCAAAATGCCTTGTTTGCAGGTGAAACAATTTTAAAAAAAGGCGGAACGAGTTTTGATGCTGTGGAGGCAGCAATCCGGTCTCTGGAAGACAATCCACTTTTTAATGCCGGAAAAGGTGCTGTGTTTACCAATGAAGGCAAACATGAGATGGATGCTTCTATTATGAATGGAAAAGACCTAATGGCAGGGGCTGTGGCAGGTGTTCAGAATATCAAAAATCCAATAAGCCTCGCAAGATCGGTGATGGAAAAATCGGAGCATGTGTTTTTAGCAGGTGCAGGAGCCAACGAATTTGCTGAAAAGGTAAATGCAGAATTTATGCCGGATGATTACTTTTTTGTACAACTCCGCTACGACCAATTACAGCAAGCCGTACAGAGCGATACCATTGTGCTTGATCATACTTTACCAAATGATAAAAAATTTGGTACCGTAGGTGCGGTAGCTCTTGACGTTCACGGAAATCTGGCTGCGGGCACAAGCACCGGAGGAATGACCAACAAAAAGCATGGCCGTGTGGGAGACACTCCCATTATTGGTGCGGGCACTTATGCCAATAACAGAACCTGCGCTATTTCTTGCACCGGCCATGGTGAATTTTTTATCCGTTCAGTTGTGGCGTACGATATTTCCTGTTTAATGGAATACAAAGGCTTGTCGTTAAAAGACGCCTGCAACCTCGTTGTAAAAGATAAATTGGTAAAACTGGGAGGCGAAGGCGGGTTAATAGCTTTGGATAGACAAGGAAATATTGAACTTCCTTTTAACTCGGAGGGCATGTACAGAGCCTCTTTAAAGGAAGGCGAGAAAATGTTTATTGGGATTTATAATGATTAGTGTGGGATAACCACAAAGATCACGAAGTTTGACACGAATCTTAATTCTATTATTCACAAAGTTCGCAAAGTTTTACAAGAAAATTTAGAGCAAGCCTTTGTGTTCTCTGTGCCTTCTTCATGCTTTTTGTGGTTAAAAACCAGACACTATTTTTGTTGATCTAAACTGCTTACTGCAACCGCCTACTTTCTCTGTGAATCTCCGTGCCCTTAGTGTCTCCGTGTTTAAAGACTACTCCACCTCCGGCAAATGCACGATCGGGTGCAAGGTCATCTTCTTTGTCTTAAGATCGAACTTATCGCCAAACGCCAATACGTGAACCGTTAGATTCTCGATTGAAATAGGTTCTCCCATTTGCACGTCGGTAATATTGGTATGACGCATGTGCGTGCCATCCACTAAAATCACAAGGCCGGATCCAATGCCTTCCATCATTTGTCCATCGGTAATTAATAAACCTGTATCTTCTCCCAAACCAATCCCAAGGTTGATCGGATTGCTAGCGCAGGCATACAACAATCTTCCTATACGACCGCGTTGCACAAAATGTGTATCGATAATAACGTTGTTTATAAATCCTAAACCGCCCGTAATTTTCACTTCTCCTTTTAACAATGCCTCAGAGCTGCTGCCCTGGTAGATCATATTGTTGGAGCTTGCTGCGGCCCCCGCCGACGTGCCTGAAATAACAAAGTGTTCGTTCTGATAACGTTCTAAGAGCAAAAGATGAAACTGTGTTCCTCCAAAAATAGAAGTAAGGCGCAACTGATCGCCTCCCGTAAACATCACTATATCTGCCTTTCGCAAACGTTCTATGTTTTCAGGGGCATTCGCTTCTTCACGCGTGCGGATATCTAAAACGGCTGTATTTAAAATTCCCAATTGTTTGAAAGCATTGATGTATTCCTGTCCTACTTCTTTCGGAATATTACTGGCGGTAGTAATAATTTCAATCTGCGATAGATTTCCTTTAGCGGACTCCGTACTCATTCTTTTTAAAATTCCTTTCTCAAAAAACTTTAAGCTTTGTGGAAGGTTCTCAGGAACTTTTGAAAAACTTCCTTTATCAACCGATCCGCCTATAATTATTAATTTCCCCTTTGGTACGTCCATACTCTTTATAATTGCGTTTATAATGTATGCAGCAAAACTACCTTAATTATCGTTATTTCTACGATTAAGGCTTTTCACTTATCATCTTATTTTAAACACATTCTTGTTTAAATTGAAAACAAATCCTACATTGAACGCTATACAATACACACATCATGCAAATCATCGAAATTAAAACTCTGAAAGGCCCAAACTATTGGTCGAATTATCGTAAAAAGTTAATTGTGATGAAATTGGATTTGCAGGAACTGGAAGAATCGCCTACAAATAAAATACCCGGCTTTTTAGAGCGTTTAAAGGCCTTGTTTCCAACGATGAAAGCACACCGCTGTTCCAAAGATTATGAAGGTGGTTTTTTTGAAAGAGTGGAAGAAGGCACCTGGATGGGACATGTGATTGAACACATTGCCCTGGAAATTCAATCGCTGGCAGGCATGGAAGTTGGTTTCGGCCGTACACGCGGCACAGGCAATAAAGGCGTTTACAATGTGGTGTTCTCTTACATGGAAGGAAATGTTGGCACTTACGCCGCTAAGGCGGCGGTAGCCATAGCGCAGGCCCTTGTAGATGGCACTGAATACGATCTTGCAACTGATATACAAAACATGCGTCGCATGCGCGAAAGAGAGCGCTTCGGGCCAAGTACCGCATCTATTGTGGAGGAAGCTGTTGCAAGAAATATTCCTTTTATCCGTTTAAATAATGAATCGCTGATACAACTCGGTTATGGAAAAAATCAGGTGCGCTTCAGGGCCACCATGACAGACAGAACAAGTTCCATTGCCGTAGATCTTGCAAGTAATAAAGATGAAACCAAACGCATGTTGCTGGAAGCCGCAATACCGGTGGCCAAAGGCATGTGCATAAGTCAGATCGAACAGGTTAAAGAGGTAATTGATTCTGTAAAATTTCCCTTGGTATTCAAACCGTTAGATGGCAATCATGGGAAAGGCGCGTCCATTAACGTGAAAACAGAAGAAGAAGCCATTGCTGCATTTCACCATGCGAAAAAATACTCCCACAAAATTATTGTTGAAAAATTTATCAGTGGTTACGATTTCCGTGTGCTTGTCATCAATCACCGGTTTATAGCAGCAGCATTGCGCGAACCCGCACATGTGATCGGAGATGGTAAATCTAAAATCCAACAGTTAATTGATACCGAAAATAAGGATCCCCGTCGTGGTTACGGACATGAAAATGTTTTAACTGAGATTAGTATTGATAAAGAAACTTTAGATCAGTTAGCAAAATCGAATTACACTTTAGAAACTGTTTTGAAAAAAGATGAGAAGTGCTACTTAAAAGGCACCGCGAATCTCAGTACCGGTGGCACCTCTACAGATGTTACCGACATTATGCACCCAAGTAATATTTTTATCTGCGAACGTATTTCACGTGTTATTGGATTAGATATTTGTGGCATCGACATTATGGCAACCAATTTAAGCGAGCCACTGGAAACGACGGGTGGCGTGGTACTGGAAGTGAATGCAGCGCCCGGATTTCGTATGCATCTTGCTCCTGCAAAAGGATTACCAAGAAATGTGGCGGCACCGGTTATTGATATGCTTTATCCTCCCGGAAAAGATTGCCGCATTCCTATCATAGCGATTACAGGCACTAACGGCAAAACAACTACCACACGTTTAATCGCACACATTGTAAAAAATAACGGTTACCGTGTAGGCTTCACCACTTCGGATGGTATCTACGTGCAAAACTCTATGCTAACCAAAGGCGACACAACGGGACCCGTTAGTGCCGAATTCATTTTAAAAGATCCAACTGTAGAATTTGCTGTTCTCGAAACTGCCCGTGGTGGAATATTGCGTTCAGGCTTAGGTTTTGGCAGATGCGATGTTGCGGTGGTTACCAACATCCAGGAAGATCACATGGGACTCTCCGATATCAACACTTTAAAAGACATGGCCAATGTAAAAGGCGTTGTAGTGAAGAGCGTAAAACGTGATGGGTATGCGGTTTTAAATGCAGACAATGCGCATTGTGTATCACTCGGTAAGAATGCAGATTGTCATGTAGCTTATTTTAGCCTGGATGAAAATAATCCTGTAATCCGCGAGCATTGCAAAAAAGGTGGCATTGCAGCCATTTACGAAAATGGATTTATCACCATT